>OGXZ01002144.1_pt1 | contig 10404 bp, 7 predicted proteins | sample 1576431 | NCBI WGS metagenome assembly OGXZ01 (sample SAMEA3541590, study PRJEB24748) | human gut metagenome | biome: human gut; feature: human-associated habitat; material: faeces | place: China | collected 2012
GTAGATGCGCCAGTTGCGCCAGATATGACCGCCATCGGTCTCCATATAGGTGAATCTGCATCGGTAACATCGATTTCACTGGCATCTACACCGCCGTATTTTTCCAGCCATTCTGCCATCATAGAACGGTTGTCCATTGTCAGTTTGCTTTCAACGATGGATGCGGTTGCATCAACATTCATCTTATACGTTTTGCCGGAATTTACGGTGTCCTGAATCGAAAGATAGGTACCCGGTTTGAAAAAGTTTCCGTTTCCGATCATTGCCAGCGGATCTTTTGCCACAACAAGCGGATAGATGATAATAGTCAGGAGAATTGCCAAGAAGATTACAAATCCTGTCACGAATTTTCCTGAATGAAAAATCTGTTTGATTGTATTTTTCATAGCGTATTCTCCTTTCTAATCCTGCTGGGATGCTTTGACACGTGGGTCAATGACTGCATACAGAAGTTCAACAAGCAGGTTGGCCAGCAGAACCATGATAGTAATGATTAACGTACTAAAAAAACAACAAACGGCCTAATGGCCGATTGGGGGTTATCCCCAAATCGGAGACCAAACTGATTGGGGCAAACGAATATCCAAAAACAAATGAACATACTAAATTCTACTCTCACAGCGTTGTTGTTGGCAACGGCTGTGACCACCACACAAGCAAAAGAGAACGGCGTAGAAACACCCGGAAACACTTCTGCCGGGATGTTTGTCACGCAATCCACTACAGAAGCAGGTCCTTCATGGGGATGCCATCCATGGAAGGGGAAACGGGTGGCATATTTCGGAGATTCCATCACCGACCCTAACCACAAGGCGGCAAACAGGAAATACTGGAGTCTGCTGCAGGAATGGCTCGGCATCACGCCATACGTATATGCCGTGAGCGGACGGCAATGGAACGACATTCCGCGACAGGCTGACAAGCTCAAGGCGGAGCATGGCAACGAGTTCGACGCCATACTGATTTTCATCGGCACCAACGACTTCAATGCCGGGGTACCTGTCGGAGAATGGTTCACCGAGCAGGAAGAGGAGGTGATGGCTGGCATTCACGAGCAGAAACACTTGGTGAAGAGAATGCGCAAGAGGATGTGTATGACGGATTCCACTTATCGCGGAAGGATAAACATAGCGTTGGACAAGGTGAAGAGGATGTTCCCCGGCAAACAGGTGGTCCTGGTGACTCCGATACACCGTGCGGGATTCTATCTGAAAGACACCAACTGGCAGCCTACGGAGGAATATCGCAACAAATGTGGTGAATATGTGAGCAGCTACGTGGAGTCGGTGAAGGAGGCCGGCAACATCTGGAGTGTTCCGGTAATCGACATGAACGCCCTATCCGGACTCTATCCTTTGATGGACGAACAGGCTGAATTTTTCAACAACAGAGATACCGACCGTCTGCATCCCAACAACGAGGGACATCGCCGCATGGCACTAACGCTGATGTATCAGCTCGCCACCCTACCGGTGTTCTGACATAAACCCCAAACGGTCATTAGGCCATTTGGGGTTAAACTACTTGCTAACGACTTTCCACACTACAATCTACGGAACCCTCAATCACAGTCCTCTCTCCGCCCAGTCGCTGCGGTCGAGGTTGCGGTAGCTGATGGCTTCGGCGAGATGGTCTGACTGCACGTTTTCACATCCTTCAAGGTCGGCGATGGTACGGGCTACTTTCAGAATACGGTTGTATGCACGGGCTGACAAATTCAGACGCTCCATCGCCATACGCAGGAGGTTGATGCCTGTCTCGTCGGGTTCGGCATACTGGTGTATCATGCGCTCGGTCATCTGTGCGTTGCAATATACGCCAGGAATATCCTTGAAACGCTCTTCCTGACGGTGGCGCGCCTTGATGACACGGTCGCGGATGGCAGAACTCGGTTCGCCGGGCTGTGCCTTGGAGATATCCTTGAAAGGCACTGGAGTGATTTCCACCTGGATGTCGATGCGGTCGAGAAGCGGACCGCTGATCTTGTTCATATATCGCTGTATCTGACCGGGGGTGCAGACACAATGGTGTGTGGGGTCGTTGAAATATCCGCACGGACAGGGGTTCATGCTCGCCACGAACATGAATGAGCAGGGATATTCTATGGTGTATTTCGAACGGGCTATCGTTATCTTGCGGTCTTCGAGCGGCTGACGCAACACCTCGAGCGTTGCCTTGTTGAACTCCGGCAGCTCGTCGGCAAAGAGCACACCGTTGTGAGCGAGAGATATCTCTCCCGGCTGCGGATTCATGCCGCCGCCAACGAGGGCGACCTGGGATATAGTGTGATGGGGCGACCGGAAGGGGCGCTGCGAGATGAGCGACATCCCTTTGCCGAGCTTTCCTGCCACGGAGTGTATCTGTGTGGTCTCCAAGCTCTCGGCAAGCGAGAGCGGAGGGAGGATAGAGGGCAGACGCTTTGCCATCATCGACTTTCCGCTTCCCGGCGGACCTATCATCACCATGTTGTGACCGCCGGCGGCAGCCACTTCCATGGCACGCTTCACGTTCTCCTGTCCGCGCACGTCGGCGAAATCGAGATCGAAATTAGACTGCTGTTCGTAGAATTCGCGCCTCGTGTCAATCCTCGTTGGTTCAAATTCTGCCGTGCCGTTGATGAAAGCGATTACATCGGCAAGACTGTCCATGCCATACACGTCGATATTGTTCACCACCGCCGCCTCACGGATGTTCTGGCGCGGCACGATGAGAGCCTTGAACTGCTCTTTCCTGGCACGGATGGCTATGGGCAGGGCACCGCGTACGGGCTGCAGCCTGCCGTCGAGACCAAGTTCTCCGACAAACATGTATTTGTCGAGATTCTCCGTCTCCACCTTCTCCATGGCGGCAAGGATACCTATCGCCAATGGCAGGTCGTAGCCACTGCCCTCCTTGCGAAGGTCGGCGGGAGCCATGTTCACCGTGATGTCGGCAACGGGGAATTTGTATCCGTTGTTGAGCAATGCCGCAACGATGCGGTCGTGGCTTTCCTTCACCGCCGTATCGGCGAGTCCTGACAGGTGGAACATGATTCCTCTGGTGAGGCTTATCTCTACCGTCACTGTGGTCACCTCAAGTCCGTTCACGGCGGCGCTGTATGTCTTTACGAGCATTAGTCTTCTGGTTTATGGGTAGTGAGTGTATTTATGTCTATTCTGTTGTATGCCTATCGGGGGCTATGCATTATCTGAGATAACGTTCTATCTCGTCTATCGGCACGCTGCGTGCCACCACCTTGCCGTCGGCCCCCACGATGATGTTGTCGGGCACGGCATGCAGTCCGAGTTTCGAGAGAAGCTTGCTTTCAAAAAGCTGTTCGTCGCATACCGACGGATAAGTCAGCGATTCGTTCTTCATCACCCTGCTGCATATCTTGGCGCTGGCATCTACATTGATGCCCAGGGCAGCCACGCTGCCGCCGGCGTTGTTGATGACAGTGTTCACACGGCGCATCATGTTCTCGCTCTCGAAGCTCCACGAAGCCCATGTGAATATTATCGTTGTCTTGCCTCTGAATGTGGCATTGCTCACGGAATTGCCGTCGGTCGTAGTGGCATTGAATGCCGGCAGCATGTTTCCCTTGCATGAGGCGAGCAGCATGTCGATGTTGCGCTGCATCCTCACGAGTCCGCCGTTGTCAGGCTGGTTTATCAACGGAAGCAGCTCCTTGGCTTTCTTCACGTATTCGGTGTTTCCGCTGCATACGAAATATTTGTTCATCAGATATATTGCCACCTGCGACTTCGGATTGTCTTTGATGAAGGTCTCTGCCATCTTCACCGTTTCTGGCGGACTTGCAGATGCCACCGCCTGTCTGAAGTCGCTCATCAGCTCGTTGTCCTTTGTGCCGGTGGTTGTCATCTGCTTCAGGTGTGAGGCGTCCGCCTTTATGTCTACGCTCTTGCCGGGTTCGGCAAAGACGGGCTGCTCTGAGAAGTTGGGGAAGACGATCATCAGCGTTCCCTTCCTCTTGCATGGAATGTCGAGGGAGAATCGTCCGCCGTTCACCTTTATGGTGTCGATGCCGTTTGTCAGTCCGTCGTTGCTATACACATAGAGTTCTCCCTGGTTCATGTTTAGGAAGCGACCCTCAATGGTGAAGTATCCCTTTCTGCCGGAACAGGCAGTGAAGGCTATCGCCATGATGGTGATGAAGAAATAGAGTATGCGTTTCATTTTCTTGGAATAAAAAAAAGAGGAGGGTGTAGACAAACGATATGTTGCTTACATCCTCCTCTGTGTATGATCAGTTTATTATATTGTCATAGCGATGACCTTACTTGCTGACATTGATCAGCTCGAGGTCGTTTGCTGCGTATGAAGCCAGGCTTGGATCCTTCTGCAGCGCGCTCTTCAGATATGAAGAAGCAGCATCGTTGTTGCCCTGACGTGCGTTGGCGATAGCGAGCAGGTAGTCTGTCACGCCAGTCTTGTTCTTCACTCCGTTGAGAGTAGAGATAGCGCCAGCATAGTTCTTGTTCAGAATCTGTGCCAAAGCAGCGGTGTTGCTGTTCACACCGTTGAAGTTCTGCTCAGCCTGTGCATATTTGCCGTTGGCGATGTTGAGAGCACCGAGAGCCTTGTTCAGGTCGTTGGCGCCGGTAGCCTTGGCGATGTGGTTCTGTGCCTCTGCGGTGTTACCCTCGAGCAGAGCTACAAGACCCTTGTTGGCATTAGCCTCGGCAGCGTCGCTCTTTGCGTTTACAGCCTTTTCGAGATATTCCTTGGCAGCGTCGTTGTTACCCTTTGCAAACTCCAGAGCGGCAACGTTGTTGAATGCTCTGTTGTCGTTAGGATAGATCTCTGCTGTCTTCTTGTAGATAGCCTCCTTCTTGTCAGCGTTGTCCTCAATAGCTGCAGCATAGAGAAGCTCGTCGGCGCTGAGCTTGGTTGGGTCAGCATTGTACTGCTCCTTGATCTGGTCGTCGCTGCGTCCGATTGTCTCGTAGTTGATGATGAGACGTGAACGGCGCAACTCCGGCAGAATACCGTCAGCGAGCTCACGGAAACCGGCAGACATGTTTCTGATCTGCTGCTCGCGCTCCTGTGGGTCCTGATACATAGAGAGCACGCGGAGGATTACGTCCTTGTCCTGGAGGTTAGACGCTGCAACGAGCTTCTGGAATCCGTCCCAGTCCTGTGCTGTATATCTTGCATCCACATCGGTGTTCACCTTTGTCTTCTTCAGAGTCTGCTTAACATACTTCTCTGATGTGTTCTGACGCTTGCTTGCGAGCTTGTCGTTGAACTTCACGCCACCCTCTGGAGAAGCGTAAGCTGCAACTTCCACGTTCTTGATGTTGAGTCCCTCTTTGTCGCGGTTGATCTTCTTGAGCATCTGAACGAACTCCTTCACTGAGTTGTTCTTCATCTCGCTCTTGCGCAGGTTAGCCTGGTTGATGAGGAACTTGATTTCTGCCTCCTGCTTCTGAGCCTTCACTCTCTGGAATGAGTCTGGCGCGATGCAGGCACCGTCGCTGGCGAGTGTCTTCTTGTAGAACTCTGATGTTGAGATAACGCCTGTGGCTACCTTAACTTCAGGCACGTTTACTTTCTTCTTGCCTACGTAAGCGTCGAAGGTGAGATAGAGGTCGCTCTTCTGCATCTCCGGCACGAAGTCGAAGCTGGTGTTCATTGTGTAGTTTCCACCAACCTTATACTGGATTGTCTGGTTGTTGCCTGCCACTTTCTCTCCCTGGAAAGTAGCTCCGTTGCCCTTTGCTGTCTTGCCGTCGGCATAGCGCAGCTCTGGAGTTACGGTAACAACAGCCTTCTTCTTCATATACTTTTCCGGGAATTTGCCGTTGATTGTTGTTGGCACCTTACCTGCTTCTGTTTCGAGCGGGTTGGGATTAACACTAAAATTGTCAGCGCTCAATGCACCTAATTTAGATGAACATGAAGAAAGCGCGAGTAACGCTGCTGCTGACATGAACAATACTACATTCTTTTGCATACTGATAAAGATATAAAGAAAAGTGTTATAATTATAACGCTAAATGTGATATTAAATATGTGCCGCGAGCGGGACTCGAACCCGCACGGCCATTCCTGGCCAAGGGATTTTAAGTCCCTCGTGTCTACCAATTCCACCATTGCGGCATCTTCTGGAGCGGAAAACGGGACTCGGACCCGCGACCCCAACCTTGGCAAGGTTGTGCTCTACCAACTGAGCTATTTCCGCATGTTTTCCTTTAACGGTCTTTTCTTTAAAACTTGCCAAAGAATATCATTATCCGTTGCTACAGTTTTATGTTTTGGGGTGGGCTATGCCGTTAATAATGTGTGCAAAGTTAAGGCATTCTACCCAAAGAGCCAAAACAATTTACACATTTTAATAAAATTGTGGCATAATAGCACAATAAATGTTTCGGCAAACCGATTTTTTCCATTAACTTTGCACAACCAACTAAAAACTGTTGCCGTTTCATGCTTTTGTTCATGCCGGAAGCACAGTTGCAAAGCACCGTTTTTTCAGGTCTGCAAACGACCACCAGACGGGTTATGCTCTCATAGTTCAACGGATAGAACGGAGGTTTCCTAAACCTTTGATCTGGGTTCGATTCCCAGTGAGAGTACAGTCTTTAAGTTATAAGGAAGTTATCGGAAGTTATAAGGAAGTAAACTCGCTTCGCGAGAGAAGTTAATGGACAAATGCTTTTCTTATATTATGCTTATAATAATAATTATGTCCGACAACTTTATTATGTTCTACAACTTTATTATGTTCTACAACTTTATCCGCCGTAGGTGGATAAACAGCTTCTTTACTTTCGATAATTTTTTTTGACAATCTCTTTGTTTTATGAGCCATTCAAGGCTTCACTATCTCAACACCCTTCACTCTATTCTTTCTCCCCAGACCATTATTAACGAAAAAAGGGCGCCTACCATCACGGTAGACACCCTTCCTCTTGTGCCCGCTGGCACAAATGTTATTTTGTTAAATTGAATTATTTTTTCATGTAAAATCTGTTACTTTGTTGCTACCTCAGTGGCCTCCTCATGAACCTCCTTGATGCGGCGTCCCATCACGATGTAGGCGATGGGCGAAGCAACGAAGATTGAAGACAGGGTACCAACGACAACGCCGAGGCTCATTGCGAAGGCGAAGCTGCGGATGCTCTCTCCACCGAGGAAGAGGATGCACAGCAACACGAGCAATGTAGAGAGCGAGGTGTTGATGGTACGGGCCAAGGTCTGGTTGATTGAGTCGTTGAACAGCTGCTGCAGGTCTGCCTTAGGATGGAGCTGCAGGTTCTCACGAATACGGTCGAACACCACCACCTTATCGTTGATAGAATAGCCTATCACGGTGAGCACGGCGCCGATGAACGTGAGGTCTACCTCCATAGAGAACGGCATCCAGCCCCAGCACAGCGAGTAGACGCCGAGCACGGTCACGGTATCCACAGCCAGGGCCAGGGTAGAACCTACCGAGAAGGCCACGTTGTGGAAACGTGCGAGGATGTAGAGGAAGATGGCCACGAGAGCGATGAGCACGCTCAGGATGGCTCCGTATGTGATGTCCTTAGCCACTGACGGTCCCACCTTTGTAGATGAGATGATTGAGCCTCCCTGACGTATGTCGGGGTTCTTGAAGGCCTGAACATCCTTCTGTGTCACGAGGTCAGCCTTCTTCAGCGCTGAGAACAGCAGTGTCTCGGCCTCGTCGTCAACGGTGGGTGAGTTGCTCTCAATCTTATAGTTGGTAGACACACGGATGGTCTTGTGGTCGGTACCCAGGGCCAATGCGCTTGATGTGCAGCCAGGGAATGCCTGGTCGAGCACGGCACGCACCTGCTCAGGCTCTACAGCCTTCTCGAAGGCGATGACGTAGTTGCGACCACCTGTGAAGTCGATGCTACGGCTCAGACCGCGCACACCGAAGCTCACGATGAAGATCACAATCAGCGCAGCGAGCACGGTGAACGTCTTCTTGTAGATGCCCATGAACGGGAAGTGGACGTTCTGCATGAGGTTGCGTGAAACGCCGGTGCAGAATGTGAGGTTTGTCCAACGGTCCTTCTTCAGCTTGTGCTCGTAAACGAGACGTGTAAGGAACACGGCTGTGAAGAACGAGCAGCAGATACCGATGATCCATGTTGTGGCGAAGCCGCGGATAGGACCTGTACCGAAGTAGTAGAGGATCACACCTGTTATAATAGAGGTGAAGTTTGAGTCGAAGATGGCAGAGAAGGCGTTGCTGTAACCCAGCTGCACAGCCTGCTTGATGCCCTTGCCTGCGCGGAGCTCCTCTCGTGTGCGTTCATATATAAGCACGTTGGCGTCGACGGCCGTACCGAGGGATAGCACCATACCGGCGATGCCGCTCATGGTGAGCGCTGCCTGGAACGATGTCAAGATGCCGAGAGTGAAGAACAGGTTGACGATGAGGGCGAAGTTGGCCATCATGCCGGGGATCATGCCATACATCACAACCATGTAGAGCATAAGGAGCACGAAGGCGATAATGAATGAGATCACACCCTGCTGGATCGACTGGGCACCGAGCGTAGGACCAACCACCTCTTCCTGCACGATGCGTGCGGGAGCGGGCATACGACCCGACTTAAGAGTGTTTGCGAGATCCTTGGTGTCCTCGATGGTGAAGTTGCCTGTGATTGACGACTGTCCGCCGGAAATCTCGCCGTTCACGCGTGGAGCCGAGTAAACCGAACCGTCAAGCACGATGGCGATGGCGCGGCCGGTGTTGGCCTTTGTGAGGGCTGCCCAGCGACGGGCACCGTCGGTGTTCATGCTCATGCTAACCTCAGGCTGGCCAGAGACGTTGTTAAACTGGTCCTTGGCGTCGGTCACTACGTCGCCCTCAAGCGGAGCGCGGCCGTTGGTTGTTGTGACCTTGATGGCGTGAAGCTCATAGAAGTTCTTTGCCTGTATGCCGTCAGCGGGCTTGGCGCTCCAGAGCAGACGGAGGTTGGCGGGCAGAATCTGCTTTGCCACAGCCGAATAGATGATTTTGTTCACGGCAGCGGTGTCGCGCACGCTGGCATAGCCCACAACGCTCAGACCCTGTCCGATGACCTGAAGGCGTGAGAGCAGCGGGTGCATCTTCGCCATGTCGGCCTCGGCCTTCTTTGAAGCCTTGGCGCCCTCGTTGTCGGTGCCCTTGAGCTGAAGCTTAGCCTCTTTCTTTGCAGCAGCCTTCACGGTGTCGGCCTTTGCAGCAGCGGTGTCGGCAGCAGCCTGCTCCTGTCCGCCGTTGGCGAAGCGCTGGTCGACCTGTGAGAGCAGCGGTGCTATCTCATCGGCGTTGAAGGTCTCCCAGAACTCGAGGTTGGCGCTACCCTGGAGCAGCTTACGCATGCGCTCGGGCTCACGGATGCCAGGCATCTCGACCATGATACGTCCTTCCTGTCCCTCCAGCTTCTGGATGTTGGGCTGCACAACGCCGAACTTGTCGATACGGGTGCGAACGACGTTGAACGAGTTGTCGATGGCTGACGAACACTCGGCACGCAGCGCCTTCTCCACCTCGCTGTCACTGCTCTGAGCGCTTACCTTGCCCTGCATCTGCTGGGTTGCGAACACCTCAGCCAGACGATGTCCGGGTGCGTTCTTGTGGTAAGCTTTGATGAACAGTGTGATAAAATCTTTCTGACTTGTCTCCTCTTCAGCCTTTGCTTCCTTCATCGACTTAACGAAGGCAGCGTCGGTCTTGTGGTCAGCGAGTGTCTCGACAACGTCGGGCACGCTCACTTCAAGGATAACATTCATACCGCCCTTGAGGTCAAGGCCCAGTCCGATCTGTGTCTCGAGACACTTCTGATAAGAGTAGATTCCGAGATACTTCACAGAGTCCTTGTAGTCCTGCTGCGCTACAGGATCTTTCAGCTTAGCGGCCTCGCTGTCATAATATTTTGTGGCAAACGAGAACGACAGATAAAAGATGCTTGCAAGCGTCATGAGGACGGCCATTACAATTACAATTCCTTTGTTCTGCATGTTGATTTATTGTTATTTTAAATTTTTGTTTTTTCTTTCCTTTTCTCCTTGGATCAGCATCCGCATCTGTGGAGGTGGTGGGGTAGGTGCTCCCTTTCCATCGTGTTGTCTCAAGGAGGTTTTTGTCATCATCATGTCAATCGGCGATAGGTTACTACTTGACAACATGACACTTAGGCTTGCAAAGTTAATATTTTTTTCAGATTAAGAGAAATGTTTTGGCGTTTATTTAAAAATAAAGTGGAAAAAGAGCTAAAGCCAAACCCCGCGCCGCGCTGAGCGCGGCGTGGGGAATGTTGAATTTTGAATTTTGAATTTTGAATTGTCGGCTTTCAGCCGATTTTGAATTTTTCGATTTTAAAGCCCCACGCCGCGCGGAGCGCGGCTCACCCCTCCCCTTATGGCGGGGAGTGATTAGCCTGAGCTATAGGAAGCCCC
>OGXZ01002145.1_pt1 | contig 10398 bp, 10 predicted proteins | sample 1576431 | NCBI WGS metagenome assembly OGXZ01 (sample SAMEA3541590, study PRJEB24748) | human gut metagenome | biome: human gut; feature: human-associated habitat; material: faeces | place: China | collected 2012
CCGCAAATTGGTGGACTATATCATCGGACGGGAAGGACATCCTTATATCCCGGGAGCCGCAGCTCCTGAATTTGATTATCTCCACCCATCCCGCCGCCGTACCAAAGCTGTCGGCAACATCGGAGGGGATAATCTGCCGGTTGTCATTTCAGCCCGTCTGGAAGAGAATTTTGATGTTCAGGAACAGTTCAAGCCCGATTACTTCTATTGCGGCCAGGCGTTACCGCAGGAACGGCGTGCTGACATCGGTTACATCGTAGATGCAACAGCCTGGAAAGGCGAAGAAAACACCTATCCGGCATTCAACTACCAGCAGTTCATGGAACTGCATCAGAGTCAGGCTCCGGTCAAATTCCTCTTCATCCCTTACATGGCACTTACCGAAGAAGCCACAGCCTGTCTGCGGCAGCATCCGGAAGTGGTGGTGATTGCACAGAGCGTACATCCAAATCGTCTGGGCGAGCTCCGGGGACTGGTACATCAGATGATGGTTCAGGGTCTGGAAAATCCTGTTGTCTTCTTCCAGTTCTATCAGGAAAACAACCTGGAAGATCTGCAGATCAAAGCAGCAGCCGACATGGGCGCCCTCATCTTCGACGGTTTCTGCGACCAGCATTATTTTCGCCAACTGCCTACCTTACGCCAGAAATATTATCCTATGAGGGAAAAACGATTATTCACGTTCATGTTTTTTCCAGTGCAGAAGTTCATAGCTTTAAAAAGGTTATTTATGACCGTGTGAATGATTCAGACGTTAAGGTGACAGCAACGGCGCAAATTGCACAGATGTATATTCGAAAACAGAATATTTTTACAGAAAGAAAGATATATCCATATGCAAAAATGGAAGATCCGAGATTAGATTTGTTGCCTAAAATTCGTATTATGGCGCAGAATCATGCGGGTGGGTAGCATCCTTGGATTGGAATGAATGATGAGGAACTGCTAAAGAGTGCTGGTTTGTATGGACGGGATATAGTTACTGGCGAAGAAGGTTATAATCTAGCGGCGCTTATGCTTCTTGGGAAAGATGATGTGATTCTTGATGTTGCACCGACATATGTGACGGACGCGATTGTTCGGAAAGTCAATGCGGATCGGTATGATGATCGGGAAATTATTAAAACAAATTTGGTTGAGAGTTACAATCAGTTGCTTGAGTTTGGAAGAAAAAATTTGCCAGACAAGTTTTTCTTGGAAGATACGGTAAATAAAAGTCTTAGAAATACTATCGTCAGAGAAATGGTCAGCAATACGTTGATGCATCGGGAATTTACCAGCAGTTATACAGCAAAATTTGTAATCGAGAAAGATCGAATGTATGTGGAGAACGCAAATCGTGCAACAAAAGAAGGCTTTATTACAGTTGATAATCTGGAACCGAATTCCAAAAATCCTATCATAGCGGTATTTTTCAGAAATATTGGTTATGCAGATCAACTTGGATCTGGGGTAAGAAAATTATTTAAATACAGTAAATATTATTCAGGAAAAGATCCTCAGTTTGTTGAAGATGATGTATTTCGAATTATTGTGCCATTGGATGATACGTATTCATTTGATTATGGAATAGAAAATAGTGACAGTAAAGTAATTGAAATTAACAATGCCGATAAAATGCCGATAAATTATTTGTCGGCACAGCAAAGTTTAATTATCGAATTTGCAAACGGGAGCGTCATTGTTCAGAATCTCGTTGTCGTTATTGCAGGCTGCCAGTGCGAGGGCGAGCGCCGCAAGTGCAAAAAATCTTGTCTTCATTATATCTGTCATTTTATTAATTACAAATCGGCATTTACATCATCACCTTTCACTTCTTCCCAGCCGGTAATTCCGGCTCCGTCCACTTCCATGCCTTCGGGAGTCTCAACCAGCGTTCCGCCGAGGGTCAGCGATTCGCCCTTTCCGGTGTTGAACTCCTTGAGAGCTTCCGTAAGGTCGCTTTTCAGCGTGGTGGGGGTCGGGTTGCCGTCAGCATAGCGGATTTCGCCCGTCAGCAACTGTTCCGTGCCGGTCACACCCAGCAGCCGCACCGTGGCTTTCCACTTGCCGGCATCATCACCTTCGGTTATCTTGGTGAAGGGCAGCACGACGCTCGAAGCGGCTCCGTAGGTATCGGTTGCGAAGTCGAGTGTTCCGGCTGCACCCGTCAGATGGGCAACAATCTCCGTGATGCGTCCGGCGGCATCACCCGTCGGTTCGACGACAAGCGTCAGCTCGCGCACCTGCTGCTTCATTGCGGCGGTCAGCGGATAGTCCTTGTCTTTCTCGATGGCCACCTGCTGCGTATAGGTGAAGAACCACTCCGGAGTATTGTTCACAAAGGCATCCGTGCCTGCCCGGTTTCCCGTGGCTGCGGCAACGGTGGCGGTGGTGCCGCTTACCGTGATTCCTTCAGCCGGGTTCCACACCGCAAGGGTGTAGCTGCCCTGAGCAAACAGATGGTCGGGGGCATGGGTGGCGGAAGTCTCCGTACCCGTATAGTCACCCATGGTGACCGTCCATGTGGCAGGTATGTCGATGCCCTCACCGCGGGCCGACCAGTCGGCTGTCACCGCAATCTTCCCGTAGTCGGGATGCGGCGTGTCATAAAGCGTGTCCTTCACGCAGGAAGAGAGCAGCACGGCGGCTGCCATTCCCATCATATTGATATATTGTCTTGCTTTCATATTCGATTCCTCCGAGTTAGAATAACTTCCATACCAATGTCACACCGGCATTGATGGGGCCCCACCAGTCTTTTGTCTCGTTGCCGCGGCGTACTCGCACACCGTCAATGACTTCATATTTCTCATAGTCGGCATTCAGGTAGCCCAGACCGAGGTTGAAATCAAGATCTAATGCCTTGTTCAGCCGCAGCTGGTAGCCGGCGGTGATGCCGCCACCCATCAGGTCGCCCTGCTTGCCTGTTTCGGAGAGCTTGTAGTTGAACTGTCCGGCCTTGAACATCGCACCCAGATACCAGGCTTTCTTCTCGCCCATGTAGTAACGCACTTCCGGAGCCACTTCCCAGAGGGCATAGCGGCGGTCTTTGTCGCTCCAGCTCCAAGAAGTCCACGAGCCGTTTACGGCAATGCCCCACGACGGGCAGATGCGCCATTCAAGCCCTAAATCGGGTGTCAGGGTGGCCCAGCGCAGCAGGTTGGCACGCAGGGAGAGATGATAATCATTTGTGATTTTGGTTTCCGACGGAGTGTCGGCAAGTGTGTTTTGTTGAGCGGCTTTCTCAGCTTCTGCCTTTTCAGCGGCAAGTCGTGCTTCTTCCGCCTTGCGCTGCTCTTCGGCAAGTCGTTCCTGTTCGGCACGCTTCTCGGCTGCCAGTCGTTCAGCTTCCGCCTTGCGTCGTGCTTCTGCTTCCGCATCCGTCGCGGTTGTTTCCTTTACCGGTACCGTCAGGCGCACGGTGACAAAATCACCCTCAGTCGCATGGTTGTGGGTAATGAAATTCTCCTCTTTTATTTTCGCACGGATAATCAGTTCGGATTTCACACGGTTGGCACGGATCTTTGCCGTGGCAAGGTTCTCGGTTTCACTGCCCAGCGAGTTGCAGTAGCCATCGACATAAAGCGGCAGCTTGCCGTCAAGAATTATGGTTTTGTTTTTTTCGATACACTCCAGCAGGCGGGCAAGCTCTGTGTCATTCCCATTCCAAGGCACGTAGAACATGTCTTCCCTTGGCACGAAGCGGAAGGTGTAGGTCGTGTCTGCTTTCTGCTGCGCCATCGCCGGAAGCAACAGCAGTGTCAGCAGTGCGGTCGTAATCCATTTTTTCAATTCAGTCATATTATTATCAGTTATATTATTTCATCTTCAAAGTTGTGCCGTTTCCAATACCGCAGATAGCCCCTGCGCTCGTGTTCGTCACCTTTGATTGCAGGGTGAAAACGGAACAGATAGCGTAACACCGTGTACACCGACAGCAGAACGGCAAAACCAATGGTGCAGGCAGAGGGGTTCCACCATAAAGCCCCCTCAGACAAGACAGCAAGAGGCGGAAAAGCCAGCAGACCGAGGCTTTCGGGGTACATTTCCTTTATTCCTATCGGGTCACTGTATTCATTGTCGCCACGAAGCCGGAATACCCGGATATAATCATATATGAGGAACAGACAACAGAGCAGACAGAAGACCATACTCACCCCACGATAAACAGGTAATGTCATCACATTTGTGAGATAAAGGGCAAATGTGGTTGCAGCTGCCAGAAGAATCGTATATACCTTTCCATAACTGAATGACGTAATCCTGCCGGCATAGCAGAAGCCGTCACCATAATCCTTCCGCCAGAAAAGCACCTGACAGGAGGCATAGGCAGGGTAAAGAACTGCAAGGGCGGCAAACCATATCTCTGCAGGTACGTCGTCGGGCAGATCCGGAGTCAGGATGAAAAGCATCGCCAGTATCCCGATTGCCACAACGGAAACGGAAAAAAGCAGATTGATGTTGCGTGCCGGATAGTCGTACTCATAAGGACGCTCAAGGTATCTGCAGTCGGGCTGCATCCACCAGGGCAGCCATGAAGTATTGCCGTAGCTCAGCCTGTACGGAAAGGAACCGATGCCCGCAGCAATCAGCGTGCAAGCGGCTGTAATGGTATATATTGTTTCTGTATTCATACATCATTCAGTTTGAAGGTGGATAAAAGAGGACATACGAATACGGAAAAGGGCGGAAAACTCCTGAAAAAAGAGTTTTCGTCCTTGCATATCTCTTTGAAAACAAATAAATTAACGCGCGAGGAATGCCGGTCAGAATATGTGTGTGTGTTTACACGAATTTCACACATTTCCAAATTTGCGACAGGCTTATTTGATTGATTGCTAACAGAATATGGTGCATGAAAAAACAACCCTTCCAGTGAAAGGGAAAAAGGCTGACCATTGCTCTTTCCAAGGCAGGCCAAGCGGATTGTATTTATCACGGAGCCATTTCCTGCCATAAATACTTGACTTGCACATATTTCTAAATGCAAATATACGAAATAAGCTTGTTCATAGAAAAAATATGCCGAATAATTCGTATTGATTCTTATTTTTTCCAAAATAAATGTACAAAAACATAGCGAAAACAGAAATTACACAATCAAATAATCCAGCTATTACCACATAAAACATTATCCTATAAGCATTTATTACATATAAATACAATTTGTTCAAATTATGTGTTTTTGTTATTTTCCAATTAATTGTTTACAATGCAATTTTGTTACTTATATGTTACTCAATAAGCCAATTAAATAATATATTTATTTGATTATAAAAGTATTATATTATTTATTAAGGTATTAGCCTAATACCCCGATTTGGCAAAAAAAACGACAGCGGTTTTACAAAATCGAGCCACAGCAAGCTGTTTTTTAGCACAGGAACAACCTCCAGAAACAGCACACAGAACAATTTACTAAAATTAGTAGATTAGTATATACTACTTTTAGTATTAAATAAATCCTGCAATCTTTTGAAATATCTTTCAGAAAGATTATCTTTGTGAAAGATATATTTTAAGAGATATGGAATTTAAAGACTTTATAGATAGAAAAGACTATCTGGAAAGGGTAAACAACGCCCTGCAAAGAGAAAAGCCGCAGTTCATCGTCATTTACGGACGCAGAAGAATAGGCAAGTCGAAACTTATCAGGGAAATCATGGACTGGAAGCGAAAAGACATTTATTTTTTAAGCGACCAGACCAATGAGGCAAACCAGCGTATGCTGTTTGCCAAAACAGCCACAATGGTCGGTATGGAAGACTTCGACAAGGTTACATATCCAGATTGGGAAACACTTTTGCGTGCCTTGAACCGTCAGGTTGCGGAAAACAGCACTGTCTGCCTTGACGAGTTTCCGTATCTGGTAAAAAGCTGCCCTTCTCTGCCATCCGTCATACAAAAGCTGCTCAACGAGAAATGCCTGAAGTTCAATCTTATCCTCTGCGGTTCTTCACAACAACTGATGCAGGGCTACATATTGGATAGGAAAGAACCTCTATACGGACTGGCAGATGAAATCATACGCCTCACACCTATACCCGTACAATATATAGGACAGGCACTTGGTTGTGATGCCCAAAAAGCAATAGAGGAATATGCGGTATGGGGTGGAATACCACGATATTGGGAATTGAGAGCCGACTACAAGGACAATGAAACGGCAATCGAAAAACTGCTGTTGGATAACAAGGGATTTTTAGCGGACGAACCAATACGCCTGTTAAGGGACGATATGCGTGATACCGTGCAAGCGTCCACCCTGCTTTCAATTATCGGCAACGGAGCAAACCGCCTCTCTGAAATAGCCGGACGGGTAGGTAAGGAAGCCACCCAGATAACAGAACCTTTAGGCAAACTGAGAGAGCTGGGATATATACGCCGGGAAGTGCCATTCGGCGAGGACGAGAAAAAAAGCAAAAAAGGGATATACCGTATCAACGACAGCCTGCTGGAGTTCAATTACAGGTTTGTCGCACCCTACAAATCCATTTTGGAACTGGAACGGACAGAAACCGTGCTATCCATCATAAAAACACAATTCTCCGGGTATGTAGGGGAGTGTTGGGAGCACCTTTGCCGCCAATATGTAAGCGGTAACATCATTGACGGCATAGTATATAATATGGCTTCACGGTGGTGGGGTAAGATCTTCACGGAAGAAAACAAGGAGGGTGCAATGGTGGAACTTGATGTGGTGGCTGAATCAATAGACAGAAAACATATCCTCATAGGTGAATGTAAATGGACTAACAAGGAAGATGCACAAAGGCTTGTAAATTCACTTGAAGCAAAGATAAAATATCTGCCATTTATCAAAAAAGGGCAAAGCGTTCACATTATGCTTTTCTTGAAAAACGAGCCACATAACAAGGACGCTGCACGGATTATATATCCGTCTGACATCGTAAAAACAGAATGAAGAACAACACTTTAAATTAAATACTAAAATTAGTAGATTAGTATATACTACTTTTAGTATTATTCATTATATTTGCAATAAAGAAACATCAGGAAATTAAAATACAAGGATTTATGACGAAAGCAAAGGTTTTATGTATTCTGAACCACAAGGGCGGTGTGGGCAAGACCACTACCACCATCAACTTGGGAGGGGCATTGCAGCAGAAAGGTTATAAGGTGCTGCTGATAGACCTTGACGGACAGGCGAACCTGACCGAATCAATGGGCTTGTCGGCCGAACTGCCACAGACTATTTACGGAGCGATGAAAGGCGAATATCCGCTGCCGATATACCAGCACAAGGACGGCATGAGCGTAGTGCCTTCATGTCTGGACTTGTCGGCGGTAGAAACGGAACTGATTAACGAGGCAGGGCGTGAGCTTATCCTTGCGCACCTTATCAAAGAGAGCAAGGATAAGTACGACTATATACTGATAGACTGCCCTCCGTCATTGTCATTGCTCACGTTAAATGCGCTGACCGCTTCGGATCAGCTTATCATTCCGGTACAGGCGCAATATCTCGCCATGCGAGGTATGGCCAAGCTGATGCAGGTTGTAAGTAAGGTACAGCAGCGTCTTAACTCAGACCTGAAGATTGCCGGGGTGCTGATTACCCAGTATGACGGAAGAAAGAACCTGAACAAGAGCGTTTCAGAACTGGTGCAGGAAACCTTTCAGGGAAAGGTCTTCAGCACACACATACGCAATGCCATTGCGCTTGCCGAAGCTCCGACACAAGGACAGGACATCTTTCACTATGCGCCCAAGTCAGCCGGAGCAGAAGATTACGAGAGTGTATGCAACGAGTTACTAATGGGAAAAATGAACTAAACTATGGCAAATAAGAAAGATTTGAAAAGCAGCATGGCCGCCGGGATAACAGGCGGTCTTGACAGTCTGATACAGCCGACCGCAGCAATTCAGGAGCCGGAACAGCCCAAAAAGGAGAAGGCGGTACACTGTAACTTTGTAATCAACCAGAGTATTCACACACGCCTGAAAACGCTGGCTATACGTAAGGGGGTAACTCTAAAAGATGTCATTCAGGAAGCGGCTCTGGAGTATTTGGATAAATACGAAGAATAACAACCAAAAGGCACATAAAGCAAGATACTATAAACAAGCAGATTGATAACGTGTTATATTATCAACAATATAAAGAACAAAAATATGGACGAAATGGAATTGATGATGCATCTGCATCGTAATAACAAGAGACAGGGACCGGGTAGTGAAGACGCTACAAATCTTGCAGTTACACTGGCTAAGATAGATAGGGAAAAGTCTTACAAGATAGCAGACATAGGTTGTGGTACAGGCGAACAGACTATCTCTTTGGCAAAAATGCTGAAAGGTAACATTATTGCAGTGGATTTGTTTGAGGAGTTTCTTGAAAAACTGAAAGAGGACAGCAAGAATGAAAATATCACGGCACATATTGAGACACTGGCTGCATCTATGGACAAGCTGCCTTTTGAAAAGGAGGAGTTCGATATTATCTGGTCGGAAGGGGCAGTTTACAATATCGGATTCAAGAACGGCATCAACTATTGGAAAGAGTTTCTCAAACCGGGAGGAATACTTGCAGTCTCTGAATTGTCATGGATAACAAACTGTCGCCCGAAAGAACTGGAAGACTTCTGGAACGGAGAGTATGCTGAAATGGACACAATAGCAGGAAAAATCAAAGCTCTGGAAGAAGCCGGATATAAGGTTCTCGGACACTTTATACTTCCTGATGACTGCTGGCTTGACAATTATTACAACCCCCTATTAGACAGCCACAAGGACTTTATGGAGAAGTTCGGCGACAATGAAGTTGCCAGAGTTATTGTTGAAAGAGATATACAGGAAGCAGACTTCTACAAGAAGTACAAGGATTATTACAGTTACGGTTTCTATATAGCACAGAAACTATAAAAAAAGCCTCCGGCGGGGTAACTCTCCGGGGGCTTCGTGCATCTGCACATTAAAAAATACATAAAATCTATATAAATAGGTTGGTTGATAAAAAATATATCGTATATTTGCGATATAAAAAATGAAAATATTATGGCATTCAGTAAAGCAGAAGAATTTGAGGAAAAAGATATTTTGGCAGCACGTTTTGCCAAGGCTCTGAGCCACCCGGCACGAATAGCAATCGTAAGATTGTTGGCTAACCACAATGCCTGTTGTTATTGTGGAGACTTGACAACGGAACTGCCAATCGCACAGTCTACCATATCACAGCATTTGAAGGTGCTGAAAGATGTAGGTCTGATAGACGGCGAGATAGCTCCACCTAAGGTTTGCTATCGTATTAACCGTGAAAACCTGCTTTTGGCAAAGAAACTGTTTTCAGAACTCTTATGATTTGATTAAGAGTTTTTTTATTGGCATAAGGTATCGTATTTTTACGATATAAAATTGGAAATATGGAACAGACATCGGCAAAAAGAGAAAAAAGAAAATCACTACTGAGAATAGCAATCCCTATCATACTATCATCCTGCCTTCAGATTTCATACGATATTACGGATATGTTCTGGGTCGGGAAATTGGGAAGCGGAGAAGTGGCGGCTGTCGGAACGGCCGGATTTTATATCAAATTGGGTTGGTCTTTGATAAGCGTGATAACCATCGGTACTATGGTATCGGTATCACACAGTATAGGGGCTGAAAAGAAGGACAGGATACAGCACTTCATATCGTGCGGAATACGCAGTACATTCGTGTTGGGGATATTCTATGCCCTGTTCGTCTTTATGCTGGCGGAGCCTCTTATATCACTTTTCAATATCGAAAGACCGGAAGTAAACACGATGGCTCAGAACTATCTGAGGATAAGCAGTATCACAGTTCTTATCATGTTTATGAACCTTTTGTTTACCGCCATTATAGACGCACACGGAAAGACACAATTCTCGTTCAGGGCGGTACTTTACGGGAATATCGTCAATATCATTCTTGACCCTCTGTTTATATTTTATTTCGGACTGGGAGTGGAAGGTGCGGCATGGGCTACGGCACTTTCACAGGGGTGTGCCATGATGTATGCGGTGTATCTTCTCAGACACAGGCTTGAACTCACCTTGAGTATAAAAGCAGTACCCCACAAGTTTCTCAGGAAAATACTTGGAATAGGTACAGCACCTGCCATGCAGCGTATTCTGTTCTCGCTTATCGGCATAGCCATCGGGCGTATCGTAAGTATATGGGGAACAGATGCAATAGCCGCACAGAAGCTGGGGCTTCAGATAGAGTCGCTCTCGTTTCTTCTTATGAACGGTCTGATGCAGGCAACCTCCATACTTATAGGGCAATATTATGGGGAAAGGAATACGGATATGATAAGGAAATGCTATCGTACAAGTATCAGGCTTGGATATTGTATCTCCATTCCTGCCACATTCATATTTTTAGCTTTCCCGGAAACCATACTGTCATTTTTCGTGAATGAGGCTG
>OGXZ01002149.1_pt1 | contig 10378 bp, 9 predicted proteins | sample 1576431 | NCBI WGS metagenome assembly OGXZ01 (sample SAMEA3541590, study PRJEB24748) | human gut metagenome | biome: human gut; feature: human-associated habitat; material: faeces | place: China | collected 2012
TGTTTCAATCCACGCACCCACATAGGGTGCGACCGCATATTCAATAAATGTTTGAATATCACAATGCAAAGGTAATAATTTTGCGAAAACGAACAAAAGAAATAAAGAAAGAAGAACAATACCTCTTTGTATATTGTAATTCGTTGATTTTCAATATGTGCGAAACTAATAGAACTTTATGCAATACAATAGGTTCGCACCCTCATATTTTAAATGATAAGCTCACCTGTAAAGTCGAATCCCATATCTTTACCTAAAGTTTCAACTTTACGTTTCCAATTTTTGCCAAGAATATAGAATCTGATACTGTCTAGCTCAGAATCGATAATATTCTTTAACTGATTCTTTAACATGACGAATTGAGCTTCCGTCAAAATACATTCGAATACAGAGTTTTGAACTCTTTTTCCATAATTCAGACAAGCCCTTGCTGCATTTCGCAAACGTTTCTCACCTTGAGACGAGGTAATGTTTACATCATAAGTTATCAACACAAACATAAGCTACTTGATTAGAAATACAGGATAATCATCAATATCATTGCGGATGAATCTTGCCAGCAACATAGCTTGAACATAAGGCAGAAGTCCTATACTTACCTTATCATTTAAATAAGGATGAGTAATCTGCTCTTTTTTCCTATTTTGCCAAGCAGAAATTATGACCTTTCGTCCCGAGTCTGTCATGATAATACCTTCGTCACCCTGCTTGATGAAATCTTTGATTGTTATTTGTTTTCTGTTGATTAGAGACAAAACCAATCTATCCCCCAAATATGCTCGCAACTCCTCCATCATGTCTAATGATAATGATGCTCGCCCAGGCCTTAAAGTATGCATAAACCCAACATACGGATCTAAGCCCACAGTTTCCAAAGCCGATGTCATATCATTACATATAAGAGTATATACAAAAGATAACATCGCATTAATCGCATCTTTCGGTGGACGACGATTGCGACCTGTAAATATGAAATCTTCTTTTTGGCAAAGAAGGAGGTGTGAAAAAACACCAAAATAAGCTGTAGCAGCTTCTCCTTCAATACCCCTTACACTATCTATCGAATCTGCATTCAAAACTCTTCTTTTGCATCGAAGCAGTTCCTCGCAAACACGAGCTATAGCCTCATCATTTCCATTATCTCTAATAAAACGGCGCAAGATGTTGCGATAGTTTTGGATCTTCCCTCCAATGAAAATTTTACAGAGATGGAGAGCATAGCTGGATTCATCAGAATTTTTATATTGTGCTTTTCTCAACAAGACATTTCCTTTGGTCGGTCCTTGCGACCGACAGATGTATCTTCCTTGTGGGGAAAGAAAGGTTAGAGAAACGTTGTTTTCTGCACACAATTTCATCAATCCCGGACTTGCCCCCATATAACCAAAAGTAATAATCTGCTCTATATTATGGATAGGAATACGGAATATCTCGTTTTGCTTCACAGATACCACAACATTCAACCCGTCTTTACTTAGATAGGACTCAGGTGTGGTCACGTATAATGTATTAAGTAATATCCTCATATAGATTTTTGTTTAAGTAGGTTGACACTTGAGTGCAATCACTCATTTCTGGCATACAGAGATTTACCAGAGAACAATTCTTGCAATGGTGCTGTTTGTTAGCTTTTGGCAAGATACCGCTTTTAAATACCTCATGCATCTGACGGGCACATTGAATAGTCGTACTTCTTAATGACTCAGAAATAGAGATAGTTTCCCTATGTTTCACTTCATCATAATACAATGCACCGCATTGAATATGAATGCCATACATTTCTTCAAGACACATTGCCTGGGCAGCCAATTGTACTTCATCTCTTTCATCAGGCTTATGATGCCCTCTTTTATACTCCACAGGATATGGTTTCCAATAGCCTTTGTAGCGATTATGAGTTATAGCATCTTCTGAAGAATCGGCAGGAATTAGTTCTACAGCATCAGTTACGCCATATAGTCCTAATTCTTTAGATGCAATATGGAGGGAGCGAAGTGTTATGATATCACCATTTTTCTGACGGTAGAAGGGGTTATCCACATTCTTGTGTAGAATCTGCCCTTCTGTCGTCAGCTTGTTTTCTGCCCATTGTTGCTCGATATGAATCAAAGCCCATTGCCGGGGACAGAACATAAAGTGCTGTATCCCCGACAACATGAGCATTTCGTCTTCAGTATACATGATGATACTAAATCAATTCTTCTACTGATACACCGCTAGGAACAGAGTCCATGTCTATTGTAACTCTATAATCGTTGAACGATCTTGGTACCGCATCTGTGTTCTTCTCTATTTTCACCAAATCGAACAATTGATTCGCTGGCGCATTACCCAGAACTGAATCATGTTTGAACACGATTAATTTCTGAGCACTCATCAAACCTCTTGCAGCAGAACGGTCAACATCAAACATATTCTTCAATGCATCAAAGAAAAGCTGAAGATCTTCCTCTGAGAAACCAGTTTGTTTGGCAAGATTGGCAGAGATAAAGCCATGGCAGACATAGAGGCCATAAGGAATAGTTGCTTTGCGCCCCATAGTTCTGTTGTCGCCTTTCTGTTTTTCTGCTTCATTTTCGGTTGCGACCGCCATTCGAGTAATAGAATGTTCTGCAGTTGCAATAGGATCTACAGAGCGGGCAAAGGTAAGCTGAATAGGACCTCTAACCTGTCCTGCATTCTTTCCTGTAGACATTACAGCACCAAAAGTACGAATGTCAAAATAATTCTTGCACATAAACAAACGAGCAGCGGCTGTTTTATCTTTAGCATTCTTAACTGCAGAGTCATCATGTGCTTTATCAATCTCATTGTTGAGAACAGCCTTCTCTTTGATAAAGATATCATAACCATCAGCCAAACCTTTAGCTACTTGCACATAGTTGCGAACTTTACGCTTCAAGCATACATCAGTTACTAAGCCCATACCTGTCTCAGCATCCACACGAGGAAGATTACCTGCATCTGGATCACCATTGGGATTGCCATCTTGAACGTCAAAGATGTAAACGAAATCAATTCTATTTTTTAATTCTGCCATAATATTTATACTTTAAACGTTAATATTTTAATCTTTATTTTCTTCCTCTTTCTTCGTAAAGAACTCCTGTCTCTGATGATAGTACCCGATAAAGAATCTACCTTGATCCTGAAGGTTAAGATGTGCAGGGAAACCTGTTGCAGGAATCTTATCCATAATCTCCTGCTTCATTTTCTCAAAGAAGATTTTCTTACCATCATTCGTCAACTTCTCCATGTGGTGTGAAGAAAGATTGAGGATCGTAGCAAACACAGAAGCAGGTGTTGCACTGGCAGCATTCATATATCTTTCACGTATGCTGCTAATTCCATTTGCATCTTCTTGAATCTTATCAAGAACAGCAAAAAGACGACCACATAAGTAGCCTTGATTTGTGTTACTCTTGTCTAACATAATTTCTATTTTCTGGTTATTACTATTTGTCCTATTAAGATATGCCTTAATGATTGCCATACGAGCTATGCGTATAGCTTTTTTATCGTGACTTCCCGACTCTGCTCTTATTCTGCGAATGCATGCAGAAAATAAAGTGAATGGATATGTCGTTCCTTGAAATATACTATTGACTATAGCTTCAGGAAGATTAGGCGTTGCTTCAGACTGTTTTCCGCTCAAAGTAACAGCGGCAAGCATATCCTTAATTCCCATATATGGTTTTCCTTCTTTGCGAGTATCTATGATCTCCATATCTTTGAAATGCTGAAGAATCTTTCCTGCAAATTCTCTAAGAGAGCTTTCTGACCAATATACAACTGCTATTCTAGCCGAATTTGGAGCCAAGCCAAGTATATAGAAACGATCCTCCAACGATGTCTTTAAACTTCCTGAATAAATAGCGGTAAATACCTTGCGCACTTGCTCTATCTTAGCATTTGGATCATCAACTTCTTCTTCGGTATATCCCAACAGGTCAAAGAGACTTTCTTCTGTCTGCTCTGAAGCCTTATTGTCAGAGGAAGCCCAAAAGACAAAAGTTCGATTACCTACACAAAACTTATTATGAGAACCTTTCTGCAGCATTGCATTAAGAGCCGTGGTATAGGCAAATTCTGCTTCTTCACTGATTTGAGCATTGTAGCCCTGTTCTTTTCCATAAGAATCATACCCGCGATCTGTTTTAAAAGAAACTAAAGGACCCGTATCTTTTGTTAACTTTATCTTGGTATGAAGTCTTGATATTGATCTTTTCTGCCCAGTTACTAAACATGTTCCATTTATGTCATCATTATTTTGATTTAAGACTAAATCCCATACAGCCTTATCTTCTGCTGCAATTTTAAATTCACCTTGCAGCAAAAACGATATGTTTTTGTTGGACTTAAGCATCTCGTCATATAACAAATCCTTTTTGATAGTTTCTTCAATGACACCATTATTCTTATAGAATTTAGCTATGGCATCTAGATAACTATCATTAACTGCTTGCTCTTTAAATGCAGCAATCATATTAAGAAATGTTTTATTTTTCTTAGTACTTTCACCAGAACCTCCTATAACATACTCATAATTATCCCAAAGATAATTTGGAATATATTTTTTGCCACTACGCTTTACAGTTTGTAATACAATAAAGGCTTGAGCGGTCTTTTTATCTTTCATTCTGCTTTCTATTCTAAGAAAAGAACCATCTTTATCTATTACGATAAGGTAGCCAATCTCTTTCAGTTCTAAGCCCTTTTGGGCTAATCCTTCACATCTATTATAATAGTCATATAACGCTTTTAGTATCATCTTAAAATCTCCTCACTATTAATTGGTGGAACAATAATTACGCCATCTTTCATTTGTGGACGATAAAACATTGGCTGGATGTTCTTCTTGTCAGCAAAGTCCATATCATAGAGCATGATTCCTAAGTCTTTAGTACCTCCTTTTTCTTCTGATATAGGTGGAGTCAATGCCTCACCATCAGGATTGACGAGACGGAAAGAGGCAGAGAACTCACGGGTGCCAAGGTAAGGCTGATTGAAACATTGTCCCTTGCTTGCTCGCCGTTCAAACATTTGATAGTATTTCATAGGATTCTCGTCTTTGCCCGGTTCGTGCAAGAACAAATCACCTTCAACTTTTCGCTTCGATACAGAACGGAACTCCATCTTTGCCCAAATTCGATAACCAACATCTTTTAAAAGCAAAGTATTTTTCTGCTGGCGCTTGTCTTCAATATAGATGACCGACTTGCCAGCAACAGCTCCGACTTCATTCCTTCTCACCGATGTCCATTTGATAGGTTTCAACACCTCTATCTTGGTTATCTGCCAATGAATGGCAGGTTTCCAAAATATAGCCTCGAATATAGCTCGTGCTGCTGATGGTGTGATCACATCGTAGCTAACACGTTCCACTTTCAGTTCAGGTCTTGTGAAGCAAGCCATATCGCCCCACACCTCCAAACAATATTCTTTATCAGTATATTCCATATTGCTATTTCTCTTCTTTATTATCGTTATTATTATCTTCCAAACTTTTCTTTGGCTGTTGAGCCTCAAAGAATCTTTTTGCCGAAAGTGGAGATACAACTTGACGTCCTGTCTTGGATTCAAGTTCCTCTCTTGCAACACGCGCTACATCTCCTCCTTCTTTTGCACACGTCTTGTTCTCATCCAATGTTTGGGGATTTTTGGCTTTAGTTATGCTTGTTGCAGATAGTTCAGCAAGCATATTTAGCACAAGTTCCTCGTTTGTCATATTGTCGCGAAGGTTTTCTTTCTTCAAGCCTTTGAGCTGTTTGTATTCTTTTGCGGTTTTCCCTGCCCATGTCTGATATATGATATCTGTTAAGGATGCGTACTGCACACCTTCTTCAACATTATGAAGCTTCCATTGGTCTGTCAAGTCCTTGCGTATCTCAATACTTTTCAAACGTTGGTTAATCCAATTGTCCGAATATCCCAATCGTTTGTAGTCTATCATGGCCTGCTGAATACTTAACTCAGGATCTTGCATTTGATCCAGTCTGTCTGCTCCAACTTTAGCAAGCCACATTTTGAATGGTTCTGCCTTGGGAGATGGCACAGATTGGATAATACGCAAGAGTTGTTCTGTATCAGCAACATCCGTCAAACGCATTTTACCATCAGCTGCGCGCATTCTCAAAGCGTTACAGTTTGTAACGGTTTCATTTCCTTCATCTTTAAGTCGCTTTTTAAGGACTCTCCAATAGGTCTGGGGATTAGGACTTTCCGTCAAAACCGCAACAACGTCAACAATAGAAAAGTACCATTTTTCCAGTTCATCATCCCAAATGGCACGAATCTTATCATCACCGAATAACTTTATAGAGTTTTTCTTTACCATATCATTTCCATTTAAATTATAATCGATTTGTTCGCCCAATTATTATCGATTCGCAAGCCTATATGTTCATCATACTGCTGTTTATAATCGACAACAAAGAGTCCCTCTTTTTTCTCACTAATGACACCCATACCTGACAAAGTTTTAAAGTCTGTCTTATTGATATTTACCATATACTTCGACAGCTTCTCTACCAGTATATATGAAGGTCCCTTATCCAATAACTGTTGTATAAGCTCGAAACTATTTCCCCAACATACAACAACATTGATACCATTATCTTCTATCATCTGAAACTCTTTTGCAGCAGTAGCAAAACATAATTCCTTAGTATTATAAAGATAATGCTTCATATCCTTTACATCAAAACATTCCTTTCTGCAATATAATTGCTTGAAATATGAAGTCATCGTGTCTGGAGCAAACCAATCCAAATCACCACAGAGACTTAATCTTGCGCTATTTGCAGCCTGCATATCTCCTCTTGGAAGATTATGCTCTTTAGACAAAGAAAAGACATAAGTAGTACTCAAACCATTCTTACCTTCCCGATTACATCGACCGGCAGCTTGCAATACTGAGTCAAGCCCGGCTTCTTGCCTATATACAACAGGAAAATCTATATCAACTCCAGCTTCTATCAATTGCGTTGAGATGACACGGATAATTTCATTCGTATCGTCCTTCAGAGCCTTTTTGAGTTTTTCTAACGTCTCGCTAATATGTGCCGGGCACATCATCTTTGAAAGATGTAATGTAATACCCTCTTGCGGCAGACGTGTATAGAGTTCTCTTGCATCACGACGTGTATTCACAATGCATAGCACTCTTTTATGCTTGCTCAGCATCTCTGCAACCTCGTCATAAGTTCTTCCTTCGTTATTGATACTTAACTTTACTCTTCGCAGCTTGTCATGCAAATTAAACTCACGAGGAATGATTTCTGTAATATGGTCAATTCCCTTGAATGCAGCTTTCGGATTACATCCTTCTATAAGTCCGCTTAATACGGGCTGGCTTGCCGTAGTGAACAAGAAAGAAACGTTGAATAGTTTATGATACGTTTCCAATGAATCCACAACTGGTTGAAGATAATCCATCGGAAGCGTCTGCACCTCGTCTAGGATTATTACACTATTGACTATATTGTGAAGCTTCCTACAAACAGATGGCTTATTACTAAATATAGACTCAAATAATTGCACATTAGTAGTTACAATTATCGGATAGTCCCAATTTTCTGTCGCCAACTTCATTTTCTCCTGAAGTCTTTCTTCTTTAATTTGCTCAGGATCTACATTACTATGATGCTCCAAAACATTCTCTTCTCCAAAGATGCTTCGTAAAACTGATGCTGTCTGAACTATGATACTTGTATATGGAATGGCGATAATAATTCTTTTCTGGCCATTTCTTATGGCATGCTTCATTGCCCATACCAAAGAAGACAAAGTCTTTCCTCCACCTGTTGGTACCGTCAAACTATAAAAACCTATTTCAGTATCAGCCATTTTGATACATTGCTGTTGGACTTGATTCCTTATAACGTTAACGTCAGAATTATCAGCTTTTGCTTTCAAATCCTTCAGCTTGTTTTCGAGTAAAGGCAGCAAATCAGGTAATGTAGCCTTATTCCGTCTTAACATAGAAGACTCTTTGTCCATAAAAGCTTCAGTGTCAAGAAAGTCAGCATCCACCAAACATGAAAACATCATACGGGCTAAATGATGAAAATCATTTGCTTGCATTTTGAAAACAGGCGCATTTAATTTTTCCTTTCCTATATTGGCATTAACTTCTGCTGGAATATCCTGATTAAGAATCCCTTCAATCTCATCATAATCATGTAAGCCTGTATGGTGAGACACGATTTGATTAACAAAGAAATTATCAGCAGATTTACCATAAAGTCTTCGTGCCAAAATTCCACCAATAAAAGCATGGTTATAATTGCCACAAACTTTAATATCAGGCTTATATCCACTCTCTCTCTTGATATGTTGCTGAAAAGCATGTGATTCCTTACCCTTGTCATGAAGCTGCCCCAAAACTTTTACCCATCCACTCATGCCAAATTCACCGGCAAATCGAGACGCAAGTTCAGCCACACCAACAGAATGTTCCTCATTAGACTGTATAATCCAATGTCCTACATGATCTTGGTATATATGTGATATCAATTCTGCCATATTTTATTCCTCCATGCTTTTAATCCTTGCATCCATTCTCTTCTCCCTTCCCACCGTTTCGGGGAAGGCGTATACGCCCCAGCCTTCTTCCATCTTATTCTTCTTGATGTTCTCGTCGTACCACCAGTCGTAGTGTTCGCGCGAAATCATTCGGAGATCCCAGGCTTCGTGCACTTGGGCGGCAATGGAAACGCCATACAGTTCCTTCAGGTCTGTCATCTCCCCGAGCGTCAGCTCGTCGCGATGCTCGCCGCCCATCTCTTCTATGAATGCGGACTTGGGGAAAAGGAAGAAGCTGGCGAACTTGTTGCAGCGCTTTTCCACAGACAGGTCTGGAGAGGGTGGGAAGGAGAGCAGCAGGTGGGCGAGCTCGTGTGCGGCGGTGAAGCGAAGGCGCTCTACGGTAGTCTTGTCTTCACGAAGATCGAGGACAATCAGCGGCAGACGACGGTCTGCCCATGTGCTGAGGCCGTAGACACCGGCAGGAAGTTCGTCCTCCATGATTCTGATTCCCTTGCGCTCCAGCAGGCGGAGCACACTGGCGATGGGGCCGTCGCCGCAATGCCAGAGCCGGCGCAGGAGGTCGGCAGCCTGTATGGCATCCTCAAGTGAGGAAACCTGAAAGTCTTCAATCGGATTCCGGAACTCTCCGGAGATGCCGACAGTGCGTTCTTTGGCGAGCAGCCGTTCTGTCCAGTAAGCCAGTCTCGCCTCTATCGCCGTGAGAACATCCTCTTGCAGCTTGCCTCCCGATGTGGTGCGGAGCATGGGCATGTCGATGAGTATGTTGGTGCCGAGAAAATAATCCTCGCTGATGTCAAGGGCTTTGGCAAGCGCCGAAATCACGTTGGCATGTGGGCGCATGATGCCTCGCTCATATCTTGAAAGGCTTTGCTTGGTTACGACAAAGTCGGCAAGTTCGATGAGCTTATCCATGCTTAGTCCTCGCATGAGTCTTGCTTCCCGTAGTCTGATAGCTAGTGTATTGTCAGGCATAGTATCTTGGTTTTGTTTACAAAAGTAGTAAAAATATCCAAAATTGTAAACAAATCCACGGAAAAATAACTTTTTTTACATTTTCAATTAACAGGATGTATCTCTGTCAATACTAATAAATCATAAAAAATAATGGTGGTGGGGGAGGAGGTGGATGAAAAAATGATTTTTTCATACCTTTGCAAATCGTTTTCAGACTCGATGGTACGATTGACATAAATGGCACATTCGGGTGAATCAGTGTTATTCAGGAAATATAAAAAACTGCAACAGGTTATGCGGAGATTGTCTGCAACAGGTTATGCGGAGATTTTCCACAAGAAGTTATGCGGAGATTGTCTGCAAGAAGTTATGCGGAGATTGTCTGCAAGATGTATTAGGAAATATTGATCTACACAAGTATTAATAAATAGGGTGTCCAGTTCCATGTTCCTGTTTTTAGTATCAAGAACAATGTAACAACCATCTAAATCATTGATAATCATTCGCTAAGTAAAATATAATCGTGAGTTAATTCACAGCTGATATTTTGATAGTTATATTTGTATTATATTTTATATCTTATTTACTGATTCTTAAGGAGTTAAGTTACAAGAACGCACTCAAAAACGAGAACATAGAATTGGACACCCTATATAATAACTTGGTATGATTTGAGTGAGAAAAAATATGAGGCTCAAATCATGCCAAGTTTTTTTTTCACCGTCACCAAGCCACGGAGCGGTCATCAGTTCTGTGGCTTTTACTATACGTTCCTTTACAAGCGTTTCATATAATACTTTTGTACCATTTTGGGGCACGGTGCTTGCCCAACATGGGCAAGCACGTTACCCAACATGGGCACAAGCTATAAAAT
>OGXZ01002156.1_pt1 | contig 10355 bp, 9 predicted proteins | sample 1576431 | NCBI WGS metagenome assembly OGXZ01 (sample SAMEA3541590, study PRJEB24748) | human gut metagenome | biome: human gut; feature: human-associated habitat; material: faeces | place: China | collected 2012
AGAAAAAGCATTCAAAAACCTGTTTGCTGTTGAAACGGAAATAATAATTATAAAACCGTCCATGCCCGGCAGCATAATGTCCAGCAGCGCCGCATCACAGCGCTCGCCGCCGTGCATCAGCTCCAGCGCACGCTCGGCGCTGGGGGCTTCCACCACTTCCCAGCCCGCCATTTTCAGGTTCAGGGCTACCATTTCGCGGATGCTGGCTTCGTCCTCGACCAGTAAAACTCGTTTCATACAACAGGTTCCCTTCCTTATTTTAATTGGAACCCAACAGCACGGTGTTCTGGCTGATGGTGTCCAAACTCAGTCCGTAATAAGGTGTGACCACCCGCGCCTGCAGCTGCTGGCTGCCGATGTTGGCAATGCGCAGGTAGTTTCCCACGCCGGTGGCCGCGTTGTCGGCCGGGTCCACGACCCGCATTTCGCAGTAGACCGTCGTGCCCTCGGCGTTGCAGAGCAGCCAGCCCGTGCCGCTCTGGTTCGAGCGTATCAGCACACTGCCGTGCATTGACTCCGGCAGCTGCATGAAAAAGTTGTACTCGCTGTCATACACGCCAAACCGGCTGTTGCCGCCGGCCGCCGAGTTGTAATCCTTCCAGAGCACAAAACTCAGGCGCTTGTCCATCGGCGTTTGCAGCGTGCCGCCGTCGTCGATCTCCACCGGGATATCCACGGTGCCGTTGTTATCAATGTCGCAACTCAACAATTCGCTGTGGTAGCGCAGGGTACTGCGCTGGATGTCGCTCAAACCGCTGGGGCGGTAGGGCTGCAAAAAGCCAGTCTCGGCGTCGTACAAAATAATGTCCGACACCAGGCCGCTGGCCCCGGTCCAGGCGTCCATGACCAGGTACATACCGTCGTCGCTGCCGGTGCCCGCGTGCAGGGCTGCGCACAAATATTACAGTGTTTGCTTTTGGTGGAATATACTTATTTTGTTTTTTATCCGTAAGCACGTAATATCGATCAATGCCATCGCTCATTGCTATATCATGACAAAATTGTTTCAATCCATTATCTATCGTAACTCCAGAGCAATCGTAATACAGCCAGATTTCTTTCTCTAGCTTTTTCCATTCAACTTCTGAAAAATACCATTGATTTTCATGATATATGATTTTCACTCGATCTTTGATATATTCCATCAACTCCGCATGAATTGGAATAAGCGGCATAAAATAATAGCTTGTCTTAAGCTCCGCTGTATCAAATTTAACTTTGAACCATAAATTCTGAACCTCTCTCGCATCACACTCATATTCAAATTTCCAAAATCTTTGTGTCGGCTCGTGCGACAAATAATAATTGTGTGTACTAGGGTAAACATGAATTGGACTGCCTTGTATTCCATTTTCTACAGCATAAAACTCAAATGAACCTTTGTAAAACTGAAAAAATACACTTTTTAAAAAACCTAACAATCTCACTTTTGTTCCATGTACGGTAAGTTTTGTAACCACAATCTCAATATTATCAGAATTAAGCACTACATTACCTTTGCTGAATAAACTGACACTATCTACTATTTTTTATGATGTTTTAATATTTTTTCTCTTTCATTATGACGCAAATATAATAATCCAAGCTCTGTTTCTATCAATTTTCGAAATGATGGAATAATCTGTTCAAATAATATTTCTTCGAATTCTGCCTCTGATCTAAATTCATTTTCATCATAATAATCATAAAACTTCTTTCCATATGTGGATATAATTAAATAACCTGTACAAAACGTATAATTATTATGTTTAAATGACATTTTATGTGCTGAAATCGAACCATATTTTTTATGTCTTCCATCTTTTTCACTAACATAATAACGTTGCTGATTAATCAACTTAACTTTATCATTTTCAAATGATGCCGTCTTATCATTTGCTACCAAATAATGATAATATGAATCTTTTCTATTAACAAGTTCTTTCAAATCAAAACTCGCTGTCGAATCCTTTCCTGTAATCCATTTCCATCCATTCCATTTTTCAGATTCGCTTTCGGTCACATTTTTTTTAGAATGCTTAGGATACTTGTATATAAAAGATACGGATACATACTCTAAATCAATATGTGTAATATCAGAAACCAATGTTTTTAGTTCATCACATACTCTTTCTAAATATCTATGTGGATTATATAGTAATATATTTTCCTTATAATTATAATGCAGCTTATTGGTTTCATCTTTTATAAACTCGCCCTTTATTTTTTCGCAATTGGCTATTCTATCCAATACTTTTCTTGAAATATAAAACCTTTTATTCGTATCAATTATATTTTTTGCATCATTCAATTCTTTACAGTCACGCACTGTGATCTTGAACACAAAATATGTATCAATTGCAAATAATAGCAATACAATTATTATCTTGCCTGCGTTATTAATAAAAGTATTCGGTATTATTTCAAAAATTAGTGGAATTGCAAAGGGTAAAACAGTAAATATTAATGCCTTACATATACTCTTAGAAATATCGTTCTTCATATACTTTTCTCCCTTGCATTCATTTGCTCATCCTAAGAATTAACATCATTTTCTCTTAACTATAACTTCATCATCTCACAGATTTTTTCATAAACTCTTTCACAATTTCTTTTATCGTTATACACAAAAAATTGATCCATTCTTTGACGATATATGCCTTTCAATTCATACTGATTTTCCTTATATCCACTTCGATATTTTTCTTTGCAATAAGGATGGAACTGTTTCTACACCATTGCGGATCCGAAAGAGATTTTTAAATTCTTCTGTTCCCATCATCTATTTTTATTGTAAATGCAGCTGTGAGGGAATCTCTACAACCTTCTCGTATAACCGCTGATATTTTAAGTTTGCTATATTTTCCATCCAAAACAAACGTGATATCGCTATTATGCCCATTATTAATAAAAGCATTAGCATGAGAATTATTAAACGATTCCTTTACTACTCCGTTATCTAACACTCCACTATTTTTACTGTTTACATATAATCCAAACAAGTCTGTCTTATCTGCCAATACCCTTCCAACATTGATGTTCCCGTCCTCTTTAGAATAGGACTCCGTCTCTGGCAAAAGATTTATTGCAATCTCACGGCTCCAGTACTCTCTGCTATTGATGTTTACTATAGAGTTATTAGTATCAACTGGATTTTTCTTATCATCTATAGACAATCCCAACGATTCAAACAATAAATCAGGACTTCCGCTTACCTGTGATTTAAGAAATTCATTTAATTCCTTTTTCTCTGTATAATCACTGAAGTATTGCTCATTTTGCTGTTTTAATGTAGAGTTATCCTGTTTTAATGTAGCATTTTCCTCCTGTAAATCGCTATACGCATCCGCCAAGTCTTTCCAGTCATTATTTGTTCCGTTTAGCCTTATCTTTCAAATCAACTTCTAATTTATATCTTATTTTATGTCACTAAATTTTAGCTTCTGTGGCTTTTGGTTCCTACCTTCCTACACTTCACTTTAAACCATTTTTCCGCAACTCTCCATGAAATAGCATTTTTCCACTTATTACCTTTCATATTAAGTAATCTTCTGTGATACCTTTCAGAATCAACATGCTTCAACCATTTCAATCCTTTTAAAAAGTCAAGCATACCACGAATTACATAATATTCTGAAACAAAATCACCTGCTACATGATAAGAAGTAATCGTCTCATGCCACTTATTCAAGACAGCCTGTGAATCCAGCCACGGAAAATGAATGGCATTAACAAACAACGGATTTCTTGTATCATAATAAAGCATAATCGGTGTCTGTCGTTTATCAAATGTCTCATGCCACACGTGCACACCCTCAATGATAATGGGAGTTCTGCCACACCGAAGTCCATACTCTACATCATCACAATGTATGAAAAAAGGTAAAACATCATTTTCCCTCACAAAGCTCATTGGGAAACAGCAAAACCACCATCCTCCATAATCAGCCCCAGAATCATAGACCACCTTTCCATAACAATAATCATCTGGTGTAATCTTCCTCATATATTCAACGTGTTTTAAGTCACCATAATTCCATATTTCCGCAGCAGTATACTGAATATCTGGCTTATCCAGACAGAACATCCGACCAGCCACTGGATTAAGTTCATACTGTTCAGGCACGTTTACCAGAAAATCGTACAGAATATAAAAAGCATCCAACTCAAACTTCACATCATCGTCCATGAAAATAACATATGAAAAATCAATATTACTGTTGCGTATCTCCTCTATTCCTCTCTGAAATCCACCTGAACCGCCTGTATTTTTGTTGTGAAACACATGCAAAAAATCCCCATCATGGCATTCCAATTCACAGCCATTATCTATCACGAAAATATGCAATTTGCCATAATAATCTCTGTCAGTCAAATCAAAAAATTTAGACTGTAACAATTTAGAAATGTTATGCTCCACAAAATCATTTCTGTGATATGTACAAATGTTTACAGCAATATTTATATTTTTCACATTTTCTCCTCTAAAACACATATGCTATTCAATCTTATATCAGCTCACGCTCACACATATCCAGCGCAGAGGCAATAACAGCATCCATATCATAGTATTTGTATTCACCAAGTCGACCACCAAAAATAACCTTCGTTTCCTGATCTGCAAGCTTCCTATAATCTTCATATAGCATTCCATTTTTCTCATCATTTACCGGATAATATGGTTCATCTCCCGGTTTCCATTCTGAAGAAAATTCTTTGGAAATTACTGTCTTTGGCAAATCCTGGTCATCTGCATCCTTACCAAACTCAAACCATTTATGTTCAATAATTCTTGTCCACGGTGTTTTTTCATCAGTATAATTTACCGCAGCGTTACCCTGAAAATTTGGAATATCAAGTAATTCTGTCTCAAATCGAACTGAGCGATACTCCAACGTTCCAAGTTTATAGCCAAAGTAGGAATCTATTGCACCAGTATATACAATCTTATCTGCCATGGCATCCCACTTATCCTTTGATACAAGATAGTCCTCATTCAATTTTACCTCTATGCCTTCAAGCATATTCGCAACCATCTTTGTATATCCGCCAATTGGGATTCCCTGAAATAGTGCATTAAAATAATTATTATCAAATGTCAAACGTACCGGGAGTCGCTTAATAATAAATGCCGGAAGTTCCTTACATGGACGTCCCCACTGTTTTTCTGTGTAACCCTTGATCAGTTTTTCATAAATATCACGACCAACAAGTGATATTGCCTGTTCCTCCAGATTTTTTGGCTCTAAAATCCCCGCTTCTTTTCTCTGTTCTTCGATCTTTGCTGCTGCCTCTTCCGGAGTTACAACACCCCACATTTTATTAAAAGTATACATATTAAAAGGAAGTGAATATAATTCACCGTTATAATTTGCAACCGGAGAATTTGTAAAACGATTAAATTCTGCAAACTGATTTACATACTCCCATACCTTTCTATTATTTGTATGAAAAATATGAGCTCCATACTTATGTACCTGAATACCTTCCACTGCCTCCGTATAAACATTTCCTGCAATATTCGTTCTCTTATCAATTACCAGAACTGACTTTCCTGCCTTCTTTGCTTCATGTGCAAAAACTGCTCCATAAAGTCCAGCGCCTACTACTAAATAATCGTATTTCATATGTACCTTGTCTCCTTCTTACAAAATACAAAAAGCATCTTGCGTATTTTTTCTCGTTACATTATAATGGTTGCGTGATATATTATTATTTTTCTATATGAATGCCTTGATCATCAATATTGTAACTAATCTCATTTTCGTGTATTTCCCCTCTGCACACCCTATTATTATCATGAGGTATTAAATGAATCCAACAAAAGAAACTTCATCTTTATCTTATTTAAATGCAACCGGACACATTCCTTATGGCATGACAAATGACTACATGTTCCGACTTATCCTTGAGAAAAACAATTATGTTTTAAAGGGACTTATCTGTTCGCTCTTGTCTCTTACACCAGAGAAAATCACTTCGGTTGAAATCCAAAATCCCATTTTACTTAATGAAACGGTTAAGGACAAAGAATTTATTCTGGACATTAAAGTCCTTATGAATGATTCTGCCATCATAAACCTTGAAATGCAGATGGCATACATGCTCAACTGGCGGGAACGCTCTTTGAGTTATCTCTGCCGTGCATTCGACCAGCTATCACACGGTCAGCTCTATGATAACGTCAAGCCTGCAATCCATATCGGCTTTTTGAATTTCAATCCAACTCCAGATGATAAACCGGAGTTTTATGCGAGTTATAAATTATTAAATGAAAAAACTCACGCAGCATATAGTGACAAATTTATTCTTCGTGTGGTAAACTTAAAGCAGATAGATTCTGCAACTGATGAAGACCGTGCCAACCGGATCGATTACTGGGCACGCCTCTTTACCGCAACTACATGGGAGGAAACTAAAATGCTTGCTCAAAATAATGATTTTATTGCTTCCGCTTCTCAATCTCTCTATGAATCGAATGCGGATGAGATTACAAGAGAAAAATGCCGTGCCCGTGAGAATTATATGTGTCTCGAGCGAAAACTTGCTGAACAGGAAGCTGCACTTTCTGAAAAAGATAATGCCCTTGCCGAAAAAGACAAACTCATTAGGCAACTCCAAAAACAGCTTGCTGAAATTCAATCAACAGATTAATATTGTGTGTTAGAGTCCCACCATTGCATAACAGATGGTGGGACTTTTGTGTTATCTGCTTAATAATTGCATTATTTTTCATGCATATAAACAATATCTCATCTCTACAATTTAACGTGTCTTTTAAAATAATCCTGTGGGTCATGCGTATCATACCATACTGAGTCTATCACCTCAAAAGTATCAGCAGCTATAATTACTATATTTGCACCTCTTCCATTTGAAGAATACTCTGAACCATCTATGACGATATTAGCTGCATTCTTCTTACGATAGGAGTGAGACTCAAGGTGTATCAAATGACTACAAATATTTCCATCCCAGATAGTAGATGCTTCTGCTGTATCTGATACTAAATCAACAACTACTACACCTTTCAATATGAATCCACAGTATGTATACCATAATTTGTCAGGATATTTATCAAAACCTAATAGGTTAATTTCTTTATGATTATTTGCAGGTTTTATAAATCCGGGAGTATCCCTCACAGCAAGCAAAACGCCTATATTCTGCCTGTACAAATTAATTGCATCAAAATATACTCTTATATCCGTAATATTTGAAAAAAGAATTTTTAAGTCCCCTCTCTCATGATTAAAAGATTTAATTAAATTATCAAATCTAGATTCCATAAGGCTAAAACGATTCTTATTCTCAATTTCATTTCTTAATAACCGAAACTTCAATGAATACTTGTCTCTTAAATAACTCAATAGCATTTTTTCATCAGGATGCTTTTCGCATATGATCTGTATCGCTTTTTTTCCATATTCATAATATAAATCGTGATAGTGCAATCCGTACAAACCATACTTGTGCCTGCTGTCCGCTAGTACATAATCAGGAAATTCGATCACATGGCAACCTGCAAATTCTTGACGTATTACATCATATATCTTGTTAAGTAATTCCTGCACAGACCTTTTCCTCGCAGGATCTTTGTCATTGTTCAATCTTCCTATTATCTTGCCATCTGTATATACATCCACAATTTTATGGATATGCAATATTATTTCTTCAGATTTATATACTTCTTTTATTCTTTCACAAACCATTTTGATTGCTTTCACGTATTCATCGAATGGAATATCACTCGCAGTTAATCTCTTCCAATTCTCTAACTTCGATATTTGCTTATACAATTCCCCCCCCCGCTGTAGAAATTGTATACACACTTTCTTTTCCTCTAATACCCAACTGCATTCTACAATCATTAGGATCAAGCAAAAGATAATTTGCTTTCTCTTCAAGTAAATAATTCAATGCATTTTTCTCTAAATCAAATTTTAAATTACGAATATTATACTGTGACATTTGAATATTTTCTATACATTTATAAACATCATCATCTTGTAAAGGTTTTGAATATAATGAATACCAATTAATAAATCCAACAGCTCTTGTGTGTTTCCTATTAATAACAATTTCTTGCGACCCGCAATCACCAAATATCGCAAACTTTATATTTTCCATTTTAAAAAATACCTTCCTTTAAAAAAAGTAATGTTTCATAATACACTTTCATAACATACATTCCTCGTATTATTTTTCACCATAATATTGACACGCTATAGAACCATAGAATCAAATGATATTTTAGTAACAACTACGGCACAATTTTATTTTCAGTTACATTTTGAAATTTACAAGTTTTTTAGTATTTCAGTGAGTTCATACAACGAAATAATATCTTTACGTGTTCTTTTCTTTAATTTTGTTCGCAATGACAATATCTCACTATCATTAGTGGATAATATCAATGCCATATCGCAGTCTTCAAATTTTCCTGATTTATAGTTAATCAAATCCATATCTTCCTCTAACCATTTAGCAATTTTGTTACCTATATTTGAACTTCCACTGCAGTATAATTTATGTACGTTTTTTTCGACAAAATATTGTTTAACTCTTTTCTTAGGACTATCCAATAATAATAAATCAGAAATCATTGTATATGCTTTTTGCAATGTTCTATGTTCCGCTGCCGGTACTGGTTTCACATACCATTCATAATTCTTCTGGGCTTTTTCCATTAAATCTGGATATTTTTCAGACATCATATTATATAAATCAACCAGAAATTCATCATTGTGCCCTGCAGCCAGCCTCCATAAATAATGTATTCTATCTTTTTTGTATCTATCTATATCAAATACATTTTTCATGGTGTCAAGTTTGTCGTAATAGTCTAATGTAAGCAATGCTCTCAGACACTTTCCACATGTAGGTTCGGAGCAATTAATTTTTCCTTGTTTATGACAAGGATGTAACGTTTCTTTTGCAACTGAAAAATCAGTTAATGCTAATGTTTTTTGTATTCGTGTAGCTTCTGCACCACCACTGTAACATGTAAAATCATTCAACCCTAATACATGCATACTTAATAATTCATGCTTGTCCGTATCCTTTACCGAATTATTAGTCAAATCAAAGTATGTAAAGTCTACAGTGCTTGAAAAATAGTATATCTTCCACAATTTCCTTAGAATCAAAACTAATGCCATTGTAATATAATGATGTGTATATAGGTGATGATATTTTTTCCAATCTCGGTTTAATATATACCATGTGAAATTGGTATATACTTTAACAAGTGGTAAATCTAATTCATCCGATACTCTATAAAATCTTTCAAAAGCCTCTGCATGATCATTCTCCCACTTATGCAAATCCCCATCTATGGTATCCCATAATTCTGCATTTGCAGATGTTATAAATAAATGCGTTAGCTTTTGTGATTGATACGGTGTTTCTACATACTTCTTTACTGTATACAATGAATCTACGCCGCATGAAATGGCTGTTCCAACCGCCACCCCCCCAATTTTTCTATCATCGGCAGGAGCAATAACCTTAATCTTATGTATCTTTTCATCACCTATTGCAAGCATAGGTATAAGTATTTCGTTAATATTATGCAATAATTGTTCTGTTACTTTTCCTTCACAAACAATATTATATCCTTCTCTAAGTGCAACAGGTAACACTAAATATACCAAACCATCTAATCTTTCTGTGCTTAGATACTCTCCATATGCTTTTTCTACTTCTGCAAATAATTCATGTTTAATTCCATTTTCTATTATGGCAACATGATATCGAACCAAATCATCTATATTTTCAATATATGGCACTTTTATTATGATTTCATTTTCCATTTTACATCTCTCTTTCTTTACTAATTATTAAATAATTAATTCGTCTTTTACTTGATTATATTTTATGATACAAACAATTTTATTGTACAAAAATCTTTATATACTTATAATCACTGTATAATGCCACGCTTCCATCCAAATAAAACACCTTTGCTCTAAATTCATGTGTAAATCCACTATTTACATTCTTTATCTGTGTTTTCCTTGTTTTAGTATCACCTATTCTGGCAACGCGAACCCATTCTCCATTCATTAATTCTTCTATTATAAGCCCTCCATAGTGAATTTCGTCTAACGTTTTCCAGACAAACTCTATATCATTCGTATTAATTGATTCGACATCAAATTTTGCTAATCCATCCACTTTAAGAGATAATGCATTTTTAGCTGCTTTAGAAAACACATTTTCCTTTATATCATGCATAAATTGTTCTCTTCTTAAAGAAGATTTCCAACCTCTTCTATCTAAAAAAGCAAGGACATTATATCTTTTTACATCTTCCAAACGTTTTGCTCTTGATGGCTTCTGCCCTCTGCTCCTCTGCTGCAATCTTGTATTGG
>OGXZ01002159.1_pt1 | contig 10348 bp, 5 predicted proteins | sample 1576431 | NCBI WGS metagenome assembly OGXZ01 (sample SAMEA3541590, study PRJEB24748) | human gut metagenome | biome: human gut; feature: human-associated habitat; material: faeces | place: China | collected 2012
AGCTGAAAAAGAGTTAAACGACAGCCCGGCAATACTCACACGCGCGTTTTAACCGTGGGCGATATTCAGGCGGCACTCACGGCCTTTTTCCGGGATACCACATCACGCGCTGCAATGCTTCAGGCTGACACAGAGCGTCCCCCGATGGCACCGCAGGAACTCTGGCTCGATGCCGAGCACTTTTTCTTGTCGCTCGCGAAATTCGCTCGGTTTAGTTTCACGGCCGACGCAACACTAACGTCTCAGCGCTTGACGCGCCTCAAACAAGTCACGGTCGATCGCAAGAGCCAAAACCCGCTCAACAACCTTCTTGCTTATGTTGATGAAGCGAAAATGCGTCAGAGTCGTACCCTCATTATGGCGAGCAGTTTGGGACGTCAAACCACGATGAGTGAACTCTTTCGCACGGGAGGACTTGCCTTTCAAGAGTTTGACAACTGGGAGACCTTCCTTTCTTCCAAAGCCCCTGTGGGCTTGACGGTTGGGCCGCTTTTTAGTGCTGCGCAACTTGACGAGCCTAAAGTGACGCTGCTCACCGAAAGTGAGCTCTACGCAAGCAGCCCTCGTCGCAACCGCTTACGTCGACAGAAAGCCACCACCAACATTGAAATGATGGTGCGTGACGTAGCGGAACTCAAAGTGGGCGACCCGGTGGTGCACTTAGAGCACGGCATCGGCCGCTATCAAGGGCTCGAGCACATCTCGACTCCCGAGGGTGAGGCTGAATTTTTGCGCATTGAGTACCAAAACAACGCGCGTCTTTTTGTACCGATTGCTAACTTGCACCTGATCTCTCGATACTCAGGAAGTGACGTTGAAAACGCACCGCTTCACACGCTTGGTCGCGGTGACTGGGAAAAAGCCAAAAAGAAAGCGAGCGAACAGGTGCGCGATACCGCCGCCGAACTCCTGCACCTTTATGCTTTGCGTGAAACGCGTCAAGGCTTTACCTTCAAAGTAGATCCAGCCGACTACGATGCGTTCCGTGAAGGTTTTGCCTTTGAAGAAACACCAGACCAAAGTCAAGCGATCAATGCGGTGATCGACGATATGACCAGTGGCAAGACTATGGACCGCTTGATTTGCGGGGACGTGGGCTTTGGGAAAACGGAGGTTGCACTGCGCGCAGCCTTTGTCGCTGTGATGGCCGGCAAACAAGTCGCAGTTCTGTGCCCAACGACCCTTCTGGCCGAACAACACGCGCAAACCTTTAAAGATCGCTTTGCACCGTGGCCCGTTAAAGTGGCGGAGTTGAGTCGCTTCCGAACTGGAAAAGAAACGACCAAAACGCTCGAAGGGCTCGCTCAAGGTAGCGTTGACATTGTCATTGGTACGCATAAGTTGCTTACTGACAAAGTGCATTTTGATCGACTCGGTTTGGTTATTATCGACGAAGAGCACCGCTTTGGCGTTCGTCAAAAAGAAATGCTCAAAAAGTTACGTGCCGAGGTCGACGTGCTCACGCTCACGGCCACCCCAATTCCACGTACGCTATCCATGAGCTTAGAAGGCATTCGCGACTTTTCGGTGATTGCCACCCCACCCGAACGACGCTTAGCCGTGAAAACCTTTGTCCAAGCCGAAAGTGATGGGATTATTCGCGAAGCGGTGATCCGTGAATTAAAGCGTGGTGGGCAGGTCTACTTCTTACATAACGAAGTCGAAACCATTCAAAACCGTCGTGAGCATCTCGAGCAACTCTTACCCGAAGCACGTATTGCCGTCGCCCACGGACAAATGAGCGAACGTGAGCTCGAGCATGTCATGCGAGACTTCTACCAGCAGCGCTTCAATGTTTTGCTCTGCACCACCATTATCGAGACCGGTATTGACGTGCCTACTGCCAATACCATCATCATTCAGCGTGCTGACAAATTGGGCTTAGCGCAGTTGCACCAGTTGCGTGGTCGTGTGGGGCGCAGCCACCACCAAGCCTATGCCTATTTGCTCACGCCACCCTCGGGTGCAATGACCAAACAGGCGCAAAAGCGCTTAGAGGCTATTCAATCCCTGGAAGAGTTGGGTTCAGGGTTTTATTTGGCCATGCATGACTTGGAAATTCGTGGCGCGGGTGAAGTGCTCGGTGAACATCAATCGGGCGAAATTATGGAAGTGGGGTTTGATCTCTACAACCGTATGCTCCGTGACGCGGTGCGCGCCCTGCGTCGTGGTGAAACACCCGACTTTGAAAGTCCCCTTGCTGCGACCACGGAAATTAACTTGCATGCGCCAGCGCTCTTGCCTGCTGACTACGTCCCGGACGTCGGACAGCGTCTGGGTTTTTATAAAGAGCTCTCGAGCGCAGAAGATCAGAGCACACTCATTCAAACGATGGAAGCGCTAGCGGACCGCTATGGCAAATTGCCAAGCGCTGCTGAGCGACTCATCGAAGTGCATCGTTTGCGACTTAAGTGTGAAGCGCTCGGTATTCGTAAAATCGACAGTGCCGATTCGGCCACGGTGTTCACGTTTACCAAAACACCTCACATTGAGCCCTTGAGTTTGATTCGCTTCTTGCAATCTCGCACCGATGCCCGCATGGTTGCGACAGACCGTCTGCGTATCGACTGCCTTTTAGCGAGCCCCGAACAACGTCTCTCGTTTGTGCAAGGCGTGATTGCGGAGCTCTCGCGCTCGCCCGAAGAGCTCGCCGAGGCTACGCCGAAAAAAGCGGCCAAGTCCGCCAAGGCGAAACGCTCTTAAAAAAGAACCACCACCGTTCTTCATCGATAAACCCAGAGAGCGGTGGTGGCTTTGTAATCCAAAGAGCGTTGTACGATTAATTGAGCTTTTTCAATCCGGCTAGGGCAGCAAACGGATTGTTGTGTGGGACATCCTCGTCTTTGGGGTTGTTGTATTCGGCTTCACAAGACTCGTGCGTGGCAGCCAAGGGCAATGTCAAAAGCGTTTCCTCTTGAATCCACTCATTGAGCTTAAACTGACGACTTCCTACGGTGACATCTTGCCCCTCGTCGTCCTCGTCAAGCGGGATTTTGTCAGCCTCTTCTTCCGATTTCGTCAAAATAAACGTGAGCTCATTGGTAAAGGGCACCGACACGGGCTTGTTGCAACGCGCGCACGTCATCGTGGCGGTCCCTGCAATACTCAGGCGAACCGCGGGGTATTCACGCAACGTCCCCAGACCTTCAACGGTAAAGATCACGCCTCCTTTGTCGAGTGCGCTCACCACCTTTGCCAACTCCGGCATATCCTCAAGGGGCATCTCGCCCTCGAGGGTCTCACATTTGCGGGCTAACTCAAAAATATCAATCGTCAAACTCAACATGACGTTTTTTATCCTTCTCGTTAAAATGCCAAGTCACAGCTCATCGATGATGAGCACTGGCTTTTATTCGATTGTCTTCACGTTACGATCCATCATGGCACAAGCCACGATGTGGTGACGATAAGTCTACGTGATTTCTTCTGAACTCATCACAAAAAAATGACACCAACTCTGATTCTTGCGTCCAGCTCCCGCTATCGCCGTGAACTCCTTGACCGCCTTGGCGTACCTTACACTTGCGAAAGTCCTGATGTGGACGAAACATCGATCGAAGGCGAAACCCCAGAAGAAGCGGCCATGCGTTTAGCTGAACTCAAAGCGCGAACCGTTTGGGAAAAGCACCCGGGTAGCGTCGTGATTGGCTCCGACCAAGTGGCCAACTTAAATGGCGAACGCTTAGGCAAACCGCACACACGCGAACGTAGCATCGCGCAACTCAAGGCCATGTCTGCACAAAAAGTCGTCTTTACTACGGCTCTCTGTGTGATTGATCCCAACGGCAAAGCCCACTCGCTGCCATCAGTCACTACGGTGCAGTTGCGCCCTTTGAGCGAAGAAACGATTGTGGCTTACGTCGATCGCGAACAACCCTTTGATTGTGCAGGCTCGGCCAAGATTGAAAAGCTCGGCATTGCGCTGATGGAAAGCGTCACCTCGGACGATCCCACGTCACTCATTGGCCTCCCGCTGATGAAGCTCACCACGCTGCTCGCCGAAGCAGGCGTGGAAGTGCTCCCGGGAATTCGTTAATTTCTCCAACACAAACCAAGGACGCTCGCTTGCTGAGCGTCTTTTCGTCTTTAATTTGTTTTTGATTGTTTAGCTATGGCGACGGGCAAACTCTACCTTCTTCCCACCACGATTTCAGAGACCGATCTCGATGCGGTGATTCCTTCTCAGGTCGCCGCACGCGCTCGGCAAATCACACGCTTTTACGTGGAGGCAGCGAAAACCGCCCGTGCCTACCTTAAAGCCTTAGCGCATCCCTTACCTATCGCGTCGCTCGTGATTGAAGAAATTGGGCACGACCCGGATCCAACGAAACTCACGCTGTGGTTGCAACCCGTTCTCGATGGCGAGGATGCTGCGATTGTGAGCGAGTCGGGCTGCCCCGGCGTCGCGGATCCCGGCGCACAGCTAGTCGCGAAGGCGCACGAACTGGGGATTCCCGTCGTTCCTCTCACTGGCCCCTCCTCCATTTTGCTCACCTTGATGGCAAGTGGCCTGGATGGGCAACGGTTCCGCTTCTGTGGGTACCTCCCGATTCATGAAGAGGAACGTAAAGCCGCCGTCTTGGCGCTTGAAGCCCAGAGCCGCCATAGTGAAACACAACTTTTCATTGAAACGCCGTATCGCAACGCGTCTTTGCTCGCGAGCCTACTCGCGTGGTTATCACCCTCAACCCGCGTGACCGTCGCGACCGATGTCACGGGTCAAAGCGAAGCCATCACCACCCTGACGGTGCAGCAGTGGAGAGCGCGTGTGGGTACTACGCCTGAACTCCCAAAACTGCCGACAGTCTTTGCCATTCTGGCTGCTCCCCACGGGGAGGCCCCACGCTATGCCTCACAAAATGCCTCGCGAAAGGGAAGTCGCCAAGAGAGACCTGTCTCGGGCCATGGACATCGTGCCCACGCACGCTCGTCTCACGCAAAAGCCACTCGACGCTCGTCAACTGGCAACTCCTCGCGTTAACTCCGTCGCCACGGCGAGGTCTTTGCTCAACGAGACCGGTACACCCATGACCAAGAAGACTGCCTTGGGTAGACCATTCTTAGTACAATGAAGGTCATGGGGCGAATTCCATCGTCTTTTTCACACTGCTTTCTTTTGCGCTCACCGATGAGCGTTTTTCTGCCCGTTGCGAACCATGACACTTGATGAGCTATATACGCGATTGCCTTCCAAAGAGGAGCTGCTAGCCTGGCTTCTTTCGCAAGAAGGCCAAACGTTTATGCTCTACGCTGCGGGCGTATTCTTGGTGCTCATTCTCTTTTGGGCTTGGCGCCGTCATCGACGTGCACTTGAAAACCTGGGGCTAGCACGTCGAAAGCGAGAATTGAACGAATACTTCGATGAAGAAGCCTTCACCCTCGTTTCGGAATCCGCTGAGAGCAGTGCGACGTTCACGTCCCCCGATTTTCCACCCATTGGCGAGACCAACTCTGAAGAGCCGGTCGTCTTGGATGATGTACCGGCGCTCTTACCTAAGCTCCCGTTTTGTCGTCGTGCGGGGCTCACCACCTCACATGCCGAGCGTTTTAGTCTCAATATCGAAGCGGTCTTCTTTGACCCACGCTTAGCCAGTGAGCTCACCCACGATGCCTTGCGCCTCCTTCCCTTTTTGCCCAGTGGCGAGTTACTCACCGAAGCGCCTCAGAGCTTTAATCGTGGGCATCTCTTTGCGGAACCGAGCAAATTGATCCGTGTTGAAGGTGGGCTGACCGTAGTACGTCTTCTAGAGGCACCGTTAGGGTCGTCGGCAACCTTGACGGCGACCCCGGGATGGGAGTGGCGCGTACCAACCGAAGCGCTGCTCACTGCACTGCTTGACGCGCTCGTGGTCTCCCACGCAACACAAATTCCTTGCGCTCCCGTACTTCGTATGAGTGGTGCGGCGCTCTTTTTGCGCCCCAACGATACGCTTGTCAATCGACTGCTCGAGCGTGAGCAAAGTGCTCTTACTTTTATCCAACCGATGCTCGGCCACGCCAAACTCACCACCGAGCGATATGCCCAACTGATGGCGGTGGCGCTCGCCTAGCCCATCATCTCGTCAGCGTTTGGGACTATTTTCTCATCCTGACGTTGCGCTTAGAAAACTGGCAAGATACGTTTCCTCACCATTCACTCTAGCAACCTCCACTCACATGGGCTAAAGTGCTTCTTAGAAGTATGACCTAAAAGGTCTAGTTCTCTTATGCCATCTTGGCAGTGTCATTTTTGCGTGTTGATGTGTTATGAATCGTCCTTCTCGCCTTAGCCTTTCACCCGTTGTATTAGCTTTTCTCGGTACCTTAACGAGCGTTGCGGTAGCCACCCCCAACGTGCCCGAAGCTTTTTTGCGCGCTCAAATCAACCCACCTCGTTATGCCATGGGTCCCTTGGTGGTGTCGTTCAACATGGATCGCGCTCGCTGTGAAGAACTCTACAAAGCCAATGCAGAAAAAGTCTGCGAACGTCATCTGGGTACCCCGGGGCAACCGGCTCTCGGCTTGGGGCTCAGCCCTGCTCAAAATGGCCACTGGGTATGGGGCAATGACAACACGGTGGCGTTTTACCCCCATCAGCCGTGGGCACCATCGCAAAAACTCACCCTCAATTTTGAAGGGCTGACGTTGCCGAGTTTTACCAAGTTGGCTCAAAAAAGTGTGCAGTTGAGCACGTTACCGCTCTCGGCCGAAGCAACCACAACGTTTTTCCCCTCAACCGACCCAGCTGCCATTGGTAGCGTGGCCTTGCACCTCTCGTTTTTAACCAAGATCCAAAGTCGACAGGCCATTGAAAAAGCCATTCGCCTCGTGCTCCCCAAAGATCCCGCTTGGAGCGTTGGAAAGCCCACCTTTTTGTGGGAAAAAGAAGCTGGGCACGATATTGGCCTGACGGTGCAATACCCCATCTTGACGGCAGGTAAAAATAAAACCGGCATCCATTTCGAAATCATGGGGCTGGCTGCCTCGCCAGATCGCCCTCAACAAGCTCTCCCCGGGAAAACCGTTGGGCTGGATGTTGTGAGTGAGTTGCCTGGCACGGCAGACCTCTACCAAATTCAAAGAGCTCGCCTAGAGCGCACTGAAGACGATCAGCTCGCCATTGACTACACGCTTACCGTTTCACCGAGCTTAGCCACGCAACCAAAGGCCCTTTTAGAGGCGATTGAGCTTTATGAGCTCCCCGAAAAAGTAAGCCCCAAAGCGATCGAAAAAGCGGATTGGACCAAGGCCCCGGTCATTACCCCGGAGATCCTTCAAGCCTCGCGTCGACTCACCCCGACGTTGGCGTCGCGCCCGAGTGCTCTCATCACCAACATTCCCTTGTCGTTTAAAGCGACCCAAGGGCGCTACGTGCTGGCGCGACTCAAAGCAGGATTTGGCCCGAGCGACGCGCGTACACTCTCGCACGATTGGGCTCAAGTCTTTATCGTCCCTAAGGCCACCTCACGATTGGATTTCCTGGAACCCGGTAGCATGATGACGGTCTCAGGGAAACGCACCCTTACACTGCACGCCGCGGGGGTGAAAAAATTAAAGTGGACGCTCTCTCGCATTCGTGATCCCTTCTTGGCCATCACTGCATCGGGGCAAAACGACAACGTCGAGACGGCCTCCCTCTCGAGCGCCCTCTCGGGCGAGTTGCTCGCCACGCAAACCGAATCGCTTGACGGTCGTTTTGTCGCCGTGAAGCTCGATGAGCTTGTGAAAACAGGGCTCAAACCCGGTCTTTATGAACTCAGTGTGGAAGGGGAGCGCACCTTGGGAGTAGACCCCCAAGCGACACCTCAAACCATTCGCGCCAGTAAACGGCTTTTGGTGAGCGACGTGGGACTCATCGCAAAGACCGAACTCAATGGCACGCCTCGCGTTTATGCACTGAACATCCCCACGGGACAACCCGCGGGCGATCTTCTCATTGATTTGATCAGTGCGAACGGTACAGTGCTAGAAACCCAAACGAGCAACGCACAAGGCCAGGTGGCCTTTAAATCCGTCGCTGGGCTGAGTCCCGAAAAGCACCCCGTGGCCATCATTGCCCGTGTCCCGCCTGTGCACCCCCTTGGCGCTAAATTACCTGCCGCTGACAATACGCAAAGCTTTGACGCCTCAGACTTGGTTGCTTGGCTACCGATTGACTCTTGGCAAGCCCGAGATCAGTTCTGGTCGTATGACGTGCACGGCCGTCAGGTCGACAACCAGGCGCTAACTGGCTTACTCTTTACCGATCGTGCGCTTTATCGCCCTGGTGAAAGTGTCGAGTTTGGCGCACTTATCAAGCGACTTGGTTGGCAAGCGCTCACCGAGGGGCTTCCCCTTCAACTGGAAGCCACCAATGCCATGGGCGCTATCGCGTGGCGCGAAACGCTACAAACGGATAAAGAGGGGTTTGCCCAAACACGGTGGTCACTTCCTCAAGATGCCCTGCCAGGGATCTATCGTTTTGTGCTTCGCGCGGGCGACGAAATCTTGGGTGAGACCCTGGTTCGCGTGCAACGCTTTGAGCCCGAGAGCATGATGCTTACCGCCACCCCGACGCTCGCACCTCAAGATGGGTGGGTAGCGCCCGACGTGGCTAGCATCACGACAAAGCTCACCTTCGGATTCGGAAGCCCGGCAGCGAAACGCCAAATCCGCGGGGATGTCACCGTTTCTCAGCCTGATGCCATTCACTTTAAGGGCTGGGAAGCGTTTACGTTCCACTCCCCTGACGACATGCGTGACGATGGCCCCTACAGTCATGAACGCAACAATTACACCTCGCCCGAACGCCTCACTCTCACGCCGGAGATGACCAACGATCAAGGCGTGGCCAATTTGACCCTCTCGCTTGCGGCCTCGCAGCCTGGCCTTCGTCAAGTAAACGTCACGCTGGAAGGCACCGATGCGCTCGGTGCACGCGCAACGAGCACTCAAACGCAGTTGCTCGTCTCGAGCGCCAAAGCGTTGGCGGGCTATCGTGTAGTCGACGCTGCCGATCCGCTCAACGCGTGGATGCAGCATCGTGCACTGAATTTGGAATTGGCTGTCATCAACCCGCAACGTCAAGGCCTTGCTCAAACACCGATCACGCTCGACGTGGCTAAACGTCACTACATGACAGAGCTCACCCAAAACGATCGGGGCTACCTCACGTATCGCGATACCCCGGTCTTGGAAACCGTGGAAACGCAACAGCTCACCACCAACGAGAAAGGCATAGCGAGCGTGACGCTCAAAACCGATAACCCAGGGGAATACACGCTTCAGGTGAAAAGCGTCACGGGCGATGTGCTCGCGACGATTCCCTACTTTGTCCAAGGCACATCCATCAAACCGCAGCAAAGTCTTCCGACCGCACACATGAAATTGGCGTTAGGAAAAACCGCCTATAACGCGGGCGAGACGATGGCACTCAATGTGCTCTCGCCCTTTGACGGCACGGCACTTTTGACGCTCGAAGCCAACGGCGTGATTGCCAGCCAATGGGCTCAGGTTAAAGTGGGCCAAAACGCTCTCACCTTCCCCGTGCCCGAATCGGCTGACGGCAAGTGCTGGGTAACAGCGAGCTTGGTGCGCTCTCCGCAGTGGGCTAACCGCTACTTAAAGGCCTACAGCTCTGCCACGGCGCCGGTGATGATTAATCGTGAGCGTCATACCTTAGCGCTCACCCTTACGGCACCCGAAACGCAGAGTGACGCGAAAGCGCTGCGCTTTAGCCTCAAGGCAAACGCCCCGGCGAAGGCCTTTGTTTGGGCGGTCGACGATGGCATATTGCGCCCCACGCAATATCAGCTCCCCCGTCCGCTCGAGGCGATGATGGGCACGCGAGGATTGACCACCACAACCTACGAAACCCTCAAAGACCTCATGCCCGAAGGCTTGACGCTGCCTGGGATCACACCTGAAGGGGGTGACGGCGAAAACGCCAAATTGGCCGCCGCGCTCCAGCAAGTGATGACCAATCCCTTCCGCCGTCAATTAGGCGCTTCGGCGGTCAAATGGGTGGGGCTCGTCGACGTGGGTCCTGAAGCGAAAGACTTCACGGTCGCCTTGCCCGAGACATTCCAAGGAGCCGTCAGGGTGATGGCCTTGGGGGCCAATGCGACCCAATTGGGCGCTGGCAGCACGCTCACACACGTTCGCTCACCGCTGACGGTGAACCCACAGTGGCCCACCTTTGCTGCGCCAGGCGACCGCTTTGAGAGTGCACTCAACTTGGTGGCTCAGAATCCCTCGACCGCCACATTGGACGTGCAGACAACGGGGCCAGTAAGCCTGGCCCCCACGCCCAAAGAAGTCAAAATCACCACGGACGGTATTGTACTGACCGCCGGCAGAAATGCCTTCCGCTGCCACATAAGCGTCGTTT
>OGXZ01002161.1_pt1 | contig 10345 bp, 10 predicted proteins | sample 1576431 | NCBI WGS metagenome assembly OGXZ01 (sample SAMEA3541590, study PRJEB24748) | human gut metagenome | biome: human gut; feature: human-associated habitat; material: faeces | place: China | collected 2012
AGTGTGCGAAGAGTTTCTGTTTCTTATGGAATACGCGTGCGGACAGGTCTTTCCGGTGCGGGTGAAGCAATTGCTCGCATTGCTGGCACTGGGTTTTGTATTTGTCGCAGTTGCCTGCATAGTGACAGATGCCGGTAAAGGGCCACATGTCATGCAGCGTCCATACGACAGGTTTGCCTGATTCCAGAATCTTGCGTATATCTGTCAGTGAGAGCATACCCTGGTTGATCCAGTGCAGATGAATCACGTCAGCCTGCCGGAATTCGGGAAGGGAAGTGATATCCGTCCCGGTGTTGGCAATGTCAACGGCAAAGAGATTGTGTTTGCTGAAGCGGTTGGCTGTCAGGATCACGAGGCGTTCCCAGAGGAACTGCCAGATTCTCCACCATGATTTCTTGAGCGAAACGACAGTGACGCGTTCGGTTTGCTTGTTGCGGACCAGCATTTTAGCCTTGATACCGTTATTTCTCAATGCGTCCATCAGTCGGCTGGCCGCAATGGCCGCCCCGCCGATTCGTTCTGCTGTATTGATGATAAGTACTCTCATGTTCGGAATCTCTGTTTGATGTCTGCAAAGTTAGGTCTTTTTTTCAACATTCTGCAATTCGCCGGTGGATTTCCTCAATCTTGTTACGGTAGAGTTCGTAGAGTTTCCGGCCGTTCTTCTGGCTCTGCTCTGTTGTGAAACTGTTATTCCATAAGCGCATGCCTCCCACGCTCAGTGAACGGAAACCGGCATCGTACCATCCCACTTGCAGACCGTTGAGCCAGGCTCGGGCACAGAGTTCATAGTCGTCAAACTGGAAGGGGGCAAAACTGAAATCGATGTGGTGAAGGTGCTGGCGAAACAGTTCCTTGTGAATCCACATCGGAGCCCGGTTGACAGAGGTTACGAAACTGAAGTCCCCTTGCTGCATCGAAGGGCCTCCGTGTGCATAGCGGTCGGCATCTTCGAATGCGATGTCAAGTCCGTTTTTGCCTCCCAGAATGACCATTCGAGGGTGTTGGCGGAAAAGATCGACTGCGCGTTCAATCCAGGCTGTTCCGTCGAAATCGTCATCATCCTGCAGCAGGGCAATGTAGCGTCCGTTGGCGAAACGGATGGATTTGTCGTACGTGATGTTCTCGTAAAGATCGTTGCTTCGGATCAGAAACTCATTGGCTCCTGTCAGGGCAGCGGCGAGTCTTTGGGTGTGTTCCAGGTCGGAACCGTCGTCAATGACAATGATTTCCAGACCGGGATATTGCCGTAGTTTGGGAAGTATGTGGCAAATCTGTAAGCTCTTGTTATGTGATTGGATGATGACACTCACTTCGGTTTCTGCGTGATAGCCTTTGGCGGCCCATTGAGCATAGCTTTTCTTGTTTTGGGTTACGCCTGAACGTTTCTGGAAGCTGAGTTTTATTTTTTCGAGTAGCAGTTTCATAAGCAGGGATTAATGACATTTGTTTCTCCCGAGCCATTTGTTGACCCGGTTTACGATGGCTTGTCCGATGATGCGGAAGTTGCCGTAGCGCAGGTTGAGGAAGAGTTCTTCAAACGAGCGGCCGATCTTGATCCACGGGTGTCTCCATCCCATGATGCGGTATACACTTTCCTTATAGGCCGTATGTTCGATGACATAACGCGGATGCTTGAGCGGGAATTCCAGCTCATAGCGTTTCATGGTGAAGATGCGCCGGTAGCCGCGGGGCAGGGTGCGGAGCGAGCCTCCGAAATGTACGGAGTCTGCGGTTGCTCCCAGGTTATTGATCAGGTTGCGTGTCGGAACGATGCTCAGTCCGGAGTTGAACAGGATGGAAGCATGGAAAATGGTTTCGTAGTAGGCTTTCCCGTGTTCCCGGTGACGCTGGCACATGTAGATGAAATCGTTCCGGTATTTCCGTTCCCGGATGAGGTTCTTCAGTTGCTGCATGTTGAACGTGTCGTCGAGGAAGGTGTAATGTTCGTCCCACTGGTCGACAACCCGTTTCCAGCTGGCCCATCCCCAGATGGAGAAGGTTGTGGCGAAGAAGTAGTCATAGGGAACATCGGGGGTAATTTCTTCGTTGTTGAATCCGGCAATCATGCTGATGCGGGTATCGTTCTCGTAACGGTCCAGCATTTCTTTGCAGAAGCGGAAGAAACTGACTGACGGGACATCGTCGTCTTCCAGCACAATGCATTTGTCTGCGTGCGAGAAAGCCCATTTTTGGGAAATATATTCCGAAGGATCGCAGCCGTAGTTCTTTTTCTGGTAGAGCTGGTGAACTTCGCATTCCCAGTCAATGTCGGCTACTACCTGCCGGCAGGCTTCAATGCCTGGCAGGTCTTTCTCTCCGCGCGGGCCGTCCTGATAGAGGAAAAGACGCGACGGGCGTGCCTTTTTGACTTGTTCGAACACCTGCGCCAGCTGTCTGGGGCGGTTGAAGAACAGAATAAGAACGGCTACATCTACAAGTGCTGATTTCATAACGGCTGTATGTTTAGGGTTGTTGTTCCCGGATCAGTTCCGGATGGAGGTAAATGGCATGAATCTTCCGCTTGTTTTCCGGCGGGACATCCATGTAGTTTCTGTACAGATCCTTCAGATAGGCATCCGGATTGCAGGGAGCACTGAAGCGCTTGCCTTCAAATTCGATTTCTCCGAGCGGGAACACGGAGTCTTTGCGGTGCATGATGCCGTATCCGTTGTTGATCAGGACATTCGACAGGTAGGTGTCTTTGGGATAAATGGCCGAAAGTATGCACCATATTGCGCGGAACAGATGATATTTCGCACCGAACCAGAAGAACTCGACGAAAGAGCGCAGGGAATAATAATGCGCTTTATGCAGAATGGAGTAGCTGGTAGAGATACCTTTGCTCAGTTTCTTTACCCATTTTTTCGGCAGACTGGGATAATCGATGAACGGAAAGATATCGATATACAGCCCTTTCTGATAATTTGCCTGAAGGTTGTCTCCGCTTTCCAGATACAGTGAATTCAGATCGCGGATCTTATAGATGGGATCTGTATGTTCGGGATCGCTTTCCGGAGTCTGCATGAAGAGTCCCGGCCGCAGTTCCGAAGGGGCTACGGCGATGAAGCGTTTCAGATCTTCCTTGCGCATGGCAATGTCAATGTCATCGTCCCAGGGGATGAATCCTCCGTGGCGCATGGCTCCCAGCAGGCTGCCTCCGTCAAGCCAGTAAGGAATGTTGTGCTTGCGGCAGATGCGGTCTGTCTCTTCCAGAATGGAGAGTTGCTTCAGCTGGCAGGTTCTCAGGTTCTGCTTCAGGTAGCGGTCGAAATAGGAATTTCTCATAACGTGTGGTCTCGTTTGACGTCAATGACTTGTCCGGTATAGTCGGATGCCAGGGTCAGCAGGGTTGCTTCGGCCACTTGCCGGGCTGAAAGCAGGGTATTTTCCGGCTCAATTCCGAAATTATGTACGCGCATCGGTGTTTTGGTACGCTCAGGGTTGATACAGTTGATGCGGATGCCGAAACTGTCCCATTCCTGTGCGATGGCCTGTACGAAGTTGACAATGGCTGCTTTGGTAGAAGAATAAATGCTGTAGAAAGCTCTTCCCCGTGTATAGGAACTGGAGGTGAAGAAGATCAGCTTGCCCTTGCTTTCTTTCAGGTAAGGGAAGGCTTCCAAAGCCACATTCACGGTTCCCATGTAATTGGTCTGTACGGCCCGGGTAATGGTTTCGTAGTCAGTCGTGATCAGCGGTTCTTTGTTGAGAATGCCTGCTGTATTGACTACGAAGTCAATCCGTTTTTCCTGTTCAAAGACGCTGCGCAGGGCTTCGGCCACTTCCTGACGGTTTCCTACATCCACCCGGTTGAGGCTGCGTGAGAAGCGGTAAACCTTGGCTCCTTTCTGTTCCAGCAGATCGGCGGTTTCTGCTCCGATTCCGTAGCTTCCTCCGAAAAGGACAGCTACTTTTCCCTGGAAGTTTTCTCTGCTGCCGTCTTCGTGATTCAGTTCACTTTTGCGCAGCTGGAAGAATTTGTCGAGCAGGTAAGTGTCTTCCTTGTAGGTCAGTTTCATATTGCTTTCTTCACCCAGTACCACATAAATGGGAACTTCAGGCAAGTATTTCCGGACAACACCGCAGTCGTCCGTCACCTTGAAGTTCGGGTCTTTCAATGCGATTTCGTAAGCTTTCCGGATTGTTTCCAGATCGAATGCCTGCGGGGTCTGGCCGCGTCTCAGCCGGGAACGGTCCGGGATCTGGCAGATGAAGTCCCCTTCTACTTCAATAATGGTATCGGCCGACGGAAGGGCTACGTCGATGGCCTGATAGGTATCCAGTGCCGTCACCACATCGTTGATGATACGCTGGCTGACCAGAGGGCGTACGGCGTCGTGGAAGATCAGATTGCATTCCGTTCCGGCATACGATTCGATGGCTGACAGACTGGAATGATAGCGTTCCTTTCCTCCCTGCAGAATCTTCTTGACTTTTTTCCAGCCGTTGCGGATGGTCATGTTCTCAAATTCAGCAATGTAGAAAGGGTTGGAAACGATGGCGATTTCGTCAATGTGGCTGTTGCGCTCAAAGGCTTCCACGGTATGTTCGACCACCATCTTGCCGGCTACTTTGAAGAATTGTTTCGGTGTGGAGAGTCCCAGACGGCTTCCTACTCCTCCGGCTAATATGACTGCTATGTTTTTTTTCATCTTTCCGTACATGTAGTTTTCTAGTTTACAAAGATAATACAAAGAAACGAAAGGACATGCACTTTGGGAGCAGGAATGTGGAAACCGCCGGGCTTCTGCCGGAAAGCCTGGGATTATAGCCGGAAGTAGGTGTTGCCGTAGGCACGGATCATGGGATAGAAGAAGGCGCGTACCCAGCTGATCAGGCCTTTCTGCCGGGGATTGTAGTAAATGGTCTGTTTATGCAGCATGCAGGTCAGGCAGAGCCGGAACAGGCTGACCGGGTCTTTTCGGGTCAGAAGTCGGCTCAGGCGGTGACTCAGTGCCCCACGGACAAAGCCGCGATTCAAGTGGCAGACCGCGAGGCCGTCTTGGGCGAAATTGGTCGTCACTATCGACTCGGTTGGTTGGCACCAGACGACGCCAAGAACCAACACGATGCGCCCACCTCGTCCACGTCTGGGCCCGATAAACAAAAAGCGGGCGGACTTGATACGTTAAATGCGATCCGTTATGACTAATCCGACTAAAACCATTCGTCATCTAGAAGCACCCAAAACCGTGCGTGAGTGGCTTCATCGTCATCGCTATAGCCTCTGTCGACATCTCACGCAAGTGCTGGTGCTCTTGCTATTTATCGGTACCGCACGTTGGGGCTGGAGCGTGGCGGATCAGCCACTCTTGGACGGGACGCTGTCGTCGTCGAAAATTGCAGGACTCCTTCCCCTCTCCGATCCGTTTGCGCTGCTGCAACGCTTCGTGGCGGGACACCTTCCCACGGTCACGGCTCTCATGGGGGCGCTCATTGTCACCGTGCTCTATGGGGTACTGGGTTCACGCGTTTTCTGTGGCTGGATCTGCCCCATGAATTTGGTGACCGAATTGGCCGATGTCTGTCGCCGTCGTTTAGGGTTTCAAGCCGATGTGATTCGGTTTGACCGACGGCTACGCTACGCCTTTGCCGTGGTCACCTTGGTAGCAAGCGCTGCCATGGGCACGGCCGCTTTTGAAACCGTGAGTCCCCAAGCGCTGCTTTGGCGCGATGCCATCTTTGGCACTGGCCTTTGGGCCTTAGCGGCTGCACTGGGAATCTTTAGTTTAGATCTCGCTGTTTCACGTCAAGGCTGGTGCGGACACCTCTGCCCGCTTGGTGCATTTTGGGCGCTAGTCGGTAGACTAAACCCTAAGCCTTCGATTACAATTCACTTCGACAATTCGTCCTGCACACGCTGTGGCGATTGTCTGCGAATTTGCCCCGAGTCTCAGATCATTCGCTTCAAAGACTTGGCGCTCACTCAACAGATTCCAAGTGGTGAGTGTCTGCAATGTGGACGATGCATCGAAATCTGTCCCGAATCGTCTTTGACGTTTGACCTGATGTCAACAATTCGTCAAAAACAAAAAACATTCCCCAAATAAGGAGATTATCATGAACACATTCGTTAAAGCTGCTGCCGCTTTGGCCCTTTTTGGCACGATGGCGATGGCTCAGGCTGGTATGACCATTCCTCACCCAGTTGACAACTACAAGATCACTGAAGGCAACAACCCCTGCCAGATGTGCCACCAGCTCGCTACCGCAACGCCTGCCCAAAAGATGCAGATCCCGCAGAGCCACCAGAAGGATGGCAAGCTTGATCCGGCTCGCTTCAACTGCTTGATGTGCCACACGCCGGCCAAGTAATCGCTTGCGGCGAGCTCATGTCACTGGTGCGAGATTTCCCTTTAAGGACAATCTCGTGATCAGCCAGACATCACAAGGGATGTTGACTCGTAAAAGTGAGTGAACATCCTTTTTCTTTTATGCCTCACCAATGTTTCCTCCTTGTGCACGAAAGTAAGATCTTGGGCGGATGCTAACTCACCAAAACGGGCTAATCGCCTCTCATCCTGTCGATTTAAGTCTTTAGCTAAGATCAAAAAAGACGACTTTTCCCGCCGCCTTTTGACAACTTTTTCACGATCAAATCTTAAGCGAAGATTAAAATACTGCTCAACCCTAGGAGGCCTTGATGAGGATCGAGGCTTCGATAAAAAAAATCATCCTACCCCCAAGGAGATACAAGATGAGCAAATTATTGAACGTTGTCACGGCCTGTGCTCTTTTCTCGGCTTTTGCGGTCGCTCAAGCAGCCCCCACGATTCCGCATCCGATTGATAACTACAAGATTACCGAAGGCAACAATCCTTGCCGTATGTGCCATCAACTCGCGACGACCAATCCTGGCCAAAAAACGCAAATCCCGTTGAGCCACCAGAAAGACGGTCAACTCGACCCGATGCGCTTTACGTGCACGAATTGCCACTCGACCGCCAAATAATGCTCCTCCAAGTCATGGCCAATCGCACAACGCCCTAGGACCATTGACTTTATTGGCTCTCGACGCGACAATTTAAACGGTTGCTGAAAGGATGCGAACTCAAAAAATCGCATCCTTTCGTTTTTCTTTTTCGCTCATTATTACCGTGTCGTTGCTGATGGCTCTTCTTCAAAAGCTTTTTCAATTTGTACGTTTTCTCCTTTTTTTGCTGGGATTGGCGATCCTCTGGTGCGTGGTGTTTTACGTCGTTGTTATGCTCGCTACCAGCTTTTTGCCGCAGACGCAAACCATCGTTCTTTTGAGCGGTGTTCTTGCTGTCGGCTTAGGTTTTTACGCAGACTGGCTTCTTTACCAGTGGCGAAAAGCAAAGCGCCATGCAAAATCGCCAGAGCATTCAAAAGAGACGCTTTCGCCAGGTTCTCTTTCAGTGCCATCTAGCGCCAGTGCTCTCGTTGCGTCGCCCGCGCCAACCGCTAAAGACGCCCTCATGGCACAACGCATCTCGGACTTTAAGAGTATTTTTGTCCCAGTAGATTTAACTCCTTTTAAAGAAGCGCTCCTGAGGGCTTTTGAAACGGACGACATGGAAAGCATCACGGAACCACTGCGGCTTCGCTACACCCACAGGCAACGCCTCGAAGGATTTAACGCCTATCTGCCGCTCGCCGTTGATCGGCTATTGGGCAAGATCGACGAAGAGCCCCAACAGGCGCTTGATACGATCGATAGCGCTCACCTTCACCTTCATGATTTAGTGGAGCAGCTGGGATTGCGCAAAGAGGTGATGGTCTGGGACACGATCCAAACCTTGTTGCGCGCCGTGGCTGAAGGCTACCTTGAGCGTGGTGAGTAACCCGACCCACGGTTTCAAGAGTTCTTCCCGGACATGCCATTCCTTTTTCAGAAAGACGAAACGTTCTACTACGGCGTCTCGGGAGTCAGCATCTACGAGCAGCGCACACAGACACACTACCAATCGGGCTCTCGTGGCGTGAGCATTCGCCTGATGAAAGGCGTCTACTACCACACGGGTGGGTCGCGTGGTCATCGCTACAGCACCGAAGAGCAAGTGCTGCTGGGCGTGGGCGACATCGTGGTCACGAGCAAACACGTCATGTACAGTGTCGACGGGCGCAGTACCCGTATTCCTCTTCGCAAACTCGTGAGCGTGAATTGGATGGGCGACTCCATCGAATTGGTGAAAGAAGCGGCGCGGCCGCGCCCCGTCACGTGGACCTTTTCTGACACGCGGGATGCCGATCTTGTGGATCGCTTGATCAAAATGGCCGTTTAATGGCTGGATTTCAGTGAGCAGGGTTGAGAAAAAGGCCTCGAACGATTCCAAGCATTCGAGGCCTTTTAAAAGGTTTTTCTTTATTGGAGGACACCCCAAGAATTTGTCTTCCGCTAAAGGACTTTCCGATATCGTCAAGGAGAAACCGATAAGAGAAAGTTTTAAAGAGCTTTTGAACAGTTTCCAAGCCGTTTTGAGTTTTAGGTCTAAAACTCTTAACGAACTGTCCCGAGATCAGAGTCCCAAGATTTCTCTTCTCTCTTGATGATTCGTATATTAACGACGCAATCTGATGTGACGCTTAAGTGAGAAGAAAAATCGCGCGCGCTGTTTGTAACGAGGCGGAAGTAGTGTTGCAAAGTGTTTCTCGCTGGCGCCAACGTCGCCTTCAGACGTGAAGCCACACAAAATCAAAGCCGTCCAAGAACACGGCTCTCAGACGGCATTGGATATTTTTTAGTCTAACGTCTTTGGCGTTAAGCACTTTGATCGTCCGAGCGACGATAGCCATTTTGAGTGGCCCAGACGGCCGCTTCCACGCGAGACTTAAACCCAAGCTTATTGAGCAAGTGTTTGACGTGACCCTTGACGGTACCGTCTGAAATTTTGAGTTCACGCGCAATCATCTTGTTGGTCTGCCCTTCTGCGATGAGAGCGAGTACATCGCTTTCACGCCCCGTTAACTGAGGAGCGGCTTCTTGGGCAGCCGCCGTTTTGTTACGTAACGTCGCGGTCAAGTACCCCAACATGGAAGGATCCACAATGAGACGACCTTCCAAGGTCTGACGGATATTTTCCAAGAACTGCTCAGGTTCGCTGTCCTTTAAGAGGTAGCCGTCCGCACCCGCTTGAATGCAGGCCGTTAAGTCCTTACCCGAATCACTCACCGTCAAAATCACGATACGGCGACTCGGATCTTCGTCCTTTAAGATGGAGAGAATTTCCAAGCCCGAACTGCCCTTGATGTTGAGGTCAAGAACCGTCAAATCGGGTTCGAAACGACGCACCAATTCCAGTGCCTGTTCACGTGTACCGGCTTCACCCACGACTTCAATCGCGGGTTCCATGTCCAACAATTCACGAACACCACGTCGAAACAGCGGGTGATCATCCACCACAACCACGGTGTGCTTGTCTTTCAAATTCATAATGGGAGTTCTCGAATGTGGTAAATAAATGTCAAACGAAAGCTTTAAAATTTTAGCAAACTATGTATTGAGAATCTATCTTTTTTCCTTCTCTGGAATACGGAGCGTTAGACGAGTGCCCGATGTGTCCTTGCGTCGCGCAAGCGTTATCGTGCCACCTAACGCCTCGGCACGCTCACCCATGATGGTGAGCCCATAGTGGTTGACCTTGTGTGGATCGTCCGGAATCCCCACCCCGTCGTCTTCGATGGTGAGCAACATGTCACCGTTACTTTGGCGCGCAAAATGCACCGAGACGTGTTTGGCACGAGCGTGTTTTTCAATGTTGGAAAGTCCCTCACGCACAATGCTCACCAAATGGACCTGCTCGTTGGAAGAGAGTTCAAAGTCGAGCAACTCGGAACTAAACGCCACAGGAAGCCCCGTGCGATTACGAAATTCGTCAATCGACTCTTCAAGTGCCCCGGCAAGCCCCGTGCCCCCAATCTGTAAGCGAAACGCCGTCAACACTTCACGCAACTGCGAGTAAGCCCCCGCTAACCCCTCATTGAGCTCACTCACCGTTTTAAGTACCGTTTCGTGGTCAGCCCCTCGCTCAATAAAGAGTTTCAGGCGATGGAGCTGAATCCGAGCAAACGAGAGTGATTGGGCAATGGAGTCGTGCAATTCACGCGCAATCGTTGAGCGCTCTTCGAGCACCGCGAGGCGTCGATCGTCAATTTGGCGCGTCGCGCGATCCATCGCTCGACCCAACGTTTGCGCAAACGCTTTCAATAAATCCAGCTGCCAAGCTTCAGTGTGAGACGTGGGAAACGTCGCTAAAAGCTCGCCACTTTGCTGGTCCGCTTTACCAATGGCGGTGCGAACGGCACCGAGATCACACGACTCATCCCAGTCTTTGGAGTGCGCTAAGACACGTGCGCGGCGACGACATCGACTATGAGGCCG
>OGXZ01002166.1_pt1 | contig 10334 bp, 7 predicted proteins | sample 1576431 | NCBI WGS metagenome assembly OGXZ01 (sample SAMEA3541590, study PRJEB24748) | human gut metagenome | biome: human gut; feature: human-associated habitat; material: faeces | place: China | collected 2012
GCCAAGCGTTGCAAAAATAGTAAATAGAATTGTTCCGGCCGAAAGTATTTTTGCAGACGAGCCTTCAAGTCCTGCCTGTGTAATATACTCATCCACTTCACCGACATACTTTCCTTTTATATTCCCTATTTTAATCCACGGGATAGTGCCACCCTCCCAGAATTCTGTGATTGCCCTTGACGGGGTCCCACCAGAAACAACATCGCAGAGTTCCCCAAGTTTGTATTTCATTCCTTCATCCCCACAAATCCGAATTTAGTCACGATCCAAGCAGTTCTTCCAGCTTGCTCATTTCCTCACCAATCTCCAGTTCCAACTCTCTCAGCTGGGCCATAATCTCGCTGGTAGGCGGATACTCCACGGGCTTATACTCGGTTTTCTTGTATTTATTTATGGACAGGTCATAGCCATTTTCTACGATCTCCGCCTTGGGCACGAAGAAGGATTTTTCCGTGCGCTGGCGGTCTTTTTCGGCATCCAGATTGCGGAACCGTGCAATGATATCAGGGATATCGTTGTCTGCCACCGGGCTGCGCTTATCGTCCAGCGAAAAGCCGTCGGCGGTCATGTCATAGAACCACACATTGTCTGTACCACCGTGGCCGGTCTTGGTGAAGATCAGAACCGCGGTAGACACCCCTGCATAGGGCTTGAATACGCCGCTGGGCATGGAGATCACGGCTTCCAGCCGGTTGCCGTCCACCAGCTCTTTGCGGATGGCTTTGTGTGCGGTGGAAGAGCCGAACAGCACGCCGTCCGGCACGATGCAGGCACAGCGGCCGCCGGTTTTCAGCATTCGCAGGAAGAGTGCAAGAAACAGCAGTTCGGTCTTTTTGGTGTTGGTGACGGCTTTCAGGTCGTCGTTGATGCTCTCTGCGTCCACGGTGCCCTTAAACGGCGGGTTCGCAAGGCAGACCGTGTACTTGCTGCAAATGGAGTTTTGCTTGGAAACGCTGTCTTTATAGTCGATATCCGGGTTGGTGATGGAGTGGAGCATCAGGTTCATGGCCGAAATGCGGAGCATGGTGCGGTCCATGTCAAAGCCTGCGAACATCGGCCCCGCAAAATGCTGCCACTGCTCCGGAGTCATGGCATCCTCATAGTGCGCACGGAGATACTGTGCACTGGACACCAGAAAACCTGCCGTGCCGCAGGCCGGGTCGCAGATAAAGTCGTCGGGCGTGGGCTGCACCAGCTCCACCATCATGTCACGGATGTGCTTGGGCGTGCGGAACTGGCCGTTCTGACCCGCCGTTGCCAGTTTTCCCAGCATATACTCGTAGAGGTCGCCCTGCATATCAAGGTCGGCGATGTCGTGGGTGTATAGGTCTTCCAGCCCGGTGATGATCTTTTGCAGCACCTGCGGTGTGGGGATCAGGAACATGGCATCATCCATGTACCGTGCAAAGGCGGTGTTGCCCTCATCCGGGCGGGTGGGGTCGTCCTCGATCTCCACCAGCTCGCCGTTCTCGTCAAAGTCCGGCAGGCGGCCGTACTTCATCTTTTTGATGGCCGGGAACACCCGCTGCTGCATGGTCAGAAAAATCTCACGGGAGTCCTTATCCTTGAACTTGCTCCACCGCATGGACTGGCCTGCCGCACTGGCCGGGAAGATGTGCTCCATCTTCTCGCCCGCCATGCTCTCAAACTCTTCGGTGGCAAGCTCCTTTTCGTCCAGAGACCGGATGAACATGAGATAGGTCAGCTGCTCAATGACGGTCAGCGGATTCGTGATGCCGCCCGCCCAGATGTCCGTCCAGATCTTGTCCACCTTATTTTTAATGGCTCCTGTAACCATGCGTTCCTCCTGAATGTTTGCCAACCGCGAACGGTTTTCTTCTCAAAATTTTGGTGATAGTATCACATTTTTATTATATCAGCAGAACGATTCTTTTTCAACGTTGCGCTTGCTCAGCCTGCATCTGCCGGATGCAGTTCACGGGTTTGGGTGTTCCAACAAACATTTTGCAACGCAAAATAAGCAGATGTATATACAGCTGCCCTGCTTGCTACAACTGTGTTCCCTCTAAATTGTCATCCGCTATTTTCAATTCAATAAAGAAATCGCTTGCTATGCATTTCATTTTTTGATTGAAGGTCATCATCGAACACTTCAATCCATTTTTCGATTTCCACCTCCTTCAACGAAAAATCAAAATCAAATCCGTTCTTTGTGATGAATCTTCACCGGTTCATCACGGGAGCGGGTCGGATTTTTTTATTTTTGTTTACTTGTATCCAAGAACTTGGACTAAGAGGGTGGGTAACTTGGACTACGAGTCCATAAACTTCTGCCGCTTTTCACGGTACACTCTTGTCAAAGGATGGAAAGCCCCTGTTGAAGTTAAGCAATCTTAAAATCAATCACCGGTTTTATGGCAGGGTTCAGGACAACCGAACAGACACCGTTTGATATAGAAATGAGGTTCACCATGAACAAACTGCTTTCCTGCTGCCATTGAGAAAAAACAATCCCCACAGCCACAAAAAGGACTGTGGGGATTGCTTTTATGGTGAAGGAGAAAGAGAATAACGTGTTAACCCTTGTCCGCGCCGGAGGTGATGCCCTCGACGTAGAACTTCTGCATGATGACAAACAGGATGGAGATGGGGATGGACACCAGCACACCGCCTGCACAGAAGAGCGCAAAGTAATTGTTGATCAGGGTCTTTTGCAGCATATTATACAGACCGATAGCCACTGTCCAGTCGGCAGAGACGCCCGAATTCAGGATCATTTTTGCCATCACGAAATCGGTCCATGGAACCATGAAAGAGCTGATGATGGTATAGACCAGGATCGGCTTGGACATGGGCAGAACGACCTGGAAGAACACACGGGCGTCGGATGCGCCGTCCAGCTTGGCGGCTTCCCGCAGGGAGATGGGGATGGTATCAAAGAAGCCCTTGCAGATCAGATAGCCCAGACCGGACGAACCGGCATAGACCATAATAAGACCGGCGTAGGAATTGGTCAGATTCAGATATTTCAGGACGAAATAGACGGCGATCATTGCCAGCACGCCGGGGAACAGGTTGACGCTGACAGAAAGGTTCTGGATCAGCTTGCGCCCCTTGAAGCGGCAGCAGCTCAGCGCGTAGGCTACCATCAGCACAAAGCAGGTGGAGATAACGCAGTTGAAACAGGCCACCACAAGGGTGTTGGTAAACCAGCGCGGGAACTGCGCCACAGAGTCCGGGTGGAACAGAATGTTGACATAGTTGCGCAGTGTGTAACTGGCCGGGAAGAACTGTCGCACATTGATGCCTCGGTCTGTGGAGAAGGAAGTGACCAGAAGCCACAGAATGGGTACCAGCCAGATAGCTGCCAGCAGGGCCAGCAGCAGATGCCGCAGGATGCTGCGGACTGTGCGGAGGATACGCCCGCGGCGCAGCTGCGCTGCGGTCTCTGCCCGGCGTGCCGGAGAAACAGTTGTCTGTGTCAAGAGAACGTCGCCTCCTTTTTATTGAGGAACCGGAAGCATACCAGCGTGAACACGGCACAGATGATGAACACCATAATGCCGATGACCGCGGCCATCTTGTAGTTGTACTGCTCCTGCGTCAGGCGGAACAGCCATGTGACCAGCAGATCCACCTCTTTTGCACTGGAGGAAGCCAGCGCCTGATCCTTGGTGATATAAACGTCCTGCGTGAGCAGATAGATGACGTTGAAGTTGTTGACGTTGCGCACAAAGTCCGTTACCAGCGCCGGCCCCTGCACACTGAGCAGATAGGGCAGCTTGATGTGGATGAAGCTCTGCCACGGCGATGCACCGTCGATGGTGGAGGCCTCCAGCATATCGGTGGGAATATTCATCAGCACACCGGTGGCAATGAGCATCTGGTAGGGCACGCCCACCCAGATGTTGATGAGGATGATCATGAACTTAGCCCAATGCTGATCGGTCAGGAATGGAATGTGGTTCATGTTCTGCCCCAGCAGACCGATGGCCTTTAAAAAATCGGTCACGCCTGCATTGGCCATCATGGTGTTGAAGATGCCGGCATCCGAGAAGAAGTTGCGCACCAGCAGCAGGGTGACGAACTGCGGCACCGCAATGGTGATGATGAACAATGTGCGCCAGAGCTTTTGGCACTTGGTCTTTTTGTTGTTGATGAGCATGGCCAGAAATACGCCGCCGAAAAAGGTGGTGAAGGTGGCAAAGAAGGCCCACACCAGCGTCCAGCTGAGCACCCGTCCAAAGGCGTAGCTGAAGGTCAGGCTCAGCGACTGCCCGCCAAACAGAGAAGCAAAGTTAGCCAGCCCCACCCATGTGAACAGGGCGGCGGGAGGCATATGCTGCTGATCGTAGTTGGTAAAGGCAACAGCGATCAAAATGAACAGCGGGATGATGGTGAACACCACCACACCCAGCACCGGAAGGGTGAGCAGGGTAACGTAGAACTTTTCGTTCAGGTACAAGGTGATATCCTGCCGGAAATTGTTGGGCTTTTTGCCAGCGGCCTTCTGCGCCTGTAACGCGTAATTGCTCTGCACCACCAGCATGGCAGCAGCGATCAGCGTTACAATGACCACCAGTGCGATCACGCTGAGCAGCAGGATGGCAAACGAGTTGTCGTAGTTGTTGACCTCGTTCTTTAAGGTAAGGGGGTTGAACTGCATCTCCATCTGCACCGTGCCCAGCGTGCCGAACTTTTTCAGCGCAGGAATGCCGGAGGTACCCAGAAAATACAGTCCCAGCCCCTGCACCAGCGTTACCAGCAGTGCCTTGATAAGCTGGCCGTGGCCAATGTAGCCCAGACCCCAGACAAAGAGGGACAGCTTTGTAAAAATATCTCCGTGAACAAATGCGTGACCGAACTTCTGAAGGAAATTCGGCTCCCGGCCATCTGCCCGCAAGGGTGGTGTAAGGACCATTTCTGCCACAGAAGTCAACTCCTTTCTTGGTATGCAGAGGGGGTTATAGCAAACAGGATGTTAGGTTGACGCCGATTTCTTGTATTGCGATAAAAAGCGGGCACACCGCATTCTGCTGCGTGCCCGCCGGGAAAAAACGGAACTTACTGTGCCACAGGTGCGGTGATGCCGGCCACAGCGTCATCCACCAGCTGCTGCGTGGTCTTGCCCTGCGTGTCGCCGGAGGCGAGGATCTCGCCCAGACTTGCGGCGGAGCTCCAGTAGTTTGCGCCTACCCGCTGCAGGGTAGCGTAGGAGCTCTGCTCAGCCAGTGCGGCAATGGCGGGTGCAGACTGCACAGCCTCGGAAGCATTGGCATTGATGTTGGAGGGGCCCAGCTTGCGGTCGTTGAAGCGCTTGTTCTGGTTGTCCTCGTTGGTGATGAAGTCGGCCAGCATCATAGCCACGCCCACGTTTGCGCTGTGGGGATTGACGCCCACCAGCTTGTAGCCGGAGAAGGAGCCCATCTGGACCTGCTCGCCGTTCAGGGTGTAGGTCGGCAGCTTGGTGGCGGCGTAGCCTTCGCCCCAAGCCTCCTCGGCGGTGCTGGCGTTCCAAGTACCGGAGATGGCGGCGCAGCAGCTGCCGTCCTTGATGGCAGAAACGATATCAGCATCTGCGCCGGACTTGAAGCCGGGGTTTGCGGCGATATCCAGAATGGCCTGCGTTACGTCTGCGCCGGGAGCCTCGTTCCAGTTGCAGACGGTGTTGATACCGTCATCTGCCAGCGTAGCCACCAGACCGGCACCGGCGTAGAAGCTGTAAATGTACCATGCATCGTTCACACTCATCATGAACTTTTTGCCGGCAGCTGCAGCCTTTTCCAGCATGGTGTCCATGCTCTGCACGTCCTCGGCGCTCAGAATGCTTGCATCATAGTACAGGAAGTAGCCGTTGTCGGCGGTCATGGGGTAGGCGTAAAGCTTGTCGTTCATGGTGGCAGCGCCCACAGAGCCGGGCAGGTTGCGGCTCTTCACGTCGTCCGGGTTCAGCAGCACTTCCTGCAGCGCACCGGCGTTTACCAGCTCGTTCAGCTGGTCATCAGCAAAGGCAAAAACGTCTGCGGCAGACTCCGGGTCGGCCAGAACGGTGTCCTTTGCGCTGGACTCGGACTGCACGCCGATCTCGATGGTCACGTTGCCCTTGTCCGCATTCTGCTCGATGAAAGCATCTGCCATCTCGCGCAGCATGGTCTGATCCTCTTCTGCGCCCCACATGGTCAGCTTCACATCACCCCAGCTCTCCGCAGCAGAGGCAGCCGTACTGGAAGCGGCAGCAGAGGAAGCGGTGCCAGAGGAAGAACCGCCGCAGGCGGTCAGCGCACCGGCAGCAACCATCGTACCCATAGCAGCAAGGAATTTACGGCGGGAAATCAGCTTTTTCATGATCCAGTTCTCCTTCGTTCTCAATCTGAAATCTTCGGGTGCTCTTTGTTGCGCTTATAAGTTGCGCACATCCAAGCAGCTGTTTTTCTGTACCCATAGGATACCGCATTCTTTTGCTCACGTCAATGGACGAAATTCACGGTATTGTTGAGTCGAAACTGGAAAAAGTGACGGTAAAATTAGGATACATGGGCAAAAGTGCGCAACTTTAGCGCAACCTTTGCCATGCAAAGAGCAAAAATGCCCGCTCCGGGAAAGGAGCAGGCACAAAAAGCGCGTTATTTGATGCTGCGGGAGCGTTCCCTCCACTTGGTAGAGTCCCGCAAAATGACCTGATAACCTTCCAGCTGCCGCATGACGATCTCTTTTCCGGCCAGCCGGTCCAGCAGCATCCGGCAGGCGGTCTTGCCGAGCTGCTCGGCATCGTACTGCACCGCCGAAACAGACGGCGTGATGCTGGCAAGCATGGAGCTGTCGTACAGGCTGGCCACTCGCAGATCGTTGGGCACGAGGATATGCCGCGTCCGCAGCTCCCCCATGACCTCAAAGGCGATCTCATCATCGCCGCAAAGGATGCAATCCGCCTTCTGCTCCAGCGCAGCCTCCAGTGCATCGAGCGTCTGCCCGGCAGATTCCACACCGGAATGAACGAGCCGCTGGTCTACTGGCACACCAAATTCCGCGAATCCGCGCAGATAACCGCGTATGCGATCGGTGTTGACGGCGTAGATGGTACTGCCCACCAGCAGCGCGATCCGCTTGGCGCCCAGCTGCAAAAGGATGCGTGTCATCTCGCAGGCAGCCGCGACCTGATCGTTGTCTGCCTGCGGGATGGTCTTGTCCTCGCTGCGTCCGATGAGCACAAAAGGTGTCTCGTATTGCCGCAAAAGTTCGATGCAGGGATCATCCGCCATGGCGTAGGTCAGGATCACGCCGTCCACCTTGTGGTTGGCCAGCTGCCGCTGCAGCTGCGAATACTCGGTGTTGGAGGCGTAGCAAAGCATCAGGTCATAGCCGCGCTGGTCTGCCATGATGCAGATGCCGCCCATGCACTTGCGCAAAAAGGGCAGATCCAGCGTAATAAAGCGCTGTGGCACGATCATGGCAATGTTGTTGGTGCGCACCTTTTCGCCGCCCTGCGGGGCGGCAGGCTCGGTGCGGGTGCGTCCTAGATAGGCATATACCTTGGCGCGGGTCTCCTCACTGATGCGTCCCTTGCCGGAAAGTGCGCGTGATACCGTTGTTTTAGAAACACCAAGCGCATCGGCCACCTGCTCGATCGTCATTTTTTCGGTTTCCTTTGCAGCCACAGGATATCCTCTCCTTTTCACAGAACTGCGCAACAATGCGCCACCCCAGCATACCGGGGTAAGCCCGCTTTGTCAAGTATGAAAGCAAACAAAAAGCGTTCTGCTTTTTTGGCAGAACGCTGAAAGCTGGTATTTTTGTGCCTTACAGGACCTGCTCGCCGTTTTTCCAGACGGCCGTTCCGTAACGGTTCAGCGCAACACCGCCTACTTCGACCGGATGTTCATTGCAGTTCTGTACAAAGACGAACGTACCGCGCCGCGCGGCCAGAACGCCGTCCGGCAGTGCCTCCGGCCAGGCCGGGGTCAGGCCGACTTCCTTTACAGCAGCACGATAAAATGCGCGATAGAACGCTTCCTCGAACCGACTTGCCAGATAATAGGCACGGCCCTCCCCGTAGGAGTGGACAGCCACCGCCGGGCAGTTTGCATAATAGTCCTCGGCATAAACGCTCAGCAGTGTGGCAGGGTCGGTGTCGTTCAGACTTGCGACCTCGCATAGGACCGAAGCCTGCGTTTCCGGCAAAGTGGAATCGTCCATCGGGGTGCAGCGGCAGGTTTCGCCGTCATACATTCCGTCGATCTCAGTGCGGCGCAGGCCCAGCAGGTCGGTCAAGCCGTAGGGCGTGTCACCCAGGCGGCACAAATCGCTTTCATCCACCACACCGGTCCAGTATGTAACCACGACCGTACCACCATTCCGGGCAAAATCACAGAGTTTTTGGGCAAAGGCATCGGTCAGCAAATAAACCATCGGAACAACGACCAAACCATAACCCGTCAAATCGGATTCCTGATTCACGAACTCCACCGCAATGCCTTCCCGCGCAAGCGCATTGTAGTGCAGCTTCAGCTCGTCCCAGTAGCCCATCCCTGCATTGCGCGGGCCGCAGGAGCCTTCCAATGCCCACTTGTTTTCCCAATCGTGGACGATCGCCGCCTGTTTTTCACGGCAAGTCGTTGCAATTTCAGAAAGAACTTCCAGCTTCCGTCCCACTTCCATCGTTTCCCGGAACGGGCGGGCATCCTCCCGGCCATCATGGCCGACGACTGCACCATGGAACTTTTCTTCCGCGCCGCGGCTGGCTCGCCACTGGAAGTAAAGCACACTGTCCGAACCATGTGCAACCGTCTGCAGAGCCGCAAGCTCCGCAATGCCGGGGCGCTTCTGTTTGGAGATCGGCTGCCAGTTGGTAAAGCTGGGGCTGGATTCCATCAGCAGGAAGGGCCTGCCCTTCATGGAGTAATACAGGTCGTGCATCAGGGCCGTATCCAACGCCGTTTCTTCCACTGTTTCGCTGGGCTTGTGCCATGTGGGATAGTTGTCCCAGCTGGCAATGTCGATCTCCTTGGACATTTTGAAATAGTCGATGCCGTCAAACCGGTACATCATGTTTACCGTGAACTTTGCATCCGGCGCAAATTCTTTCACGGTATCACGCTCATATTTCAAAAAATCAATATGCCGGTCACTGACAAAGCGCTTCCAGTCCAGCGCAAGACCCTGCACGGCATTTTCCCCCTGCGGGGCAGGGCTTTCGATTTGTTCCCAAGCGGTATAGTCGTGACTCCAGAACCGGGCGTTCCACGCCTTGTTCAAGGCATCCAAAGAGCCATACCGTTCCTTGAGCCAGCGGCGGAACGCAGCCTGACACAGCTCGCAATGGCAGTCGCCGCTCATCTCGTTGGAGATATGCCAGAGCAGGACAGCCGGGTCATTGCCGAACCGCTGCGCCAGCATCTGGTCGATGATGCGGACTTTTTCCCGGTAAACCGGCGATGTATAGCAGTAATTCTGCCGCCGGTTGTACAGCTCCCGGACCCGGTCTGCCCGGACTCGGCGCACCTCGGGGTATTTGTGTGCCATCCAAGCGGGGCGGGCCGCACTGGGCGTTGCAAGGATCGTATGGATTCCATTGGCATACAGGTTATGGACGATGTCTGCCAGCCAATCCAGCTCAAATACCCCCTCCTGCGGTTCCAATGTGGACCATGAGAACACGCCCAGCGTCACAGTATTAACGTGTGCCTTTTTCATCAGTTCGATGTCCTGCGCCAGAATATCGGGCCGGTCCAGCCACTGTTCCGGGTTGTAGTCTCCGCCATGAAGTAATCTGAGCTGCTGCATGATAGCGGCCTCCTTTGGTTGCGCAAATCGCGCAACATTTTTATCGGATAAAGTTGCGTTCGATACAGAGTATAGCAAGAACCTCCACAAGATGCAATGCAGCTTTATGGAATTTCGTTGCAATAAGCTGAACGTTTGATGCAGCGCAAGAAACCATCCATGGATGCTTTGGAAGATTCCACAACGTTCATGTGGGATTTATAGGCAGGTTGTCAAAATGCAGAAATACATTGATTGAACGGGAAAACACTTGAACGCCATGCTATAAGTCCTACGATCACTGCATTCCTGCAATAAAATTTGCAAAACCATCTTGACGCTCGCCGCAATCCACGATACGGCAAGAATGGCGGGCGGGAGGACGTAAAGACCCACCATACACGAGATGCTCCTATCAGCGTTGATTCTAAAGTTTATTTTGAGAGTTATACTGTCACACGTTCTAAAATATCTACGGTCATTCGTTTTGGTAAGGGAATCTATGATTTTAACTATGTACCACTGATATATCGCGAGTTTGACAAAAATGATAAAGAGTATCTACCACATCTTCCCCGACCAGCGTGAGGGCAGCAGCTCCGCACTGGTGCTGA
>OGXZ01002167.1_pt1 | contig 10334 bp, 7 predicted proteins | sample 1576431 | NCBI WGS metagenome assembly OGXZ01 (sample SAMEA3541590, study PRJEB24748) | human gut metagenome | biome: human gut; feature: human-associated habitat; material: faeces | place: China | collected 2012
ACTTCAGTGACGGTTTCGTTGTCGCTCGAGATGAACCAAGCTAAGACAGGTCGGGCGTGTTCGGTGCCTTGAACACACAGCAGTTGGCGAGCAAAATCGCCCTGTCCTTCGTTAAGAATGCGGGACCTGACCAACTTGGCCAACGTGGACATTGGGGTATGCTCGAGAACAATTTGAGGTTTACCAACTCGTGCACTCTCACCTGCTGGTGTGGTAAGCGTTGCTGGGGCATCGAGCAAGGAGCTAGGATAGGCAAAGGGCTCCAAAGGCGTGGCAAAAACAGAAGGACTGGAGGCGACCAAAGTGCATAAGGCCACAGTCATGACGAAAAGGCGATGTGGCAAAAAGTTCATCAAGTTCATCCTAGATAGAGTGAGTCACAATAGGCAAGCATAGAGCAAGGCGTGCGAACGTTGCATCAACGATACCGATGAAAGCCATTGTAGCGGATTCTAACTAAGAGTCTTCAGATTCTAATGTGATGGGGTAACCAAAAACAGATGACCGCATAAGCCCGTAAGAGCATCATGCGGCCATTTTTTAAGCCTTAGACAGGAGGTTACAGAGCGCGGTACCCAATATCTGAGCGGTATTGCATACCATCAAATGTAACGCCCTGAACGGCTTGATAAGCGACCGCTTTCGCTTGGGCGAGATTTTCTCCGAGACCCACTGTGCACAAAACACGCCCGCCAGAGACGACACTTTGCTCCTTTTCATTTAAACGAGTACCGGCATGGAACGTATGCTGAATGTCGGTTTGGGGTGGTAAAGCCGTGATGACAGCTCCCTTTTCGGGATGGAAGGGATAGCCTCGTGCCGCGATCACAACACCGAGCGCACTGCGACGATCCCAATCGATTTCCGCACTATCCAATTTTCCTTCAATGGCGGCTTCGACCGTTTTGGAAAAATCGCTTTTGATGCGCATCATAATGGGTTGCGTTTCGGGGTCACCCATGCGACAGTTAAATTCGAGTGTGCGGACATCCGTTTCTCCATCAGCCCGCTTGGAAATCATGAGTCCAGCATATAAAAAGCCCGTATAGACGATGCCGTCTTTCGCCATACCCTGTACTGTCGGGGTAATGATCTCGCGCATAACCTTGGCGTGAATGTCTGGGGTAACCACGGGTGCAGGGGAATAAGCACCCATGCCACCCGTATTGGGACCTTGATCATGGTCGAGGAGGCGCTTATGGTCTTGAGAGGTGGCCAGAGGAAGGATATTTTTCCCATCAACCATCACAATAAAGGAGGCTTCTTCACCTTCGAGGAAGTCTTCAATCACAATGCGACTGCCCGCTTGTCCAAATTCATGACCTTCGAGCATCATATCGATGGCCTCGTGGGCTTGCTCTAAGGTTGTGGCAACCACAACCCCTTTGCCCGCAGCGAGACCATCAGCTTTGATGACGATGGGGGCGCCTTTGCGTTCGACGTATGCGTGAGCGGGCGCTGGTTGCGTAAAGGTTTCGTAATCAGCGGTAGGAATACCATGACGCTTCATGAAAGCTTTTGCGAAGTCTTTGGAGCTTTCCAGTTGAGAGGCTTCTTTTGTTGGCCCAAAAATCGCTAATCCTTCAGCTCGGAATTTGTTTACAATACCCGCTGCCAAAGGTGCTTCAGGGCCAACCACAGTGAAAGCTACCTGATGCGTTTTGACGAAATCGATTAAGTCGTCAATATCAGTGAGCGGAATATTTTCAAGTTTGGCTTCCAAGGCGGTACCGGCATTACCTGGGGCTACGAAGACCGTTTGAATACGATCACTTTGAGAAAGACGCCAAGCTAGAGCGTGTTCGCGACCACCGTTGCCGACAACAAGAAGATTCATGGTTTAGCTCCATTGAGAGAATATCCAACTAGGACACATTACAACATAGTTTGATTGTCATGGGCAGAAGAACAGCGAAAGAATTGTCTCTGCCAAAGAGCCGTTTGAGAAAGAGCGTTGGTGTTGAACGCTCGGGTGAGTATAGAGGCGAGGGTGCGTGGATGAAATTGCACTATGGGATGGCACGGTGTGCTACTCCTTATACGACAACGCCTCCTGGTGAAGGAGGCGTTGTGAACCATCGCTGGATTATTCTTCGTCGTCAAAAACGGCCGAGGTGTAAACCTGCTGGACGTCATCGAGATCATCAAGCGCATCGATGAGCTTTTGCATCTTTTCGGCGTCTGCGCCAGATAAGTGCACTTCATTCATTGGCTTGTAGGTGATTTCTGACATTTCAGGCGTTAACCCGGCCGCTTCGAAGGCCTTGCTGACCGCATCGAAAGCGCTGGGGTCACACGTGACTTCAATCGAACCGTCTTCGTCAGCGATCACATCGTCAGCGCCTGCCTCAAGGGCAAGTTCCATGACGGTATCTTCATCGGTTTGTCCTGGAGCGAAGAAAAATTCGCCGACGTGGCTAAACATGAAGGAGACACTGCCTTCCGTACCAAGATTGCCACCGTTTTTCGATAAGATATGGCGAACATCGGCAACCGTGCGAACGCGGTTATCGGTAGTGCAGTCAATCATCACGGCAGCCCCGCCAATGCCATAGCCCTCGTAGCGCACTTCTTCGTAGGAAACGCCTTCAAGCTGGCCGGTTCCTTTAAGGATGGCGTTAGAGATCGTGTCCTTGGGAACGTTCCCTGCGCGAGCTTTGATTAACGCCAAACGAAGACGGGAGTTAGCGTCTGGATCGCCTCCTCCAAGACGTGCAGCGACGATAATTTCACGCACCAGCTTCGTCCAAAGGTTGGAGCGTTTGGCGTCCTGGCGACCTTTACGATGCTGGATGTTAGCCCATTTGGAATGACCGCTCATGATGATCCTTTCGGTATGTTTGTATTCAGTACGGGCAATCTTGCAACCTCAAGTGGAGCTCGTTGTCTCAACAGCTCGAAGTTAGTGGATTGCAGAATGAGAAAAAAAGGTTTTGGCAAGCTAGGTTGTCAAAAACGATCTATTTTAAAGCAAAAAGAAAACTCTTGTTCGTGGAAACAAGAGCTTTTCAGAAAACAAGAGGCACGTTGAACGTGCCTCTCTGAGTTTTTAACGTTGACCAAGGATACCAGCTACGGCATTTGTCCACAAGGCTAAGCCTTGATCAAGGCTGGACTCAAGCACATCGAATTTGCTGGTGTGGTGTCCCGAGGGACGGTCCGTCCCAATGACGAAGAAGGCTGCTTTTCCGCCATGGGCTTGTACGCGACGGGCCAAGATGGTGGCATCTTCGGAACCGCCAAAGTTGCGGGGGGTATCACACACGGTCAGCCCTTCAACCTGATTGACGGCGTTACGGAGCACGTCTTCTAACTCGGGATCGTTTTGTAAGTCAACAGCTTCACCCATCTTCTCAATGCTGTATTCACAGCCCTGGGCGATGGCACAACCCTTGATAATAGCGACCGCGGAGTCATACATGTACTGATTGATTTCTGCTGTTTCGCCACGTACTTCCATCTTCATGACGGCTTTGCTGGGGATAACATTACGGCCTTCCCCGGCGGTAAGCTGTCCAACGTTAATACGTGTCATGCCCGAGCCGTGACGCGGTAAGCCCAGAAGTTGAACGGTAGCGTTACACGCAGCGGCCATGGCATTACGGCCGGCATTCGGTTCTACACCCGCATGAGCTGGGCGACCCGTGTAGGTAACGTCCATCTTGGTTGTGCAGAGGAAACCATAAGGATTGACTGAGACTTCACCGGCTTTACACATCATGCCAATGTGGGCTGCCAAGAAGTAGTCAGCATCGTCAACAATGCCCGAAGCTGCCATGCCAGCAGCGCCTCGAACACCTTCTTCAGCGGGTTGAAAGAGAATCTTGATGCGACCAGTCATTTCATTGATGTGGTCAGCAAACCAATGGGCGACAGCGAGTCCTGTGGAGGTATGCGCATCATGACCGCAGGCGTGCATAAGACCAGGACGTGTTGAAGAGAACCCTTCGCGAGAGGGCAGATGGTCGGGGTCCTGAGATTCCGTGACGGGCACGCAGTCGATGTCAAAGCGAATGGCTAACGTTGGGCCGGGACGTCCTGTGTCCAAAACGCCAACGCAACCGGTTAATTCCTGCATTTCCTCTAAAAGTGCTTCATCAACACCACGTTCACGTGCCAATTTCAGCCCCGCTTGGACGACAGCTGGATTGCGCCCCAGGCAGTTATCGGGGTTGATCACTTTTGAGCCTAATAACACTTCGTACCCATAGCTACGCAATTCTTTCACAATCAAGGCCGTGGTATTGAACTCACTCCAACCCTCTTCGGGAAGTGTGTGAAGTTGACGACGAATGCGGATGAGCTGATCGTGATATTGACTTAAAGAGTCAGTGCAGGACGGCATAATATTTTTTCTCCTCAGTTACGAAAGAACTACCTATAAGGTGGCAGGTATTAAAGCCGATGGATGCCAAGGAAACTTGAACGAGTTTGGTTGGTTGATCCAAGAGAAATCCTATTTTCTGTGCTCTCCAAAAAAGTTCTTGGAGGGTATAGGAAATAGCATGCCTATTAAGTGTGCCACGGACCGTGTTTTTAGATTTGTGAAGATGGTCCAGATTCTTGGGTTTAATCAAGGATTGGTCAAATCTTTTTCTAAAGGGGAAGTGGTAGCTTTTACAACTTTGGTAGTATAGCCAAATTGAGGGATAAATTTTACTACAGCGTTGAAAACATGAAATTTTTTCCATGTTTTGACGACTGTTCATCCATGTGAGGTTCGTCATGTCGGTAACTCAATTTATTGAAAACGAAACATCTTTTGCGCAGAAATTATTCGATGATGTGAGAGCCTTATCTATCGACGGCCCAGGGGTGAGTCGCCAAGGTTATGGTCCCGTAGAAAGCAAAGTCGTCGATTATTTACTTGAGGTGGGGCGTCGACTAGGTTTGGAGACGAATCGAGATGCGGCAGGCAATTGGTGGATGACGATGCCGGGTAAGGATCGGTCACTCCCAGCGATCGTAGCAGGCAGTCACGCCGATAGCGTACCTCAGGGTGGCAACTACGATGGGCTCGCAGGTATTGTGGCGGCATTATGTGTTGCACACTGGTTACGTGAGCAACACATCGAACTGCGTCAAGATTTCACTGTGTTAATTTTGCGCTGTGAAGAAAGTTCCTACTTTGGGAAAGCCTATGTCGGCTCGCTTGGCATGATGGGGCGGTTGAGTGAGAATGATCTGGCGCTTCAAAGACGTGATGGACAGCAAACTTTGGGTGACGCCATGCGTTCGTGTGGGGTAATGCCAGAGCAGCTGATTACAGGTTATCCCGTCATCGATACTCAGCGAATCGCAGCTTTTATCGAATTGCATATTGAACAAGGCCCCATGCTCGACTCCCGTCTCCCTGCTAGGGTCGGAATTGTGACGGGTATTCGCGGCAACATACGTCACAAAACAGTGGTTTGCCACGGTGAGACGGCGCATTCAGGAGCTGTCGATAAGGCGTTTCGTCACGATGCAGTCATGGCAACAGCGAGCTTAATCCATCAGCTCGAGGCTCGTTGGCAGAGCTTTTTGGATGATGGGCAGGATCTTGTTTTTACGGTGGGGGTTTTGAATACCGCACCGACAGCAGCGATTTCGGTCATTCCTGGTGAGGTGAAGTTCACGATTGACATTCGTAGCTTAAGTGAAGCAACCTGTGAAGCGTTCCATCAAGAGGTCATGAAATTGGCCCAGGTTCTGGAGCAGAAAAGGGGGGTACGTTTCACGTTCGATTCGCCATTACGCACGTTGCCAGGCCACGTGGATAGCAAGTTGTCCGACCGACTCTATCGTTCAGCAGAACGTATTGGCATTCCCTGCGTACGTTTACCCTCAGGAGCAGGGCACGATACGGCTGTAATCAGTGCTGCAGGTATTCCGAGTGCCATGATTTTTGTGGCAAATCAACACGGCTCTCATAATCCTCATGAAGCGATGAAAATCGAGGACTTTATGGCGGGGTGCAGTATCTTGATGGCTACTGTGGTGGAGTTAGAAAAATAATGGAAGAAAAGATTCCTAGTGTCATCCTTCTTGATGACTATGCTTTGTTTCGCAAGGGGATGGCCGATGTCTTGACGGCATCGAAAAAGTTTGAGGTGATTGGTCAAACGTCTGACGCTACCGTGGCCATGGGTCTTGCTGGATTAGGTGCAGATTTGTTGATCATGAGTATTCAGCCCGAAGAGGTGGATACTCTGGCCTTTTTGAAAGGGCTCAAAGAACACTATCCCAACATCAAAGTTGTGATGCTTCTCAACGACATCCATCAAACGAGTCTCCTCATAGAGGCCATTCGTTTGGACGCCAATGGCTATTTGTTGCGTACGGTCACCGCACCGGAATTTGTCACGGAAATTGAGAAGATGTGTTTTGGTGGCATGGCTGCTAGTGACAAACTAACGTCGGCTTTGGCGGAAAAATTACGTGTGGATAATTCTGCCAAAGATAACACCCGAGATCGAAGCACGCTCACACGTCGCGAATCTGAAGTATTGGCCTGTCTAGCCTCTGGTATGAATAATAAGGATATTTCAGAGTATCTCGAGATTAGTGATGGTACGGTTAAGGTTCACGTCAAGCATGTTCTCAAGAAGTTGAAATTCCGTTCTCGTGTTGAAGTGGCTGTTTGGGCCTCAGAGCAAGGCTACAAAATAGAATCGTGACCCCGCGTTGAAAACGGTTTTTATCCAACTGAACCCGTCTATGATCCTGGTAAGGGAAAATGGGCGGGTTTTGTTTTGCTTGGAGTGTCTTATTCGTGAGCAAGGATCCGTTCACGGAGGATTGAGAAGATACCTCTCTTGAGGTAATGGAATTTTTTTGGAGTGTCGATCCATCATATGAGGGCGACGTTTGGACGTGTTTTATGCGCCGTTTTTATCCATAATAAAAAACCAGCCTTGCTCATTTTTACTGAGACAAGGCTGGTGTGGTCCCCATTAATGCCTTTGAGTATGAGCTCAAGCTAACTCAAAGCGATATTGTTATATGGAAGGGAAGTGTTGATTAAAAGGCACTTCCCTTCTTGTGGGCAGGTTTAGACAAAGCCAAACATCATGCCAATCAAGTAACCCGTAGCGGTGGCAACGAGGACGCCAATCAAGCCAGGGATGATGAAGGAGTGGTTAATCACAAAGCGACCAATGTGCGTGGTACCCGAGCGGTCAAACTGGATGGCCGCCAAGTCGGACGGATACGTCGGGAGAATGTAGTAACCGTAGCAAGCAGCGGAGCAGGCAACGATCAATCCAGGAGGTACACCGATTTGCAACGCAACAGGAACGATGGTCGCGATAGCCGCAGCTTGAGAGTTCACCAACTTGGAGGTCAAGAGGAGAATCAACGCATAGGCCCAAGGATATTCACGAACCAAGTCTGTTAACACAGCTTTCAAGTCGTTCAAGTGGGAAGCAAACATCGTGTCAGCCATCCAAGCCACACCGAACACGGCTACGATAGCTACGCAACCAGCGTTGAACACAGGCGTCTTCGAAATGCTGGCAGCACGAGTCTTGCAGAAGATGACGATTAAAGCACCGGCAGCGAGCATGAACATCTGAATGATTAACGTCATCGAGAGGGCTTTCTTGCCGACGATAGGACGAAGTTCAGGGAACATACCGAAGAGGGCCACAATACCCACCGTGATCAAGAAGATCCACAAGGACCACCACTGTTCAGGGCGGAATTTCACCCCTAAGAGCGTTGTGGTTTCGCCATAGATGTATTGACGCTGTTCAGGATCTTGAATGAGCTTCTGGAACTCTTCGTCTTTGTCCAAATCTTTGCCACGAAAAACCGAGTAGGTGGCCAAGGCAAACAAACCGACAATGGCGCCAGGGATCACAATAAGGAAGAGCTGCGCAAAACCGAAGGGTTCTCCACCGACCTCATAGCCGTTTAAGAAGGTGATCATGGACACCGAGGCCACAGCAGCAGGCGAGCAAATGATACCCATTTGAGAGGCAATGGTTGAAGCGGCCATCGGGCGTTCTGGACGAATGCCATTCTTGATAGCAACGTCGTAGATAATCGGGAGCATCGTGTAAACAACGTGACCCGTACCACAGAGAACGCAAAGGAACCAGCAGAGGTAAGGAGCGAGATAGCAAACAAAACGAGGATGCTTTCTGAGTAGACGTTCGGCAATTTGCAACAAGCAATCAAGACCACCTGCGGCTTGCAGAGCGGCGGAGGCGCAAATAACGGACAAGATAGTCAGAATAACCCCAACCGGCGGTTTCCCTGGGGCAATGTGGAAACCAAACACCAAAATGATGAGGCCAATTCCACCAATCAGCCCGAGTGCCATACCTCCCTTTCGGGCTCCGTAAAACAGAGCAACCAAGACGATTGCTAGTTGAATCCAAAAATCAAAGCTGAGCATGTTCTTTTCTTCCTGAGAAAAAAATGAGGACATATCTAATTTTGCCTATATATTAGGTACAAGGGAGGACTATTTCTCATCTCTTTGATTTATGTTATTGGATTACCTATTTAGAGGTTATTCTTTACAAAAGAAAAAGACTTTTATGGCAAAATATGAGGTACCATATTGAGATATTAAATCGATATAGTTTGAATAAAATCAATAAGAATCAAACAGTTATAATTAAGTATCGTTATTACCTAAGATATAAGTTATAAGGGTTAACAAGTACCTAGTAGTAGATATATAGAAAGTTTTGTAAGGGTGGTAGGATTTCTATAACTAGGTCAAAAGAATCTATCTTTTACCTAAAAAGTATTTTTAAAGGGATAAACTGAAGAGTATCGACTTTTGATGGCCATGAGTTTGAAACTCGTGGCAACATATCATGGAGTTGTGAACAAAGTGTGAGTGTTTAACGATTGTTGAACGTCATGCTTCACCCCGTAAGCCAGATATATTTGGACTGGCCCATTGGAGATTAATGGTTATGACAACATATATAAAACAGGACGATTTGATTGAGAGCGTTGCGGCAGCGTTCCAATACATCAGCTACTATCACCCGCAAGATTTTCTCGATCATATGGCGGCCGCTTATGCTCGGGAGGAAAGCCCAGCAGCCAAAGACGCGATTGGGCAGATTTTGGAAAATTCTCGCCTCTGCCAATTAGGTAAACGACCGCTGTGCCAGGATACGGGTATGGCAGTGGTCTTCGTCAAAGTCGGGATGGACGTTAAGTGGGAAGGATTTACTGGCTCTGTTGAAGATGCCATCAACGAAGGGGTACGTCGTGCGTATACCTACCCAGAAAACATCCTGCGCTTCTCTATGGTGAATCCGCCTGTCGGCGCTCGCAAAAACACGCGTGATAACACACCTGCCGTGATTCATTGATCCAGGAGGACGAGCCCCCGCAGGAGCTGTTCTCCAACCCCAAGCATCCGCGCCTGAAGGCATTTTTGTCCAAGATGCTCTGATCTGCAAAACAAAAAAAGGAACCGCCGCAGCGGTTCCTTTTTTGTTTTATAAGGGCATCTCACAGGGTCTGGTCCGGGCCCTGGGCCTGCTGCTGGCTGGTGTACAGCATCATCAGGTGGTTGGCGCTTTCCTCCAGCTGGCTCTTGGCCTGCCGCAGGGCCGCTTCCTCGGTCTCGTTCATCTTCTCGGGCTTGTCCTTGCGCAGGCAGCGGCGCAGGTTGGCCACATCGGTCTTGATGCGGTTCTTTTCGTCGCGGTCCAGCTCCTTTTTGCACTTGGACAAGGCCTCGTCCACCTTGTAGGCCAGCACCTCGGCCTGGTTGTGCAGCTCCAGCCGCTCCTTGCGGCGGCTGTCCTCGGCCTCGTAGGCTGCGGCATCCGCCATAGCGCGCTGGATCTCGTTTTCGGACAGGTTCGTGCTGCCGGTGATGGTGATGTTCTGCTCCCGGCCGGTGCCCAGATCCTTGGCCGACACCTTGACCACGCCGTTGACGTCGATGTCAAAGGTGACCTCGATCTGCGGCTTGGAGGAGAAACCGCCTCGGATGCCGTTGAGCTTGAACTTGCCCAGGCTCTTGTTGTCGCGGGCAAAGTGGCGCTCGCCCTGCAGCACGTTGATCTCCACGCTGGTCTGCATGGGGCGTGCCGTGGTAAAGATCTGGCTCTTGCGGGTGGGGATCATGCTGTTGCGGGTGATCAGCGGGGTGGCCACGCCGCCCAGCGTCTCAATGGAGAGGGTCAGCGGGGTCACATCCATCAGCACAAGGCCCTGTGCGGCGGCACCGGTAGCACCAGCCAGCTTGCCGCCGCCCTGCAGCAGACCGCCCTGCACGGCGGCACCCATGGCCACGCACTCGTCCGGATTCAGGCTGTGGCTGGGCTCGCAGCCCAGCAGCTCCCGCACCTGGCGCTCCACGGCGGGCATGC
>OGXZ01002175.1_pt1 | contig 10300 bp, 7 predicted proteins | sample 1576431 | NCBI WGS metagenome assembly OGXZ01 (sample SAMEA3541590, study PRJEB24748) | human gut metagenome | biome: human gut; feature: human-associated habitat; material: faeces | place: China | collected 2012
GGGAGGTTTTGCTATGGCGCAGCGCGAACAACACGAACGGGTCAAAAAGATGGACCGCTGGGCGGGCAAGCTGCTCGGTCATAAGGCAGTGGTGGTGGCGATGCTGGGCGTCATTGCGATGGCGAGCGGCTTGGCGATGGCGAACCTTGGCGGCGGTGCCGGCGGTGTGTCGTTTGAGCGCACTGATGGTTCGGGCTCGTTAGTGGAGCCGGGATCCGGCGATGCTTCGAGCGGAAAGACATCCGAAGGATCTTCGACTAAGGCTTCTGCCGCGGCAGAGGTCTATGTCGATGTCGATGGCGCCGTTGTGTCGCCCGGTGTATATCGCCTCAAGGACGGCGCGCGGGTGGCTCAGGCGATTGATGCCGCCGGCGGGCTGGCGCCCGAGGCAGACGTTATGGGGCTCAATCGGGCATCTAAGGTCATCGATGGACAGAAGATTCACGTTCCAACGGTAGGGGAACAGCGGGCGTCCATTGCGGAAGCCGGTGTCGATGGTGGGGCTTCCGCATCATCGGGCGTGAGTGGCGCAAAAGGCCTAGTAAACATCAATACGGCAAGCGCGGCAGAGCTGCAGACGCTTTCGGGCATCGGTCCCTCCATGGCTCAGTCGATTATCGATGAGCGGACAAAGAACGGTGCCTTTGCCTCGGTTGACGATCTGATGCGTGTGTCGGGAATCGGCGAGAAGAAGCTTGCCAAAATCAAAGATTGCATCTGCGTATGAGCGCGACCGAGCGCGAGCATGTGATGCCTCCGCGGCCCCTGATTCCGTGGACGATGGCCCTGTGTGTCGGCATGTGCGTGAGCTGCGCCTTGGTGCTCAACGTGGCCGCTGATGCGCTACTGGGGGAGCAGGCGCCAGCGTTCGGGCCGCTATGGGCCATTCCCGTTGCGGCGGCGGTATTCGTTGCGCTGGCTCAATCTTGTGCGGCCAGAGGAACTGGATGAAATCACCCGTCACTTGAAGCAGTTGGAGATTGAACGTGAGGCTATTAAGCGTGAAAACGACCAGCCTAAGATTCAGCAGCTCGACAAGGAGATTGCAGAGTTGAAGGATAAGGAGCATGACTTCCGTGCTAAATGGGAAGGCGAGAAAGCACTCGTTAACAAGATTCAGCAGGACAAGCAGGAGATGGAGAATCTCAAGTTTGAGGCTGAACGCATGGAGCGTGAAGGCAATTACGAGCGCGTAGCTGAAATCAGATACTCTAAGCTGGTAGCTCTCGAAGACGACATCAAGAAGATTCAGGAGCAACTGAAGAGTACTCAGGGCGGTGAGGCGATGATCCGCGAGGAAGTTACTGCCGACGATATTGCTGAGGTAGTAAGCCGCTGGACGGGAATTCCAGTAAGCCGTATGATGCAGAGCGAGCGCGAGAAACTGCTCCATCTGGAGGAAGAACTCCACAAGAGAGTCATCGGACAGGACGAGGCTATCACCGCTGTAAGTGATGCTGTACGCCGTTCTCGTGCTGGATTGCAGGATCCTAAGCGTCCTATCGCCAGCTTTATCTTCCTCGGAACTACCGGTGTCGGTAAAACCGAGTTGGCCAAGGCGCTTGCCGAATACCTGTTCAATGATGAGTCGATGATGACCCGAATTGATATGAGTGAGTATCAGGAAAAGTTCAGTGTTACCCGTTTGATTGGAGCGCCTCCGGGGTATGTAGGATACGATGAGGGTGGTCAGTTGACCGAGGCTGTTCGCCGCAAACCATACAGTGTAGTTCTCTTCGATGAGATAGAGAAGGCTCACCCTGACGTCTTCAACACCTTACTTCAGGTATTGGACGATGGCCGTCTGACCGACAATAAGGGTCGTGTGGTAAACTTCAAGAACACCATCATCATCATGACTTCCAATGCAAGCCGTGAGATGTTGAAGAAGACCTTCCGTCCTGAGTTCCTGAACCGTATCGACGATATCATCACCTTCAAGCCTCTCACCCAGGAGCAGATAGCCAAAGTAGTTGAACTCCAGATGAATAGAGTCAAGAAGATGTTGGAGCCTCAAGGCTTTGAACTCCGCTGGACTCCTGCCGCCATCAGTTATCTTGCTGAGGTAGGTTACGATCCAGAGTTTGGTGCCCGCCCTGTAAAGCGTGCTATTCAGGATTACGTATTGAACGACTTGAGTAAGAAGATTCTTTCCGAAGAAGTAAGTCGTGAGAAGCCAATCACCATCGATTACACCAAGGAAGGTGGATTGGTATTCGAGAACAAGTAATACAAAATTGAAGAAAAGTAATTCAATAGGTTAAAGATAGAAAGAAAACAAGAAAAAAGGTTCCTTCGGGGAGTAACATCCTTCGAAGGAACCTTTTTTTATGCTTTAAAGCAAACCATTTGGTTTCATCAAAGAGTAAGTTATTCGATGATGATTCCGCCATTAGGCTGGATTACCACCTTAGCCTTACCATCCTTACCTACCTTCAAAGTCTTCTTGACAGAAGTGAAGAACTTCTCGCCCTTTTTCTTAGGCTGGTCGGTGAGATAAGTCACGGTCTTGCCTGCAAACATCGGCAAATCCAGGGTCAGAGCAAGTGGTTTATCTGTAGCATTCAGACCACCAACAAACCATCTTCCTGCACTGGATGCAGCAGTACCTGTATTGGCAGCAGAAGCTTTACGAGCCACTACTGCATACTGGGTAGGATAACCAGCAATAAACTTCACGTCGTCCCAAGCCGTAGGCACAGCCTTCAGCCAATCCAACTCCCACTGAGGCACATCCTGCAAATTGTTAGGATAGAGACAGACACAGTTTACGCTGCTCTGATTGGTAATCGCAGTAGCCATCTCGAAAATATCGCTTGTATAGCGCTGATGACGACTCTTATTGTCCTTGGAGAAATACTTGTTCATCATCACACCACCCCAGTCGAAACTACCTACAGCATTACGGGAGAAAGGATGCATTGTCATTTCGAAAGCTTCCTTCTTTGCATGATAATCAGTAAAGTAAACATTCTCTGAAGCCAAGGCACCCTCACTGGAAACATAGTTAGGATACATGCGTTCCCAACCGCGAGGCATGGTGCAACCATGGAAGATAACCTCCAAACCATAGTCATTGGCATCGCTGAGGATATCCTCATAGAGCTTCATCGTCTCCTGCTTGTCGCCACCGAAGAAGTCCACCTTGATGCCTACTACTCCGATTTTCTTCATCCATGCCATCTCCTTCTTGCGGGCGATGGAATTGTTCATAATCTGACGAGGAGTCTGTGGAGCATCATTCTCGAAACCGTTGGAATTGTACCAGAGCATCAGGCTTACCTTCTTGCTCTTGGCATACTTACTCAACTCTTCAATGCGCTTTCTGCCTATCTGCTTGTCCCACCAGGCATCCACCAAGATGGCTTCATAACCCTGAGCAGCAGCCACATCAATCATCTTCACCTGATCATCATAATTGACAGAGTTATCCTGCCAGATTAGCCAGCTCCAAGTATAGCGGGAAGGCTTATAATTCTGAGAAGCCTCATAGAGAGGTTCTACCACATCATAAGGAATGGTGGTTTCCACGATAGGAGCCAGCGAAGCACCTACGGTGATGGTACGCCAAGGAGTCTCACCTGGCAAAGGAATGCCAGCAAACTCAGAACCCACACCATTATTCTCACCCTTCTGAGGGAAGGCTACCGTATAACCCTTACCTGGTTCATAATCAGAGAGACGGCTGCCAGGATAAGCGCTGGAAACACCAGTTTCGCTCACCAGTACCCAGCCATCTTCACCGACCTTGAAAAGACAAGGGAAAGTATAGCCCACACCAAACTGAGATTTCACGTTCATCTGGGCATTAGGTGTGTACTCCTCCTCATAAGAAGGTTTGGTACGCTCCCATCCTGTCATCGGCGTAATCTGAGGACAGAGGAAGGTAGTAGTCTTCTCTGGAAAATTAAAACCGCTCACCTCTTTATATATAATCACCGACTTAGGATTATCCTTCTCTGGACGGATCATCTCATACTTGTAAGCCACATCATTGTCAGAAACATGAAGGTGAAGCGTCATGGAATCCTTCTTTGCATTGAGGAATCCGATAGTAGCCTCATACACATCTTTCTCTACATGAGATTTCTTCGTATGGTCCATAACATAGGTCAGATGCTTAGGTGTGCCCTTCAGAGCTCCCATGGTAAGTCCCTGAGAGAAATCTCCATAATTCGCTACCAGACCGAGAGCCGAAGCTGCCAACATCTGCTTTCCATTCAAATCCACCGTGTAGGAAGCCTTGCCTCCCTCACACTTCACATTCATTACCAACTTGCCATTTGGCGAAGTCACTGTGTAATTGTTGGCTTGCGCACAAACAGCGCCAAGCAACAAAATACTACTTAGAATACTTTTTTGCATTTTGTTATTCTACTATTTAGGTTGATACATTTTCATTTTTAATTATTATTGAATAAGAAACACATGATCTTCATAACGCATTTTCGAATGACTAAGCATCATATATAATTATGACGACGCATTACATATAACATGTAACTTTCCTCAGCGCCAGCTAATAAAGTGTTATTCCTACATTCGCTTGCAAAGATAAGCATTAAAAAGGAGAACAAGGTGCATTTTTCATTCAAAAAACGTTCAAATTTGTCACAAACGGCTATTTTCTACTAATTTCACCACGATTAGAAGCGCATTTTAAACATATTTGTGTACTTACAACAAATCAAAAGACTCCTACACCCTCTGTCATTACCTATTTAAATATTAATCCAAATCTACAAAAGTAATACTGCAAATTACAGCGAAAGGAAAAACCATAGTGAAAGGAGAAACACAGCGGACCAAAGGAAAACTAAAGAGGAAACAGGCTGAACACCAAGGGAAAGCTAAAGAGGAAACACGCTGGCGATTAAAAGAATTCGATAGTGTAAAGCATAGAAAACGATGAGAGGGAACCAGGAAAACGCAGCAAAAAACTACAACTACCAGGGCTTAAAACGAAAAAAGCCCCGACATCACGCCGGGACTATTTCAAAGTTTTTTAAATGTTTCAGCAGTTTTGCACTTTATGTAGTTATGATTTTATTTTTGAAAATCAGTTTTGTTTTACGTGTGCAAAATTAATAAAATTATTGATGTAAATCAAAAAAAATCTACTTTTTTATTCAAAAAACCACGCAAACGTTTGCGAATTTTCGACGCCATTTTGCGTTATTTGTGTGAAATGTGTATCAAATACAAGCTGTGCATTTGCGGTATTTCGATAATTCCAATTCCTTCAAAAGGCTTGGATTCATTCTTTCTGAAGGAACAACTAACGACTCCATGAAGAAACGACAAACGACATTCTGAAGAATCGACTAACGCTTTCATGAAGAAACAACAAATGACAATTACAATAAAAAACTATAAATAATTCCTCTATCTTTATTCAAGTAGATATTTTTTTGTTACCTTTGCACATTATATATAATACGCGTGCGCACGAGGACGATGCTTATATCTTGCGCACGAGAGTAAAACCAAATAAAATATATTCTACAGTAGAACATAAATGAAAGAATTTGTAATTTCAGAAGTCAAGGCAGAAACCGCAGTGCTCGTAGGTCTGGTAACCAAGACACAGGACGAAGCCAAGACAAAAGAATACCTCGACGAGTTGGAATTCCTCGCCGATACTGCTGGTGCGGTCACCGTGAAGAGATTCACGCAGAAGGTGATTTCACCTAACCAGACCACATACGTGGGAAAAGGTAAGTTGGAGGAAATTAAACAATACATCAAGGAAGAGGAAGAAGAAGATAGAGAAATCGGTATGGTCATCTTTGATGATGAACTTTCTGCCAAGCAGATACGCAACATCGAACAAGAGTTGCAAGTGAAGATTCTCGACCGAACCTCCCTCATCCTCGACATCTTTGCCATGCGCGCACAGACCGCTGCGGCAAAGACTCAGGTAGAGTTGGCACAATATCGCTACATGCTTCCACGACTGCAACGTCTTTGGACTCACCTTGAGCGTCAGGGAGGCGGTTCTGGTTCTGGCGGCGGTAAGGGTTCTGTTGGTTTGCGTGGTCCGGGTGAAACCCAGCTGGAGATGGACCGCCGTATCATCCTCGGCAGAATGAGCCTGCTGAAAGAGCGACTGGCAGAAATCGACAAGCAGAAGACAACCCAGAGAAAAAACCGCGGACGTCTTATCCGTGTAGCACTCGTAGGTTACACCAACGTGGGAAAGAGTACCATCATGAACCTCCTCTCCAAGAGTGAAGTCTTCGCAGAAAACAAACTCTTCGCCACACTCGACACCACCGTGCGCAAGGTTGTGGTAGAAAATCTTCCGTTCCTCCTCGCCGACACCGTTGGATTCATCCGCAAGTTGCCTACCGACCTGGTAGATTCCTTCAAGAGTACACTGGATGAGACTCGCGAGGCCGACCTGCTATTGCACGTAGTAGATATTTCGCACCCCGATTTCGAAGAGCAGATACAGGTGGTAGAGAAGACGCTGGAGGAATTGGGATGTTCAGACAAGCCATCAATGATTATCTTCAACAAGATAGACAACTATACCTGGGTAGAGAAAGAGGAAGATGACCTGACACCTATGGAGAAGGAAAACATTCCACTGGAAGACCTGAAGAAGACATGGATGGCTAAACTCCACGATGACTGCCTTTTCATCTCGGCAAAGAACAAAGACAACATCGATGAGTTCCGCGAGGTACTCTATAAGAAAGTAAGAGAGCTCCACGTACAGAAGTATCCATACAATGACTTCCTGTACCAGGATTACGAATAAATAATACCTGGAGTTATCCCGAAAAGATAACTCCACAAAAACGTATCAACAATGAATGACTACAGACCTCTAACCTCAGAAGAAATCGAGGTGCTCAAGAGTAATGACTGTTGGGCAGAAGACTGGACCTCCGTGAATGTATCGGAGAACTTCAAGCCCAACTTTATGCATCGCGTGATGCTCTATGGTGAAGTAAACATCGGCGGATTCGACAAGAATGTAGAAGTAAGCCAAGGCTTTGTGAAGCATTCCGGCATCAACAATGCCACCCTGAGAAATGTAACCATCGGAGATGATTGCCTCATTGAAAACGTGGGCAATTTCATCAACAACTACACCATCGGTGATGATTGCTACATTTCCAATATTTCAACCATGGAGACTACAGAGGGAGCTACCTATGGCGAAGGAAACCTGGTAAGTGTACTCAATGAGGTGGGCGAAGGAAATGTCATTCTTTTCAGCGACCTGAACAGTCAGTTGGCTGCATTCATGGTGAAGCATTTCTCCGACAAGGAACTGAAGGAGAAGATACGCCTGCTCATCAAGAGCGATATAGACACCAAGATGCCAGAACGCGGACAGATAGGAAACAACGTGAAGATTATCAACACCAAGGAGATAACCAACTGCGTGATCAATGACTTCTGCGAGGTAAACGGTGCTTCCCGACTCAGCGACTGCACCCTGTTGGGCTCCATCCATGGTAATGTGTACATCGGTACTGGCGTAATAGCAGAAAACAGCATCATCGCTGAAGGTTCGAGCGTTATCAACAGTGTGAAGATACAAGATTGCTTCATCGGTGAGACTTGCCAGTTGAGCAATGGTTTCACGGCCTCAGCTTCCGTATTCTTCGCCAACAGCTATATGAGTAATGGTGAGGCATGTGCCGCCTTCTGTGGTCCATTCACAGCCTCTCACCACAAGAGCAGTCTCCTCATAGGAGGTATGTTCTCGTTCTATAATGCAGGTTCGGCAACCAATTTCTCCAACCATGCCTACAAGATGGGACCTATGCACTGGGGAATCCTGGAACGCGGTTCGAAGACAGCCAGCGGCGCTTACCTGCTGATGCCTGCCACGTTAGGAACCTACTCTGTATGTTTCGGCAAACTGATGCACCATCCCGATACCCGCAATCTGCCATTCGCCTATCTGATTGCCGATGGCGACAAGATGTTCCTCATACCAGGCAGAAACATCACAACCGTAGGTCTGTATCGAGACATCAAGAAATGGCCAAAGCGAGATCTCCGTGCTCCAGAAAACCGCAAGAGTATCGTCAATTTCGACTGGCTTTCCCCATTCTCTGTGGGAGAAGTTCTCAAAGGCAAGAAAATCCTCGAAAATCTGCGCGAGGTAACGGGCGATAATGTTTCACAATACCTCTATCATGAGTACATCATACCAGCCACCTCGCTTCACAAGGGCATCAAGTATTACGACATTGCTCTTCGCATCTACATGGGCGCCGTACTGAAGAGAGTCCTCAAGCGCGACCCGAGCATCACCCCACCAAGCACACAGATTGGTTTGGGCGACTGGGACGACCTGTCGGGCCTCCTCCTTCCAGTATCAGAGGAAGAGAGAATCATCAACGACCTGAAAGATGGAAACATCGAGACCATCCAGGAACTCATCGAGCGATTCGAAAATATCGATGCCAACTACCGCGAGTACCAGTGGACATGGACTTACAAAATGATCTGCGATTACTACGGCATTAGCGAGATTACGCTCGAAGATGCCAACCGCATTCACGAGGACTACATCAAAGCCCGCCGTTCATGGATTGCCGAAATCAAGAAGGATGCAGAGAAAGAATTTGCCATGGGAGATGTGGAAGAAGAAGTATTCCGCAATTTCGTGGATAGTCTTGACCAGGAAATAGATTACGAGAATTAAAGAGACTGATGATGGATTACTCAACGTGTCTGTCAGATAGTTTCAGCTATTAAATTTGAATGTTTCAACAGTAAAAAAGAATATTTCAACAGTTTTAAATTATAACAAAAAACATTATGGCAAAAGCTCCAGAATTTAAGTACGCTCCAATGTTTCAGCTTGGAGAGGACAAAACAGAGTATCGCCTTATCTCTAAAGAAGGCGTAAGCACAGCAGAGTTTGAGGGTAAGACAATCCTCAAGGTTTCTAAAGAAGCTTTGACTTTGCTGGCGCAGCAGGGTTTCCACGACGTAGAGTTCATGCTCCGTCGTGAGCACAATGCTCAGGTAGCTAAGATTTTGACCGACCCAGAGGCTTCTGAGAACGACAAGTACGTAGCTCTCCAGTTCCTCCGCAACGCAGAGACTGCCGTAAAGGGCATTCTCCCATTCTGCCAGGATACAGGTACTGCCATCATTCATGGTGAGAAAGGTCAGCGCGTATGGACTGACTTTGAGGACGAAGAGGCTTTGAGTCTTGGTGTCTATAACACATACACACAGGACAACCTCCGCTATTCACAGAATGCTCCTCTCAATATGTATGATGAGGTGAACACCCGTTGCAACCTCCCTGCCCAGATTGACATCGAGGCAACAGAAGGTGATGAGTACCGTTTCGTGATGGTAGCTAAGGGTGGTGGCTCTGCCAACAAGACTTACTTCTACCCTATGACCAAAGCTACTATCCAGAATGAGGGTACATTGCTTCCATTCCTCGTAGAGAAGATGAAGAGTTTGGGTACTGCTGCATGTCCTCCTTACCACATCGCATTCGTAATCGGTGGTACTTCTGCTGAGAAGAACCTCCTTACCGTGAAGTTGGCTTCTATCAAATACTACGATGAGTTGCCTACTACAGGCGATGAGACAGAAAATCTCACAAAGTCATTGTAAGGTCTCCATCTTTTAATTAGTGCTTCGACAAAAACATCATTCCTTATATCCGAAAGCATATACAGTTTGCCCGGAATACAAATGTCATTTTTAAAGTTACTTTTCTGTCCCCAAAGCGGATGAAGTGAAAAAAGAAATAGTGGTAATACAATAAATGTTCTTTTAGATAGAATATTCTTCATGGTTCCATCATTTTGCAGTTCATAGTTATTTTTAATCACACTGCAAAAATAGACGAATCCAATCGACACCATTGAGATAATTTGTCCCGATTATTAGGTTAGTTTGTCTCATTATACCCTTTTTAGGGCATTTTCAGTATATAAATGGGAATGGAGAGACTTTTTATTTAGTCTCTCCACTACCATTCGAACGATATTGCGTCGGAGTGAATCCGAACTCTTCTTTAAAGTATTTATTGAAATATTTAATGGAATTGAATCCGACCCTGTCCGAAATCTCCGAAATATTATATGAACTGCCCCGAAGCAACTGGGCAGCTCGTTTCAATCGGACAGAACGAATAAAATCATTCGGTGTCAATCCTGTAATGGACTCAAATTTACGGTATAGCTGACTACGACTCATCCCCAAGTCATCACACAAGTTATTAACCGAGAACTCCGGATTTTCCATATTCTCTTCCACCAACCGTAAGGCTTTCTCCACAAATTCTTCATCTAAGATCGGA
>OGXZ01002177.1_pt1 | contig 10294 bp, 9 predicted proteins | sample 1576431 | NCBI WGS metagenome assembly OGXZ01 (sample SAMEA3541590, study PRJEB24748) | human gut metagenome | biome: human gut; feature: human-associated habitat; material: faeces | place: China | collected 2012
TTGAACATCGACAGATCGAAACCGGCATCAAATGTCTTCTTTACCTCCCACTTCACTGCTATCAGAAGAAGAAAAACGACATGAAATTCCAGGGTCTGAAGAAGGAATCGGTCAGTTCGAACGGTTTGTTGAATCAACCGAATTCCGTCGGTATCCTGACCTTCCCCGCCAACAAAGTAGTCACTTCCATCCCCGACGGAGTGATCAAAGCAGGCATGTACGGAACAGATGCTTATGATGTGGAATTACTGGAAGACACCACCGTACGTGGCGGACTGTTTACAGCCCCCGTCAAACTGAAAGCCAAATTCAAATGGAGCCAGGCGAATCTGGACAAAGAGATACAAAAAGGAACAACAATCAAAATACCGACTCTCAAGTTAAGTCCTTCGTACGAAAAGCTGGAATATGATCCGGAAGTTCCGCCCAACCTGATCAATTACAAAGTAGGAGTTGAAACCAATGAACAGGCCGGTAACCATCAACTACAGTTCTTTGATAAGAAAGTATTCAACTTTCCGAAACCTGTCAGCCTGATCCAATATTTATGTGAGTTTATCGACACCAAAAACAAAGATTGCATCGTGATGGATTTTTTCTCAGGAAGCGGTACGACCGCCGAAGCAGTTATGCGGATGAACATGAAACCACGTAAAAACAAGGTGAAATACATCCTCGTGCAACTGCCGGAAGATGTGACTGAAACAATAAAAAAGGCCAAAACTCCCAGTGAAAAAGATACCGAGTTCGGAAGTGCTTCCGAAACGGTTCTTTATCGATCGCAAGATGCGGTACATATAGTGCTGGTCGCCCTCAAATTGTATCACGGTGTCCACAATATGCTCCAGAATCTTCGGACCTGCAAGTGTTCCTTCCTTATTTATATGTCCGATGAGTATAACCGGCGTGCCCGTAGTCTTTGCAAAACGGAGCAGCGAAGCGGCGCATTCACGCACCTGCGTGATGCTGCCCGGACTGCTTTCCACCTCGTCAGTCGCGATTGTCTGTATAGAGTCGATTACGAGCAACTCCGGAGCGAGTTCGTTCGCAAACTCAAATATCTTCTGTAGCGATGTCTCGCACAATATATTAATGTTGTCAACAGTTGCAGTTGTTGCGTTAGACATTCCTCCAAGCAGGCGCTCGGCGCGCATCTTCAACTGGTGTGCGCTTTCCTCGCCGCTGACATACAGAATCTTTCGGTCGGGGATGTTGAGTATGGTTTGAAGTGTCAGCGTACTCTTTCCTATACCAGGTTCGCCACCAAGCAGCACGATGCTTCCCGCAACGAGTCCGCCGCCAAGCACGCGGTTCAGCTCGTCGTCGTGCATGTCGATTCGTGGATCGTCTTGCGTCGGGATGTCCGAAAGCTTAATCGGACTGCTTTTGCCGGATGTAGCATTGTTGTGGCGGAACAGTCCGTCTGCATTGCCGCCAGGTTGGCTTGTGCCGAGGCGTATCTCCTTGAATGTGTTCCATTCTCCGCAGTTAGGGCATTTGCCGATCCATTTCGTTGATTCCTGCCCGCAGTTGCTGCAAACATATGCTGTTTTGGTCTTTGCCATAATAATGATTGTCTTATTTATTTGTCGTGGCATTTATCGCCACGCCTTATTACCGACAAAAGTAACAATATTTTTCGTTGTGTCAAAATTTATTGCTACTTTTGCCACATGAAACATATTGTGATTTATATACTTTTAGCCATATTTGCCGTTTCGTGCGGCAACTCCATTGAGGAGAAAGAACGTTTGACCCGTGCCGAACGCCAGCGTCTGCATCGTGAAGACTCGTTAGCGTTGAAGTTTGCCGTACTTCCTACGGCGGATTGTATGCCGTTGTTCCTTGCTAAGGAGCACCGTATGTTCGACACTCTTGGTGTTGATGTGCGTTTGCGTTGCTTTACTGCCCAAATGGATTGCGATACAGCTTTCGTTGGCGGTTCTGTAGAAGGCATCGTTACCGATATTGTGCGTGCAAAGCGTATGACAGCTGGCGGCACTTCACTTGATTATCTATCTACAACCGGCGCTTATTGGCAGCTTATTGCCAGTCGCAAGAGTCGTCTGAAGCGTATCAATCAGTTTGGCGATAAGATGATAGCCATGACTCGCTATTCGGCTACCGACTATCTTTGCGATCGTGTTCTTGCGGGCGCAAAGCTCTCGTCTATGGCGTTTCGCATTCAAGTCAATGATGTCAACATCCGCTTGCGCATGCTGCTTAATAATGAGATGGATGCAGTTTGGCTTGCAGAGCCTTTAGCTACTACTGCACGTTTGGCTGGAAATAATGTCGTTATAGACAGTAGAGATGTTAACAAACGTTTGGGGGTGATAGCTGTACGCAAAGACCGTACGGCAGATGCAAGACGCAGAAAACAACTCGCTGCTTTCACCAAGGCATACAATATGGCTTGCGACTCGCTCAATGCTAATGGCATGGGCAGATATGCAGATGTGCTTCGTAAATATTATAAGGTAGACGATCGTACAATATCAGCCTTGCCTAAGTTGAAGTTCAATCATATTGAGAAACCCCGTCAGCAGGACATCGACCTTACTTCCACAAGCAAAAAGTAAAAGCTATGGCAAATCCAACCATAAAAGACTCAATACTTATACATCATAACGTCGGCGAAGCGTTGCGTCTATTAAAGAAGCGCATGACAGATCTTTCCTTGACTGAATACATGTCTGAGGTTGAGGAGATAGATAACGACTATCGTATAATGTGCGGTTGTCTTGCTCACAATATGCGCGACCCTCAAGGCGAAATTGTATACAACCACTTGCTTCGTCGCACATTCCGCTTGTATTCCAATGTGCGCTTGGCGTCTATCGTTAAGAAGCGTCTGCCTTTTATCAGATGTGCTAATGTTGCAAAGCGTTTTGATGCGAGTGACGAGTCGGTTGGCAAGTCGTTAGAGAATTATGTGCAGGAGACGGCAATGGCTTCTCTCACGCTTGGCGATATGCCGAATACCTCAGTTGCTCGTATTAACGCGATACATCAGCGCTATATGGACGAACTGTTCAGCGCTCTGCTTGTTTCTAACCAGTGGAATGAAGACAACAAGCGCTTCTATAGCGAACTGCTTGTTTCGCCTACGGTTGACCAGGATGATGTGTCGCTTATTTTAAGCGCTCTGACAATGGCGTTGCTTAATGTGTTTGATGTAAACAAGTGGCTCGTTCTTGTACATGTTTATACGAACTCGACAGTAGAAAGCGTAAAGCAGCGTGCATTGGTTGGTGCTATGCTTACGTTGCCTCATGGCGAGACGTCGCTTTATCCTGAGATAACAGAAACCGTCAAGTCTTTGTGTCAGTCTACAGATGCACGTCGTGAGATTGGCGAGCTTCAGTTGCAGTTGTTCTTGTGTATGCAGACCGAAGAAGACAATGCGGAGATACAGCGCGACATAATGCCTACGCTGATAAAGAACAACAAGTTCAAGATGACGCGTGATGGTATTGTTGAGAGCGATGAAGATTCGCTTAACGACATACTCGATTCTGATTCCGTTGACAAGAATATGGCAGAAATGGAGGAGAAGATGAAGAAGATGATGGCTATGAAGAATTCTGGTAGCGACATCTACTTCGGTGGTTTCTCGCACATGAAGCGTTTCTCTTTCTTCTATCAACTCAGCAATTGGTTTGCTCCGTTCTCTTTCGACAATCCCGATGTGGCGTCTGTCTTGAAAGGCGAGAACGGAGATATTATACGTAAGGCTATTGCTCAAGGTCCGTTCTGCGACTCTGACAAGTATTCTTTTGTGTTTGCCCTGGCATCGGTTATAGACAAGTTGCCGGCAAGCGTAAAAGAGGTTGTTGCTTCTGGCAAAGGCATTGCAGATAGTGCGGTCGATGTGAATACGGAGTCGGCTGCCTATATACGTAGAATGTATCTGCAAGACTTGTATCGTTTCTTCAAGTTGCACTCTGAACGCAAGGATTTTGCGAATCCGTTTGAACGTAAAAACGACGAAATAGCGGCTTTCTTTATAGGTAACGAGTTGTTCGATGGTTTGTTGCATGAAGAACTGTTAGTTGTTGAACGTCACTTGTTTAAGTCGAAGAAGTATGAGGATGTTGAAAGATTGGTTTCGCGCCTCGTTGCTAAAGGTATTGCAACCGATGATGAGAAACTCCTTTGCGCTTTAACCTATCTGCGACTTGGTAGGATAGAGGATGCTTACGGCTTGTTCAAGGAGCTGCAGGCGAATGGCTATGATGCGCTGCGTGTGCAGAAAGGACTTGCCGATACGTTGTTCGCTTTGAGGCGTTATGCTGATGCTGCAGAATGTTACAAGAAGCTATTGGTTGCTGATCCGTCTAATCGTCGCTATATATTATGCCATAGTCTTGCACTCGTAAACAGCGGCAACGTGAAGGACGGACTTGCCGACTTGTTCCGCTTGGATTATGAAAACGGCAACGATGTTGATGTTAAGCGCATCATTGCATGGGGCTATCTTGTAGACTGTAAGCCCGATGACGCAGAACGTGTCTACGATTGGATAGTGAAGTCGGACAAGGTCGCTGATACCGACTGGCTTAATTGCGGATATGCTAAGTTTGTTCTATCTAAGACAGCGGAGGCAACGCAATGCTTCAAGCGCTTCGCTGATTTGAGCAACGCTGCGGACGCATGCGAGGTGTTGGAGAAAGAGTTTGCTAACGATTGGGATACGCTTGCCAAGAATGGAGTGAAAGACTTTGAGGTGAAGCTGATACTTGATGTTGTTGCGGAAAGGTAGCAGTTAACATGCTCCAAAATAATATTGGCAGTTAACAACTCAATATATAATAAAAGATAAGTGCCCCCGAAATAAAGCTGTTGCTTTTTTCGAGGGCACTTTTATAAGTGACAACCAGTTCGGAAGCTAACTGTTCGCCACTTACTGAACAATTAAAATTTAGCCTAACCTAAATATTTCATGAGAATCTTTGCGTTGCCGCTGTCGCGGAGCTTCGCAATGCTCTTCTCGCGAATCTGACGTACACGCTCGCGTGTCAGTCCGAGCTGATCGCCTATTTCCTCAAGACCTTTCTCGTGGCAACCGATGCCGAAGCATTCGCGGATGATAGTGATTTCGCGGTCTTTGAGCACCTTGTTGAGCACCGAGTTCAGCTCCAATGCCATCGACTCGTGGTCTACTTGGCGGTCGGTGCGGCTGTCTTCGCCACTCGGCATTACGTCGAGCATACAGTTGTCTTCGCCGTCCTGAAACGGAGCGTCGATACTTACGTGGTGACCGTCTGCCATGAGGCTCTGTCCGATCTTCTCCTCATCGATGTTTGTAGCGTCTGAAAGCTCCGAAACTGACGGGTGGCGCTGGTTCTCCTGCTCAAACTTGTTTATCTCGTGGTTGATCTTGTTCAACGAACCAACCTGGTTGAGCGGCAGGCGCACGATGCGACTCTGCTCAGCAATAGCCTGAAGGATGCTCTGGCGGATCCACCATACGGCGTATGAGATGAATTTGAAACCGCGAGTCTCGTCAAACTTCTGAGCAGCTTTAATCAGACCGATATTGCCTTCGTCGATAAGGTCTGTAAGGGTGAGTCCCTGGTGCTGGTATTGTTTGGCAACAGATACCACAAATCGCAGATTGGCTGTCACAAGCTTGTCCTTAGCGCGTTCGCCCTCCGGACCGCCTTTCTTGATCTTTTGCGCAAGCTCAATCTCTTCATCAATGGTTATCAGCGGAGCACGACCGATTTCGACAAGGTACTTGTCGAGTGCTTCACTGGAACGGTTCGTAATACTTTTTTGAATTTTAAGTTGTCTCATCTTATATACCTAAACTTTCTTACGCGTAATAAAAGTGAATGTCAGCTTTCGTAAATGTTACAAAAACCTTGCAAAGGTACGAATTTTTATTGATATGTCAAAATATTAACGCGTAAAACTTGATTTTATTGCAAGGCTTATCCGATAGTTTGTAAAGTTTTGTGATTTGGACACTATAAAGCCGAATGAAAGCGTGTATTTTGCCCGTCTTTGTTGCCGTATTTTTAAAAAAGATTGTAACTTTGCAGGAATCAAAACGGCTGCAAACATGCTGTTAACCTCTTAATCGGAAACAAAAAACTATTACAATTATGAATATTAAAGTGCGTTTGGCATTGATGAACTTCTTGGAGTTCGCCGTGTGGGGAGCTTACCTCACTTCTATGGGTAATTATCTTGGCAGAGCCGGTATGGGTGCCGAGATTTCTTGGTTTTATGCGATACAGGGTATCGTGTCTATCTTCATGCCTACGTTGATGGGCATCGTAGCCGACCGACTTATCCAGCCGCAGCGCCTGCTTGGCTATTGCCATCTCGTTGCGGGTGTGTTCATGGTGAGTCTTTTCATGATGGGCATGAACAGCGCCACTCCCGACAAAACAATCTTCATGACATTGTACACACTTAGTGTGGCTTTCTATATGCCTACGCTTGCGTTGTCGAACACCGCCGCGTTCGCTATCCTTACGAACCATAACCTTGACACCGTTAAGGACTTTCCGCCTATCCGCGTATTCGGAACTGTCGGTTTCATCGCAACGATGTGGTTCGTGAATTGTGCCGTCGTGGACGGCGGTTCATTTGGTCTGACACTTGCCGACAATGCCAATAAGTTCCAGTACACCCACCTTCAGTTCCTTGTTTCCGGTGTTCTGAGCTTCGTGCTTTTCGTTTATTGCATGACTCTGCCGCAGTGCAAGCTTCAACCGAAGAAGGCTCAGACGCTTGCCGAGTCGTTCGGTCTTGATGCGTTCAAGCTGTTCAAGACAAAGCGCATGGCTTTGTTCTTTGTTTTCTCGGGCTTGCTCGGTATGTCGCTGCAGGTTACAAACGGATATGCAACACCGTTCATCACAAGTTTTAAGGGTATACCTGAGATGGCAGACTCTTTCGCAGCCAACAATGCTACGCTGCTTGTCTCGATAAGCCAGGTGGCTGAGGCGTTGTGCATTCTTCTCATTCCGTTCTTCCTGCGCCGTTATGGCATAAAGATGGTTATGCTCATCGCCATGTTCGCATGGGTACTCCGTTTCGGATTCTTCGGACTGGGCAATCCGATGATGCCAGGCGTGCTGCTCTTCGTGCTGTCGTGCGTTGTGTACGGCGTAGCGTTCGACTTCTTCAACGTTTCTGGCGGCCTGTTCGTGAATGCAGAGTGCGACGAGAGTGTCAAGGCTTCTGCGCAGGGTTTGTTTATGCTTATGACAAACGGTTTGGGCGCAACAATCGGCACATTGCTTGCCGGACAGATTATCAACCACTATTGTCAATGGACTGAGGACGGCTATCTGCTTGGCGACTGGCAGACATGCTGGTTTATCTTCGCTGGTTATGCTCTTGTCGTTGCTCTGCTGTTCCTTGTTATGTTCAGAACAAAGAAAGAGGTTAAGGCTTAAGAAATGAAAGAAATCAGATATTTTTACGTTCCCAACGCCGCTACCGTTGGCGAACTGCCCGAAGAGGAAGCGAAGCACGCCGTGAAGGTGCTTCGCCTCCAAAGTGGCGACCGCATGGTGCTTGTAGACGGCGAAGGCGGATTGTTTGATGCCGAGGTGAGTGTGGCTTCGGGCACCCGCAGCTGGAACGAATGCACAGCGTCTAGGGCCGGCAGACCCCCAGCCATTTTAAAACGTCCCAGATATCCTCAATTTGCAGCAGACTGTCCCACTCCCCGGAGGGTTCCTCTGAAACAATCTTCCGGATATCCCGCAGGGCCTTTCGACAGAGCTGATCCACCATCTCGTTGTAGAAATCCGAGCGCGGAGGTTCGGGACAGCCCTCCGGTGTAGCGGCCAATAAAATATCGTAGTATAAATCCATCGGATTCACCTCATGTTTATTTTAGCGAAAAATTCGCTAAAAAGCAAGGGGAAGCATGGGATGCTCGTATGCTTTTCCTGAGGTGGGAACATGAAATACGAGCGTATCCGTAACTTGCGAGAAGACAGGGATTTGACGCAGACAGAAATAGCGGAAATTTTGAATTGCAGTCAACGCATCTACAGTAATTACGAGCGGGGGGACGTCGATATTCCGACGGAAATTCTAATTGCGCTGGCACACTATCATAATACCAGCATCGACTACCTGTTGGGCCTCACAGACGAGCGGACGCCCTATCCCAGGGCAAAAAACCGGGATTTTTGAAAATTTCCCGTTGCATTCCGCTAACGATGGGGGTATAATGACACCAACCTGTTGAAGTGAGGAACACAGACATGGCAGACCGAACCCTCACAACTGCATCCTTCCTGTTTTCCTATGGCTGGGCTCGATTTATGGGCGCCGGCTTTTTTGGCATGGAGAAAACACGGGGGATGGAATGAATGGGTGGGGCCCGGGGAAGGCCCCATAGTACCTGAACGTGCAGGGGCGCTCATTGATTTCATCAATGGGCGCCCTTTTTGCATGGAGAGAAAGGATGTAAAATCATGGTAGTTGTTATGAAACCCGGCACCCGGCAGCAGGACATCGACGCCTTGGTATCCAGGCTTAAGGAACTGGATCTGGATGTGGGCATCACCAACGGCGTGGGCTGCACCATCCTGGGCCTGGTGGGCGACACCACCGCCGTGGACATGGATAAGATCTCCATCAACCCCCATGTGGAGCGGGTCATGCGGGTGCAGGAGCCCTACAAGAAGGCCAACCGCAAGTTCCACCCGGAGGACACGGTGGTCTCCGTGGGGAACGCCAAGATCGGCGGGGGAAATTTCTCCGTGATCGCCGGCCCCTGCTCGGTGGAGAGCGAGGCGCAGATCTGCGCCGTGGCCGAGGACGTGAAGGCCTCCGGCGCGGCCCTGCTCCGGGGCGGCGCGTTCAAGCCCCGCACCTCCCCCTACTCCTTCCAGGGCATGGGCACCGCGGGCCTCGACCTGCTGATGGAGGCCCGGAAGCAGACCGGCCTGCCCATCGTCACCGAGATCATGGACCCCCGTATGGCCGAGCTCTTCGAGCGGGAGGTGGACGTGGTGCAGGTAGGTGCCCGCAACATGCAGAACTTCGAGCTGCTCAAGGAGGTGGGCAAGATGAGCAAGCCCATTCTCCTCAAGCGGGGCCTGTCCAACACCTACGAGGAGTGGATCATGTCCGCCGAGTATATCATGTCCGCCGGAAACGAGAACGTGATCCTCTGCGAGCGGGGGGTGCGCACCTTCGAGACCTACACCCGCAACACCCTGGACGTGTCTGCCATCCCCGCCATTAAGCAGATGAGCCACCTGCCCGTGATCGTGGACCCCTCCCACGCCGCCGGCATGTACTGGATGGTGGAGCCCCTGGCCCTGGCCGCCGTGGCCGCTGGCGCCGACGGCCTCATCATCGAGGTCCACAACGACCCGGCCCACGCCAAATGCGACGGCCAGCAGTCCCTCACCCCCCAGAACTTCGATGCCCTCATGCACAAGGTCTCCGCCATGGTTGACCTGATGGGGAAAACGCTGGTAAAATAAAAAAAGAAGCGCGGAGGGTAGGCGCATAGGGGAGCTAAGAGGACATGGAGGCGAAAAAACAGGCTGGGCGAAGCCCAGCGGCATTTTTCGCGGCATGGCCGTTTAGCGACCCGGCCATGCGCCCAACCCGCAGCGTGACAGCGTCGGCCCAAGCTTTGGATCATCCGCTTCCGGGCAAGCCCGAACGCTCACTCCCGCCGCTGGGCCTCCTTTTCCCCACGCGAACCGCTTCGCTGGGTTCGTGTGGGGGCCCCGAAAGCGGGGCGTACGCCGCACCAGTATGTAGGGACGGGGCTTGTCCCCGCCCGCGGGCGGCCACGAGGGTCGCCCTACGGTGAGGGTGGAGGATAGTTGGCGTGGGCCGATGAGGGCAGAAGGTGAATTGCCCCACAGGGGCAAGAGAGGCCGCCCTGGGGTGTCGGCCCCTGCGTTGGGGCAACCTGCGGAGCTGTCACGTAGGGGCGGGTGCCCACACCCGCCCGACGGATACCGTCGATTTTGAACAGAGGAGGCCGTACCATGAAAACGCTGACCGTCGCCCTTCCGGGGCGGGAATATAACATACAGATTGGGTGGGGGCTGCTCACCTGGGCGGGGGAGGAGCTTCGGGCCGTCCTGCCCGGGGCCTCCCGGATTTTTGTGGTGACAGACAGCCATGTGGCCCCCCTGTACCTGGAGCGGGTGCGCGCCAGCCTGGAGGGGGCCGGGTTCCAGGTGACCGCCCACACCGTCCCCGCCGGGGAGAGCTCCAAATGCGCCGCCCGTCTGGCCGAGCTGTGGTCCTTTCCGGCGCCCAGCGCCTTTCCTGATGGAAAGATCGT
>OGXZ01002181.1_pt1 | contig 10283 bp, 5 predicted proteins | sample 1576431 | NCBI WGS metagenome assembly OGXZ01 (sample SAMEA3541590, study PRJEB24748) | human gut metagenome | biome: human gut; feature: human-associated habitat; material: faeces | place: China | collected 2012
CCAGAAAGAAAGCCGTGGTCAAAACCCTGGTCAACGGCGTCAAGGGTCTGCTCCGTGGCAATCTGTCAAAATACCTGGATAATCCGGTTGTATGGGATGATTATCGGTTTGTTGCGACCGTTACGACCAATGAAGAGGGTTATGCATCCAATACTGTAGAGCACAAATATCATTACGATAAAACCTTCTGTGATGGACATCCGGCACCGGCTTTTGTCGAAGTCCCGGAAGAGGAAGAAGATGAGGAAGGAGAAGTTACAAATCAGGACGAAATTGATGAAGCAAAGGAAGAAAACCGAAGACTTGCAAGTGGCTGGCTGGAATGTTTTGATGCGTGCGACGAAACTGCATCTGCAGGTACCTATGAGGGAGTCCACTTTCATTGGCTGATGTCGGAAGTCAGCCAGGGAGAAATCTCTTCCATTGCATCAAGCGCCGCGGTCCCGCCTTTCGGAAATTCAGGAAATACAGTCAGACGATTGCGATTTTATCGGTCGCCGGCCTCCTTCCTGCGGAGGACGATCAACACGCCCGCCGCAACGGCGAGCACCATGACGGCCAAGGCGATTCCGGCGACGTTGGAGCCTGTTGCCGGGCTCTGCGCCGCGTTTTTCTCCGCGTCTTCCTTTGTATTGTCGGCCTTGCCGTTGATCTTGCCATTGGCATTGCCATTGTTCTTATCGGCGGCCGGGGTGACGGCCTGCTTCTGGACGTGCACCGTGCGGGTGAAGGTCGTGGTCTTGCCACGGGAGTTGGTCACGGAGTAGACCAGCTTGTAGTCACCGACCTTATTGGCGTCCACGGTGCCCTTGACCTTGATCTTGTCGGTCAGATCGCCGTCGATGTCGTCGGTGGCGGAGACGCCCGCCATCGGATCGAACTTGGAACCGACGGTGATGGTCGTCGACTCGTTCACACCGCTAATCACGGGAACGACGTCGTCGGCGGAGGCGACCTTGAGCACGGTGGCGGACAGTGCGCCAGCGGTGTATGCGGAGCCCTTGCGGACGGTGACGCTCTTGACATCATCGTCGCCGTACACGGTGCCGTTTGCGGCGAGCACCTCGTACTTGCCGGCCTCGACGCCATCGATGGCGGCGGCATCGTTGTTGGCGTTGAAGATCACCACGTAGGTGCCGCTGGAGTCCTTCGCCTGATAGGCCACGACACCGTTGGCGGACTTGAGCATGGTCACGCTGGCGTTGATGTCGTTGTAGCTGGTCTGGCGGAGGGCAGCGATCCTGTTGCGCAGCTTGATCAGGCCCCTGACGTAGTCGACGGAGCCGGAGTACTGCGTGGTGCGATCCCAGTCGATGGCGTTCACCTCGTCACCGGCGTTATAGCTGTTGTCGTTGCCGCCCTTGGTGCGCAGGAACTCCTGGCCCAGCTGGATGGCCGGGATGCCTTCGGACAGGTAGACCACGGAATCGGCGAGCTTGGCGCGCGCCTCGGTGGTGGCCTCGTCATCCGTGGGCACGGACTTCCTGAGCTTGTCGTACAGGGTCATGTTGTCGTGGATCTCGGCGTAGTTCACCACCTGACCGGCATCCGCGTAGTGGTCCTGCGCATTGCCGTTCCAGCAGGTGGTGATGGCGTCGGCGTCGTACTGGCAGCCGAGCACGTTGTGGGCGATGAGGCTTTCCTGATCGGCCTTGCCGGAGACGAAACCGGTGTCGGTGTCGGAGAACACGGAACCCTTGAGGCCGTCGCGGATCGAGTCGTTGAAGAACGCGATGCCGTTGTTGGTGCCGTCCGAAGCGACCTGGTAGGCGTTTGGCTGGATGGTCATCTCGCTCTTGTCCATCGTGGAGTTCATGTCCCAGCCTTCGCCGAGCACGATGATGGACGGATCGATCTTGTCGAGGGCAGCACGAACCTCCTGCATCGTCTTGGTGTCGATCAGACCCATGAGGTCGAATCGGAAGCCGTCGATGTTGTAGTTCTTCGCCCAGTAGGTCACCGAGTCGACGATGTACTTGCGCATCATCGCACGTTCGGAGGCGGTGTCGTTGCCGCAACCGGAGTCGTTGACGAGCGAACCGTTGTCGTCATAGCGGAAGTAGTAGCCCGGGACCGTCTTGTTGAACGAATGGTTCGCGGCATTGTGGACGTGGTTGTACACCACATCCATGATGACGCGGATGTTGTTCTTGTGCAGGCCCTTGACCATCTGCTTCATTTCGGTGACGCGGGAGCTCGGGTTGCTCGGATCGGAGGAGTACGAGCCTTCCGGCACGTTGTAGTTCTCCGGGTCGTAGCCCCAGTTCTGCGCGCCATCGGCGTTGTAGCTCAGGTCGCCGGTCTCGTTGACGGAACCGTAGTCGTACATCGGCATGATCTGCACGTGGGTGACGCCCAGCGACTTGAGATAGTCGAGGCCGGAGGTCGCGCCCTTGGCGGTCTTCGTGCCGGATTCGACCACGCCCAGGTACTTGCCCTGCTTGTCGGCGGAGATGCCGGAGGCCGGGTTGATGGAGAAGTCGCGGATGTTCATCTCGGCGATGGAGGCGTCGGTGGTCTTGCCGAAGGCCGGCATGCGCTTGCCCGCCTTGCCCATGGCCTTCTTGGAGAGCACTACGGAGCGCTCGCCGTTGGCGACGGCCGCGGTGGCGTACGGATCGGCGGAGGTGTTCACCGTGCCGTCGGCGAAGGTGAGCCTGTAGGAGTACGCGGTGCCGGAGGCAAGCTTCTTCACCGTGGCGCTCCACACGCCCTTGCTTTCGCTTGTCATGTCGATGGTCTGATCGATCTCGGCATTCGGGTCGGCGGACTTGTAGGTGATGAGCTCGACCTTGGCGGCGGTCGGCGCCCACACCTTGAAGCCGGTCTGCTTCTTGGTGAAGGTCGCGCCCAGATCCTCGCCGCTGTAGGCGTACTTCTTGTCGAAGGCGTCGGTGCGGACCACCGAACCGGCGATGGCGTTCTGGGAGCCGAAGCCCTTGATCTCGACGGTGTACTTGCCGCGAACGTCCAGATCCTTGTCGGCGGTGATGATCACCTTGGTGCCGTCGGCCTTGAGACTCTTGACATCGACGGCTTTGCCGTCGGCGTCCGTGACGGTGACCTTGCCTTTCAGGTCATCCGTGGAGACCTTCTTGGAAAGCTTGGCGGACAGCTGGTTGGTGCCGGAGATCTCGGCGGACTTCATGGTCGCGCCGAGGGACGGGCGGGAGGTATACACCGTGGCGTCGCCGCCGAGCAGCCACACTTCGGCAGAGGCGTTGCCGTCGGCGTCGAACACGAGCGCGTTGGACGGGATCCTGTGATCGGCGTCGTCCGGGTCCTTGGCCTTCCACGCGTCCTTACCGTAACGGCGCAGCATGCCGATATCGGAAGCGCCGTCGTTGTTGTAGTAGGTGTAGTTGGTGAAGGAGTACTCCGCGATCTCGCCCCAATCGTCATGGGTGGTGAAGGTAGCGGCACCGCCGTTCCAATTGGATGCCCAGGTCCAGATATCCCACTGCGGCACAGTGGTGCTGGTGTCCTCGGCGTTGTAGTACAGGCCGTCGTCTCGGTTGTAGTGCACCTTCACCTTGACGGTGTTGGCCTTGCAGGCGTAATCGGCCGGTGCCGAATCAAGCGTCTCGACAGTGGTCGCCTCGCCCTGGTCCGGGTACTTGGTGCCGTCGATCCACACCTCGGCGGTGCCGTCGGCGCTCACGGTGGCGCTACGGTCGGCGCCGTACTTGTTCCAATCGCTGGTGGTGACGAGGAAGCCGAACTTGTCGTACTTGCCGTCGAAATTGAGCACGGCGACCTTGCCCCAGCAGTCAGTGCCGGTGAAGGCGTGATGCTTGGCGTCCATGTTGCCGCCGTTCACATCGGTGCCCCACACGTACACGCCGCGGTTGTCCGAAGCGCTGGATGGCTTGTAGTGCACGACGAGACGGGTCTTGGCGCCGATGGATTCGGGGTTGCCGACGGTTGCGGCCTGCTCGCTCACGCCAACGTGGGTGATGCCGACGTTGGCATGGTAGTTGCCGCCGTCCTTCGGGTTCTCCCAACCATCGGTGTCCTTGTCGTGGAACACGAAGTCGATCGCCTTGCCCTTGGTGTTGATGGTGGCGGTGTAGTAACCCTGCGCGTCGAGGGTCATGTCGGCTTCCGGCTGCTCCCAATCGTTGCCGAGGCCGTAATGGACCTTCGGGGTCTTCCACTCAGAGTTGGCGGGCTTGTAGTAGATGGTGACGCTTCTGTCGTCGGGCAGGGCGTCATCCTCCTCCTGGCTCACGTCGGGATCGGACGGATCGGTGGCGGCGGAGGCTGCGGGGTGCGAGGCCTTGGTAGCACCGGCATACAGGGCGATGGCGGAGTGCGCCGGCACCGTGGTCTCGACCTTGCCACCCTTGACGGTCACGGTCTTGGAGCAGTCCATGGTGGCGTACACGTTGCAGTATTCGCCGTCGGCGAGGGATGTCGTGTAGGAGGCGTCCTTGTCCTTCTTGCCGTTGTTGATGGCGATGAAGCCCTTGGCTCCGCGGGAGAAGGCGATGTTGTCGCCGCCGTCATCCTGCCAATCGGCGACCTTGGTGCCGTTGACATAGTTGCGGAAGGCGATCATGCCGCGGGTGGAGGTCCAGCGCTGCTCGCAGTTCCAATCGGAATCGTTGGTGGAGCATGCCTTGTCCATATCCACGTCGGGCACGGAGGTCGCGGTCGCTCCGGGTGCACCGTTGTCGTTGACGTCCCACTTGTAGTCGGAGAGCAGGCGCGGGGTGCCGTAGTCGTAGGCCAGCATGAACGCGTTGGCCAGCTGGTACTTGGCGCCGTCCTTGTAGGTCAGCGCACCCTCGTTGCGGGCGGTGTCCCAGTTGGTGACGAACACGTTGGCGTCATCGGAGGAGAGATCCTTGCTCAGGCGATCGCTCAGCCCCTTGAGGTTGGCGATCTTGTCCTTGAAGGTCTGGTTCATCTCGGATTTGAAGCCGAATTCGGTCACGGTGCCGTTCTGCACGTAATTGCTCGGCTGGATGCCCGCGGCCTCGGAGGCGTTGCCGATGACCTCCTGAATCCAGTAGATGTCGTTGGCGTTCTTGCCGATTTTCTTGGCGAACTTCTCCTTGATGGCCTTCACGCTGTCAGTGTGGATGTGCTTGACGGCATCCATGCGGAAGCCGCGCACGCCGGCGTTCCACAGCGAGGCTAGGTAGTCGGACTGGATGTCCTGCACCTTCTCGCTTTCGGAGTTGAAATCCCACATGGAGCTCAGGCGGCATTCCTGAACTTCCTTCTGATTGGTGTAGTCGGAGATGTTCTTGGTGCAGCTGTGGAAGTCGGCGGCGGTGATGCCGTCCGGGTACTGCTTGGTGGCGAAGCCCGGGTAGCTGCCGGTGGAGCCGTTGTATTCGCTGCCGGCCACGCCCTTCTGGTCTCCGGCGGCCACGTCGGCGCCGGTGGTCTGGTTGAGCACCACGTCGGCGATGATGCCCACGCCTGCCGCGGAGCACTGCTGAACCATGTTCTTGAATTCGGCTTCCGTGCCCAGCTTGGAGTCGAGCTTGTAGCTCACAGGCTGGTAGCTGGTCCACCACTGCGTGCCTTGGATGGATTCCTGCGGAGGCGAGACCTCCACATAGGCCACACCTTCCGGACCATAGGTGTTGGTGCATTCCTTGGCGATCGTGTTCCACGTCTGCTGGAACGCAATCACCTGGACATCTTTCTGTTGATTGGCCTGCGTTTTGGATTGCGCCTGGGCCACGATCGGTGCCGCGACCAACGAAGCGCACGCCATGGCCGCGGTGACGCCCATCGCCACCACACGGCCTAATGGACGGTTCGTCTGAACGACCATCGTTCTCCGTTCTCATCTGTGAGGCCGGTTCAAGCGCCCATGGCAGGCGCCGCGACCGGCAACGTATGCGCCATGGACATCCGCATCCACGCGGATGATTCAGAATCCACTCGACGATGAATATGCATACGTTTACACTCTGAATCAGAGTTAATTGTATGTCAATGGCTGCGCGTGGCAATGAAACAGCGTGACCCTCTGCTGCACATGCACTTCATATATGCCGAAGTGCAACCTGTTGCTGCAATCAAAATTTTTTTTCTGCAAGTCAAGCAGAAAACATTCAGAAATAGCTGCAAAAACAGCAAACGATTGCAATCATTGTCTCACGGTATACGGTGTCGCGGCGATATGGAAGGCCACTGCACTACCGGCAGGAACCGTCAGTGTGGCATCCCCGTCGAAACGCACATGCACGCTGCCGGAACAGTCGGCGGAAGCGTAGACATCGCAATACTCCCCTGCCGGCAAAGCCGTGTGGTACGTCACAGTACGTGTGCGCACGGAATTGTTGATGGCGATGAAGGCACGTCCCCCTCGACCGAAGGCGATCATGTTGTCGCCGTCATCCTGCCAATCGGAGAGCGGCGCGTCGCCTGCGACATTATGCCAGCCGACCATACCGTGCACGTCAGGCCAGCGTTCGGTGCAGCTCCAGCCGGAGTCTTTGGAGCAGTCAATATCGGGCACGCTGGTCGCAGTGGCGCCTGAAGCTCCCGAGTCGGTGTCATGGAATTCGTATCCGGAGAACACGTTGGGGGCGCCATACGGGTAGGCCAGCATGAACGCGTTCGCTAGCCGGTAGGCGTCGCCGTCCTTGTAGGTGAGCGTCATGTTGTTGCGTTCGGTATCCCAATTCGTCACGAATACGCTGGCCTTGCCACTGTCGGTGATGTTCTGCGGAATGTCTTTGATCGACAGGCTTCCGCCTGCCAGCGAGTTGGAGAACAGGGACTTAAGCCGATATGCGTACTGGAATTCGTTCACCTGGCCGGTTTTGAGATAGTTCCTCGGTTGGATTTCGGCGGCTTCCGCATTGTCGCCAATCACTTCCTGCGTCCACCAGATGTCGTTCATGGAACGTCCGGATTTCTTCGCAACGAGTTTCTTGATGGCCAGCACGTCTTCCGGAGGCATGTGTTTGACGGCATCCACGCGGAATCCGGCGACGCCGTAGTCGAGAAGCTTCACAAAATAGTCAGACAGCACGTCGCGCACGTGCGGGCTTGATGTATCAAGGTCCTGCAAACCCGATACCTGGCAGTTCCACACGCTTTCGGCGTCGCGGTACGTCCAGATAGAACAGGGGGCATGGAAGTCCGATGGCGTGTATCCGGCTTCAGGGAAATAGCCTTTATTGTCGTAGGGGCTTCCGGCGGTGCCGGTCCCTTGTGTTTTGTCGACGCCGGTGGTGTGGTTGATGACCGTATCCGCGATCACGTCGCTGCGGTATCGCGCGGGATTGAAACGTTCCCCGCCGCCTTCACGTGTCGGCACGTGAAGCGTGGCGACTGAGACACCGACCGATACCGCGACGCATACGACCGCCGTAATGACACGTGTGATTCTTCTTGCGATTGCGCCCATAGTCATCGACCTCTTCGTCACTTCGCCATGCTCCCGGTTTGCATACGTTTGCAATATCACTGTATACCAATCCGGGGAGACCGGGATATGCGTCGTCCTCATTGGCACGAAAAAGCCGGATGCCTTAAAGACAGGCATCCGGCTGAATCCATGACGGAATGTCGATGTCAGCGTTCTTCCAACAAGTGCGCAACCGCTTCGATTGCCAGCTTGTAGCCATAGAATCCCATGCCGGTGATGGTACCGGTGGCCACCGGAGAGATCACGGAACGCTTGCGGAACTCGTCGCGTGCGGACGGGTTGGAGATATGCACCTCCATAAGCGGCAGTCCCTCGTCGATCACCATGTGCGCGGCGTCCGCCAAACCATAGGAGTAATGCGTGAAAGCCGCCGGATTCATCACGATCGGCGTTTTCTCGTCCGCGGCCTGATGCATCCAATGAATCATCTCGGCCTCGTCGTCGCTTTGACGCACCTCCACGTCAAGCCCCAGTTCATGACCCCATTCGGTGCACAGTTTGCGCAGGGTCTCAAGATCCTGCTTGCCGTATACGTCAGGCTGGCGCACTCCGAGACGGCCGAGGTTCGGTCCGTTGACAACCACTACTTTGGTCATATTGCTTCCTTTTGTGTTCGTTCTTGCGATTGCGTCCTACCGCTGGATGCGTCGGAACGCCTCCTCGACGGCGTCCGCCGGCGGATCCTCGAGGTGGATGGGATGGCCGAGCGAGCCGAGTATGACGAAACGCAGTTTGTTGCCGCGGGCCTTCTTGTCTCGGTGCATGAGCGCCAGCACATCATCCCAGCTGCCATTGTTCCATGATGTCGGCAGGCCGAGCGAGCCGAGCAGCGAACGATGGTAGTCGACCAGATCCTGGTCGATGTAGCCGAGCAGATGGGACAGTTCGGCCGCATAGACGCAACCGACCGCAACGGCGTTGCCGTGCCTCCAGCGGAAGTGTTCGAGTTTTTCGATGGCATGGCCAAGCGTATGTCCGTAGTTGAGGAATTCACGCAATCCGGCTTCTTTGAGGTCGGCGGACACATGGTACGCCTTCACCGTCACGGTACGTTCGATGAGTTCGGCGACCACATCCTTCAGATCGGAGTCAAGGAACGTCGAACCGTCGAACGAGCGCAGCTCGTCGGCATGGTCTTCAAGCATGCGCAGAATCTCCGGATCCATGATGAAACCGGATTTCGCCACTTCGCCCAGACCTTCGATGAAGATGTCGTTCGGCAACGAGGCAAGTGCTCCCATGTCGGCGAGCACGCCGGCCGGCGTATAGAACGAGCCGACGAGGTTCTTGCCTTGTGGAGTGTTGATGCCGGTTTTGCCGCCGGTGGAGGCGTCGACCATGGCCAGCAGCGAGGTCGGGCAGTTGACGTAGCGGATGCCACGCATCCATGTGGCGGCCACGAAACCGGCCAGATCGGTGGCTGCGCCACCGCCGAGACCGACAATCGCATCAGAACGGGTGAAGCCTTCCTCCCCCAGACGCTGCCAGATGCCGTTGGCCACTTCGATGGTCTTGCCGGCTTCAGCATCGGGAATGACGATGTCGTGCACGTCATAACCGGACTGGCGCAACAGCGTGCGCGCGCGGTCGGAATGCCGTTGCACCGCCTGGGTGTGAATCAATGCCACTTTGGCAGGCTTGTCCCCCAGCACCTGCGCAAGCTGGCTCATCACACCTTCGCCTATGCACACATCGTATGGTTCGATGGTGGATCCGGTGACGTGGACGATACGTTGATCGATCATTTCCATCAGCTTTCTCGCGGCCACTTGCGGGGTTTGTCCGTGGGTGCGCACCTGCACATTGGCCACGCGTCTGAACACCGGGTCGCGTTCCTTGTACAACTTCTTCCAACGCTCGTTGGCGTCGCCGTTGAGCATCGGACGGCCGCCGCCGCGGTTGGCGCGTTCCATGGCTTCCTTCGGATCGGCCATCAAATACACGACCTTGCCGCCGTCGGCGATGTATTCGGCGAGCCCCTGCTGGATGGACGGGGTCATTGGAGCGCCCCCGCCCAAGGAGAAGATGCCGTCGAAATCCTCCAGCATGTCAAGCACAACGTCGCTTTCCAGCTTACGGAACTCCGGTTCGCCGTACCTTTCGAAATATTCGGGAATCTTCATTCCCGCATCATGTTCGATCTCGTTGTCGGCGTCGGCGAACGGCAGTTGCATCATCTGCGCCGCTTCCTTGCCGACGCGGGTCTTGCCCGCGCCCATCATGCCGATGATGACGGCGACGGGTCTACGCATTCCAGCCATCGAATCGGTCACCTCATGTGCTCCGGCCAGGACGCCACATAGGATTCGGCGTTGCGCTTGGTTTCGGCCACGCTGTCGCCGCCGAACTTCTCCAGCACGTATTGAGCGATGGTGAGGCGCACCATCGCCTCGGCCACGACGGCCGCCGCGGGAACGGCGGTGTTGTCGGAACGCTGGTTGATGGCTTGTGCGGATTCGCCGGTCAGCACGTCGACCGTACGCAGGGCCTTGGGGATGGACGGAATCGGCTTCATGGCACCGCGTACGCGAATCACCTGGCCATTGGACATACCGCCTTCAATGCCGCCTGCGCGGTTGGACAGACGGTCGATGCGGCCGTCGGCGTTGACCACGATTTCATCGTGCGCCTGCGAACCGGGGCGGGAGGCTTCCAGGAAGCCGTCGCCGATCTCCACACCCTTGAACGCCTGAATGCCCATGATCGCGGAGGCCAGAGCCGCGTCCAGTCGGCGGTCGGACTCCACATACGTGCCGATGCCGGCAGGCACACCGTAAGCCAGCACTTCAATCACGCCGCCCAACGTATCGGAGGCCTTCTTGGCCTCGTTGATGCGTTCGATGATGCGGGCTTCGGCCTCTTTGTCCAGCGTACGGACAGG
>OGXZ01002182.1_pt1 | contig 10273 bp, 8 predicted proteins | sample 1576431 | NCBI WGS metagenome assembly OGXZ01 (sample SAMEA3541590, study PRJEB24748) | human gut metagenome | biome: human gut; feature: human-associated habitat; material: faeces | place: China | collected 2012
GAATGCGCAGCATCGGCAAAATCCCGTTGCTGGGCACACGTGTGTGAACAGTAACGTTTAGAATGGAAGTGATGTTCACATCAGAAATTTTTCAGGATTTAAAAATCCATTCATTGTCAGATACATAAGCGTGACCTGCAACGCACGAATCAAAACAAAGTCAGCAGGTCATTTTGATAAAAAGTGGGTGAGCAAATGAAAAAGAACCAACACGGTTTTACACTGGCAGAGCTGCTGGTGGTGATAGCGATCGTAGGGATCCTGGCGGCGATCAGTATTCCGATTTTTACGGCACAGCGGAAAAAAGCGGTCATCGCAGCCAATCAGGCGAATGTCCGTGCGGCGAAGGCGGCGGCCGTGGCAATGCTGTATGGAAGCAAGGAAAGCCTGGAACGCTACGAGAACCAGCCGCAGAAGCAATACCGCTATTACCGATACAATGTAAAAGAGGGAAAGATTGTCTGTCAGGCAGAGGGAGAGAACGCGCACATTGAGTACGCACAGGGAAGTGGAACAAAGAAGGTAAATGACCTGGGGCAGGAATACCGGAAGACGGCGATGGAAGCCAAGACACCGTGTACAGATATTCTGGTTTACATCGGAAATCCGGCGGCTAATCCATATGCGAATACGTCTCCGCTTCAGACCGCTCCTTTCTATGAGGGAAATGAAGTTGGGGGAACCAGCCAGAATCCATTTGGTCCAAAGCCGGGATTTGGCGCCAAATAAAAGAAATGAAATTGGGCGTTTTAAGATAAAGATAGCGTTTTACATATCTTGGAAGATATAAAATATTGGGGATTTACAAACAGACAGAACATGGGTACGGACAGGAGATATTCCATTGATGCTGCATCAAACCACATTTTTAACAATTTACATTTTGATGATTACTTTTATTCTGGGCTGTGCGCTCGGAAGTTTTACAGACTGTCTGGCAGGGCGGATGTTAAACGGAACGTCCGTTTTGAAAGGGAGATCCCACTGTGATGCCTGCGGTCATGTGCTGGGAGTACTGGATTTGGTACCGCTTTTTTCACGGCTGTGCCTGCGGGGCAGGTGCCGTTATTGCGGAGCGAAGATCCCGGCGGAGGCATTCTGGACGGAACTTGTTTCAGGAATTGCATGCTGCCTGATTATGTACCGGTACGATGTCTCGGTGCTGGCACTGCGGGGAATTCTGCTCTGGATGGTGCTTTTATGTCTGACACTCACAGATCTGCATGCGTGGATCATACCGGACCGGCTTCAGATAGCCGGAATCCTGATCTTTTTCGGCACGGCGCTGGGCTTACCGGAACCGGGAAGACAGATGCTGCGGGGAGTTCTGACCGGTGCCGGACTGGCTGTCAGTATGCTGGCACTTTCCCTGCTGTTTGACCGCCTGACCGGAAAAGAAAGCTTGGGGGGCGGCGATGTAAAACTTTTTTTTGTGACGGGACTGTATATGCGTTCCGCCTGGGAGGTATTATTTTTCCTGATTCTCAGCTGTGTGCTGGGAATTGCAGGTTCTGTCATCGGTCGGAGGGAGAAAATTCCGTTTGGACCGGCGATTGCGGCGGCATGTTTTTGTATGCTGCTGTATGGAGATATATGGACACAATGGTATACAGGGCTCTTTTAAAGGGAGTGCAGAGATGAAGAATTGTTTAGGAATTGAGATTGGACATTACCGTATCAAGATTGCATATGCGGAAAATGGCGAGCTTCGCGAATTTATCAGCGAGCGGGTCGAGGGGATCGACCGGAACGATATGCGTCAATATGCGGATTTAATAAAGGATTTGTTGAAGGAGTATGCGATCCGCTGCCGGAACGTCGTGTTTGTCATCCGGCAGGAGGATGCGTATGTGCGGCGCTTTGAGCTGCCGCTGATGACGGAGGAACAGCTCCGGCTGAATCTTCCATATGAGTTCCATGATTATATCGGAAACGAGATGGATAAGTACGTCTTTGATTATGCGATGATCTATGCGGATCAGGAAAAAATGGATTTGATTGGTGCGGCGTGTACGAAAGAGCTGTCGCAGCAATTTGAAAAACTGGCCAAGATGGCACACTTGAAATTGGTCGGTCTGGTTCCGGCCGTGCTGGGACTGGAATGGATTCTGGAATATGCAGAAGAGAGAATGGCGGATGAGAAGAAGGCTTTGGAGACAAAGCTGAATGCAGAACCTCATAAAAAGGAAGAAAAAGAGAACGCAAAGGGGGCAGAAAAATCGGAAACTGTGAAAGACTATGCGATTCTCGATCTGGGAACCCAAGCATTGCGGATCCATTTCTTTCGCCAGGGGATCTATGATATTACCCGTACCATGGAGCCGGGCTGTGAGGAGATCGAGCAGATCCGTTTGGGAGATAAGAACAAGATGCAGGAACTGGGAATTGAGGTGGAGGAAGAAAACCGCGAGGAGACCGACAAAGAAAAGATGGCGGCTGTGCTGGAGGAGCAGTACCGGACCCGCGCCGTCCAGGTCATGCGAGTTTTGAACTTTTATAGCTTCAACAATGTGAATAATACGATCGACAGCCTCTATTATTGCGGCGGAGGCGCACGATACGGGGAATTGATTGATGCGCTGAAAGAAACGCTGGATCTGCCGGTGCGGAGTGTGGCGGAGCTTCTGCCGGAGGTCTCTTTGGATGAGGAAGACGAGTGGATCGACAGCCCACAGGCATACGGTGTATTACTTGCATAAGGAGGAAGAGCGGTGGCTGATTTAAAATCAATCGCGAATATGCAGATTGGCGGTCCGAAGTATCCGAAAAAACGGCGCATCAATCTGTATCAGAAGCAGACTAAAAAAGGGAAAATAGCGGCGGAGCTGGGCGCGTTTGCCGTTTTTATGGTTTTTGTCTACGGATTTTCGAGATTTGGCGTAATGCTTCCCCTGCAGGAGGCAGACCGGGCAGAGGCGGTTTATGCGGCGACAGAGAAGGAGCTTCGTACATTGGAGAAATCCAACGAGGTGTACGGTGAGGTCCTGGCAGAGTACGCGCATTATGGAAATGGGTATCTGAATGAGGAAGAGAGTAAGCTTCCGGACCGCCGGATGATGCTGGATTCCCTGAAATCACAGATTTTCCCGCTGACGGCAGTTTCGAGTGTTTCGATCACCTCGGATCAGATGTCATTGGAAGGAACCATTCCCAATGGTACACTCTTTTCGCAGCTGGTCCGTGATGCACAGGCGGATCCGAATGCGCGCTATGTGACCGCTTCGCTGGAGGAAACAGTGAAGAAAGATGGCGAAGAGAGAGCTCTGGCATCCTTGAAGCAGGTGGGAGTGTCAATGGCTGTATTTTTTAACGAACCAGAAGAGGGCAAAGAAAAATGAATTCGTTAGGGAAATATGTATTAACAAAAACACAGAAAATAGTGCTGCTGGTTGTAGTCTTTGCCCTGATCGCGGGCGGCTACTATGCCGGATTTTACCTGCCGGTGCAGAGGCGGATTGAGGCGGCGGACACGGCGGAGCTGGATGCCCAGATTCAGCTGGAGCAGATGAAAGCGATGCAGATCCGGCAGATGGAGGAAGAGATCGAGGAAAACAAGACATCGAATGCGCCGATGGTTCCGGCCTACAATCATTTCAAGACGGAGACGGAGGAGCTGAACCGTATTTTTGCGAATGCGTATGATTTTACTTTCCAGTATTCAGAGCCGCAGGTGGACGGAATGGAGATCCGCCGCGCGATGAATATTTCTTTTACGGCGGATTCGTTTGATCACGCTGTTTCGATGCTTCATGAGGTGGTCGAAGGACCGTACCGCTGTCTGATCGAGGATCTGAGCATTCAGGATGATAAAGATCTGGAAAATGAAGAGTTAGAGGATATCCGCATCCACTCAGTGGCGGTGGCGTTCCAGCTGACCTATTTTGAGACCCGCTACGATGCGGAATCGGAGGAAGGTCTGGAGCTGGAACCGGAGGAGACGCAGGCACCGTCGGGACTGGCAAATGCGGATGTGTCGAACCTGCAGCGTTCGGACCTTGAGACAGCGGCAGAGGCGGCGCTGGGAGAATAAAGCATGAAAAAAGCAGAGAACAGTGAAAAACGCCCGGAAATCTGGAGGCAGGTTTTCAGGCGTATGAAAAATCAGGATGGCGCCAGCTTGATGGCGGCGCTCCTGTTTTTTGTGTTTTGCGGGGTGGGCGCGTCGATCATTCTGGCGTCCGCTTCCGCGTCGGCTGGAAAGAACCGCCACCTCCCGAGGGAGGACCAGAAGAGGTATGCGGTGGACTCGGCGGCGGCATTTCTGCGGGATGAGCTGCAGAAGACGGAGAATATAGTCAAGATCAAGGAAGTGATCGTGCATGACAGCCGGGATGACGAGGAAGACGATAAGGATGATTTTTACTGCTACTACGTCGGCAGCCGGAAAAACACGGATAATGAGGCGTCGTGGCAGAAGTTCTATGGAACGGATTCGGGTTTGTCAAGCCCAGAGAGTGGGAATAGCGCGATTCTCGATTCACTGATCGTGGATATTTATAGAAATAATGAGTATCGGAAGCTGGCAGACAGGGACGATGCGTCGGAGGAAGAAATGGCGTACAAAGATTTTACCCTGTCAGTGAAGAAAGACGGAATGAGCGGGAACACGATTGATCCGTTAAAGACCAGTGTACGTCTGTGGATGACGGATGATTATAAAATCAAGGCGGTTATCTCAGATACAGTAACGGCGGATGACAGGAAGGAAGAGCGGTGCGAGAAACGGCTGGAGCTGGAAGCAGCACATAGCTTCGAGCGTAAGACGGTCACAGTACCGGGCGATGACGACGAATCGGACGACGACGATTCCTACACGATCACGACGACGACCATCATTACGACGATCCGCTGGCAGAACGGAACAATAGAGAAGGAGCTGCTGCAGAATGATAAGTAGAATGAAATGGGCAGCTGGAAGAAAGCTGCGTGCCAGTACGGGCGAGACACTGACAGAGGTACTGATATCGGTTCTTGTGATTGCACTGGGAATGACGATGTTTCTGAGTGCATTTCTGGCGTCCGGCAGGATGCTGCATCAGGGCGAAGAGCAGATGGCGAGCTATTATGACAGCCGCAATCAGCTGGAGAACAACCGGACAGCGGAACAGGCGTCGGGCAGATATGTTCTGGAGCTGGAGGCATCTGGAACCGGCGGCATGAAGAAAAGCCTGGCGTCAAATGCCTACCAGACAGGCACACAGACGAATTACCGGACGGGACAGTATCCCATCGTGCTGTATGTGAGCCAGGCTGATTCGGATGCAGAAGAGGAAGAGGAAGAGGTAAACTTACAAGAGCTGCTTTACAGATACCGATAGAGGAGACAGAGATGGGACAGGAGAGATGTGAATGCCGCAGATGCAGAAATAGGCATTGCAGGCAGCAGAAACAGACGGCATCCAAGGGTCACTGCAAGCTCTTTTCAGTATGTCAGAAAAAACTTCGGTCAAAGAACGGTATGACGCTGACGGAGCTGCTGGCGGCGATTGTGATTCTCGGCACGATCGGCACGGTGCTTGGAGGCGGCGTGATGGTGGTAAAAAATGTTTACCAGAGGACGCAGGATCAGGCAGATGCAGAGCAGGCGCTGTCGCTCACGGCGCAACTGATGACCGATGAATTTGCCAATGCGCTGGAAGTGAAAAATTCTGCTGGGACTTCCGAAACAGGAGAAATGGTAACACCTCTTTTGCGGAGTGGAAACAGCCACCTGTGGCTGCACTTTAGTGCGACAGACTGGTCTGGCACGGGCATTGAAAAATGGTATGGGGATTATACTTACGATGATGCGTATAATAAGATACCTCTGCTGACGCAGGCGGCGATCTCGGATGAATATTATACGGCATTTGACGGCTATACCTATTCGGAGGAGACGGCGTGTTTTACGGTTCAAAATCTGGCGATCTACCGGAAAAAAGATACGATGGGAACTTCACGGAAAGCGGTGGTAAAGCCGATTAACCTGACCGTGCGTGCAGTCAACCTGGATCAGAAATAAAATAAAAACTAACTGTTCAGCAGGTCTGCGCGTGACTGTGAAGGTACTGAACAGTTACAATAAAAAGAGGAACGAGGACAGATGGAGCAGAAGAGACAGAACAAACAGAAGAGAAGGGCGGCGTTTACGCTGGCGGAATTTTTGACGGTGATTGCGATTGTCGGTATTCTTGCCAGTCTTTCTTTTGTTGCGGTGATTCATTACCAAAGAAAGCTCCGCCGTCTGGAGATGGATCAGACGGCGAAGGAGATCTTTCTGGCGGCGCAGAATCATCTGACACTGGAGGTCTCCAGTGGAACGATTCCGCGTCTGCTCCATATGGAGGCACAGGGGGAATTTTCAGACGATCAAAAGCAGGCAAAGCTGGGAATTTCGGTAGAAAATACAGTGCTGGCGGAGGAGAAAGAGGGAAATATCTACGCGGTTCTCTATGTGCCGGAAAAACAGGCAGGGCAGCCTGAATCGGAACAAGAAGAGTCTGGCGGTGAGGCAGCGCTGGTGTCTGCGAATGTGACCGAGGAGATCCGGCAGCGCCTTCTTCCGTTTGGATCGATTGATGAGACCGTCCGTGCAGACGGGAGCTATCTTATTTTCTATGATCCGGAGGCAGGACTGGTCCGCGAGGTGTGGTATTCGGATCATTATCAGTTTGTGCAGACAGATATCGGAAGCGAGGCACTTCTGGCGGCGGCATCTGATGCTGGAAAACGGGAGCGGTTTACGGGTGCTAACTCCAATTATAAGGATCAGAAGCTGCCGATCGGATATTACGCATCAGGAAATCTGGAAGTCCCGGAACTGCCGGTGGGGGAATTCGAGGCGCCGACAGTGAAACTGGTGAATGATGATATTTTATATGCAAAAATCGAGGATCCGAATAAAAATGAACATTCACTGAGTCTGTTTGTAAAGGGAGAAAAGAGCGGTACAACCGGATACATCGAGATCAATCCCCCGGGAACCAGCCGCTCGGCGCGTGTGGCGAAGGTGTCCGGAGCTTCGGGCAATTCGGATGGAACGTATCAGGTCATTCTGGATGACATAGCGGCACCAGCCGGCACGGGCACAAGTACAGGATTCAAATTTATGGATTTCAACCAGCCGACACAGACGGATATGATATTTCAGCAGGATGAAAGAGGTTTTGCCTCCTTTATTCCGGGCGAAAATATCTTTGTGTACGCGCAGGTTTTCAACAATGAAGCGCTTTTGCAGGTTAAGACGAGCAATATAGAATCCGGCAGCAGCCTCTTTGCATCGATCAGTACGGACCGAAGCGCGGAGATTGGCAGCTTCCGCCATCTGGAAAATCTGGATGAGCGGGTTTCAGGCTGGGATCCGGATCAGCTGTACACGGGAGCGGTGACTACATCCAAAACGGTTACGGCGATGCAGAATAGTGATCTGACCTGGAAAGCGGGAGAAAACATTGCGGACGAGAGCGGTTACTGCGGACATGTGGCGAAGCTGCATACGGCATTTGGCTCGAATTTTTTGAATCAGAATGCGGAAACCATCTCGATTGCCTACCGGGTGACGGATCAAATGAATGCAGATCGGACGAACCCGACGGCACAGGCATATACCACGGAGGCGGGAAGCTATCTTCCGCTTAGTCTGCCGTATCCACTGGACTATCAGGGAAATACATACCGGATCGATGGTCTGCAGGTAGGAAAAACGGCGGCAAGTTCAATCACAGCAGTAGATGGGACGGGTGGACTGTTTGGAACGGTAACACAGGATATGAGTGTTAAAAACCTGCTGATCTGCCAGCCGGTGGTCCGGACGAAGGCGAGTGCAGGCGCTTTGATTGGTGCGGTGACGCCGGGAACGGATTCCCGGGGAACTACGAATCTGGCAACGGTGAAAATTAAAAATGTGCAGATTGAATATCCGCAGGTACAGGCAGAGCAGACCGGCGCTTCTGCCGGTGCTTTGGTGGGCACATTTGAGGGCGTCACTCTGACCGTCCAGGATGCACTGGTGGAGAACCATTTCCGTGATAAGCTGGGAAGCAGCACAGAAAAAGCGGCAGATCTGAAGCAGGAGGAAGTAACTTTTCCCTCTGTTCAATAAGTTGAAATATACGTGCTAATAACAATCTGGAACTGAAAGGCTTCGTTATGTATGCATCCGCACCACTTTCTACCCCTTCAAGTTTATTTTCCGAAGTGCTCATAGCAGTCAGCAAAATAATGGGAATATGACTGGTCTCAAAATCACGTTTCAGTTTACGTGTCACATCAAAGCCATTCATACCAGGCATCAATACATCACAAATAATCAAATCTACCTCAAAAGACTGAGCTTTTTGTAAACCGGAAAGCCCATCCGGTTCACTTATGATCTCAAAATAAATACCAAGTTCCGTTTCTAAAAACTTACGCACATCTCCATCATCTTCTATTATCAATATTCTTTTTTTATTCAAAGGGTCCGGGGTCACTGAATCATGATTTACTGTTAAATAGGTATCACACTGCTCATGAACAAACGATTCTTCCTGAAGGATGCTTGATACTAGGAAATCGTTTTTTCCATAAACACTGGAATCTAACGGTAAGATAACAGTAAACACAGAACCACCTCCCTCATTTTCATCAAATGAAATGCTTCCTTTATGTACATTTACCAGTTCATAAGTCAAATGTAAACCGATTCCCACACTGTTATGTGAAAAACCACTTTGCATGAAACGGGAAAACAGCTCTCCTTGCTTCTCCTTAGGAATCCCTACGCCGTTATCACTAACCGATATAAATAATTTCCCCACTTCCTCATTAACGATAATTGCAAAAACAACCTTTCCTCCTTTAGGAGTATATTTTAAAGCATTCGAAAGAAGATTATAGACTATTTTATCCAATTTACTTTGATCAACAAACATCTTATAAGATGACGTAGAAGGAGCAAAATGAAAATCAATCTGTTTGTCATCTGCCGTTTCCTTGAAACTTCGATAAATATCATAAAAGAACACCATCACATCTGTTTCTTCCAGCATCAAGGAAAGTTTATTGTTCTGCATTTTACGAAATTCCAACAATTGATTAATCAGACGAAGCATCCTATTCGTACTTTTATTCATCAACTGTATGGGATAAACCATCTCTTTGGGAATCTTATTCAAGCTCTCTATTTTTTCCAAAGCTCCCTGAATCATTGTCAACGGAGTACGGAATTCATGTGAAATATTAGTAAAAAACATGAGTTTGTACTCTGTCAACTGTGTTTCTACCTGAATGCGATTCCGTAAATTATTGAAATTCCGTATCAAACAAAAAGCAACATACAACACAATAACAACGACAAGAAAATAAAAAAGATAAGCCCAAGTGGTTTCCCAAAACGGAGGCGTGATAACAATATTGAGCACAGTTTCTTCATCACTCCATATCCCAGCAGAATTACATGCTTTTACATGCAGATGATAAGTGCCGGGAGAAAGATTTTTATAAGAAGCAAAATTCAAAGAAGAAGGGGTACTCCATTCATTATCAAAATGACTCAATTTATAAATAAACCTTGAAGGAAATGCCAAAGAATAATCCAATGTTGAAAATTCTATAATGAATGAATTCTGGTCATAATCTAATTTTATATTCTGTGTATAACTTAACGCCTGTGTCAAAGGAGAATCCTTCTCACCAACCTGTACTGTGATTCCGTTCACTTTCAAATTAGTTAGAATAACATTCCGGGTCATAGGAGATGAAGTTACTTTCAAAGGATCAATGACTATGACTCCATGATTTGTTCCAAATAGCAAAAGTCCATCTTCAGTTATGGCAGCGCCATGTTCGTTATATACATTTCCTTGCATAGAAGCTGAAAAGAAGAAATTTTCAAAAGTTTCCGTATCAGGTGAAAAACGAGATAAACCATACTGAGTGGCAATCCATATTTTTCCAGTCTTATCTTCGATAATAGATTCTACCATGTTATTGACCAAACCATCAGTTGTGGAATAATGGACAAATTTCAAGTTCCTATAATCCTCACTAGGGTTACAAACAGAAAATCCGCCTCCCAACATTCCTATCCACATACGATTCTGACTATCACGAAAAATACATTTAATTTCATATCCGGGCAAATCTCCATTTTCATAATTATAAAGTTTATAATTATGAGCATCAGCAATAATGGAATCTCCATAAAAAACACATAATCCCTTATTAGTTCCTACCCATAACCTTTTTTTATTATCCTGAGTGATCATCCTGACTTCCTGCAAACGACCGGATCCAGTCAGGAACTTACGAAAAA
>OGXZ01002183.1_pt1 | contig 10268 bp, 10 predicted proteins | sample 1576431 | NCBI WGS metagenome assembly OGXZ01 (sample SAMEA3541590, study PRJEB24748) | human gut metagenome | biome: human gut; feature: human-associated habitat; material: faeces | place: China | collected 2012
ACATTAGGTGACATTAGGTGACATTAGAAAAAGCCCTTAATGTCACCCGTAAACAGTTGATTATCAGATAGCTGTCTTGGGTGGTGACAATAGTGATATTATTTTGAAGAAAAAAAATTCATATAAGGCTCATCTCAATATCTCTGAGACTTGAACGGTCTGTGAATTGAGCAAAACTCATAATCCTGAACTGATCTATACAAGTAAGTGTTTTGGCATGCCAGTCACCCTTGTAACGGTCAACACATTTCTGGAAGTCATAACGAGAAACCAGAGACATAATCTGAGAAAATATGGTCTTTTTTGTACGCATCACAGTAAATCAGAGCCATATGAGGCCCATCTGTAAAAGTACAAAATTTAATCCAAAAATTCAAAGAACGATATATTCAATTAATTTTCAACAACTTAGATTACATGTCCTGAATTTTATCCGGACAGTAGTGGTATTTGGTTTAAAAATAATACTATCATTTTTTTAATGTTTGCAAGATTTTTCTCGTGAAAAATGTTGACGAAACAAAATAAATTCACTAAATTTGTATACACAAACAATTTATTAATGAAGTTCAAAATCACCTTAAATATAAACAGGAAATACGGTGACCTACTGCCGTTTAATTACCAATACGAGCAGTCTGCTGTCATTTATCGCATATTAGCACAAGCTGATACGCAGTACGCATCATGGCTCCACGAAAATGGTTACCTATTGAATGGAAGCAAGAGGTTTAAGCTATTTTGCTATTCACCTTTCATCTTTGATAAAGTAAGACCTTTGCCTGAAGCTGGGTGTTTGAAAATCATTGGTGAAAGAGCAGTATGGTACATTAGTTTCATACCCGAGAAAAGCACCTTGGAATTCATTCAAGGAATCTTTGCCCATCAGAGTTTTACGATTGGCAATAAGGAACACCGTGTTGCATTCGATGTTGTTGGAGTAGAAGCTATGCCCATGCCGCCTTTACACGAAGAAATGACTTTCCAAGCCTTGTCTCCTATTTGTGTTAAGCAGCATGATGACAATAAAATACAATACTTATCTCCTGATAATCCCATGTTTGCTGAAGGCATACTAAAGGGACTGTTGGCAAGGTTTGAGAGCATTCATGGGCAACCATTTGATATGAACGACAAGGAGTTTTCATTCGAATTGACAGACAATAAGGTCAAGTCAAAATTGATAACGATTAAAGCCAATACTTCATACGAATCAAGAGTGCGTGGATATCTCTGCTCTTTCCGTCTGAAAGCACCTTTAGAGTTGATGAAGATTGCTTATGAAGGAGGTGTTGGAGAACAATGTTCACAGGGTTTTGGATTTATAAAAATGAAAGATTAAAATGGAAAGAAATATAGACTTATCAATATTGAGAAAGCTACCAGAACTGCAAACACAAGCAGTTTTGGAAATCAGGCCATTAGCGCCATTGTCTATGGTGGGCGAAATGCCTGGTTCTTTTTACAAGACCATGAAATATCCAAGCAAGAAGATGCTATGTGGATTGTTTGAGAACATGTTAGGTTGGCATTTTGATAACAAATTGCGACTTGAGATATTCAAAGATATGACTAAGGCTCGCAATAAGCAGAAAATAGAATTGAAAAAGGAACAGTTAAAACATGGGTCTACTTACTTGCCTTTATTAATGGAATACTTTGATATTTCGGGAAATATTTCCTTGAAAGAATTCAAAAGCATGTTCAATTATAGCGACTTGTGGAACAGGGGTTATAGACGTTCTGATTCAAATAAGCACTTAAATGGTTGTAGGAATATAGATGTTTCTTTAGTAGCAGAAAGATATAACTTATTTACCAAATGGAATGACTTGTCAAGTAAAGAGTCAGAGTCAAAGAAAGACGAATGGTTTAAATATAACATAGGTAAAATCCCATGTTTTTACACATCACCGACACCTCGTGAATATATATGTTTGGACGCTGTAATGGAAATACCTATAACACTGGATTTAATGTTGGCTGAAAAGCTCTTAACCAAGAACAGAATATCTAGTATTTGTTATTTAGGAAACAGTGAAGGATGGGTAAACGTTGAATTAAAACAAGTAAAGATATGACAACACATGTTTATCTGAAGTATGCTATAGCCCTCTTGATGGAAGAACATGGTTTGCAAACAGAGCAAGACATCACATTCAAAGAGATTAAAGAGGAACTAGAAAAAGGACTTAATGCTTTTAGTGTTAAGCCCACAGGTGATTACCATGGACAGGCCAAGGTGCAATACGATTTTACAAAGGAAAAGAATGATGCAAAAAAATACATCTTTCTAGCTCCAAACACAATTGCATCAGAGATGAAAGCCTCTAATTTGTATAATGCCGTTTACAAAACTTGTTCTGAAGAAAATGTTGATTTGCTTAAAGCATATAAAATATCACAATCAGAAGTGCCAACGTCTGGTGAATTCAACAACTTTTCCGATAGTGGGAACATAGGTCGTGGAAAGCCATCAGCAACAGTGTTCGACCAATGCCTGGCTCTAATAACACCAACAACGGCCTTGAAACCTTGTTTGCAATATAAGTCTGGAGCAGGAAAAATATCAATGGACAATACTTGCCTTCTACCAGACTTAGACATCACGGATTTGCAGAATTTCATAAAACTTTTCAAACGTATTCGCATCCAAAAGTTAGACAGCTCGTTGATGGTAGGTAAAGTAAAGTGTGAAAAAGGAAAGACTTTAAGATATATACCCAAAAGACCCAATATATTCAATGGTAATTTTCCCAATGCACCACATAGTAGTGCCTTAGGAAGCATTGCACTACTTGGGGCTATCGGGGAGATGACAAAAGAAAAAGATGTTTCAGAACTTGCCAATAAGGTTCTTGAGAGTCTTAAGGATTGTAATTTCTACGCAATAAAATATGGCGATGCCAGTGTGTTCTCATTTAGTCATTCCATAATAAGATTAGCAGAAAGAGGCAAATTGAGAAGAATTGTTGACAGCCTATATTATGTAGAATTATACAAGGAAGGCAGGAGGTCAACAAGTAATGCATTTGAATATCAAAAGTTCGATTTGTTTGCAAGTCGTTTTCTGCAGATATTCAATCGTCCTGCGTTTAAGGATTTTCTCGCTTTCAGAGCAGAATACCCTCACGATATAGAATTATTATTAAATACATATTTTTGTGATATGGAAAAGATAGATAAAGAAATTGTAACCTCAGCCAAAGAACTAGGTAAATGGCTTAATTATGTAGCTTATCGCTCAGCACAAAAGGAGGTAGGCACTTCATCAGGTTGGGATGATTTAATAAAAGCCAAGGCTAAGGTGTTAGTAGAACTGGAAAGTTCTGTATTCTCAGCCAAATCGGGTGATGCTCTTATTGCTTACACAATAACAAGAGCAGGTCGTCTTTCTGGATTTGATGCTCCAACAGAAGCATCATTGTTTATGGAAAAGGCTGCAAGTGGAGAACTTCCATTAGAACAGGCAAAGAATCTACTCATTGCGTTTTCAAGATTGAAGTCTAAAATAGAGGAAACTGACAAAGTAACCTCAAATGAAAATCAATCTATAGAGAATGAGAATGAAGAAATGACAGAAGATTATAGTAACATATAAAAATAACATTATGGAAATCAAAGGAATTTTAGTATCGCTATTGGCTCCTTTCGAGAATCACATAGCTAATGGAGGCGAGAAATTATTGGGAAACGCCTCTTCTATCAAGCGTCGTCCTGACGGACGTGTTTATATCTCTGGTCAGATGCAGCGCCATGTCTTGTTTTCTGCTATAGAGCGTCTGAATAATGCAGACGAGGCAAAAGGAGACACATTTGTCTCAAACGGTGATGGCATAACAGATAAGATTGAATCTGATCTAAGAGCTGACATGGGAGGATTTATGCATCCTTCTAAAGGTGATTATTCAGGCAGACGAACAGCCCCATTGTCGGTAACTCCAGCAGTAGCGATGAAAGAAAGCGAGGTTGGCCGTGACCTTCTTATGCGATTGCGAGTCAATACAGAGGGAGAAAATGCTAACGAACAAGCTATTGCAACACGTGAATTTAGTCAAGGAGATATCATGCGTATGAATTTCTTTCTTGATGTTACATCTCTTAGCATATCGAAAGCCTACCGCTACGAGAATTCATTCAATGTGGCTACAGTATATTACAAGCATGCAACAGAGAAAGAAAGAAAGCGCCGAGCAGAACTTTACCTTAACGCTACTCGCCTGATGAATGATTATGCTAATCAAGCACGCAACGCAGTATGCGGTGAGCCTCAACAAGTGATAATCGTTTTTGACAATATTCTTAGCAGAAAAGCTTCTCGATATTTTGAGGCAGGAGAAACAGAACGTGAGAACATACTGAAAGAATTGGATGAAAGAGGTGCGCAATACTTTATTGGTGATGACCGTACTGAAAATAGTGTATTGAAAGCTTATAATGAGGCTCTCGAGTTCTTGCAGTCAAATGAATTATACACATGCAATTCCGATGACAGCGAAGTTAGAAGTTTCGATGATGTATATGTTAACGACAAAAATAACGTAGAACCATCCAAGTCAAAGAAACAAGAAAAGAAGACAGACGATACTCCTTCTCTGTTTGACTAATACGCATAACAACTACAAATATCTCTGTCTAATGAAAGAAGATAAATGCAACAATATATTGGCCAAGCCTTCAGGCATAACATTAGGACAGCATCGTTCTGATGTTGTGTCTGAAGTATCCGATATATGCCAGATTTTTATTGGCACCTGCGAAAAATACAAAAAGTTGACTGGTAAAGATCTGGCAATGCGTTTGTCTGTCTCCGCAAAATGGCATGATAATGGCAAAGCATGTCCAAAATGGCAGGAAGCATGTAGGAAGGATTTTCAAAATTATCAATTGTGGAAACATAATCATCCTACTTGTTCTTTCAAAGAATATAGTTATGAAAAACGTAACGAAGCAGGATGTCATCTTAGAAATGTCGGTATACGTCATGAGTTTTATTCATTAAAAGAAGCTGTTGTTACCAATATGCCCATTCCCATATTGGCGGCTATAGCTGCACATCATGGAAAATTAGGACTTGGCTTTGAAGACAAGTGGACAAGCTGTCCTTCTTTCAAACAATTCTGGAATGAATTTCGTAAGACATCCAATGACATTTCAGAGAAGGAGAGTCTGGCATTAGTTTGTGACAAGTTATTAGAATTTGACACAATCAGAGGGTTGCTTCAGTTTGCTGACCATAGAGCAAGTGCAAAAGAAGATAAAGAACCTGTTCCAGGCTTGAACTGTTTTAATTATCGGTTTCCTTTTGAAAACAAACGTGGAATCCAAAAACTTGTTGAAGACAATTGGAATAATGACATTTTGCTTGTACGCGCCCCTACTGGCGCTGGAAAAACAGACGCCTCTTTATTATGGGCTTCACGCCAGATTGCAGTTCACAAAGCCGACCGTCTTGTAATAGCCATGCCAACACGATTTACGGCAAATGCTCTTTCTGTAAACGTGGCAGCTACATTGTCTGATACAGGTCTGTATCATTCCAGTGCATGGTATTCAAAGTATTCTAAAGTGCAAAATGGAGAATTGGATATGAAAGAGGCATTGGCTCAACAAAAAATGGCAAATCTTCTAGCAACACCAATTACTGTGTGTACCATTGATCACTTGTTGATGTCTTTGACATTTACGCAAGAAAACCATCATCTGATTTGCAGCAATCTCGCCAACTCTTGTGTTGTAATTGACGAAGCGGATTTCTATGACGATTTTACTCTTGCCAATATTCTCTTCCTATTAAAAGTGCTTCATAATTGGAAAGTTCCTGTCTTGATAATGAGTGCATCTTTGCCAGAGTCAGCATTGCAATTATATAGAAAGGCTGGATTCAACATTGAAAGTATATTGGAAGATAAAGAAAGCGATAGTTATAATAAATGCTTCAGCATAAAAAAGCTAATAGAGTATGATGACATACAGGACATCAACTATCTATTGGAATATTGCATAGAAAGAGGTAATGCTATTATTTACCTTAACACGGTAGATAAAGCTATAAAAGTATACAAGGAAATAAAAGCCCTTGTATTGGAAAGCGGCAAAGATATCCCTATAATTCTATACCACAGTAGATTTACTGAAAAAGACAAACAACGTAAGGAAAATATGTTGCTTGATAATTTGGGAAGAAAGGCATGGAACAATGGTACCGCTAAAGGAATAGCTATTCTTACACAAATAGGAGAAATCAGTATAAATATTAGTTCCGAACTAATGATAAGTGAAATATGTCCAATAGACCGACTCATGCAAAGAGCCGGAAGATTGTGCCGCTTTGATAATTCTGTTGGTGAAATGTATGCGTTAATACCATATAAGGACAACACCCTCTACCCTGCACCATATGGTTCATATTCACAAAATGAAAAGTCATGGATTCCATGTAAAGCTTTATTGTCTACCATCGACATACTTAAAGCTGGCATATACTCAGCGCAAGATTTAGTCAATATTCTAAACAAGGTATATTCAGAAGAAGCTGTTTTCAGCATAAAGGCCCAAACCAACGTACAGGCTTTGGAACAAATGCTGATTAACAATTGGCTAATGAATCCAGTTGAAAAATGGAATGATGATGATACCCATTCCAACAGTTGGAGAAGCCGTGATATAGGACCACAGGGATTGGTTTTTGTAATCAAACCTGCATGTACGCATTTTTACAATTATTCCGAATATATGGAATTTGTACTATCCTATTCCATCAGTTTACCCGTGTATTTACTAGATAAAGGACGGAAAGAACATCGGATTGATTCAGATTGCAAAATCACCATCGGCTCCAATGATCCAATCTTTATCAATGTTATACGTGATGGTTTTTATACGTTCGATATAGGTGTTGATTTAACCAATAATGAGGAGGACAATTTCTTATGACTATAACAGGTACTCATTTCAATTATTACCAGCTTTGCCATCGCAAACTATGGCTGTTTGCCAATGGCATCAACATGGAACAAGAGTCCGACTTGGTCTATGAAGGAAAGGTGGTGCATGAATCAAGTTATCCGCAACGTACATCGAAGTATGAGGAGGTGGAGATTGATGGCATCAAAGTAGATTACTATGATACAAAGAACAAAGTCATCCATGAGATAAAGAAATCTAACAAGATGGATAAAGCTCATGAATGGCAGCTTAAATATTACATGTATGTCTTCGAGCAGCATGGAATTGAAGGAGTGAAAGGCATCTTGGAATATCCTCTCTTGAGAAAGACCCAAGAAGTGATACTGACGGATATTGACAGGGAAGAAATTCAGACTATTGCTGAAGAGATAACAAACGTAATCTCGCAGGAACAATGTCCACCTGTTGCGAAGAAAGGCATCTGCAAGAATTGCAGCTATTTTGAATTTTGTTATATCAACGAAATGGAGGAAGAAGAATGAAAAGAAGTTTCTATCTGTTCAACCCCGGCATAATGGAGCGCAAGGACAACACGTTGAAGTTTACGCCCATTGTCGTGAACGAAGACAATACGGAAATCAAACAGCAGCCCCGATACATTCCTATCGAGGATGTGGCAGAGTTGTATGCCTTCGGCAGTCTTAGGGCAAACAGTGCTTTGTTCAATTTTATGGGACAGAAAGGCATACCCGTCCATTTCTTTGATTATTACGAGAACTATACGGGAAGCTTCATGCCTCGCGAAAGCCTCTTGTCTGGCAAGGCTCTGCTGGCACAGACTTCAGCATACCAGAACAAGAAGAAGCGAGTGGAACTGGCCCGTAAGTTCATTCAAGGGGCTGCATGGAACATGGTAATGAACCTCAACTACTACAACCGCAGAGGGAAAGACCTGCAAGGCATTATCGATTCGATCAAGAAATTGAGGGACACCTTAGCTGATGCCAAGGCCGTGGATGAGATAATGGGAATTGAGGGAAATATCCGGCAGGCATATTATGCCGCCTTCGATATCATTCTCGACGATTTCAATATGGGATCGAGAACAAAGCAACCGCCAGAAAACGAAGTGAACGCACTGATATCTTTCGGCAACATGATGTGTTATACAGAAACTCTCCGAGCCGTGCATCAGACACAACTGAATCCGACAATAAGTTTTCTTCACACTCCCGGCGAACGGCGCTATTCGTTGTGTCTTGACATATCCGAGATATTCAAGCCCATTATCGTAGACAGAGTTATCTTCAAGGTGCTAAACAAGCATGCTTTAGGCAGCAACCACTTTGACAGGAAGCTCAACAGATGCCTTTTAAACGAGAAAGGCAAAAAGATATTTGTAAAAGCTATGGAGGAACGCTATGACGAAACATTTCGCCACCGTTCTTTAGGACGCAATGTAAGCTACAAGCATCTCATAAAGTTGGAATGCTACAAGCTGCTGAAAGATATCTTGGGGATAGAAGAATACAAACCTTTTAAAATGTATTGGTGATATGTATGTTATCGTTGTTTATGATGTAGGCGAAAAACGTGTCGGTAAAATGCTGAAACTATGCCGTCAATACCTGTGTTGGATACAAAACTCCGTATTTGAAGGCGAACTATCTGAAGCAAAACTCAGGGAACTGAAACTGAAAATAAAAGGAATTATCGACCAGTCTGAGGACAGTATTATCATTTTCACAAATAAGATAGGCTATAATATGGACAAACAAATACTTGGGAAAGAGAGGATGTCAACCGACAATTTCTTGTAACAAGAAGTTGTCGATGTGACTTATCTCAACAAAAATCCACTCATTCCCAAGCATCATTTAGATCTTTGACTTGTTGTAACACCCAATATAATCAACGGTTGTCGCAGAACGCATAAAAATATATAATCACCCATCGACATTTTTTCAATAAGATTTATTAACTTTGCAGTCGTAAATCCTATTGAAAATAAGGATATTATATATCCAAAAACAATGGGTCTTAATCGTACCTTTATGGAATTGAAATTGTGGTCATTGTCTTGATTGCATGCAAATGAATCGGTCTTAATCGTACCTTTATGGAATTGAAATCCACAAGCCACTTGCACGCCCTCGGATGCAGCCAGTCTTAATCGTACCTTTATGGAATTGAAATTTGACAATCTCATGATGCTCAACATCTTCAAAAAGTCTTAATCGTACCTTTATGGAATTGAAATTTTTTATACTGTTGCTTTGCAAGCTCAAAAGCCTGTCTTAATCGTACCTTTATGGAATTGAAATTAGTGCACCTTTATATATTCGCTAATGCGACGACCAGTCTTAATCGTACCTTTATGGAATTGAAATGTGGCAAGTGTCTTGAATGTCGTTCCGCTAAGGTGTCTTAATCGTACCTTTATGGAATTGAAATTCAGGAGAAATAGCAGAAGCAGGCGCACCGACAAAAAGTCTTAATCGTACCTTTATGGAATTGAAATTGACGAATGGCAGTTGCGTGTCTCGTTTGAGCTTAGTCTTAATCGTACCTTTATGGAATTGAAATCTTGCAGAAGATTACAAACTATCTGCACTCCTTGCGTCTTAATCGTACCTTTATGGAATTGAAATCTGAGATTTTGTCTGACGCTCCTACGTCTTCTCAGAGTCTTAATCGTACCTTTATGGAATTGAAATCAACGTACACTCTCGTGGATTAATTCCGCTGCCTGTCTTAATCGTACCTTTATGGAATTGAAATTTCTTATCGGTTATAAATTCGGTTTCATCTTCCGAGTCTTAATCGTACCTTTATGGAATTGAAATTAGGCTCTGGCCTTGCTGGTGCTGCTGTGTCTGCTGGTCTTAATCGTACCTTTATGGAATTGAAATCCATTAAAAAAACGCATGCTCAATTAGCTTAGGTAGTCTTAATCGTACCTTTATGGAATTGAAATCCGTTATTTTCGTCGGTATCATCTTCGTGGTATGCGTCTTAATCGTACTTTGTGGAATTGAAATTGTTTTGAGCGTGACCATATCAGTAGACTTATTAAGTCTTAATCGTACCTTTATGGAATTGAAATATGCATTCTTCATGCTCTCGTATGCAAGTCGCAGGTCTTAATCGTACCTTTATGGAATTGAAATGGCAGCAGAGAACAACGACAACGCCGACACACTCAGTCTTAATCGTACCTTTATGGAATTGAAATAGCGGATAGCGAGATGATGCGGTTTGGCTGTATCGTCTTAATCGTACCTTTATGGAATTGAAATACGTTAATATTGCTAAGCTTTCCGAAGAGATGTCAGTCTTAATCGTACCTTTATGGAATT
>OGXZ01002184.1_pt1 | contig 10266 bp, 8 predicted proteins | sample 1576431 | NCBI WGS metagenome assembly OGXZ01 (sample SAMEA3541590, study PRJEB24748) | human gut metagenome | biome: human gut; feature: human-associated habitat; material: faeces | place: China | collected 2012
CCGCGAATACTTCAACGTGTACACCGCCATACCGCTGTCTACCGAGAGCGGAGTGGGCACGGTGAACACCATACGCTACAACCGCTTCGGCACAACCTTCACCGGTGGCGTCGGACTGAAAGCCAACTACGACGAACTGTTCAGTTACGCCCTCGGTGCGCCCACCGTCAGCAAGGAAAACCTGAAGCAGACCCTCATAATCGTCGTGCCCAACACCACCGACTACGGCGGCATCTGCCAGATGTGGCCCGACGGTTCGGCTATAGCGTTCTGTCCGCTCAGCACATACGACTATCCGCTCGACACGCGCGGCGTGGTTCAGCACGAGGCAGGCGGTCACGGATTCGGCAAGCTCGGCGACGAGTACATCTACCACAACGCCTTCATCGACGCTTGCGGCTGCAGCTGCTGCGGACACGTGGCGGAGTTCAACAGCGCGAAATCGCTCGGCTGGTACGACAACCTCTCGCTCACCGGCAAGATGCACAACGTAGGCTGGAGCCACCTCATCTTCGACGACCGCTACAGCGACATCGTCGACATCTACGAGGGCGGCTATATGCACAACCGCGGCGTGTTCCGCTCGGAGCAGAACTCATGTATGAACAACGACATACCCTACTATAGCACAATCAGTCGCGAGAGCATCGTGAAGCGCATCAAGCGTTACGCCGGCGAGACCTTCTCGTTCGAGGAGTTCGTCAGAAACGACAAGCGCGACGCCGGAACAGCGACACGCAGCATGGGCACAAGCTACACGCGCACCGCCCATACCTATCAGCATGCCCCGAAGATACACAAGGGCAGTCCGCTGCAGATGAAGAAGGTGAGAAGACACCGATAGGAAAGTCGTCAGTAAGAAAACTCTAAAACGAAGATTTATGAACAACCATATAATAAGATGTGTCGCACTGGCGTTGGCTGTGCTCTCGCTGGCGGCTTGCGGCGACGATCTGCAACCGACTCAGCCGCAAGACCCAAAGTCGACACCCATGACATTCGTCGTAGACTATCCAGGGCAGACACGCGCTACAGCCACCGACTTCGAGCGCAACGACCGCATCGGTCTGTACGTAGCCGACGCGAAAGAGCCGCTGGAGCTGGCAGGCAATCTGGTGAACAACGAGGCGCTCACCTTCGACGGCTACAAATGGGAAGCCGGTCGCACGCTGTATTGGGACGAGGGGACGTACAACGCCTACGCCTACTATCCGTACATGCAGGATGTGACGAGCGTAACCGACCAGCCGTTCAGCGTAAGCACCGACCAGAGCACCTCGAAGACCGCCACCGCCCTCGGCGGATACGAGGCGAGCGACCTTCTCTTCGCCACAACCAAGGACGTCAAGGCTTCTGATTCGCCCGTAAGACTCACCTTCAAGCACATCATGAGCAAACTGAAGATTCGCTTGATAAAGGGTGAGGACTTCGAGGGCGACATGCCCACCACCGCCAAGGTATACATCCACAACACCGTGCCCACTGCCACCATCGACCTGCAGGCCGGAGTGGCGACACGCTACGTTAAGGGCACACGCCAGACCATCGTAGCCCACCAGGACGGCGATACAAGCTATTCGGCGATAATCGTGCCGCAGCGCATCGACAACCGTCAGCCGCTCGTCGAGGTGGAGATGATGGGCGTGAGCTATCTCTTCGAGAGCAAGTTCCTTTTCAAACCCGGTACGGAGCATCTTGTCAACCTCGTCATATCCGAAAATCCCGACAAGGTGAAGATAAACATTGGCGGCGAGAAGCAGAACTGGTAATAAAACGATTCGTATGAAGAAAACTACCGGCATATTGTCAGCCGTAGCGCTGGCGCTCCTCCTATGGGCAGTGGCTTTATGGCTGCTGCCCTTTGGTGGTTATAAGAAAAACATGAAGGAGACGCGCTACGGACTGAACGAAGGCATGGAGGTTGTGGAGCAGATTGTGGCGCAGGGACAGCGCCAGTATGTGGTGGAAGACGCCCAAGGCAACACGCTCTTCCGCATTCCTCTGCGCGGATGTATGATAGACACGCGCTTTCGTGGCGGCAGACTCCGCTTCCGCGAGATGGCTACCGGTCGCGAGGGATATGTAGACACTAACGGAATGGTGACATTCGCGGCTGGTGCTGCGGCGCAAACAAAGGCTGTGGTGCCCGAAGACGAACTGACGAGGCAGAACATGGATATGGAGAATCGGTCTGTAGAGTCGGCAGGACCTTCCGACAGCAAGTCGCGCCGTGAGAGTAAAGGACACGCGGTGAAGCTCACGCAGACCGACATACGCAAGATAGCGCAGAGCAGTCCGTTCTACAACGAGGCGGCGAAGATATTGAAGGGCAAGCTGACGGAGACCGATGCCTCGCGCCGCCGTCAGATACTCAACTACTGCGAGCATCTGCGCACGGCATACACCACGAAGGACATCGACTTCCTCAGACAGGTGTTCAGCGACGAGGCACTCATCATCGTTGGCAATGTGGTGAAGGAGTCGGCTACGACCGCCGGCATTGGGTCCGACTCGCGCGTTACTTACGCCCTGCACACCAAGCGCGACTATCTCTCGCGACTCGCCAAGGTGTTCGCCATCAACAAGACCGTCGACGTGAAGTTCTCCGACTTCCGCATCATGCGCCACCCTACGAAAGACGGCATCTACGGCGTTTCGCTGCGCCAACGCTACAGCAGCGACCGCTACTCTGACGACGGTTGGCTGTTTCTGCTGTGGGACTTCCGCAATCCTTCCATGCCGCTCATACACGTGCGAACGTGGCAACCGTCGGCAACTGTCGGCAGTTCGGAAGGAGTGATAGACATCTCCGACTTTAATCTTGAATAGACAAAGCAAGTCGGCTCTAATCTTAGCCGACTTTAATCCTGAATAAAAAGACATTGTATTATGCTAAACAATAGTTCTCGGACAATAAGTATAAGCCGGACGCTACGCAACGCGATGCTTTGTGTGGCGTATACCGTCGCTTTATGCTGTCTCTCGTTGCAGGACGCTAAGGCAGCTGTGCCGTTCTTGTCTGCAGCGGAAGCCGCAGATGCGCCAGCGCCTGCCGACAGCTCGTTCTCGGTAGAGAGCTTCCGTCAATTGCCCACCGATGTGAGCGCTTTCATCGACGCTGTTCGCGACCTTAACGACGAAGCGTGCGCCCTGCTGAAGGTGGTAGCCCCAGCCGACTTCGCTTTCTCCTCGCCGTTAGGCATCGTTGAGCGTCGCGACAAGGTAGGCGAGATATGGCTTTTCCTGCCTAAAGGCACAAAGAGCATAACGCTGAAACACCCGCAATGGGGAGTGCTGCGCGACTATGCGTTCGGTACAAAGCTGGAGAGTCGCATGACATACGAGATGCGTCTTCGCCTGCCGCAGGCAGCAGTTGTGGAGAAGCACGACACCGTTGTGTACACACAGACTATTGTAGACACAGTTACCGTGGCGCCACCGCGTCGCGTCGTGCCCTTGCATCTCTATACGTTGCTCACAGCCTCGATGCACACAGGCGGTCCGTCGTGGGGAGCGATGATAGCCGTGATGAGTCGTCACGGTGGCTACGTTCATGCCAGCACCAATCTGCGCTCTGCCAAGAAGACTGTAGGAGCGTGCAACCGCGAGGGCTATAGAGACGGAGCTGCTGTGAAACCATACTATTCGGGTAGCACGCATACTTCGGAATATGCCGTCACAGCGGGCTTGATACACCGCATAAACGCCAACTTCAACGTCTTTGAGGGAGCCGGTTACGCCAAACAGAGTACCGCATGGCAACTCGCAAAAAGCGAAGGCGGAGGATGGTTGCGCAACGACGGACTCACACATAAAGGCGTGGCAGCGGAGATTGGCGTGCTCTTTACAAAGGGCAGACTGAGCGTGAGCGCCTCTACGCTTACAATCGGCGGCAGCCAGTGGCAGGGATGTGTGGGCATAGGTATACGCATTGGAAAGAATAGCGTGATAACGAAACCCGCCAAGCGTTGAGACGGTGTTTCTATGTAATATATGTGAAAACAACTTGAGATATGAATCATAGCTTACATTATAATAATATGTTCAATCGGCTCTATATCACTTTCGTGGCAGTAGTGGCGCTCTTGTGCTCTTGCAGTAGCGACAAACCCGACAGTCTTGAGCCGCACTTGCAGACTCTGCCGGCTACGGACATAACCCGAACGGAAGCTACAATATCAGGACGGTGCCAAACGGACAATGGTGTGGAGATGCCGCAGTTGTGGTTCCGCTATGGAGTCGACGAGAGTATGAGCGAACGTTCGGAGGCGCTTGAAGCTGCGGACGGCAGTGTGAGCATGCGCTTGCGTAATCTCACGGCAGGCACCACATATTATTATATGTTGCAAGGCGGCAACGGCACCGCCGTACTGTCGGGCGAGACTCTCAACTTCACAACACTACCTAATCTGCAACCAACTATCGGCGAGGTGAAGGTGCTGAGCAGCAGTCCGATGAGTGTAATCGTGGGCTATCGCATTGCTGACGACGGCGGCGACGAGATCGCCGAAAGCGGTTGCCGCGTGTCGCGTCAGGATGGAGCCGCGATGAGCGACGGTGAGAAGGAAACAACCATAATGCAGGCTGGCTCAGTGGGTGCTGACGGATTCTACCGCTTGCGCATAGGCAATCTGCAGCCGAGCACGGCATACACAATATGCCCGTTCGCCAAGAACAGAAACGGTGAGGCTGTGGGCGAACCGCTTTCGTTCACAACTCCAACCGCTGTAGTTTTGGATGAGGCAGGCATGCTTTCGGTAGTCATAGGCGACGACATCTACAAATACACCACCATCTCTATAGCCGGACCGCTCAACGGCGACGACCTCCGCACCCTGCGCCACATGGCAGGACGCGGCATAGACGGTAGCGCTACAAACGGGCGACTTGCCGATATAGACATATCAGGCGCGCGCATTGTCGCAGGAGGCGGCGTGTATGACGCGGCGCGCTATTCGGAGGACGACGTTGTGGGAGTAGGACTGTTCGCCGCGTGCAGCAATCTGAAGAATATAAAGTTGCCGATGGACGTGGTGAGGATAGAAAAAGACGCCTTCCTCAACTGCTCATCGCTGCGCAGCATAGTGATACCGGCTACCGTAAGCAGTATCGTTCCGTCGGCTGGATGCACATCGCTTGAAGAGATAAGCGTGTCGGGTGCCAACACATCATACACAAGTAGTGACGGCGTACTGCTGAGCGGCGACGCCAAGAGCATATTGTGGTTCCCGATGGGCAAGCGAGGCGACTACGCATTGCCAGCCACAGTGACAGCAGTTGGTCCGTACGCCTTCCGCGAATGTAGCATTGAGAAGTTCGTGTTTCCGGCAGGACTCACCAAAATAGGCGAATGTGCTTTCTATAACAGTAAGGTAAAGGAAGTTGCGCTGCCTTCCACACTGAAGCTATTGCCGACGGGCGTGTTCCAGAAATGTGCCGACCTAAAGACAGTGCGCCTTGGCAACGACGTCGAACTGCTGTCCGACTACGTGTTTGACGGCTGTCCGCTCACCGATCTGTACATAACAGTCCCACTTCCGCCGGTATGTGGCAGCAATACCTTCGCCACAACCGGCGCCGACTTCGTGAAGACCTGCCGACTGCATGTGCCGAAAGGCAGGAAGAAATACTATCGTGCGAATGCAAAATGGAATGTTTTTGATAATATTGTAGAAGAATGAACTCACCAGAAATAGAAGAACTCAAGCGTCTCGTAAAGGAGAAATACGAGGACACACTTGCTACGTCCACCGACTTCGAGGTGTTCTCGCTGATGCTTAAGAAGAAATACAATGCAACCGTGTCGACATCCACGCTGAAGCGTCTTTACAACTATGTAGGCGACGAGCACACGCCACGTATGGCTACGCTGAATGTGCTGGCGCGTTACATCGGTCATGCCGACTACACTAAGTTTGTGGCATGGCTGAAGACGAGTCCGTGCTACAACTCGTCGTTCTTTAACGCCAACCAACTCATGAGCAGCGACCTCAATCGCGGCGACAAGGTGGAGATAGGCTGGAGCCCCAACCGCATTGTGCGACTTGAATATCAGGGCGACAGCAGATATGCCGTGCTCGTGTCGCACAACAGCAAAATGTTGCCTGGCGACAGTTTCGTTACGGGCTGCTTCATCGCCGAGCAACCGCTGTATCTGCCGTTCCTTGAGCGCGGCGGCGAGCGTACACCGCCGTTCGTAGCGGGTCGCAACGGCGGACTTTCGATAGTTAGGGTTGTTAAAGAATCGTGCTGATGGACGACAAGGAGAAACGACCCACATCAGGATTCGTGGCAGGCTTTGGCGGCGAGTGCGGCTTCAGCGGCGCGCAGCACGACAGCGGCTTTTCGAACATTAGCGAAGTATATGTCTCGAAGTCGGGTTTTTCGCGCTTGCTCTCTGCCGTGAGATACGGCAAGCGCTATATGTTGAAGTGCTTGAAGCCCGACTTCGCCTTCACGCCCGTATATCGTCAGGCGCTCATGAAGGAGTTTGAGATAGGCTTGCAGCTCGATCATCCCAACATCTGCCGCACCATAAGCATGGAGCCGGTAGAAGAACTTGGCGAGTGCATCGTCATGGAATATGTAGACGGCGAGAATCTTGAGACAGCCGTCACAAGCGGAACGTTTACTGAAGAAAAGGCGCGCAAGATTGCCGCCCAACTGCTTGACGCGATAGAGTATATGCACGCCAAGCAGACCGTTCATCGCGACATAAAGCCCTCGAACATCATGGTGACCCATCGCGGAGGCGACGTTAAGCTCATCGACTTCGGACTTTCAGACAGCGAGACCTTCTGCGTGCTTAAGATTCCGGCTGGAACAATCGGCTATATGGCGCCAGAACAGTTGCTGCCCGGAGCCAAGAGCGACCCCAGCGCCGACATCTATTCGTTCGGCAAGGTGCTCGAGTTCATGGCTGAGGCTGCGCACAGCAAGAGTCTTGCGAGAGTAGGGCGCATGTGTGCCGCCGCCGACCGCGACCATCGACCCTCCGACATCGTTCAGATAAGACGCCTGCTGGCAGGCAAGAGCAAGTCGTTCGCCGTTGTGAACGCCGTGCTCGTTGCGCTGATTGCGCTGCTGCTTGTCGTTATCGGTGTGATGACCAACGCACGCCAAGACACACGCCCGGAAACTGTTGCTACAGATTCGGTTGCAGCAGATGGCGTGAATAGAGTGGTGGACAGCAATCTTTGGTGATCATTGGTGATTATTGCGTTTGAAAGCGCAATAATCCTTCTTTCTTCAATAATATTCTGCCCGTAACTGCGTTATTAGTTATATGCAATGGACCGACCAAATACGTAGAGTGAAGATATTTCTTGTGCTCGCCGCGGTGATTATCGCCGTGGCATCACTTGTCGTGTCGCATATCCTCATACGCGACCTCGCCAGGGAGGAGCACAACAAGATGGCGGTCTGGGCTGAGGCTATGCGCACGCTGAACAACGCCGACGAGAACACCGACATCAATCTGGTGCTGAAGGTGATAAACGGCAACAACACGATACCCGTCATCGTGCTCGACTCGAACGGCGACGTGCAGGCTTACCGCAACATCAATCTGAAAACATGCAACACGGCAGCCGACTCGCTTAGGCGTGTGGAGCAACTCGGCAAGGAAATGCTCGCCGAGCGTCAGGTGATACGTATCGCGCTTAACGAAGACGCCGACAGCATATCTCACTCCGACGAGTACATCAATGTCTGCTACGCCGACTCTGTCATGCTGCGCCGACTCGCCTCCTATCCTTATATACAGTTGGGCGTGGTGATGATATTCGTCGTCATAGCCATCTTCGCCCTGCTCACGTCGAAACGCGCCGAGCAGAACAAGGTGTGGGTTGGACTCTCGAAGGAGACGGCACACCAGCTCGGTACGCCGATATCGAGCCTCATGGCGTGGACCGAGATACTGAAGGAGACTCACCCCGACGACCCACTCATACCCGAGATGGACAAGGACGTGAAGCGCCTGCAGCTCATCGCCGACCGCTTCTCGAAGATAGGCTCGCTGCCCGAACCTGTGGAGACAAATCTGAAGGAGATAATGCAGCACGTGGTCGACTATATGGACCGCCGCACGTCGCGCAAGGTGCAGATGATATGCCGCTTCCCCGAGGAAGACGTCATAGTGCGCATCAACGCCTCGCTTTTCGAGTGGGTGATAGAAAACCTCTGCAAGAACGCCGTCGACGCCATGGAAGGCGCCGGCACCATTACGCTCACAATACTGAAGGAAGGCGCACGCGCCGTAGTCGAGGTGACAGACACCGGCAAAGGCATACGCAAGAAGGACATCGGCAACGTGTTCAAACCCGGATTCACCACGAAAAAACGCGGCTGGGGATTGGGCCTGTCGCTCGCCAAACGCATTGTAGAAGAGTATCATCACGGCAAAATCTACGTGAAAAAGTCGGAATTGGGCGTCGGAACTACCTTTAGAATAGAACTTTTCTGGTAATCAGTTGTGTAATTCGCAGAATATTCGTAACTTTGCACACCAAATGTGTAATTTAGAATCGCTTAAGATAGATTTAAAGGAGTTGAACGAGGGCCTCACAACGCTCCATTTCAACCTGGGCGACGCTTATTTCGAGTCGTTAGACGAGGACGAAATCAAGCGTGGCTCTGTCAGTGTGTCGTTAAACGTGCGCCGCACGGAGAACTATTTTGAGCTCGACTTCCACACCGCAGGCTCGGTCGTTATTCCGTGCGACCTCTGCCTCGACGATATGGATCAGGACGTAGAAAGCGACGACCGCCTTGTCGTCAAGTTTGGAGAAGAATATTCCGAAGACGATGACCTCATCACCGTCGACGAGCGCGAAGGCGTACTCGACGTGGCATGGTTCATCTACGAATTTATAGCACTCAACATTCCCGCTAAGCACGTGCATACACCTGGAAAATGTAACGCGGAACTTTACTTTGCAAAGGTTGATGAACCAAGCGAAGGATTTGAACATGGTGCTATCTACTACTTTTATGAGGACAAAGAAACTGAAGAGCTAATGACTGTACGCTTTGCCATGGACAACTACTATGAGCATTGCCTTGCTTGTGAAATTGACCCAAGAATGAAGGTCGAAGGATGTGCTTGTGTAGATCGAGATTGGATGGCTCAACAATTTAAAAAGAATAATGTATGAGCGAGGAAAAGAAAACATATAATGGCAGAGTCCAGTTCTGGGAACATGGATATGTTGGAGTAAAAGACTATGACGATAATGTTGTAATCTCTCCTTCCTTGCAATACGAGGAGATTCGTGAAAGAGAAGGTGAAGAAGTTGCCATAGTACTTAAAGGTGGCAAATGGGCTTTAACAAATCTAGATGGTGTAGCAATTTGTCCATTCATATATGACCGCATATCGTATATAGGAGCACATCTTTACAAAGCAGGTATCTATGTATCTGAAGATTATCTTAACACAAGAGTCGAATATGCAGATACAAGAATGACATATGCAATTCTTGATGCGAATGGTAATATCTTATGCGATAGAAACAAAGGGTACAACTACATTTCTGAGGTGCATGAAGGTGAAGCTACAGCTGCCATCAATGGCCGTTGTGGCATCATTGATTTACATGGTAATGTACTAATGGATTTCCAACACAAGTATATCCAACCAATGGGCGAAGGTCATTACCTAGTTTCGTATCACAATGAAGATGATAATTATTACGCTACCATTATCAACAGAAAAGGCGATATCCTAATTTCCTCAAGCATGCAATATCGTAGCATTTATGCTTTTCACAACAATGTTGCAGTTGCTCACCAAAATGGGAAGTGGGGATTGATTGATGACAATGGAAACCATATTGGCGAATTTAACTATTCGTTTGTTGAAGAATGGGGCGAAGGATATTACAAGGCAGAACAAGGTGCCCAAAAGAACATACTCCGTCCAGATGGCTCTGTTGTGCTTGAACAATGGTATAACGATGTGTTCAAGGTACAACATGGCTTTTTCATTTTTGGCAACACCATCCGTAAGTCCAAGACCAACCCTAAAACAAGATACATACAAGGTGTCGCTCATGTATCAGGCATCATTGTGTTCCCAATGATATTTGAAAGAACTCAATGGTGTGAAGATGGTCTAGGCATATATGCAGAGATAGATGAAAAGCCATATATACTTACATTAGACGGAAGTATTTATGACCCAGCTCATTCACATTTGCCTCTGAGAAAGAAGATCAATTGGTGGAAAGCCACTTCCTTTCCGGTGTTGTCATACTGTCTGACACC
>OGXZ01002188.1_pt1 | contig 10252 bp, 8 predicted proteins | sample 1576431 | NCBI WGS metagenome assembly OGXZ01 (sample SAMEA3541590, study PRJEB24748) | human gut metagenome | biome: human gut; feature: human-associated habitat; material: faeces | place: China | collected 2012
ATATCTAACAACGCATTTCTGACTCAGGAAAGAGCTGAACAAGAACAGCAGAGATTGCTTAATAAGCGCCAGGAACTTCAGGATCTTGACACCCGTCTTTCTCAGGAATTGATGGAAGAACAGCAGAAATTAAACGAGCAGTTACGTGATTCGATCGTTTCTCAATTAAAAGTATTTAACCAGAGCAGAGGTTTCCAAGTTGTATTCAGCAATACAGCCGGCGACAACATTTTATTAGCGAATGACGCTTATGATATCACAGCTGAATTGTTGGAATATCTGAATAAGAACTATGCTACCAGAAAGTAAATGAAAAGTAACGAGAATCATTTTTAATTCCAACGAAGATTAAAATTGATTCTAACGAATATTACTTCTAATAAAATAATAAATCTTCTAATTAAGGCTATTTCTCTGAAACAAGGGAAATAGCCTTTGTTTTTTATATTCATTCTTGTTTTCCTGCAATCTTTCCTGAATAAAACAGCAGTCACTTCTAAAAATACCTAATTTAAGGGAGATGAAAGAACAAAAAATCACCATAATTAGTTATTTAATAAACTGCAAGGGAAAGTTACCTTTGCCAAACACTAATTAATTTATAAAGCGATGAGAATAGAAAAGATTACAGGCCGTGAGATATTGGATTCAAGAGGCAATCCAACTGTAGAAGTAGATGTATTGCTGGAATCAGGCGTAATGGGACGGGCCTCAGTGCCATCTGGTGCATCAACTGGTGAACACGAAGCCTTGGAATTACGGGATCAAGACAAAAACAGATATGGAGGAAAAGGCGTCTTGAAGGCTGTCAAGAACGTCAATGAAGTGATTGCTCCTGCGTTAAAAGGAATGTCGGCATTAGATCAAATGGGTATTGATCACGCTATGTTAGCTTTGGACGGGACTCCTACGAAATCTAATTTAGGAGCCAATGCCATTTTAGGAGTATCCTTGGCAGTTGCCAAAGCGGCAGCCAATTATCTGGATATTCCTTTGTATCGTTACATCGGCGGAACGAATACATATGTAATGCCGGTTCCGATGATGAATATCATCAATGGTGGTTCACATAGTGATGCGCCTATTGCTTTTCAGGAATTTATGATACGTCCGGTTGGAGCCAGCTCATTCCATGAAGGATTGCGAATGGGAGCAGAAGTATTTCATGCTTTGAAGAAAGTATTGCATGATAGAGGATTAAGTACAGCTGTAGGAGACGAAGGTGGTTTTGCTCCGGCATTGGAAGGAACCGAAGATGCTCTGAATTCGATCTTGAAAGCTATCGAAGCTGCCGGATACAAACCGGGTAAAGACGTTATGATCGGTATGGATTGTGCCTCTTCCGAATTCTACAAAGACGGAGTTTATGACTATACCATCTTTGAAGGAGAGAAGGGAGTGAAACGCACATCCGACGAACAGATTGATTATCTGGAAAAGCTTATCAACACCTACCCGATTGATTCAATTGAAGATGGTATGAGCGAGAATGATTGGAATGGTTGGAAAAAGCTGACTCAACGTATTGGTGACCGTTGTCAATTAGTAGGTGACGATTTGTTTGTTACCAATGTTGAATTCTTATCTAAGGGAATTCAGGAAGGATGCGCCAACTCTATCTTGATTAAAGTTAATCAGATCGGCTCACTGACTGAAACGCTTAACGCCATCGAAATGGCACATCGCCATGGCTATACGACAGTAACTTCTCACCGCTCTGGCGAAACGGAAGATGCAACCATTGCAGACATCGCTGTAGCAACCAACAGCGGTCAGATTAAAACCGGTTCGTTGAGCCGTTCAGACCGTATGGCTAAATACAACCAATTGCTTCGTATTGAAGAAGAATTAGGTGAACGCGCTGTATATGGATATAAGCGATTGAAATAACACTGTTCAATAATCATTTGAGATTTAGTTCTAAAAAAGCCCGAAGGTGCAATATCCTCCGGGCTTTTTCATGGTTTATAAAGTCACGATGCTAATTCGTTACTTCATCAAGATTAGAACTAATCTTGCATAGGATTGAAGCATGAGGTTTCAATTCCCGTTCAATCTTATCAGAGACTTTTCCAAAATTTTGTCCTGTCCATAAATCAACCACTTCGACGGGACCTTCTATTCCAAGCTGTTTTAAATCCGCACCAACTGACAGCTCTTTATCATCTGAAGTATTAAACAAAGCCAAATAAATTGCTCCCGTTTGAGGATGACGAGATGTAATGACCACTTTTTCTGTATCATAATACAGCATACGGGTATCAACTGATTCTTTATGCATCTTTAGAACTTCTTCATTGGTCAGCAATGATAAAGTAAAATCATCACAACTCGGTAAATCCCCGCCAAACATTAAGGGTGAACGGAAAATCGTAAATAACGTCATTAACGAATATTGCTCATCTTTAGTAAGACGAGTCATTCGGTCTTCTCCTCTTTCCCCACGAATAGAGATTCGTCCCAAAGGTATCATATCGCAATCAGGCCAAGTTCCCGGCGCAATATAAGGATACCATTTCTGGCAAACAGACAATAGATGCTCCACATCTCCCCAAACATCCCATACATCATTTACCATGCGCCACATATTCGCATGATTACGTACATGTTCGGCTTCCTCTACCGGCGTTTCACCAGGTGATGTACTAAAAACAATGGGGCGACCACAATGATCGATTGCATAACGTATCATCTCTATTTCATCCTTATGGTAAAATGGAGCCGACAAGTCATCCACTTTTATAAAATCAACGCCCCAATCAGCATACATATTAATGATAGAATTATAGTACTCCTGTGCTCCGGGTTTAGAAGTATCAACCGTATAATTATCAGAAAGCCACTGGCATAAATTCTCTTTTGAATAAATCTGATCGGCAGTGATACCATCCGTACCTTTTATTGGCCTTTTTTGAGCTACAGCTTCTTTCGGTATTCCACGCATAATATGTATTCCAAACTTCAAACCTTTCTGATGTACATAATCGGCCAATTCCTTAAAACCTTTACCTCCTTTAGCTGAAGGAAAACGATTCACTGCCGGCTGATATCGTCCATACGCATCCAACACATAGTGCGGGTCTGTCTGGTTGTATCCTCCTGCTTTATCATTCTCTACATACCAACGGATATCCACCACAATATATTCCCACCCGTATTTCAACAGATGTTCTGCCATATAATCCGCATTAGCCCTTACCTCATGTTCCTCAACAGTTGGGCCATAACAATCCCAACTGTTCCATCCCATCGGAGGTGTCTGTGCCCACTCTTTAAACTCATTTTCAGCAAAAACCTTTCGCTCTGCTTCTTTCTTCTCTGTACAAGATAACATAAAAACTACAGAGAATAAACTCAATGCAATTTCTTTTATCATATTCAACAATTTTTATCCTTCCAAAAACACGCCAGCTTTTGATGAAAAGCCGGCGTGTTTTGATGAAAAGCTGGCGTATTTTAAATCATTCCTAGGCAGGAAATAAATCAGTTGTCATTTATCCCAATAAGGTAAGGTATAAGGATTCCTATATTTATAGTAATAAAGCCGATGATTGGCTGCTTCTTCGTCATCGCCAAAGCTTAATGTGGCTGGATCCCACTTCACTGGACGTCCCAACTCGTGAGCGATATTATTCAGACAACACATGATATTGGTACTGCAACCTACTTCTACCGGCGCAATCGGATTCCGGCGTGAACGGATACAATTAACAAAATTCTGCATGTGTGATACCTCTGCTCCCATCGGTGTATCTTTCACCAGAGAAGGATCTGAACATTCTATATAACCGCGAGCCACTTTCAGCCAACCCTTTGTTCCTATAAATTTAATACCAAGTTCGTTGAGATTATCTTTCCGGAAATTTTCTATCACCTGTTCGGTCACAACTATTCCATCCGCATATTTCATCGTACAGTATTTCGTCCCATTATATCCGGCCGGAATATATTCAACAGGACCAGATCCATCCATACCCAATGCAGCTTGTGTTATATCATAATGATGGGCACCCCAATCGCCTGTTAAACCGTTTCCCGTCTCCCGATAATAACGCCAGACTGCCCACGGACCTTTTTCCTCCATTTCCGGATTATCAATTGGCGGACACATATCCGGATGATAATGCACGTTCGGACTCGTAAGCGGTCCCATCCAGGCATTGAAATTCAAATAAGGAGGAACAGGTACTTCCGGCAGATCAAACGGTTTAGGAGGCTCACCAATATGAACCTGAACACTTTCAATATGACCGATTGCACCGGCACGTACCAATTCTATCGCCCGCTGGAATTCCCGGTCCGAACGTTGCTGGCTTCCCACTTGCAATACCCGGTCGTTGGCCCGGACAGCACGTACTAAAGCAATGCTTTCAGAAATCGTATAAGTCAGCGGTTTCTGCAGATAAACATCTTTAGATGCCTGGCAAGCATGGATGGCAGCTAAAGCATGCCAATGGTCGGGTGTAGCAATAGATACGACATCGATATCCTTCCGGTCCAACAGTTCCTCATAAAACTCATAAGTATCACAACGAGGATTCCAGCCGGCTTTCTTTTGCCATTCTGTAACTCGCTTCATAAAACGCTCTCTTTTCAAAGCATCTACATCACATCCGGCCACTATTTGAATGCCCGGACAATTCGAAGCCGAGTAGAAATCACTCATCCCTTGACGGCCCAAACCAATAAAACCAAAGACTATCCGATCGCTGGGAGCATATTTTTGTCCGTTAACTGACCAACTGGGTAAAATCGTTAAGCTGGCTAATCCTAAAGCTGATAAACCTAAAAACTCACGGCGGTTCATCTTTTTCGTTTGTTTTTCCATGACATGTTATAATAAAGTTCTACAATAAAGACTCTCTTAGATTTAAGTGTATCCAACCACATCCGTATCAAAAATAATGCATTTCTTTTACATTTCCTATTATTTCTGAAGAAAACATAATAGCGATCTAACATTCTGAATAGTAAGAGATACTGATTCTGAAAAACAAAATAAACGAGAACCGTTTTCAAAACCCATTAATTTCGAAAACGGTTCTCGTTTATTTTAAGAAGAGGTGTTATCCTCTCTCCTTTTCTATATCGTAAAGATTATCAACAAGCCTTGAAGCTCATATCCAAACCTTTTACAGAATGAGTCAAAGCTCCTACAGAAATGTAATCAACTCCACACTCAGCGTACTGACGCAACGTATCAAAAGTGATTCCTCCGGATGATTCAATTTCAAAGCGTCCGCCAATCATTTCAACAGCTTTCTTCGTATCTTCAGGCGTAAAGTTATCCAGCATAATACGGTCAACGCCTCCAATTTTCAATACTTGCTGAATTTCATCGAAGTTGCGGACTTCAATTTCAATCTTCAAATCCTTATGTTTTTCTTTCAGATACTCATGGCAACGAGTGATAGCAGCCTCTATACCGCCAGCAAAGTCAACATGATTATCCTTCAACAAGATCATATCAAACAAACCGATACGGTGATTGCATCCTCCTCCTATCTTTACAGCCATCTTCTCCATGATACGCATACCCGGAGTTGTCTTACGGGTATCCAGTACACGAGTTTTCGTACCTTCCAGTTTCTTCACATATTTATTGGTCATAGTAGCAATGCCACTCATGCGTTGCATGATATTCAGCATCAAGCGTTCTGTCTGAAGAAGTGACTGAACTTTACCTTCCACCATCATAGCCACATCACCCGGTTTCACGTGAGTTCCATCTTGAATGAACACCTCCACCTTCATTGTGGGATCAAAACGGCGAAATACTTCTTTAGCCACTTCAATGCCAGCTAAGATACCTTCTTCCTTAATCAACAACTTTGATTTTCCCATTGCATCTGCGGGAATACATGACAAGGTAGTATGGTCCCCATCACCTATATCTTCAGCAAAAGACAGGTCTATCAGTCTGTCTATTAAGTCTTTTACTACTAATTCGTCCATAATGTTATCGTTTTTTTATGAATTGATAGGCAAAGGTAGAGATTTTCCGTATTTTTGCAAAGTAAACCAGAAAAGAACGTATGAAATTTACATTATTAGTAGTAGGACGCACTGTCGAAAAACATTATATCACCGCTATCAATGATTATGTGGAACGTACCAAGCACTTCATTTCTTTCGATATGGAAGTCATCCCCGAGCTCAAGAATACCAAAAACCTGAGTATGGAGCAACAAAAAGAGAAGGAAGGAGAATTAATTCTGAAAGCTTTGTTGCCGGGCGATGTAGTGGTTTTATTGGATGAACATGGAAAAGAATTCCGTTCCGTAGAATTTGCCAACTGGATAGAACGCAAAATGCACACTGTAAACAAACGGTTAGTATTCATCATTGGGGGACCATACGGATTTGCACCCAAAATATATGATGTAACCCAAGAAAAGATCTCATTATCCAAGATGACCTTCTCACATCAAATGATACGCCTTATTTTCGTAGAACAGCTATACCGGGCGATGACTATATTGAACAACGGTCCTTATCATCATGAATAGAAATATATAGCGGTTAGTGATTAACACCTGCGGCATAATAGCGCAGTCCATTCATCACTAACCACCAATCTCTCCCTATTTTCCAATTTCAAAGTCCACACACACTGGCAAATGGTCGCTATAACCACCATGATATTTCTTTCCCCAATAGGTACGTGATGGAATATTACCACCATATTTTTCATCCTCTTCCAGCAGGAACGGATATTTTAAAATCTGTGCCTTATCATATGAAGTGCGCATACTATCATGCCCTTGTAACAAAAAACCGGAAACAATCAGCTGATCAAGTACTCCCCACTCACCTCGATAACGATAGGTTCCCTCCTTACGCCCGTCCATCAAATTATATAATTTCTTGGCCTGCACTCCACTTTTCGGAGCCACAGCCCCCAATACTTTTGCAATAGAATTATTAGTGGGATAATCATTAAAATCACCCATAATCATTACATTAGGATGCTGACGGATATTCATAACAGAATCTGCCGCTATCTTCAATATCTGCGCCGTAAAAAGGCGGTAGGGTTCACTCTTCTCCTCACCGCCTGCACGAGAAGGCATGTGACACACAAACACATCCAATGTATCTCCGGAAGCTACCTGCCCTGTCACATGAAGTATATCACGTGTAGGCCGACGCTCTATTTCCTTATAAGGAACAGAAATACAGTTTTTCCCTACTAATTTAAAGGTACCACGTTGATAAAGCAACGCCACGTCAATACCACGCTCATCAGGAGAATCAGTCATGACATAGCGATAACCCGCCTCGCGTAATGGCGAGTTTTCTGTCAGATCTTTCAAGCAATGATCATTTTCCACTTCACAAAGTCCCACCAAATCGGGGACATTTTCCTCACCCGTGGCAATAATAACTTTAGCTATCCTAGCCAATTTATCATGATAGCGCGCTTGCGTCCATCCTTTCGGAGCATCCGGCAAAAATTCATAATCATTTTTCAACGTGTCGTGCTGACAATCGAACAAATTCTCTACATTATAGAACATTACCCGGAACGGTTCCTGTGCATACGTCACCCCTACCAGGTAGCACAAACAAAGGAATAGAATTGTTTTCTTCATATAAATTATTTTGTCGGTATATTAACCAAAACATCCAGCAAATGACGCCAGAATTTATCTACAGTAGGTATCAGCATACGTTCATCAGGTGAATGAACACCACGCAAAGTAGGTCCAAAGGAAACCATATCCAGTGACGGATATTTCTCAAGGAACAACCCACACTCCAATCCGGCATGAATTGCCTTTACTTTAGGTTCCACACCAAAAAGTTTTTTATAGCTATCTATCGCAATTTTCAAAACAGGAGAATCCGTATTCGGTTTCCATCCTGGATATCCGTCACCAGTTATTACTTCAGCACCTCCCAAAAGAAAAGCAGAACGGATCATCTCGGACATATTCTTGCGTGATGAAAGAATGGAGCTGCGCTGGCTAGTCACTATTTTAATCTTGTTTCCCTCTACCTGTTTGATGGAAGCAAGATTAGACGAAGTTTCTACTAATCCTGGAATATCCTGACTCATGGCATACACCCCATTGTGCACAGCGTAAACAGCTCTCAGAAGATGTCCGGCAGTAGTCATATCTATCGCTTCCTTACAAGGGGATTCAGAAGAGAGTTCGGTTCTCAAGTTCGGTTCCGTCGCAGCATATTCATTCTCCAGTTCTGCAGTATAGATATTCAAATCTACACGAACCGATTCCTTATCCTTCATAGGTACCGCACATAATGCCTGTGCCTCACGAGGTATGGCATTATGCAGGTTTCCACCATCAATCTCACATAAATATAAAATATATTTAGAAGCCAACTGAGTCAGAAAACGATTCAGCAGCTTATTAGCATTCGCTCTACCTTTATTAATATCATCACCGGAGTGTCCACCTGTCAATCCCTTGACCGTTACACGGAAATAGAAATAATCCTGTGGAGCAGAAACAGGCTGATAAGTAAATTCCGCTGTAGTATTTGCACCACCGGCACAGCCGATGAATAATTCTCCTTCATCTTCCGAGTCCAAATTAATCAAAATATCACCAGTCATAAACCCTGGTTTCAATGCAAAAGCACCCGTCAATCCAGTTTCTTCATCCACTGTGAAAAGACACTCTAACGGACCATGCTCTATATCAGTAGCAGCCAATATAGCTAATTCTGTCGCCACACCGATACCATTATCTGCCCCCAATGTAGTACCTTTGGCTTTCAACCATTCACCGTCCACTACTGTGTCAATGGGATCAATTAGAAAATCATGCTCCACATCACTGTTTTTTTCACAAACCATATCTATATGAGACTGCAAAATCACAGTTTTCAAATTCTCCTTACCCGGAGTGGCAGGTTTTTTAATTAATACATTGCCAACTTCGTCTGTCTTAGTTTCTAAACCATGTTTTCTACCGAAGGCTTTCAAATAAGCAATTATTTTCTCCTCTCTTTTCGAGGGACGGGGTACCTGACATATCTTTTCAAAATAATAAAAGACAGATGCCGGCTTTAAATCCTTTTTATTCATAATCATGTTGTTTAGGCAAATTCAGTTTCCAAATTTGCAAAAAATAGTTAAATAATTCTCTTAAATAGGACACTTCCTCTTTTTTAATGAGAAAAGAGAAAGCTAAATCATTGCAAAATTCTATATTTGTTCCGCAAATTTAGTCCGCAGATACGAAATGCTTCAATAAATTTGGCATTTCCCTTGCCTTACACTAACTTTGCACCACAAAAATAATAGAAATGCTTGATACTATCCTTATAACTGTGTTAATAGTTGCTATCTGTATAGCATTATTGTCTATCGGAATCTTTCTAAAAGGAAAGTTTCCAAACACACATGTAAGCGGTAATAAGGCACTCCGTAAAAAAGGAGTAGGATGTGTACAATCACAAGATCGTGAAGCACGCAAGCCTAATAAAAATGCCATAGCCGAAATTGAAAAGCAAAACAAAACGGATAATAATTAATAAACAATACGTGAAAAAGATTATGAAAAGAACAAATTTCATCCTGAATGGATTTCTAGCACTAGCCATCGTGTTAGTGTTTGCACAATGTAGCGACAACAACAACGCTGCAACTTCTTCCACTGCTCCGGCTGTCGGCGTTGCTGGTTCTTCAAACATGAAAATAGCTTATGTGGAAATCGATTCACTGTTGACTAAGTACAATTTCTGGAATGACTTAAATGAAGTGATGATACAGAAAGAAGAAAATATCCGCACTACTTTAAATGAAAAAGCAAAGAAGCTGGATGCTGATGCTAAAGAATTCCAACGCAAACTGGAAAATAATGGCTTCGCTACACGTGAACGTGCTGAACAAGAACAGATGAGACTGATGAAGCAACAACAAGAACTGCAGGCACTGCAACAGAAACTAAGCGACGAACTAGCTTCTGAAAATCAAAAGAACAGCTTGCAGTTACGTGATTCTATCAATTCATTCTTGAAAATTTATAATCAAAACAAAGGATATGATCTAATTATCAGCAATACAGGATTTGACAATTTGCTATACGCTAATCCGGCATACAACATCACACAAGAAATCATTGATGGACTGAATGCACGTTATACTCCCTCTTCTGTAAAAAAATAATAGTTCATCAACCTTATAATACAAGGAAGCGGTGTCAAAACAAAAATGACTGCTCCTAAAAGTTACAGATAGTAATTATAACACTTAAAAGGGTCGTATCAAGCTCTGTAT
>OGXZ01002189.1_pt1 | contig 10249 bp, 9 predicted proteins | sample 1576431 | NCBI WGS metagenome assembly OGXZ01 (sample SAMEA3541590, study PRJEB24748) | human gut metagenome | biome: human gut; feature: human-associated habitat; material: faeces | place: China | collected 2012
GATCAGTGGATTTTTTTGATAATTGCACTTTATTTTCCTTGTTGATTTCATCCAACACAGCATACCTTCAAACAAAAATCAGCCTGGCAGGAAGCGTGTTTTGACGCACGCCCAGCCAGGCTTTTCATTTCCCTCTTTTAAAAAGTCACACTTCTCCACACCATCTCCCCGGCCTTTACCGTAAGCACCGGTTCATAGATCAGATCCCCCTCCCGGAATTCCGCATCTTTATTGGAAAACGGCCGGTCGCCGAATACATTCCGCCTCCGGCAGGGCCGGAATACAGCGATATCCGCCTGTTTTCCAGGCCTCAGACTCCCAATCTGGTCCGAAAGCCCCAGGTTGACTGCGTTTTTCCAGGCCGCAATATGGATCAGCGTCCCAAAAGGGATCCCGAGGCAGCTGTATTTGGAGAGCTGCATGGCCAGATTAAAGGCCGTCGGCCTGAGATGCATGCTGAGCCTGGTGATATCAGTTCCCAGAAGATCTGGATAAAATCCCTCTCCGATGGCCGGCTCCGCTACCTCGAAGGAAAAGTGGGCCCGGGCATCCGCCGCCTCAAACAGGATCCCCTTTTCCCGCGCCGCCTTTACGGCGTCCGAGACGGCGCCGCGATCCAGGATCGTTGGTCCGGTGTTCTGATACATATGGGTAACGATATCCCCAGGCCGGAGGACAGAAAGAACTTCTTCTATCGGTGCCGGCGGGTCCGTAATATGGACCATCAAAGGAACCCCCGTCAGCTCCGCGATCTCCACCGCCCGCTTTAAAGGATCCAATCCCAGATCTCCCACGATATTCCGGCTGATCCGGATCTTAAGTCCCGCAAGCTCATTCCCGTACCGCCGGAACAGCTCCCGGATCCCCTCCGCGTCCATATGGTGCGGATCCACATCCTCCATGGCCTCCGGAAGGCTGGAAAGCCCCCCGGTGCTCACATGGATGTAAGGGCAGACAGCCAGCTTGGACGCACGGATCCAGGGCCGGTATCGTTCATAGGTCCCGCAGCCCGTGCTCCCGGCATCCACAGCCGTTGTGACTCCAGAACCAAAGCAGGCGGCCTCTCCAGAGATCCCGATGGACGCCATGGGATAGATATGGGTATGGTGGTCCACCAGTCCCGGAGTCACATAACAGCCTGTCGCATCGATCTCGCTGACCGCCCGGTCGCAGATCCCCGGCTCTGCCTTCCGGATCCTGCTTCCTTCGGCCAGGATATCCGCCTGGACCATGGTCCCATCCTCCGCGTTCACGACCGTTCCATTTCTGATCAGCAGTGTATCCATCTTCTTCTCCTCTCTCAGGCTGCCCTTATCTCTGGTAAACGCCCCGTTCCAGGACCTTTCTCAAGGATTCTGCCCGTTCTTCCAGAAAGGCTGGCCATTTTCCCTCATCCACAAAAGGCCGGTAATCATTCCGATCCTCCGGGATCCTTTCCAGCATATCTGAATGGGATGGATGGCTGGGTGTGCAGATGTCCACATGGATGGACTTCATCTCCTCGCAGCCCCGAAAAAAATCCTCCTGGAGGGACAGGGGAAGGCGGACCTTCTGAAGATAGTCCGTATTCATGGTATTGATCCCTACGCCTCCGTGCATGCCCCATACCACCGTTTTTCCCTCCTCGTCCTTCATTTCTACAAAAAACGAAGTGGTTCCCGGCGTGTGGCCAGCGGACAGTCTGGTGCGGATGACCACATCCCCCATGACAATGGGCGTTTCATCCTCATAAAAGCAGTCTGTTTCATAAGGAACGATGGCAAATCCCGTGTCGCTCATATCCGCCTCCGGGCGGTGACGCCATTCCTCATCCTCTCTGGACAGCCATACCTTTGCTCCCGTCAGCTCCTTTAAGGCCCTGGCCGCCCCGTCGTGGTCCATATGGGCATGGGTCAGAAAAATATGCTTCAGATCCTTTGGATCAAAGCCCAGGCGGTGGATGGAATCGATCAGAAGATACAGATCCTCCATCACTGTCGTATCGATCAGCGCCAGCCCCTCGCTGGTCTGGATCAGAAAGCTCCCTACCCAGGTATTCCCCACATACCAGACCCTCGGAGCCACCCGGAACGGCTCGATGGCCACCTTCCAGGGCATGGTCCTGGCATTATTTACAGTATCCATTGGCGTTACCTTTACTTCTTTACTCATGATCGTTATCATTCCTTTCTTTTCCCGGCCGGCAGCGCCGGCCGGACATTCGTTCATTATATTTTACGCCAGTCCAAGGGCCACGCAGATCAGAACTCCGATGGTATTAAAGGCCAGGCAGAACAGTACAGAAAACTTCACCTGCTTGATGATATCCACCTCTGCCAGCTCGCAGGCCAGGTTCGCCGCAGCCACCAGCGGAGAACATGGGTTCAGATAGGAAATATTCATACACGTTAACACCTGGTAGCCAGTCAGGCCGCAGCCTGCTCCAATACCCAGAAGCAGCGGGTTCATGCTCTGGAAGGCCTGATATGGGATGAAGATCTCCAGCGGCAGGATCAGGATCGCGTATAAAACATGCGTCCATCTTGCCATGGATTCCGGAACGATGCCAAGGACAGCATCCACCATAGCCGTTACCATTCCCGTTCCGTTCAGGATCCCGACCATGATTCCGATCCCCAAAAACAGGATCGCCGGGGCCAGCATGGTAGCCGAATGCTTGCGGATGATCTGGCTCTGCTCCTTCTGGGTATGGTAGTTGAGCAGCAGCGCCGCACATGAGAATACCATGAACAGCACATATGTTTTCACGCCGGTCATGAACATAAAGCAGGCCAGAGAGCCAAGAAACAGCGCAAAATTAGCCCAGAAAAGCTTTGGACGTGCCAGAGGATTATCCGAAAAATCCACCTTCTGGCTTCCGCCTCCATTTTCAAAGCTCTTTCTCAGCAGAGCGATCTCAGAGGCATTCTTTTTAGAATAGTAATAGCCAAAGCCCAGAGAGGTGACCACAGCAAGCCCCAGCATGATCGCCACCACCGGATAGAGGCTGGAAGCCATGACCACCGGATCGATGGACGGATCAAAAACCGTCATTTTCGCCGGCTGTCCCCAGGCCATGGCCGTCATGGGCGCTGCCGCCAGGGATACCAGGAGCACCAGGCTCCGCCGGTCTATATTGAGTCGTTTATAAAGCGGGGCCAGAGCCGGAATTGCGATCAGGTATGTGGTATTGTAGGCTCCATCCAGATGGCCGATGAAAGCCACAAGGACCGTTACCACCATAACGATGTAAATATTCCCCCTGGTGATCCCCACCAGACGGTTTACCATAATATCAAACATCCCCGTCTCGGACAGCACACTGAAATACAGGACTGCAAAGATACAAAGAAGGACCGAATTGAAGGTTCCTGTAACTCCTTCGGCGGCAAAATTCAAAACCTCCGGGAGAGAAAAACCGCAGAAAAGTCCGGCGATCACAGGTACGACCACAAAGGGTACCATGAGATGCATCTTTTTGCTCAGCGCCAGATATGAGGACACCGCAAACATAATAAGGCCAATTACAGCAATCATGACATTTCTCCTTTTGTTTTTTGCATAACCGCTGCTTCCTTTCTCCCCGGGTACATGCATTGTGAAAGTGCACAGTTTTTATGCTTTTTCATTTTTGTTTATGTGCATATTATCTCATATTTCCCAGGCTTTGTGAAACATATATAATTCATAATAGTATCAATTCTATTGATACCACAGGCTTTTTCCTGTATAATAAATGTATTCAGATCTTCTCCCGGCAGAAAGGAACGCTATGACTCTTTTACAAATGCAGTATTTTATGGAGGTCTGCCGCTGCGGCAGTACCCTAAAGGCCGCCCAGGCGGCAAACGTTTCCCAATCCACCATTTCCATGGCCATACGGGCTCTGGAAAAAGAGCTTTCTATCCCGCTGTTTGACCAGAGTTCCAAAGGACTTGCCCCCAACGCCGCCGGATCCTTTTTTCTGGATCAATGCAGCGGGATCCTGAAAAAGACCGAACGGCTGGCAGAGGAGATGAAGCAATTCCTCTCCATCAGCCGTCCTCTCCGTCTGGGCGTTCCAGTGGTGCTCAACGAATTTTACTGGCTGGATCTTTACTTCGAGTTAAAAAAACAGCTTCCCGATCTGGAATTTCAGACGACTAACCGTACAGTTCCGCTTCTTCTATCTATGCTGCGTGATTCCTCCCTGGACGCGGTCCTGGCCATGCGCGATGCGCCGGATCCCGATCTGAGGAGCCTGAAGCTGCATACCAGCCGTCACAGATATGTCACCATGTCCCGCCGCCATCCTTTGGCAGAAAAAGGCCAGGTTTCCTATGAAGACCTGATCACCTGCCCTGTCATCGGATACGCCGGTGACGATCTGAATACCCAGCTTCTGAAGTACGTTTATAAAAAACGCGGAAAGGAATTTTCCTATGCCTTCCATGTGGACCAGTTTTCCAGTCTGCTCCGGCTTTTAAAACACAACGCCGGGATCGCATTTCTGAACAAAAAACTCCCCAGCAGCGATCCAGAGCTGGTGAGCCTTCAGATCCGGGAGGAACAGGGAAATTTTACCATCTGGCTCCTATGGACCCCGGAGAGCCCCCTCGAGCGGATGCCCCAAAGCTTTTTCCGTGTCTGGACACATTTTTTTGAAGAAATACAGGATTAAAAAAGCCGCTTCCTGATCCAGTCTCACCGGAAAAGGAAACGGCGTATTTCTTTTTCTTATTAAGCCAGCTTGCTCTTTGCAAGCTCTGCTAACTTTGCAAATCCTTCTGCATCGTTGATAGCCATATCGGATAATACCTTACGGTTCATAACAACGCCGGCCTGCTTTAAGCCATACATGAATTTACTGTAGGAAAGGCCATTGATACGGGCAGCAGCGTTGATACGAGCGATCCACAGCTGTCTGAACTGTCTCTTTCTCTCTTTTCTTCCTGCATAGGAGCTGGTTAAAGCTCTCATTACGGACTGCTTTGCTACTCTATACTGTTTGGAACGTGCGCCTCTGTAACCCTTGGCTAACTTCAGCACTCTGTTATGTTTCTTCTTGGCATTTAAGCCGCCTTTAATTCTTGCCATTGCTTATTTTCCTCCTTCTTAATCCCGAATCTATTATAAGTACGGTAAAATCTTCTTCATTACCTTGCTGTTTGTGCTGTCAGTAACGATGTCTTTTCTAAGATTTCTTTTCCGCTTTGTAGATTTCTTAGTTAAGATATGGGATTTGTAAGCTTTATTTCTTACTAACAGACCTGTTCCGGACTTTTTGAAACGCTTTGCAGCTGCTCTGCTTGTTTTCATTTTAGGCATTGTAAATTCCTCCTTAAAATTATCCCTATTTTTTTGCAGTTAAAAACATTACCAGGCTTCTTCCCTCTACCTTGGAAGGCTTGTCAACGACTGCGATATCAGCAAGTTTCTCGGCAAAATCATCCAGGATGTATCTGGTCTGATTCATATGGGCCATCTCACGTCCGCGGAACCGGAGCGTAACCTTGACCTTATTGCCTTTTTCGATGAATTTTCTTGCGGAACCAACCTTCGTGTTAAGGTCATTGGTATCGATATTAGGAGAAAGACGGACTTCTTTCACTTCGATGACCTTCTGCTTCTTTTTCGCTTCTTTTTCCCTACGGATCATCTCATACTTATATTTGCCGTAATCAATGATCTTGCACACCGGCGGCTTTGCTGTCGGCGCGATCTTCACCAGATCAAGCTCTGCATCTCTGGCCATCTTATAGGCATCCTTTGCAGACATGATCCCAAGCTGCTCTCCATTTTCACCAATCAGACGAACTTCCTTATCACGAATCTGTTCGTTAATCATTAACTCGCTAATAGCCGTGCACCTCCATACTCATTTTAATATCGACAAAATAGAAAAGAAAAAGCAGATAGTAAACTATCCGCTCATTAACTGCATCGGTTCTGCATGCTGCTGCATGATTATGAAACCAATTCTGTATGAACCCGGGTCGCTTGCTCGTGCCAGGGTGAGGCGGATACCTGCTTTCCTGTGGGCTGCTTTCACAACCTATGTAACTATACTATATTTCCAATGCGTTGTCAACTACTTTTCCCAAAAAACAAACGGCGTTTTTATCACCAGGAACAGGGAAGAGGCCCCTTTATGGACTTTTCTTTGCCATAAAAGGGCCTCTTCCGCCTGTTTTACCAGTTCCAGACCTTCAACATTACTGAATCCAGGCGCCATCCTCTCCAACATAAAAGCCGTCCGGCGTCCTTGCATCGGTCATCATAGCTCCAGGCGTGCCGCCGTCCTGATCTGTGCGGAAATAATACCATTTCCCGCCAATCTCGTGCCAGCCTGTATACATATGGCCCCGGAAGCCGTCATACTCTGTATGCAGATAGTACCAGTGATCCTCCCACTGGAACCAGCCGTCTTCCATCCAGCCGTCTTCATCGAAGTAATACCAGTCTGAACGTCCATTGTAGGTCAGGTACTCCCACTGTCCGTGTGGATACGTACCATCACTGTAACGGATCCACCAGCCGTTCAGATTCCAGGCTCCCTGAGCATCTCGATAGCCTCCGGCTGCCGCAATGGCTTCACTGGTGTAGTAGTGGCCATGTTCAGATCCAATGGCATATCCTCTGGAGTAGAAGCCGTAAATGTTTCCATCAATTTTCAGATATTCTCTCGAGGGAATATACCCATTTTGTTCTGTGAACTGGTTTCCTTCCAGGACCCACTCCCCAGTCTTTCCCGCCGCATTGACAACCTGGCCCTTTTGAGCCTCGATGGGTTTTCTGGAGCTGCCGCTGCCATTTTCTTCTGACGCATCATCGTCATCTTCCTCTTTGGATCCGCCGCTGCTATACTCCTTCCAGAGGGCAGTAAAGGTTACGTCCTTCTCCGGCATGGTAAAGCTTCCGGTAGTCTCCGTTACGTCCGTACTGGTCCAGCCTGCGAATACATGGCCTGTCCACGTCGGTACCGCAACCGAGATAGGCTGAGTTGTTCCGCTTAAGATGTTTTCAGCCTTCGCAGGCATTCCCTGCGCTGCGCCCTTGGCTTCTCCATCAGAGTAGGTGATAGAATACTTTGTTTCCGTATCATCCGGCTCACCGTCTCCATTTGCATCCTCTTTCCAGGTGGCGGTAAAGGTTACGTTCTTCTCCGGCATCGTAAAGCTTCCGGCAGTCTCCGTTACGTCTGTACTGGTCCAGCCCGTGAATACGTAGCCAGTCCAGGTCGGTACCGCAGCGGAGATAGTCTGAGTGGTTCCGCTTAAGATGTCTGTCTTATTCTGCGGCATATTCTGCGCATTTGTACCAGCTGTACCGGCAGCGTAGGTGATAGAATATGTGGTTTCCGTCTCATCGGGCTCTCCGTTGCCGTTTATGTCCGCTGCAAAGGAAGTCCAAATAGTTGCAGTTTCAGAAACAGTATATTCAATTTCATAGTTTCCATCTTCATCGATTTTGCTGCGATCAATGGTTTGGGGCGTTCCGCCAATAAACAGCTGCCCGATCGTATACCCCTCATCAGGAACTATTTTTAACCTGATCGTATCACCGCTCCGCACCATCAAATCCTTATTGTCGAAGGTATCGCTGCCATACTGATAATTTCCGTGGCTTACGCTCCCCTCTTCTTCTACTAATGTGTGAATCTGCACATATTCTTTTTTTAGGATGATCTTCACCACATTATCTGTATTAGAAAGACTTTCAATTCCTATGATTTCTTTCTCCGGATACTCGTCTTGATACTGATCGATTACCGCTTTGATTTCAGGCCGCTCAATGTAGGCCCCTTCCTCAATAGCCGGACCGGCTATACCCCGATACTCGAAAGACTCGATTGGTTCGGTATTCTCGCTTCCAAGATAGACCTTTACCGAATAGGGAATGGTATCAGCCAGATCTGCTGCCACATATTTGGGAGTAAGAGGGATTTTAACAGCCTCATCCGCTGTCAGTGGATACTCCACTGTAAGGTTTCCTGCCTCCATAGCTTCCCGAAGTTCCCGCCTGGAAATGGACTCGTTTCCCCAATGAATATGTGTATCATTCGCTCCCAATGTCCATCCCTGGAATACTGCCCCTTCTGGGATCGCTGTTTCATCAGGAACCACATTACTGTACAGTGGCATGGAAAGGGCATCCTCTCCCGGTAAGGTAAAGGAGTCGCTCAAGGGAACTGTTTTATTATTATTTTCCCATACAAACTGATAGTTAGTCTCTTTTGATGTAATCTTCACAAGCGTTTCATCCTCTTGACTCCACCAGTTTTTAGGACTCAAGGTAATCTTCTTTCCTTCATACCATTGCCCATTCGGGTCAATGGATTCAAGGCTGCTGGTGAGATTCTCTGGTTCACCGCCTTCGTTTTGAGCACTTGTGATCACTTGATCGATATAATATCCCTTCTGAGGTTCTATATAATAGGTAAGATCATCCGAAAATTCAACTGCATCGCCCTTGTCAATCTCAACTTTATTTTCTTCCTAATTGTTGTAAGCCCAGGATATCTTAAGTCCGTCTCCTACTTCATATAAAATTATAGCATTTTCAAAGTATTGACGCACACCGCCTCCTGTCATTGTTAAAGGACATTTAATATTGCTGATTGTGACCGTATAAGTCCTTTGGAATTTAGCGCCACCCCAATTATAATTCTTTTCTGCTTTAATTTTAACATCTGCGATCTGTTCTCCAGCCATATCAAACAATTGGCTGTATGCTTCTGGTTCAGAAATGATACTCGGATCCGCCGGCATCGTCAAAGTCTGATCATTAATAGCAAACGAATCAAGGATTCTATTTTCCCAGACTAATGTTGATGATTGAGGCTCTAACTGGAACTGAAGCATTTTCGTTTCATCTGGAATCTTAAATGTTCCTTGCTTATCCGCAGTTTCCCAGTTTCCGTCTCCATCTGTATCTGCTTTCACTGTAATTTTCCCAAACGCCGCTTCTGAAAAATCATACGTAAACGCCAGCTCCGGCTTATGAAAAGCGATATTGATATCCCTATTCCCTGTAAGGCCTGTGCCGGTGATGGTATACTCCCTTTGCTGATTACTCTCAGCTGCGGAATTATAGTTCAGTCCAGGATCCTCATCGCAATTTACTTCTACCGTATATCCCTGGGCAATGGTAATGAGGATATTGAAGGCTCCGTTTTTCGCAACGTCGATCTCAATAGTATCTCCCACATACTGTCCATTCACCGTGTTTCCAATATTAGTTTCTGTCCCGGAAGCGGCTGTAACAGTAAGAGTCACCTTATACGCCTCTTTATAATAAAGGCGGATCGTTCTTCCGCTGCCTTCCTTAAAGTTTCCAACCACGCCGTTGTTGACTTTTGTACTGTAATAGATCGTGTTTCCGATCCTGGAAACGATTTCGATTTCCTGCTCCTCGCCATCCTCTTCCCTATGCACAACGGCCTTCTCAAAGGCGTAGTTTCCCAGATCTTCCGTCAGATCTGCGTCATTTAAAACGGCCTCTGCATTGTTTCGGATCGTCCCTGCCACGATCGTAAATTCATACTGTTCATCGGCAGGACTGTCCTCCAGATACACTTCAACGGGGATCTCGAGAGTACCCAGATGATCGTACCAAAGATAAAGCGCCGCTTGATCCTTCCCTTCAATCTCCGCAAAATTCACATGGGTAATACGGTCATTTCCCTCTTCATCCGTGGACGCATAGGCGTAGGACATATAGACCGCTTCTCCGTCAGGAGACACCTCGTCAGTTTTTGCAATCTGTCCCATCTGGTTTCCTTCCACCAGCTTCAGGATTTCGATACCGTCATCGTCGACGGTGATCTGAAGATTGTCCGCAGCAGCTGTAAACTCGGCCCCTGTCCGGGTATCCATGAGGAAAACATCCACAGCCTGATACTCCGTTGCAGATTTAATAAAGGTAATCACATAAGAGGAAAACGATTCTGCCGTAAAGGTGATCCTGTCGGACTTCTCAATTTCATCCTTTATGCCTTCCGTTACCACAGTGGCGTCATAGACGCCCTCCTCCTCGTTATGGGCTGCTGTCATCGGAAGATTGGGACGGTTTACGCCCATGGGACGCATTTTTCCCGGATGTTCCCTCTCCTCCAGATGAACGATCATAACATCATCGTATTCCTCGGGAGCTTCAATGCCGCTGACCTCCACATTGACATTGCCATCCGGCTCGATCTCCGCGCCCTCGCCGTCAAAGAGACTAATATCAAGGGCCATGAAATCATCACCAATAATATTGGTATTTTCCATACTGGATAGAAATTGCT
>OGXZ01002197.1_pt1 | contig 10216 bp, 8 predicted proteins | sample 1576431 | NCBI WGS metagenome assembly OGXZ01 (sample SAMEA3541590, study PRJEB24748) | human gut metagenome | biome: human gut; feature: human-associated habitat; material: faeces | place: China | collected 2012
CCTTCCATCGATTTTGATACAGAAGACAAACCGGATATTCCTGTGTATAATCCGGATATGATACCTTCTGCTTCTGCCCCGAAGATTAGTTTAAATCCGCATTACAATCCATTCAAGTCCTCCCCGTCATCCGGGAAACCTGCTGCAGCAAAGCCGGTGGATGAACAGTGGGAACAGTTGTATGAAGGATTGAATGATCAGGATTCGGTGGAAAGAGAAGCCGATATCTTTGAGTCGGAAAATGAAGCGGAAATCAATACATCCCAAAGTATTTTAGCCGAAAAGTCACCAGCACATTATCAATATAAAGGTAAGTATGTGATGACTGCTGTGAAGTCGGGACTAATGATCATAGACCAGCATCGGGCACATGTGAGAGTGCTTTATGAACGATATCTTGAGCAGATTCAGCAACAGACGAGTCATTCCCAGAAAGTCCTTTTCCCGGAGGTACTTCAATTCCCGGTTTCCGACGAAGTAATCTTGGAAAAACTTCTGCCGGAGATGAACAAGATGGGATTTGAACTGGATGATCTGGGTGGAGGAAGTTATGCCGTCAATGCAATTCCTACCGGACTGGATGGCGTAAACCCGCTACATCTGGTACAGGATATGGTTTTCTCTGCCAAGGAAAAGGGAGTGAAGGCTTTGGATGAAGTACATCAGTCGTTGGCTCTGACATTGGCACGAAATGCAGCCATTCCGCAGGGACAGGTTTTGAGCAATGAAGAGATGGAATCCCTTGTCAATGACCTGTTTGCATGTAGCAATGTCAACTATACTCCGGATGGCAAAAATGTGCTTTGTATTCTCAAACAGCAGGAAATTGAGCATCTTTTAGGCTAAAATGGGGTTTAAAATGGAAAAAAGACAACTTTTTTTAGAAAAAGTGCATTTTTTTTTATGAAAATAGGAAAAAATTAAAAAATAAGTAGTAATTTTGCCTCCAAAATATAAAAGATGATTTGTTTTAATGAATTATATATTGATTGTTAAATATTAAAGTTATGAAAAAGTTATTAGCTGTACTGGCATTTGCTGGTCTTTCATTAAGTGGATTTGCTCAGGATGCAACTCCTACAGAGAAGTATAGTGTTGCTACAAACTCTTTCTGGAGTAATTGGTTTATTCAGGCTGGTGCTGAGTGGAATGCTTGGTATTCAAGCGAGGAGCACGGTCAGAATTTCTCAACAAGCCCTTTCAAGAAGTTCCGTTCTAATCCTGGTGCTTCTGTAGCTATCGGTAAGTGGTTTACTCCTGGTATCGGTTTGCGTACCAAGTTGCAGGGTATCTGGGGTAAGGAAGTTTATAATCTGGAAACAGGTGCACAGGGTAAGTTCAATAAGTATTGGCTTTTGAATGAGCACGTCATGTTCAACGTCAGCAACTTGATTTGGGGGTACAATGAGAACCGTGTTTGGAATGTAATTCCATTCGTCGGTGGTGGTATTGGCCGTACAATAACTCACAACTTTTATTCAATGGACCTCAGTGCAGGTATCCAGTCAACTTGGAAGGTAGCTAAGCACCTCAATGTTTATCTTGAGGCTGGTTGGAACCGTATTGAGAGTGATATCGATGGTGGTTGGGAGGACGGACACCGCGGTTGGGATTCTCATGATAACAACCTCTATGCAGAACTCGGTTTGCAGTTCAATCTCGGCAAGTCAAACTGGAAGAAGACTCCAGACGTAGATGCTATCAATGCTCTCCATCAGTCAGAGCTCGATGCACTCAATGCTAAGTTGAACGATGCTAATGCAGAGAACGATCGTTTGAAGCAGAAGCTTGCTGAGCAGAAGCCAGTAGAGACTCCAGAAGCAGTTAAGGAGTTTGTTAACACTCCAGTATCTGTATTCTTCAACATCAACAAGACCAACGTTGCTTCTCAGCAGGATTTGGTTAACGTACAGGCTATTGCTAAGTACGCTAAGCAGAATGGTTCTAAGTTGCTCGTTAATGGTTATGCTGATAACGCAACTGGTACTCCAGAGATCAACCAGAAGCTTTCTGAGGGTCGTGCAGAGGCTGTTGCTGCAGAGCTCGTTAAGATGGGTGTAGAGAAGAGCAACATCACTACTCGTGCTAACGGTGGTTCAGATGAGCTTTCTCCAATCTCATTCAACCGTCGTGCTACTGTTCAGATTGCAGACTAATCTATATTAGATATATATCTTAAGGGAGGATGTGTCATAAAAGCGTGGCACATCCTCCTTTTTTTTAATGAGAAATGAGAAATTACAAATGAGAAATGAGAAAGGGGAAAAAGGGGGATTTTTAGGAGGAAATAAAGTTTTTTGAAGAAAAAGAGAAAAAAGTTGCGGAAAAATTTGGTGGAATGAAATAAAGTTCGTACCTTTGCACCCGCTTACGAAACGTAAGGGCGTTTAGCTCAGCTGGTTTAGAGCATCTGCCTTACAAGCAGAGGGTCGGCGGTTCGAATCCGTCAACGCCCACTGGAAATTTTCATTCGAAGGTGGTCTTGCAAGCGATTGTAAGGCCATTTTTTTATCCATTAACTTCCTTTTCTTAAAATCTTTATTCTTTATGTCTTGTTACTCAGAAAAAAGCAGTAATTTTGCAGTCCGATAATTATCATCATAAATACGACGTATGAAACTTGATTTACTTACCGCAATCTCTCCGATTGACGGTCGATACAGAGGCAAAACAGATGTTTTGGCTGCCTATTTTTCAGAATTTGCACTGATTAAATACCGTGTACAAGTTGAAGTAGAATACTTTATCACGCTGTGTGAGCTGCCTTTGCCGCAGCTGAAAGGGGTGGATAAGGGTGTTTTCGAAACCTTGAGAAACATTTACCGTAACTTTTCCGAAGCCGACGCGCAACGCATTAAGGACATTGAGAGCGTGACGAACCATGATGTGAAGGCTGTGGAGTATTTCTTGAAAGAAGAGTTTGACAAGTTGGGTGGTATGGACGACTATAAGGAGTTCATCCATTTTGGCCTGACTTCACAAGATATCAACAATACGTCTGTTCCTTTGTCTGTAAAGGAGGCGTTGGAGCAGGTGTACTATCCTCAAATAGAGGAACTGATAGCGCAGCTCCGTGCTTATGCGGAAGAGTGGGCCGCTATCCCCATGCTTGCCAAGACACACGGACAACCGGCTTCGCCTACCCGTTTGGGCAAGGAGGTAATGGTGTTTGTCTACCGTCTGGAACGCCAGTTGGCAACGCTGAAGGCTTGTCCGGTGACAGCAAAGTTCGGTGGCGCTACGGGTAATTACAATGCCCATCATGTGGCTTATCCGGAATATGACTGGAAGGCATTCGGCAATAAGTTCGTTTCCGAAAAGCTTGGCTTGGAACGCGAGGAGTATACTACCCAGATATCCAATTACGATAATCTGTCTGCCATCTTTGATGCCATGAAGCGCATCAATACGGTGATGATTGATATGAACCGTGACTTCTGGCAATATATCTCTATGGAATACTTCAAGCAGAAGATTAAAGCCGGTGAGGTGGGCTCCAGCGCGATGCCGCACAAGGTGAACCCGATTGACTTTGAAAATGCGGAAGGAAACCTGGGCATGGCGAATGCTATTCTTGAGCACTTGGCGGTAAAACTGCCGGTTTCCCGTTTGCAGCGTGACTTGACGGACTCTACCGTGCTCCGCAATGTGGGTATGCCGTTCGGGCATATCATTATTGCCATACAAAGTTCTTTGAAGGGTTTGCGTAAGTTGCTGTTGAACGAACCGGCCATCTACCGTGACCTGGACAATTGCTGGAGCGTGGTGGCCGAGGCTATCCAGACCATTCTGCGCCGCGAGGCCTATCCGCATCCTTATGAAGCGTTGAAAGCGTTGACCCGTACCAATCAGGCCATTACGGAAGCGTCTATCAAGGAATTTATAGAGGGACTGAATGTAAGTGAAGAGATAAAGAAAGAATTGCGGGTGATTACCCCCCATACTTATACGGGAATTTAAGCAACCACAGAAGTGTACCGGAGGAATTTCAACTTTTTACTCCGGCAATTGTTATAGAAACATATAAAATTCAAGGTATAATAGAGACAATGAATGGCCGTGAGGCCAAGGTTTAATTTTATTCGAATAAAAAACAATGAGTACAGAAAACGAAACTTGGCGTGATGCTTCTTCCGCAGAGGAGAACTCAGGTGCCGGCCGCGATGGTAACCAATTTAACAAGGAAGGTGGCTACAGCCGTCCGTCTTACAACCGTGATAATGGCGACCGTCCTTATCGCCCCAGATTTAACAGTGAAAACGGGGACCGCCCGCAGCGTCCTTATAACAGTGACCGCCCTTATCGCCCGCGCTTTAATCCTGGTGCGGACAATGGTGACCGTCCGCAGCGTCCTCGTTACAATAACGATAATGGCGACCGTCCCTATCGTCCGCGCTATAACAGCGAAGGCGGCGACCGTCCGCAACGCCCTTATGGAAACAATTCGGGTGACCGTCCTTACCGTCCGCGCTATAACAGCGAAGGTGGCGACCGTCCGCAACGCCCTTATAATAGTGACCGTCCGCAGCGCCCGCGTTATGGCAATGAGGGTGGTGACCGTCCGCAACGTCCTTATAACGGCGACCGCTCCTACAACAGCGACCGTTCTTATAATACGGACCGTCCCTATCGTCCGCGCTACAACAGCGAAGATGGCGACCGTCCGCAGCGTCCTCGCTACAATAATGAGGGTGGTGACCGTCCTTATCGTCCACGCTTCAATTCGGGTGGTGGAAGACCTGGCGGATACGGCAACAGAGACAGCTATAGCCGTCCAGTCCGTCGTTCGGCCGATTATGACCCCAATGCTAAGTACAGCAAGAAGAAACAGATAGAATATAAGGAGCAGTTTGTGGACCCGAACGAGCCTATCCGCTTGAACAAATTCCTGGCCAATGCCGGTGTTTGCTCCCGTCGCGAGGCTGATGAATTCATCACTGCCGGAGTCGTTTCTGTAAACGGAGAGGTGGTGACGGAATTGGGAACCAAGATTAAGCGCGGTGATGAAGTGAAGTTCCACGACCAGACGGTCAGCATAGAACGTAAGATTTACGTACTGCTGAACAAGCCGAAGGATACTGTGACTACTTCGGATGACCCCCAAGCACGTCGCACGGTGATGGATTTGGTGAAAGGCGCTTGCAACGAACGCATTTATCCGGTAGGTCGTCTGGACCGTAATACTACAGGTGTGTTGCTGCTGACAAATGATGGTGACCTGGCTTCCAAGCTGACGCATCCCAAGTATCTGAAGAAGAAGATATATCATGTGCATTTGGACAAGAACCTGACAAAAGCCGATATGGAGCAGATTGCAGCCGGCATTCAACTGGATGATGGGGAAATCCATGCAGATGCCATCAGCTATACGGATGACTTCAAGAAAGATGATGTCGGTATTGAAATCCACTCCGGCAAGAATCGTATCGTGCGTCGTATCTTCGAATCGCTGGGATACAAGGTGATGAAACTGGACCGTGTGTATTTTGCCGGTTTAACCAAGAAAGGCCTGCGCCGCGGCGAATGGCGTTACCTCACGGAACAAGAGGTGAACTTCCTGCGCATGGGTTCTTTTGAGTAATATATATAATAAGGTATAATAACTGTTTTATGGAAAAGATTAGTAGAACAAAGATTGTTGACCTGCTGAAGTGCCGTGATTTTGGTGCGATGGTCAATGTAAAAGGTTGGGTTCGTACCCGCCGCGGTAGCAAACAGGTAAATTTTATCGCCCTGAATGACGGTTCTACAATAAATAATGTGCAGATTGTTGTTGATTTGGCAAACTTTGACGAAGAAATGTTGAAGCAGATCACCACCGGTGCATGTATCAGTGTGAACGGTGAGTTGACCGAATCCATTGGCTCTGGTCAGGCAGCCGAAGTTCAAGCGCGTGGAATCGAAGTATTAGGTACTTGTGATAACACTTATCCGTTACAGAAGAAAGGTCATACGATGGAGTTTCTTCGTGAGATCGCTCACTTGCGTCCCCGCACCAATACATTTGGAGCTGTATTCCGCATCCGCCACAACATGGCTATCGCTATCCATAAGTTCTTCCATGAACGTGGTTTTTTCTATTTTCATACACCTATTATCACAGCGTCTGATTGTGAAGGTGCGGGACAGATGTTCCAAGTTACTACCAAGAACCTTTATGATTTGAAGAAGGATGAAAACGGAGCGATTATTTATGATGATGATTTCTTTGGCAAACAAGCCAGTTTGACGGTATCTGGACAGTTGGAAGGTGAATTGGCTGCTACTGCTTTGGGGGCTATTTATACATTTGGTCCTACATTCCGTGCGGAGAATTCTAATACGCCGCGTCACTTGGCCGAGTTTTGGATGATTGAACCTGAGGTTGCGTTCAATGATATTACTGATAATATGGATTTGGCCGAAGACTTTATTAAATATTGTGTACAGTGGGCGCTTGACAACTGCTATGATGATGTGAAGTTTTTGAACGACATGTTCGATAAGGGATTGATAGAACGTTTGCAGGGCGTGCTGAAGGAGGAATTTGTCCGTCTGCCTTATACGGAAGGTATCAAGATACTGGAGGAAGCTGTAGCAAAAGGTCATAAATTTGAATTCCCGGTATATTGGGGAGTAGACTTAGCCTCTGAACACGAACGTTATTTGGTGGAAGAGCACTTTAAACGTCCTGTAATCCTGACAGATTATCCGAAAGAAATCAAGGCATTCTATATGAAGCAGAATGAGGATGGCAAGACTGTCCGTGCAATGGATGTCTTATTTCCGAAGATTGGCGAGATAATAGGTGGTTCTGAACGTGAGGCTGATTATGACAAACTGATGACCCGTATCCAGGAATTGGAAATTCCGATGAAGGATATGTGGTGGTATCTGGATACCCGTAAGTTTGGTTCATGCCCTCATTCTGGTTTTGGACTTGGTTTTGAGCGGCTGTTGCTGTTTGTTACCGGTATGACCAATATTCGTGATGTGATACCTTTCCCACGTACTCCGCGTAATGCTGAATTCTAATTGTTGGAAATAATAATTCAAAAAATCCTGCCCTATAACATAGAGCAGGATTTTTTTTGTATTTAACTGTAAAAAAGTTATTTAAAAAGCAGGAAGTTTGAAAAAAATTTCTAATTTTGTATATCCACATTACGCAATTTGTTAACTAAATATATACAACTATGAAACGGAAAAAATTATTCCTACTGATGATAGCATTCTTGCTTATCGGTACTTCGCGTGTAGTGGGACAGGAAAAATCGGATGTAACCCCTGTCAACTTGAAAGGAATTTGGCAGATGTGCTTTTATGTATCAGGGACTCCTCAGGTACCGGGTGAGTTGAAACCAAGTAATTCTTTTAAAATTTTGTCTGATGACGGCAAGTTTACCAATATGACCATGATTCCTAATCATGGAGCTATTATTATTGGTTCTGGTACCTATCGGCAGACTGCTCCTAATGCTTATACAGAGCATGTGGAGAAAAACTTGCATCTTCCACAATTGGTAGGTGTGGATAATATTTTGGAATTTGAGATGAAGGGGGGAGATGTCATGGTGCTGAAGTTTTTTGTGAAAACGGATAAGGATGGAAATGAAATCAATTCCTGGTATTATGAAACTTGGAAACGAGTGAAAATGCCTCCTGTTTATCCAAAGGATTTGGTCAGATAAGTTTGAATCTTTGTTTATAAACAAAGAATAGTCATTTTTCGGGCTACGCTTTCATTTTTTGAAAGTGTGGCCCTATTTATTTTATACATGATATTTGTCTGACGAAACAAGTGTACTTGCTATTATGGTGGGATATGTGTCCTATTTATATGATTACTTGTTTGGATACTTAAATGAAAGATGCTTATGTACTAATTTTCTTCAATAAAATGATGTAATGAGTAACTGCTACCTGTTTGCAGGTTGCTTAAATATAAGGTAAAACTCCTGTAATCTCTTCTTAATTTGCACAGAATTTCGAAAAATGTGCTATTCTTCATCACTTTTATGCCTTTTCAAGAACAAAGATTGGAAATAATCGTTAACTTTGTCGCCAATAACAGAAATAGAAAAGGAGATTAATGTCTAAACTTTATATAATAGCGGGGTGTAACGGAGCCGGTAAAACGACCGCTTCGTACACGGTATTACCCGAAATTTTAGAGTGCCGCGAATTTGTCAATGCCGATGAAATCGCTAAGGGACTTTCTCCTTTTAACCCCTCAAGTGTGGCTATCGAAGCCGGGCGACTGATGCTGAAACGTATCGGAGAGTTACTGTCGGCCGGAGTCAGCTTTTCTGTTGAAACCACATTGTCCACCCGTTCTTATATCAATCTTATCCAGCAGGCACAAAATCAAGGATATAGTGTCAGCCTTATTTATTTTTGGCTGAATTCGCCTGAATTGGCTATAGAGCGAGTGAAACAGCGTGTTGCCAATGGAGGGCATGATGTGCCTGCTCCCATTATCCGTCGTCGTTATCGTTCGGGGTTGGAAAACTTTTTCCGTATTTATATGCCTTGCGTGGATTATTGGATGCTTGCGGACAATAGCTGCACACCGCGTGTTATTGTGGCGGACGCCTTCCGTTTGGGAGATGAGGCCCATATCTATAATCAAGAACTTTTTACTAAAATCAGAAGTTATGTCAACTGAAGAAGAATATAAGGAATTAAGTGCGAAGTTGCGTTATGGTTTAGAACTAGCGGAACAGCGGTTGATAGAGGAAACTGCACGGCGCGAAGGGACATTGTGTTATGGTCGTCCCGATGGAAAAGTAGTCCGGATCTCAGCAACTGAACTTTTAAAGCTTCGTCAGTCCAGTGGAAACAATGCGGCATCTGTGGCTGTGTGTACTTGCTCTGAGATGGAGAGTGGCTGGAATCGTTGAAAATAGAATGAATAACTGTATATGTATAGGGAAGAATCAAAATCTCTTCCCTATGTTTTTTAGTCCGTTATTCAAAGCCTAGATGTGGTTATATCAGCCTTTTGTATGCGAATAGCAAGAGGAAAAAATATCTTAATTTATTTGTCAGTTCAAAGAAAAGCCGTACCTTTGCAAGCCGATTATTATCAAAAGTTTATAAAGGATTAATTCTTAGCGTGTTAATAGTTCTTTGTCCGGGAACGGTTAGAAACGCTGAGAAGAATTGTTTTTTAGTAGTTAACATTTAAAAAAGAATTTAAGAGTGGATACTTTAAGTTACAAGACCATTTCTGCAAACAAAGAAACAGCTCATAAAGAATGGGTTGTTGTCGACGCAACCGATCAGGTCGTAGGCCGTCTCGGTTCGAAAGTTGCGAAACTGTTGAGAGGAAAGTACAAACCAGACTTTACCCCTCATGCTGACTGCGGTGATAATGTTATTATCATTAATGCAGACAAAGTGAAATTTACCGGAAACAAGTGGAACGACAAGGTTTACTTGCGCTATACAGGTTATCCCGGTGGTCAGAGAGAAATGACTCCTGCTCAGTTGATGAAGAAACCTAACGGTGAAGAAAAACTGTTGAAGAGAGTAGTAAAGGGTATGCTTCCTAAAAATCGTCTGGGAGCACAGTTGCTGGGCAATTTGTATGTTTACGCTGGTAGTGATGAAACAAAATTACGCAAAGATTATTTCAGGATTCATTCTGGCGGGGTTGCTGACATTTAGTTCTTGTCAGTCGACGCATGAGATGGCAAAAACCGATTACCAGATTGCCAAAGTAGAGGGAAGGATGATTGACATTGACGCCAAATGGGACACCCATCCCGATGCAGATGCCGTGGCAATATTAAAGCCTTATAAAGAAAAAATAGACAACATGATGTATGAGGTGATTGGCAGCAGCGAGCAGAAGATGGACAAAGGACATCCCGAGAGCTTGCTTTCTAATCTTGTAGCGGAAGTATTGCGTCAGGCTGCAACCAAGGTGCAGGACAAGCCGGCAGACATGGGACTGGTGAATATGGGAGGATTGCGTAATATTTTGCCTGCCGGAGATATTACGGTGGGAACGGTATATGAGATATTGCCATTCGAAAATTCGCTTTGTGTAATGAAGATGAAAGGAACACACCTGAAAGCATTGCTCACAAGCATTGCATCGTTGAAAGGAGAAGGGGTGAGCGGTATCCGGATGGAAATTACCAAGGATGGAAAATTACTGAATGCTACGGTGGGCGGCCAGCCGATCGATGACAATAAGCTGTATACCGTGGCGACAATCGATTATCTG
>OGXZ01002209.1_pt1 | contig 10193 bp, 15 predicted proteins | sample 1576431 | NCBI WGS metagenome assembly OGXZ01 (sample SAMEA3541590, study PRJEB24748) | human gut metagenome | biome: human gut; feature: human-associated habitat; material: faeces | place: China | collected 2012
CCGCACTTCTGTGCGGTGTTTCTTCCGTGTATCTTTTTTGTCTACACATTTTGGTACGGCTGAAGGGATTCGAACCCCCGACCTTTTGATTCGTAGTCAAACACTCTATCCAACTGAGCTACAGCCGCATGTCATTGAGAGGACTGTATTTGTCCTGCTCGCTGACGGCTTAATTATATTAGCACAGGTTGGAACAGAATGCAAGAGGAAAATAAAAATTTCTCCAAAAATTTTCTTCGGCCGGGAGAGGACCGGGTCAAGTGGAGCGCTCTCCCTCTGCAACAATGCGCTCCAGGCAGGCCATCAGATCCGACATGGTCTCCAGCTTGACATCCATCTGCAAAATGTGCTCCCGGAGCTCGGGTGGCATGGAGTCAAACTTTGCACGGATAGCGGGATTGACATAGGACATGGAAATCACCTCGCCGATAGTATGGACAGGGGTACGGAAATTCATACCATGAAAGGCAATAAAAACGCGCTCCGGAACCGGAGCGCGGGAGTTTTTGGTCTGTCCCCCACAGAGAGGCGTCTGCCACCCTGCGGGGGTACAGTGGTTTTGGGTGTTTGAAAAGAGAGGAAAGAGAGGAGGAGTCTTGATTGATTGCTCTGGTATCCTGACAATCTCTATTTTAACAGGTCTAAGCCCAAAGTGATGAACCATTTTCAAATTTAGTATGAACGTTTTATGAACGCGGAAAACGACTTTTTCCCTGGGTAAAGGGAAAGAAAAATGGCCATATACCGCCAGGCATGCCAATGAGCGAGCGTACTCGCAGCGCATGAAGTGCTACACAGTACGAATGCGGTACAGGGCGTTGAGCACCCGCCAGTTCTGGGGGAAGGGCCGCATCAGGTTCCAATAGCCAACCCCGTATAGACCATATTCGGGGATCAAGGCCAGCTTGGCCTGTATGCTACGGGCATCCTCAAACCAGACCTCATGGGTTATGCCGTAGCCATCAGTATAGCGGTACCAGGGGGCCTGGGCCTGCTCGCTGTATTGGATATCCACACCGTAGCGGACCGCCCTGGCCACCGCCTCCTGGGGGGAAATGGACTGAGCCTTGGTACGTCCCTGCACAAAGGGGAGCGGCCAGTCGTAGCCGTAGAGGGGGACGCCCAGCCAGATTTTGGAGGCCGGGATTTCCGTCAGGGCATACTCCACCACTTGGCGCACATTGGGCAGGGGAGCCACTGCCATCGGCGGACCATAGGTATAAAACCATATAAGCCCCCTGCAATGACTATAATTGCTCGCCGTCCGTTTCGACACGTGGAAATACATAGAGATTCATGTCGCTTGCCTCCCACCGGCTGCCGGTTGTCTTGGTGTATAAGATCTTCTCCAGGACTTCCTTCAAGATGGTGTTTTTTTCGCGGGGGTCGGTCAGTGTGGGGTAGAGGGCAAGCACACGCTCAATCCGGGGAATGATCTCGAAGCGGTTCCGGGCGATACGTCGGGAGGCAGTAAGGGCGGCCTGGGTACTTTCGATCTGCTGGTTCACCTCCGCCATGCGGGCGGTCAGGGCCTGGGATCGCTGAAGAAACAGGTCGGTGGAGTAGACACCCTGCTCAACCAGGTTATAGAGATTCTCCATCTGCGCCTGTAGGGTACCGAGGGTACGCTGAAGAGAGGTGATTTCCTGCTCCGCCGTGGGGCCGGTGTGGGAGATAGTCTCCTGGGACTGTGCCAGTTTTACCTTGTAGTCGGACAACCAAATACGCAGGGAATCAAGCATACCCGCCTCTACTTCCTCCAGGACAGAGCTCTTGCAGGTACAGTCCTTATTCGGACAAGCCACGGTATCGCGGCCGTGCTTGAACTTCCGGCGCTCCATGCTGCGGCCGCATTTGGAGCAGATCAGCAGGCCGGCCAGGGGATTTCGTATATTGGTGCTCTTGGGGACGGGAGCGTGGGAGCGGTTCTTCAGCATGAGCTGGGCGCGGTGCCAGAGCACTTCGTCCAGAATCGGCTCATGCCGGCCGTCGGAAAGGTGGACGGAACGATCCACCGGGCGGGTTTTCACCAGCTCACCGTCCACCATGCGCTTGACGGTGGGCCGGTAGCTCCAGCGGAGCTTTCCGATGTAGGTTGGATTGGTCAGAATGTCCTTCACAGTGCAGGGCGGCCATTTACCGCCGGTGGGGGAGGGGATGCCCCTGGCATCCAGCCGCTTGGCGATCGTATAGGAGCCGAGCGGGCGGAGGGTGCCGTCGGGGAGGAGTTCTCCGTTGACGTACCAGTTGTAGATCTGGCGGACAATCTCGGCCTGCTCCGGGATGATGCGCAGGGAGTACCCCTTTTCACCGGACAGCTTATAGCGTTCATAGCCGTAGGTGGCCTTGCCGGCGATATATTTTCCCTCGGACAGAGAGGCCCGGCGGCCGCGCTGGAGCCGTCGGTTGATAGTCTTATACTCCCGCCGGGACATAAAAAGGCCGAACTCAAAATATTCCTCGTCAAATTCGTCACCCGGGTCATAGATCTTATTTGGAGTGACGATTTTTGTATCGCTGTACTTAAAGGTGTCAGCCACGATGCCCTGGTCGGTGGTATTGCCGCGGGCAAGGCGTTCCACCTCCATGACCAGGACTCCGGCCCATCTACCATCCTCCACGTCGTTGAGCAGGCGCTGCATCTCTGGCCGGGCCGCGATGGACTCGCCGCTGCGCACCTCCTCATAACACCCGGTGATATTGAACCCGCGCTTTTGAGCAAGCTTGAGCAGGGCGGCCCGGTGCCGGGCCAGCGTATCTCCCTGGCCGTTGGCCTCGGCCTCCAGGTCTATACGGGATTTACGGAGATACAGGCAATATTCGTCCATAGGGCGGCCCTCACTGCTCTGCCGGGAACACCTTGGACAGCTCGATAAAGCAGCCAGACAGGGTGTTGACCTTGGCCACGGCCTCAGCGGTGTAGAGCTCCTGGACACGGTAGCGGCCATCCACCAGGGTGCTGACCTGTACGGTGCGCTCCTCGGGGCTGACAATCCAATACTCCGGCACTCCGGCACGCTCGTACAGGTTATACTTGGTCAGCCGGTCGTGGCATTGGGTGGAGGGGGACAGTACCTCAATAATAAGGTCAGGTGCGCCCTTGCAGCCTATATCATCCAGCTTGCCGGGGTCACAAACCACCGACAGGTCAGGCCCCACCATTGTGTCAACATCCTCCGGCCGATCGTCCGCCCGCTCAAAGAGCCGGACGGCGAAGGGGGCGGGGTAGACCTTGCACTTCTTTCCCTCCAGGTAGTTGTAAAGCTGGGCCAGAAGGGCGGTGATGATCTCCTGGTGTAAGCGGAGGGGCGGAGCCATCATCACCGGCGCGCCGTCGATCAGCTCGATGCGCTCGCGTTTATCCCAGGTCAGGGCATCAGCTAAAGTGTAACGGTCTTCCTTCAGTAATGGCATGTAAAGGCACTCCTTTCTGTCTACAGGCCATAGAGAGAGGCCAGGGCGCGGAGGGCTTTATAGTAACGCTCCTGCACCCCGGACATGACGGCAGCGGCCTGGCGGTCGTCGTCGATCAGCTCGGCGGCGTAGGCCTCTCGCAGCACCTGCTTGGGGAACTGGAGGGGGGTGGTAGCGCCCTGATCCTGCATATACTCCTTGAGGGATTTCCACGCCAGATCGAAGGTGAATTCAAACCGCTGGATCACACCGTCGCGGACGGTGTCGGTGGGGTTGGCGGCATATTCCTCCAGGGCCTCACCCAGCCGCTGGACAGCCCGGAGGTAGTTATCGCGTTTCGTCCTGACCATACAGTACAACACCGTCCTTTTCGATATTTTGCAGGTTTCGATCCACACCTCCTGCGAGGGAGGTAACAACTAGAGCAAATTAGACATAAAACATTCTAAAAATTAGTCACATTGACAAATCATTTTTTGATATAATAACACTACAACTAGTTTGCTGTTGCGCAGATAGGAGGAAGCAATATGGAAAAAATTCTGAATGCCGCGCAATATCTTTTTGAAGAATATAAGAAATTGGCTGGCGAAACCATCGACCAGATGAAACTGCACAAGCTGCTCTATTTCGCGCAGCGTGAATCCTTTGCCATCACAGGAAAGCCGCTGTTTTCGGAGGAGCTGGAGGGATGGAAGTATGGCCCCGTGTCTCCGAAGGTGCGCGCCTACTTCACGGAAGACGGCATTGCGGCGCCTACCGAGGAGCCAAGCCTGGAGGGCGCCTATATTCTTAAAAATATATTGCTGGAGTACGGCCCGATAGCATCGTGGAAGCTGAGTCAGATGTCCCACAAGGAGCAGTCCTGGATAAATGCCAGAAGCGGCCTGGGCCCGGAAGAGGTTGGGAACGTCCCACTCTCCTTGGAGGATATCCAGAGAGATGCGGAGAAGGTACGGCCCTACGATCACATGTGGGACATGTACTACGATGAGTTTGAGGATCTGGAAGCAGAGGAGGGCGGCTGAATTGGTAGGAAAGGTATACCTGTCGGTCGTCGAATACTACGACAGCAAGACGAAGACTACGAGGAAGAAAGGCCGCCCGGTTTTGGTTGTGGCAGGGCCCAGAAACAACGACTACACTGTACTGCCGATTTCCACCATTAAGCGGCGGGAGCACCTGGATTCAGACTATGATATCCCCATCGAAACGAACATCAGGGCCGGGCTGGCTCTCAGTGAAGAATGCTTCATACGTACACATAAACAGACGACCGTACATATGGGTGCACTGATTAAACAAAAAGGGGATATGAAGAACGACTATCCCGACCTTTATCTAACCGCTCTGCAAAAAATGGAAGAGTTTCAGCGCCATATTATGGACGATGCGCTTTGAGATTTCATCCCCCGGCCTGTGGCCGGGGGATTTTTTTATACTGGGCTGGGTTTTCTTCAATCCGCCTTCGAGCGGGTGGAACTGCTTGTGGAGAGAGGTTTATAAGCCGAGAAGCTGGCGCTTTTTGGCCTCAAACTCTTCCGCCGTAATAATCCCGTCGTCTAACAGCTTTTTGAACTTCATGATTTCATCAGCCGAACTTGCTGACGTATCGAGGCTTTGGTGTTCTGGACTGGAGGTAATTTGGTCCAGCAAGGAGAGAATTTTTAGTGCGGTCTCTTTGCAGGAGCGATATAGTATCCCGTTACGCTTGGTTTCCGATACTAAGATCGGGATTTCAATATGAGACATGTAAGGAACTTTTGTTGCAATTCTGATCCCTAGTTTTTGAACGAGGTCACGTTGTTGCTTACCAAGCCCCCCTCCAACAATAGCACCAACACCCCCGAATAGAAGGCCACCAACTGCGGCGCTCCCAAGTCCACCTTTTGTCACACTTGCTCCATCTTCCAGCAATTCATAATTTATAATATCGTCAAAGGAAAAAAGATATGGGCTCTCGCCTTTCGAGACCATACAGCTCCACAGACGATCTTTTGAAAATACCACCAAGTATTTACCAACAGATTCGGTGGGGACTAAAGTGGAATATATGGCGTCATCTTGTAATGTCTTAGAAATATGTGTGCGAACATCAGCAGAAGACATGGAACCAATCTGTACGAAATTGCTACACCAAGTCTTGCAGGTGCTACACAAAAAACCGTCAGTTAACTTTGTCCGGTTAAGGATGTTAACTTTTTTCCCACATACTGCACAAACTTCGCTTTTATTACCTAATGACATATTGATTCCCCTCTCTATAATGGGCACAAAATCAGCTTACCATCCAAACAAATCCTGCTTATATCCGGGCGCCCACTGGCCCAGGACACGGCCCACGGTGCGCAGTTCGTCGAACTCGCCTACTATGATGTCGTCATACTTTGGATTTAGAGAGACCAGTCGGATCTGCTGATTTTCCCGATCGACCATCAGCCTTTTGCAGTATGCCTGGCCGTTCAGTACGAATATTCCGATATTGCCCGGCTCAATACTGAGGCGGGACTTCACAAAAACGGTGCCGCCGTTATGGATTTTAGGCTCCATACTGTCGCCGGAAATGATTATGCCAAAATCGGTTCCGTCCGGGATGACACTGGGCGGGTATTGCTCGATATGGAAATCCGGCTCGTCTAGATAATTGCCAAGACCGGCGGCAGATGGCTGGTTGTACACATTGATTTGAATCATCGGGCCACTCCGCTTGGATTTTGGCAGGGTGATTACCTTCCCATCCCCGTCCTCCTGCTGGGAGTAGTGGGCCAGGGACTTTTCCTCGTATCCTAAAATAGCCTTGACAGCTCCTTTGCCGTGGTCGGTCAGCTTCTCGTAGCTCTTCGCAATTTTCTGTGCCTCCTCCGAGAGATCGGAGGGGGCCTTTTGAATATTAGAAAAAGATCCAATTTTATAGATTTGGCAGAGTGCAAGAAATGTGTCGGCATCTGGTTGCCTGTGGCCACTTTCCCAACCGTACAAGGTTTTATCAGATACGTCTATACCATCCTCGTGTAACTTTGCCAAGACCTCTCGCACTGATAGGCCGAGATCCTTACGTTTTGATTTAAGCAATGGGGCAATAGAACTACTCATATCAGCGCCTCCTTGTCCTTACTATATCCAAGGATTTCTATGAAGTCAAGATATTTTTCTTCGGTATGAAGAAAAATATCTGTATTTTCCCTTGACATTCTTCGATACGAAGGTTATCATAAAGATAGATTCTTCGATTCGCAGAATTGAGGTGAAATAAGTGACCGTTGCACAGAAGATGAAACTGCTTATTGAGCAAAAGGGGATTACCTACACATTCATTTCAGAAAAAACCGGGATACCTGTAGATGCACTATCCAAGTCATTTCTCGGTAAGCGAAGGCTGCCTGCGGATGAAATGATTTCAATTTGCCGTGAAGTAGGTATCGACCTGAGTGACCTAGCAGCAGATCGTGTTGGCACAGCGCCCCCCCCTTGACGGGGCGGGGCAGGAAAGGGGGTGAGCAGGGATGGACATGGAAAAAGTAAAGGCCTTCGCTGTCCGCATTTTGGAGGAATGTGAACAGGAAGGCCTTACGGTGGCGGAAGCTCAGATGATTCCGCAAGAACTAAGGTTCGCGCTGGAGAGAAGGATCTTAGAGATCCATGAGCACACGGCGGTTACACGTCCTCAAACTGCTCAATAAAGCAGTCATAAAGGTGTTTATACTCGTCTGCAAACCCTTTGCAGTCTTCAGGGGCTGTGGCTGACAGCTTTCCCTCCTTGATTTCGAGTTGCATATAGAGTATGGCCAAGTCGTGCGCGCGTTTTTCATTGTCCACAAAATTCACCTCCCTTCTACCGCCTATATTCTACCACGGCGGCGGGAGGAAGGCCAAGGCCTGGCGACCAAGCCGGGCGCGTGAGAAAGCCCTGCCCCTGACGGGACGGGGCCGGGAAGGAGGTGAGCGGGGTGAAGATCATCATCGAAGCTGATTCGAAAGAAATCGCCGCTCTTGTAAGCGAGTTACAGGAACGGCGAAGATGGGAGCTATTTGAAAGCCCTGTCATATATCGCGGGTTGTCTGAGCAAGGGGTAGCTGGAGTCTTCGGTTGTCAAAATACCGGCTCCAAAGGCAGCCTGATTGAGAATCACGGCGGCGGGGCCGGTTAGATGCAGTCTTGCGTCGATAGGCTGCTGTGCTCCTGCTGTGCGCTCGTGATAGATGGATAGATAGCGTTCAACATCCTCGGAAAGAGATCTGGAGCATTCCTCCACACGGTTGATATTAGTAGGTGCATTGTGGAACGTCCAAGTGAAGTTATGGATAAGGAATCTGCTATTAGGGACAGCACGACGAATGCCTGCACCCAAGAATGGAATCAATGCAATGGATTCGATGGCTCCCATGTTAATGACTGTTGTTGGAAGCGGGAAAGACCGCAAATAGTTATACATAGTAAATCCGGAGTTCAGATCGCCACCTTCACTGGACATCAGGATTTCTATTCCTTTCAGTCCCTGTGTGTTCATTGCGTTTAAGAGCATATTCCGAAACATTTCCGCAGTGGAGACATTGATAGGGCCAAAAAAATGGATTTGTTGTACGAAATTCATGTTTTCACCTCCCTTCTATCGGCTACATTTTACCACGGCGGAGGGTAGAGGACAAGGGGTAGCCTATCGTATGAATAAAGGCTTGTTTCTGACGGGGCGGGGCCGGGAAGGAGGTGAACTGGATGGGTGACGTACATCGTCTCAAGATCAATACCAGAACTGGCGTGTTTGAATTGGACGGTGTCTCTATCATGGAGCAGGTGCTTGAGTGTACGATTCATTACCGGGGGGACGCGCCGTCTGTTGTGGAGATGACGATTCTTGCGGACATTGATCTGGAGGACTGCCTAGAGATCCAAGCAAGGAGCACAAGAGCGCGATAATGGAAATTATGGTCGGGATGATAAATTTCCAGTCAATTTGTGGGTGGAGAAAAGCCAGCCCCTTTAGAGGAATATGAGAATTGAACACAATAGGGTGGATTTTACCATCCATGGTTCTGAGTGTTTTCCCGTCATCCTTGAGTTCGCCGTTGACATACCCGGCCAAAATGCAATCCGCCAATATTTCCATATCCTCGGAGCTTTCTCTCCAAGAATCAATTTCTTCCCCGCTTTGAATTCGCCTGATCATCTTTCGCATCGCCCTTTTATATTCACGCTGAGATCTGATCATGTACGTTCCTCCTTTGGGCCAGTATATCACGGATGGCAGAGGGCGGACAAGCGGAGCCGGGGTTACCCGGCGCGTGAGAAAGCCCCGCCCCGTCAGGGGCGGGGGCAGGAAAGGGGGTGAGTTCCATGGGATGGGACTGGTCATCATTTTTTGGAACCGCGCTTGGATGCGCCTTGGGATGGTATATTTTCCCCCGGATCGGCGCGTGGGTCAAATTCAAGCGCGGCCTCAAAAGAAATCCAGCAGGAAGACAGGCAAATTGCCGCCAGAAGCAGCGGGAACGGGGCGGAGCTTAGCCATAAGCACATAGGACAATCCAAGGATCACATAGGCTGACCTGGAGGTGAGCAGCATTGAGGACAATCAAGGCCCGAAACGGATTCGTTTTCACGTTTCCGTTTGAACCGCCCTGGGAGGATCTGCGGGCGGAGGGGAGCACGCCGAACGGCGGCAAGTTCTACATATTTGATTCCTGCGTGATTCGAGATCCGGAGGAACGGGCCGCCATTGACCGCCGTGTCGCTGACGTATTCGTCCAGGCGGAGCGCCGGAAGTTCCTGGCGGCTCTGGAGGCGGAAGAACAGGCGGCCCAGGCCGCCGGAGAAGGGTAGCAAAAATGCGGGACCGCCCTGTGGGCGGCCTGCAAGAGAAAGGTGGACAAGCATGCGAACGCTAAAAACGTCCCGGCGGGAGCTGGAGCATGTAGCGGTGTGCGTTACAGGAGAAGTGAGCGCGGAATTTATCCGGGATATCCAGGAGACCATGCGGCGGGAGAACCAGCGGCGGCGGGATGCGGGCCGGCCGCTACTCCTATCCAGCTCGAACAGCTGGAGGTGGAATATGCTGCTACCAAGAAGAAACTCGAAGGGGTAAAGAAGCAGCAGGCTGCTGCCTATAAGGGAGTAAACGAGGTAACTACCCGCAAGCAGAATGTGGCTGCCTCCATCGAGCGTGCCGAGGCTGCCGTAGAGATGGCAAAGCTGAATCTCTCTTACTGTGTGGTAGTGGCTCCTTGTGATGGTAAACTGGGTCGCCGCTCTATCGAGGAGGGACAGATGGTGAATGCAGGAACCACCATTACCTACATCATTCCAACCAACAACAAATGGGTGATTGCCAACTATAAGGAAACCCAGATAGAGAATCTCTATGTAGGACAGAAGGTGCGTATGACCGTAGATGCCATCAGTAACAAGGAGTTTGAGGGTACGGTGACCGCCATTTCTGGTGCTACCGGTTCGAAATATTCGCTGGTACCAACAGACAATTCGGCTGGAAACTTTGTCAAGATTCAGCAGCGTGTGCCTGTAAGAATCGATTTCAACAACCTCAGCAAAGAGGATAATGAGCATCTTGCTGCCGGCATGATGGTGGTTGTCAAGGCTGAGAGAAAGTAAAAACAGCTAGATGGAAAAGAAGTAATATATGGAAGAAGAATATAAGAATTATCCGTTTTATGATTGGGTACCCAAACCGCTCGGCATCATCTTCATGATCATCCTCTTCGTGCCGATGATTACGATGAGTGGTGTCTATTCTGCCAATAGCGGCGAGATGATGAGCGGGCTCGGC
>OGXZ01002210.1_pt1 | contig 10192 bp, 9 predicted proteins | sample 1576431 | NCBI WGS metagenome assembly OGXZ01 (sample SAMEA3541590, study PRJEB24748) | human gut metagenome | biome: human gut; feature: human-associated habitat; material: faeces | place: China | collected 2012
GAATTCTATAAATTCATCCTTGACATTAGAGATTTCTCCCTTGTCATAAATTGTACGGCGGTCTGTTCGAGAGTGTGCTTGGATGCTTCTTAAAGCCGCTTCGCCGATTTTTCCCATCGGTCGTAACAGGTACGGTCGTTCTTTCGATTGGTCTGTCATTGATCGGGGTCGGCGTCAATTCCTTCGGCGGCGGCAGCTCGGCGCAGGACTTTGGTTCCATGGAAAATATGCTGCTTGCTATTTTTGTCCTGATTGTGATTCTGGCAGTGAAGCACGGAACGAAGGGATATTTAAGTTCTTCCTCGATTCTGGTCGGAATTATTGCCGGTTATGCTGTAGCATTCATCATGGGTCTGGTGCTTCCGCACACGGGCATTGCAGCGGACGGAACCGAATATACCAAAGCATGGGTATTAAACTGGGATAAGGTAGCACAGGCGAGCTGGATCAGCATTCCGCCGATCGTCCCGGTTAAAATTGTCTTTGATATGCGCGCAATTTTGCCAGTTCTTATCATGTTTATTGTAACCGCTGTTGAGACGGTCGGAGATATTTCCGGTGTCGTTGAGGGCGGTATGGACCGTGAGGCGACCGATAAAGAGCTTTCCGGCGGCGTTATCTGCGATGGACTTGGTTCCAGTATTGCGGCGCTGTTCGGTGTTCTTCCGAACACTTCGTTCAGCCAGAACGTAGGTCTGGTTACAATGACAAAGGTAGTCAACCGCATGGCACTTGCAACCGGCGCGGTATTCCTGATTCTGTGCGGTCTGATTCCGAAGCTGGGTGCGATCGTTTCGATCATGCCGCAGTCGGTACTGGGAGGCGCAGCGGTTATGATGTTCTCTTCGATCGTAGTTAGCGGTATTCAGCTTATCACGAAAGAGAAGATGACTTCACGCAACCTGACCATCGTCTCTGTTGCACTGGGTGTTGGTTACGGCATGGGTGCACATGCAACCATCCTTTCCAAGATGCCGGAAGCAATTCAGCTTGTATTCGGCGGATCTGGTATCGTTCCGGCAGCTTTCATGGCGATTATCCTGAATGTGCTGCTGCCGAAGGATGAGGCGTAAGAAATAGGAAGATTAGAAAAAGGTCATAGGTACATAAAAATATAAGATCCATCTATAAAATATGGAATGTATGGCTGAAAGTGATACGTAGATGGATAAAAAGGGACTGGCATCATGCTGCATGTGTGATGTCAGTCCTTATAGTTTTATTCGATTGTTACCAGATTCTCCAGGCGTTTGAGCTCCTCCGGCGTGTCTACATCCATCAATTCCTCCGGCACTTCGGCAGTCACATACTGGACAACGTCTGGATGCTGGCGGAGAACATGGCTTCCGCCAGCTTTTTCCGGCAGATGGAGCAGTTCGTCAAAATATGCCCGGTCGAAGAGAATCGGGCTTCCGACGGTGGTTGAGACGGAAGGTTCGGGAGAAGCCGCCATTTGGACGCTGCAGAGCTGTACAATAGGTGCCTTACATTCGAGATAGCGCCTGCACATCCGTTCCAGTGTCCGTGGACGCAGAAGCGGCTGATCTCCTAGGGCAAAAAGACATCCCGATAAATCAGGGCATTTTTCCAGCAGGTGCGTAAGTCCCAGGCGAAGTGCCTCGTTCCGGTTAGGGAGTGTATGAAGAAGCACAGGAACCCCGAATGACTGACAATAATCGTGAACCTCCCGGGAGCGCGTCACAACGAGACGATCGGCAAAGAGCGGAACAGAACCGGTCACATCCAGTACCGAGTGGATGAGCGGAGCACCGTGGAACGAAGCCATGAGCTTGTTCGAGCCGAAACGTTTTCCAAGACCGGAGGCCATGATGATGCAGGCGATCCGGACATCGTTTGAATTTTGCAAACAAGTGAAAGAGGACATTTGTGTTCCAGAAGAGAAAAAAACAGATTTCCGTCTGCAAAAAAATTCTTCATATAATTGTTGCCCACTCTCCGTACATGCATCCCGATATGCCTCATACTTAGCTAGAAACTCCCTCGCCTCCGCCGTCATCTGGCTGCCTCCGCCGCCTTTTCCGCCGGTGGTGCGGACGGTCAGTGGAAATCCAAGCGTGGCTTCGGCGGAGCGGATAATCCGAAGTGCTTTTGTATACGCCATATTCATGGACAGGGCGGCGGAGCGGAGCGAGCCGGTTTCTTCGATGGCATGAAGAAGCTGACGAGGACCTTCGCCAAAGAAACGCTGGTTTTCGTCGTTGCAGAGGTAGGTACGGATGAATGGTTTCATAGTTTTTATCAAATCCTCCTAATCTTTTCTGGAAAAAGGGGTCTCGTTGTATTTTAAAAATAACAACGGAATTATACCATGTTTTATGCTATAATAAAAGATAGATAATTTTGTTATTTAAGAAATAGATGAAAAAGAGGAAAAACCTATGATGACGATTCGAGAATATAAACGGGTAGAAAGCCTGGAGGAAGCCTGGGAGCTGAATCAGAAAAAAGCGAACCGGGTGATAGGCGGTATGATCTGGCTGAAGATGAGCCGGGGCAATGTAGGAACCGCGATTGATATTTCAGGGCTGGGGCTGGATCAGATAGAGGAGACTGAGGATACATTTGAGATCGGTGCGATGGTTACCCTGCGCCAGCTGGAAGAACATCCGGGACTGGCGGCATACACAGACGGTGCCATGCGCGAGTCGGTGCGTCATATCGTCGGCGTGCAGCTTCGGAACCTGGCGACAGTCGGAGGCAGTATCTATGGCAGGTTTGGATTTTCAGATGTCCTGACGATGTTCCTGGCGATGGACACCGAAGTGGAACTTTACAAAGCTGGACGGATGCCGTTGGTGGAATTTGCAAAACAGATCGGCGGCCGGGACATTTTAGTCAAATTAATTGTCCATAAAGACAAAGCCGTATATCACTATCAGTCCGTGCGGAATACGCAGACTGATTTTCCAGTGCTGACCTGTGCGGCGGCGAAACGGGCGGATGGAGCATATCGTTTTAGCATCGGTGCGCGTCCGGGGCGTGCTGTGTTGTTCGAGGCATCAGCGGAGACAATACAGGCGCTTATAGAGGAAAAGCAAAAGGCTGAAACAAAAGCAGATGCGGATGCCAATATCAGAGAAAATCAGGACAAGGCGCAGACCGGGAAGAAAGCAGCCTGTCTTGCAAAGTGGGTCCGTGATCAGGTTCAGACGTCTTCAAATATGCGCGGCAGCGCCGAATACCGGAAACATTTAACCGGTGTTCTGATAAAGCGGGCGGTGCGTGTGCTGGAAGAGTGCTAAACGAAATAGGACAATAAAATGATCGTATAACAGTATGAATATTAGGAGATTCACATATGATGCAGATAACGATTACTCTAAATGGAACGAAGATTTCCCCGGAGATTGAACCGGATACGCTTCTGATTGATCTGGTACGCAGTCAGGGCTGTTACAGTGTCAAGCGCGGCTGCGAGACGGCAAACTGCGGACTCTGTACCGTATTTCTGGATGAAAAACCAGTGCTTTCCTGTTCCGTGCTGGCGGCGCGGGCGGACGGTCACAGCGTGACGACGCTGGAAGGGCTCCAGGAGGAGGCAAAAGAATTTGGCGCATTCATTGCCGATCAGGGAGCCGAACAGTGCGGCTTCTGTAATCCGGGCTTTATCATGAATGCGCTGGCGCTGTTCCGGGAAAAAGAGTTCCCGGAGGAGGATGAAATCCGCGAATATCTGGCAGGAAACCTGTGCCGCTGTTCCGGTTATGAAGGACAGCTTCGCGGCATTCTGGCATTTTTAGACTGGAAGAGAGAAAAACAGAAGGAGGCGGCAGAATGAGAGTAGTCAATACTTCTGTACGAAAAAAAGATGCGATGCAGCTGGTAACCGGACAGCCGGTTTACGTGGATGATCTGGCGCCGCAGGACTGCCTGATCGTCAAACTTCTGCGTTCCCCGTATGCGAATGCGATGGTAAAAACGATCAACACTGCGATCGCAATGAAAGTTCCGGGCATCGAGGCAATTTATACCTGGGAGGATGTGCCGCAGGATGCAAAGCGCTACACACAGGCGGGGCAGACATACCCGGAGGCGAGCCCGTATGACCGTCTCCTGATCGACCGCCATGTCCGTTTTCAGGGCGATATCGTGGCGATTGTAGCAGGAAAAGATGAAAAATGTGTCGATAAAGCACTCCGCCTGATCAAGGTACAGTACGAAGTCTTAGAGCCGGTTCTGGATTTCCATACGTCAAAGGACAACCCGATCCTGGTTCACCCAGAGGACAACTGGGAGAGTCTTGCTCCGGTCGGCGCAGACAACAAGCGCAACCTCTGCGCGCACGATGAGTGCGGCAACGGGGATGTCGAGGCGGTTTTAAAGGACTGCGACATCGTGATTGACCATGTATACCACACAAAGCCGTGCCAGCAGACGATGATGGAGACATTCCGTACCTATTGTTCGATCGATACCTACGGAAGATTAAATATTTTAAGTTCCACGCAGATCGTGTTCCACTGTCGCAGAATCGTGGCAAATGCGCTTCATATCCCGAAGTCGATGGTGCGCGTGAGCAAGCCGAGAATCGGCGGTGGGTTTGGTGCGAAGCAGACGGCGGTCTGTGAAGTGTATCCGGCATTCGTTACCTGGATGACGAAAAAACCGTCGAAGCTGATTTATAGCCGGATGGAGACACAGACGGCGTCTTCGCCGCGCCATGAGATGGAGATGCATGTGCGTCTGGGCGCGATGAAGGACGGCACGATCCGCGGCATCGATCTTTACACATTGTCCAATACCGGTGCTTACGGCGAGCATGGACCGACAACCGTTGGACTGTCAGGACACAAATCGATCCCGTTGTATGGAAGTGTTGAAGCATTCCGCTTTATCAGCGATGTTGTCTATACGAATATCATGTCGGCAGGCGCGTACCGTGGCTATGGTGCGACACAGGGACTTTTCGCGATCGAGTCGGCGGTCAATGAGCTGGCAGACCAGATTCAGATGGATCGCTTTGAGATCCGCCTGAAAAACATGGTTAAAGAGGGCGATCTGATGCCAGCATATTATAATCAGGTTAATACAAGCTGCGCGCTTGACCGCTGTGTAAAAAAAGTGCGTGAGATGATCGGTTGGGAAGACAAATATCCGGTGCGTGACATGGGCAATGGCAAGGTCCGCAGCGTCGGCATGGGTATGGCGATGCAGGGATCGGCAATCACGGCGATGGATGTCGGAAGTGCCCGTCTCAAAGTCAACGACGAAGGGTTCTATACATTGTCGCTCGGAGCGGCAGATATGGGAACCGGCTGTGACACGATCTTGGCACAGATTGCGGCGGAAGTGCTGGAATGCCCAATCGACGCGATCACGGTGCTGGGCGCGGACACGGATTCATCCCCGTATGACTCAGGTTCTTATGCATCGAGTACGACCTATCTGACCGGAAAAGCGACCGAACGGTGTGCGCTGCGCCTGCGTGAGCAGATCTGTAAACTGGGTGCAGAGCTTCTGGGCGTCCCGGCGGATGCAGTGGAATTTGACGGAAAAGAGGTATTCACAACCGAAAAAGCCGGGGATGAGACGAAGAAGATCGCTCTGGCTGATATCGCAACGGCGTCCATGTACGGGCATGAAATTCCGCTGGAGGTAACCGAGTCGAGAACCGCCCACATTTCCCCGCCTCCGTTTATGGCAGGTGCGGTTGAGCTTGAGATTGATATGGAGACAGGCGAAACCAGCGTTATTAATTATGCGGCAGCGGTAGACTGCGGTACACCGATCAATCCGAATCTGTCCCGCCTGCAGGTTGAGGGCGGTCTGATGCAGGGAATCGGCATGGCGCTGACGGAAAATATTACCCGCAATGCACAGGGTGGTGTGCGTGAAAATTCCCTGATGCAGTATAAGATTCCGACCCGGATTGACTATGGACATTTAAACGTTGAGTTTGAGAGCAGTTATGAGCCATCTGGTCCGTTCGGAGCAAAGTCGATCGGCGAGATTGTTATCAACACGCCGCTTCCGGCGATTGCTGATGCGGTGTACAATGCAGTCGGAAAACGATTCTATGAGCTTCCGATCACGCCGGAGCAGATTGCACGCGCGGCGGCAGAGAAGCTGGGAGAAGATTTTATTTAAAGAGATAGATTAAAAACAAAACGCTGCAGCAGAATGTTATATGTTAGCATTTTGCTGCAGCGTTTTGTTTTTGTGTGCGCACAATGTCAATTAATTAGTGTCATAGTTCTAAGTTGTTTTGGCTTGCATTCTGCCGCAGGTCTATATATAATGAAAGAGTGAATATCTATTTTAGGTCTGGTAAATCTGATTTCATGATTCAAATCTATTTATTTTAATTTCAAATCAAATTCAAGTAGAATCTCTTTTATCTCAGGATATCATTAAAAGTATCCAAATTTTAAGCCTGTATGATATGAAAAATACAAGGCAAGGTAAAAAATCAATAATAGGGGGAAATATATGTTCAGTAAAATAAACAGTTTCAGCACCCGCGGCATCGATGGCTACCGGATCACGGTGGAAGTTGATGTGAGCAACGGATTACCGAGTTTTGTCATGGTGGGCTACCTGGCGGAGGAGGTGCGGGAGGCGCAGGAGCGCGTTCGGACTGCACTTCGGAATGCGGGGTTTTGCCTGCCGCCTAAGCGGATCACGGTCAATTTATCGCCAGCCGGGGTGCGGAATCCCGGCAGTACTTATCACTGGCGCGGCTGCCGCGCGGCGCACTGACCGTGGTCCGCATCTGATACGGCAGTACGAACTGCCCGGACAGCTGGCGGCACTCCCGCACGGCATCTGTGAGCTGCACGCCCATGGATGCCAGCAGGATGCCTGCTGTGCAGCCGTCATCCTCCAGCATGGCGCAGAGCAGATGTTCCGGCTCGGCCCGGTTCAGGTGCGCGTTCTGTGCCCCGATGATGGCGTAATCCATGGTGCGCTTGAGGTCCGGCGCAAGAGCGTAGCGATCCAGATGCAAAGCCGGTGCGCGGCGGCTCTCGGCCAGCTGACGGCGCACCTCCGGTTCCCGGATCTGCTTGCCCTCCAGAAACCGTGCTGCCGCCCCGTGATCCTGCTGCAGGATCGCCAGCAGCAGGTGGCCGGTATCGGCTTTTTCGCAGCCAAGGTTCCCGGCAAGCTCCACCGCACTGCGCAGCAGCTGATCCGACTCGTGCGAAAAGCCCTTGTACCCGCCAAAGCCAAGTTTTTCCCAAATACTCATTTGCCCGCTCCTTGCTGATGAAATTCGTTTTCACAAGAAGTATAGCCCCGAAGCACAGAAAAAAAACATCTCTTTCTGTCGGGATGGGAAAACAAAAAGGAGATACCCGCAGGCATCTCCCCCTTCGCTGTTTGATTTTTCAGTCCATTTCGGCCAGAGCCTTTTTCAGGTTCTTGGCGATCTGATCCGGGCAGCTGGTATTGCGGAAACCGCAGAGCGTGCCCTCCATGCGGTCGATCACATCTTCGGCCTTCATGCCCTTGACCAGACGGCAGATGCCCTTCAGGTTGCCGTTGCAGCCGCCAATGACCTCCATGGACGCAATGGTGTGGTCATCGTTCAGCACAAAGTTGGTCTGCTTGGAACAGGTGCCGCTGTTCGGGAAGCTGAATTCTTTGCTCATAGTTCAAAATCCTCTCTTTTTGACAGAAATCCCGACGAAGATCGTCTGTTTCTATTATAGAGCAGCGTGCCGGAATGTCAATGTGACCGGGTCACACATCAATACCGCGGCGCTTGTGGGCCAGCTCCAGAATGCGGGCCACCTGATCGTCCGCCGTGGTACAGGTACCCACCGGGTGCGGCACCTTATGGTTTGCACCGTGGAAGTCCGTACCTCCGGTATGGATCAGCCCATACTGCTCACACAGAGCAGCACACTCGGCCCTGTCCTCCGGGCTGTTGCGGGGGTGCTCCACCTCAATGCCATCGATGATGCCCTCTTTGGCAAGCTGACGCACCAGCGGCATGCTCTTGTAAACGGTCGGATGTGCAAATACCAGCACCGCACCGGCAGCTTTCGCCGTGGCGATCACTTCCTGCACCGAGGGATATTTTACCTGATGCAGCACCACACCGCGCGGCTCCCAGCCAAAGAGATAACTGTACAGCTTGCCGTACACAGCATCGCACAGCCCCAGCTGGTGCAGCGCTTCCATAATGCCGCTTTTGAACAGCACACCGCTGTCCTTTGCGTATTCCAGCGCCTGTTCCGTGCGGAACTGCGGGTACAGCGCTTCGATCTCCTTTGCGCTTTGCAGGCCGCACTCGTTGCGGCGCTGTCGCAGGATGTCGCAGTGCTCCTTCAGTTCCCGGCTTTCCGGGTTCGGGAAGTAGCACAGCAGGTGCACGCGATGCTTATGCTCATGGTCATAGCCGGTCAGCTCGGTGGCCGGGAGCAGGCGCACGCCGTCCTGCACAGGGTGCTCATAGCAGTAGTTTACGCTGAGCAGGGTGTCGTGGTCGGAAATGGCCATGGTGTCCAGCCCCGCCCGCGCCGCCATGAGCGGCAGGCGGTGGATGGGCACAGAGCCATCGGAACAGGTGGAATGGTTGTGAAGATCGCCGGGCATGGAAAATGAACCTCCCAAGAAAACCAGAGAAAGGCTTCCCCAAAAGAGGAAGCCTTCTATCATATCAGTGCTTATAGAAATTGATCAGGCAGCCGTCGGCCAGGATCTTGCGCTCGTCGGCGGTCAGCGGAGCCATGTACAGGCTGAACTCTTTTGCGGTGTCGCCCAGCACATAGGCCTTGATGTTCTGCAGGTCGCCCTTGAGGGCCTCGCGGACGTTGGGGATGAACACATAATCGCCCAGACCGAAGGGCGTTGCGCCCACCAGCTGCAGCGGCAGCATGCCCCAGTTGATGAGGTTGGAGCGGTAGCGCTTGGTGGCGTACTCGGTAACGATGTTGGCACCGGCCCCCAGCACACGCTGGCAGCTGGCCGCCTGCTCACGGGCAGAACCATCGCCGGGCTTGACGGCAAAGATGGTGGATGCGATCTGTACATCGTTCCAAGTCAGGTTTTCGCAGCCGGGCACCTTGTGCAGCTGGGCCAGCACCTCGGCGCTGCCCTCGCCTGCACGGCGGGCCTTTTCTTCGGCCTGCACGGCCTTGGCACGGCCCACATACTCCGGGTCCTTGCGGCTGAGGGTGAACTCGGCCAAGCCCAGAGGATTGGAACGGTAAGACGAAGTCTCACCGGAGGGGATCAGCTCGTCGGTGGTCGTAACAGGGTCGGTGATGTAGGACGCCACCTTCAGCAGCAGGTTGTTGCCCAGCGGTGCGATCTCCGGCCAGTCCTTGATGTTGGGGCCCAGCTTGAGCAGGGCGTCGTAGTCGCCCTTGCCAAAGCCCTGATACACGCGGGTGTCGTAGCTGGAAGGATCGTACTGGTACTCCGGCACGGTGGGATCGTAGTCAATATCGGTGGCCGGGGTCAGGATGCCGCCGTTGGCCGTGGTGGCCGCAATGCTGCGGGCATCCATCAGTGCCACACCGGAAAGCTGGCCGTTGCCGGGCTTGGAGCCTTCGCGGCTGGGGAAGTTGCGGGTGGTATGGCGGATAGACAGCGCGCCGTTGGCGGGCACGTCGCCTGCGCCGAAGCAGGGGCCGCAGAACGCAGTGCGGACGGTGGCACCGCTGGCCATCAGGTCGTGGATGACTCCGGTGCGCACCAGTTCCATCATGATGGGCTGGCTGCCGGGATACACGCTCAGGGCGTAGTCACCGCAGCCGCCGGTGTGGCCCTTGAGGATGGAGGCAGCTTCATAAATGCTGTCGTACAGACCGCCTGCGCAGCCTGCGATCACGCCCTGATCCACACGCAGTTTACCGTTCTCGATCTTGCTGCACAGGTCAAGGCTGACATCCTTACGGCCGATCAGCTTCTGCACATCCTGCTCGCAGGCATGGAGAATATCCTCAAGGTTTGCGTTCAGCTCTTCAATCGTAAATGCATTGGAGGGATGCATGGGCAGTGCGATCATGGGGCGGATGGCAGAAAGGTCTACCTCTACCACACCGTCGTAATAAGCAAGGTCGGCCGGAGCCAGCTTCTTATAGTCGGCGGCACGGCCATGCACCGCAAGGAATTTCTGCGTCGTTTCGTCAGTTTCCCAGATGGAGGACAGGCAGGTGGTCTCGGTGGTCATGGCATCGATGGCGTTGCGGGTATCCTGACGCAGAGACGCAACGCCGGG
>OGXZ01002214.1_pt1 | contig 10189 bp, 8 predicted proteins | sample 1576431 | NCBI WGS metagenome assembly OGXZ01 (sample SAMEA3541590, study PRJEB24748) | human gut metagenome | biome: human gut; feature: human-associated habitat; material: faeces | place: China | collected 2012
AGAGCATCTGCCTTACAAGCAGAGGGTCGGCGGTTCGAATCCGTCAACGCCCACACAAGAGAAGGATGTAACTCATAAGGTTACATCCTTTTTCTCTTTAACGGCCTCTCGTCTCTTTAACGGTGAGTCGTCTGTGCTTCGTCTATCAAACATCAGTTTTTATGCCGTTCTGTCGAAAAGAGCAAGAAAAATGTGAAAAACATTGCTTTATGTCTATAAATCAGAGCGTTTATAATTATTTATGTTATCTTTAGAAAGAAAAAATCGTATTGTTTCAGATTAAATTTGTATATTTGCACCATAATTCAGGCATACACCCTAACAGAAGAAAAAGAATCATTTATAGATAAATTTATGACACTTGATTTGCTGACAGCCATATCTCCTATAGATGGCCGTTATAGAGGAAAGACCGAGTCGTTGGCCGACTATTTTTCCGAGTATGCACTCATCCGTTACAGAGTGCGCGTAGAGATTGAGTATTTCATCACACTTTGTGAGCTGCCTCTCCCGCAGCTCGCCTCCTTTGACCATGCTCTCTTCCCACAGCTCCGCAGCATCTATGCCGACTTCAACGAGGAAGGCGCACAGCGTGTTAAGGACATCGAGAAGGTGACAAACCACGATGTCAAGGCAGTGGAATATTTCATCAAGGAGCAGTTTGACAAGATTGGCGGCCTCGATGCCTACAAAGAGTTTATCCATTTCGGCCTCACCTCACAGGACATTAACAACACGAGCGTGCCCCTTTCAATGAAGGAGGCGCTGGAGAACGTGTATTGTCCGTTGGTGGAGGAGCTGATAGCACAGCTGCAGCAGTATGCTGACGAGTGGAAGGACGTGCCCATGCTGGCAAAGACCCACGGACAGCCCGCCTCGCCCACACGTCTGGGCAAGGAGATCATGGTGTTCGTCTATCGCCTCACAGAGCAGCTCGCACAGCTCAAGGCTTGCAAGATGACAGCCAAGTTTGGCGGTGCTACAGGCAACTACAACGCTCACCATGTGGCATATCCTCAGTATGACTGGAAGGCGTTCGGCAACCGCTTCGTAAGCGAGAAGCTGGGTCTGGAGCGCGAGCAGTACACCACACAGATAAGCAACTACGACTGTCTGAGCAGCGTGTTCGATGCCATACGCCGCATCAACACCATCATCATCGACCTCGACCGCGACATGTGGATGTATATCTCGATGGAATATTTCAAGCAGAAGATCAAGGCAGGAGAGGTAGGCTCAAGCGCCATGCCCCACAAGGTGAACCCCATCGACTTTGAGAACTCTGAGGGTAACCTCGGTCTGGCTAACGCCGTGTTGCAGTTCCTCGCACAGAAGCTGCCCGTGAGCCGTCTGCAGCGTGACCTTACCGACTCTACCGTGCTGCGCAACATCGGTGTGCCTCTCGGCCACGGTGTCATAGCCATGGAGAGCACGCTGAAGGGTCTGCGCAAGCTCATACTCAACGAGAAGGCCATCGCCGCCGACCTCGACAACACATGGGCTGTCGTGGCTGAGGCCATACAGACCATCTTGCGTCGCGAGGCTTATCCGCATCCCTATGAGGCACTGAAGGCGCTCACACGCACCAACACCAAGATGACAGAGGAGACCATCCACGAGTTTATCAAGGGTCTGCAGGTGAGCGACAGCGTGAAGGCAGAGCTCATGGCCATCACGCCGCACAACTATACAGGCATTTAATGCGCCACATTGCGGGACGCGCTGCATGGCTTGTCCCGCAATGTTCAAATTAAACCTGCCTATCAAACAAGAGCGTCGCAGACGCGACATGTCGGGACCGTAAAGAGGCCGTAGACGCACCTTGAGGTCATCAATGCGCCATGATGTCATCGACGCGCCATGATGTCATCGATATGCCATGAGGTCATCGATGCGCCATGAGGTCACCGACAAGCAAAAAAAGAAATTATCAATAGGAATTTTGAATTTTAATTTTAAAACGAACTGTTTTCAATCAATAAGAACAAGAGTAGATTAAGGTTGGCACAACAAGAGGCCACGCCGTAACTAAAGAATCTTTGTTTAATGAAGAGCATTTTCGTTAAGCCTAATGGGTAGAAGAAAGCTTGCTTAGAATCAGCCATGGCACAGACAGATGCTACAAAAAGGAAGAGATTATAGTACTATAGTTTTAAATTTTTTCGAGATTTTTAATTTATTAACCACGGCCGTGAGGCCAAGAAAAAGAAACATTTTACACAATGGAAGTAGAAGAGAACAAGACACAGGAACAGTCTTCTGAAAAGAAAGACAGCACTCAGGCTTACAGCCGTCCAACAGGCAACTATCAGCGAGAGTACAGCAGCAACACGGGCCGCTCACAGCGTCCCCGCATTCACACACAACGTGCTTACAGCTCTGACAAGAGCAACAACGACGAGGGCGGATTCCGTCCCGAGGGCTTCGGCGCCGGTCTGCAGAGCAGCAACAGCGGCTATCAGCAGCGTCAGGGTGGCTATCAGCCCCGTCAGCAGGGTGGCTACCAGCAGCGCCAGGGTGGCTATCAGCAGCGTCAGCAGGGTGGCTACCAGCAGCGTCAGGGTGGCTATCAGCAGCGTCAGCAGGGTGGCTACCAGCAGCGTCAGCAGGGTGGCTATCGCCCACGTTACAACCAGCAGCAGGGTGACGACCAGCAGCAGAACGGCTATAAGAGCCAGCAGAACGACTACCAGAGCCAGCAGGGTGGCTACCAGCCCCGTCAGCAGGGTGGTTATCAGCCCCGTCAGCAGGGTGGCTATCAGCCCCGTCAGCAGGGTGGCTACGGTCAGCAGCGTGGCGGCTACGGTCAGCAGCGTGGCGGCTACGGTCAGCAGCGCGGCGGCTACGGTCAGCAGCGTGGTGGCTACGGTCAGCAGCGTCAGGGCGGTTACGGTCAGCAGCGCGGCGGCTACGGTCAGCAGGGCGGCTATCGTCAGCGCACAGCCGACTATGATCCCAACGCTAAGTATAGCATGAAGAAGCGTATCGAGTATAAGGACGAGCACCTCGATCCCAACGAGCCCATACGTCTGAACAAGTATCTTGCCAACGCAGGTGTATGCAGCCGCCGTGAGGCCGATGAGTTCATACAGGCAGGCGTGGTGACAGTGAACGGCAACGTGGTTACCGAGCTGGGCACCAAGGTGGTACGCACAGACGAGGTTAAGTTCCATGACCAGCCCGTAACGCTTGAGAAGAAGGTGTATGTGCTCCTCAACAAGCCCAAGGACTATGTGACCACAAGCGATGACCCACAGCAGCGCAAGACCGTTATGGATCTCGTGAAGAACGTTTGTCCTGAGCGCATCTACCCCGTAGGCCGTCTTGACCGCAACACCACAGGTGTGCTCCTGCTCACCAACGACGGCGACCTCGCTTCTAAGCTCACACATCCTAAGTTCCTGAAGAAAAAGGTTTATCACGTTTACCTCGACAAGAACGTGACTGCTCACGACATGCAGCAGATCGCTACAGGCATAGAGCTGGAGGATGGCGAGATCCATGCTGACGACATACAGTATGCCAGCGACACCGACAAGAGCCAGGTGGGCATCGAGATACACAGCGGCAAGAACCGCATCGTGCGTCGTATCTTCGAGAGCCTCGGCTACCGCGTGGTGAAGCTCGACCGCGTTCAGTTTGCAGGCCTCACCAAGAAAAACCTGCGTCGCGGCGACTGGCGTTTCCTCACCGAGAAAGAGGTGGAGATGCTGCGCATGGGAGCGTTCGAGTAAATAGAATAAAGAAATATCTATGTGGACGAGTGACAGGTGACACGGCTCACTTGTCTCTCGTCGCTTAATATAAGAAAAAGATGAAAAGAACAAAAGTTATTGATGCGCTTAAGCGCACCGACTTTGGAGCAGACGTTTGCGTGAAGGGATGGGTGCGTACTCACCGCAGCTCAAAGGCTGTCGACTTCATCGCCCTCAACGACGGTTCCACCATAAACAACATCCAGATTGTTGTCGACCCGACAAAGTTTGATGCCGACATGCTGAAGCAGATAACTACAGGCTCGTGCATCTGTGCCACAGGTAAACTCGTTGAGAGTCAGGGCAAGGGACAGACAAGCGAGATTCAGTGTGACACGCTCGAGATCTACGGCCTTTGCGGCAGCGACTACCCCATGCAGAAGAAGGGACAGTCGTTCGAGTATATGCGCCAGTATGCTCACCTGCGTCTGCGCACCAACACCTTCGGTGCCGTGATGCGCATACGCCACAACATGGCGATGGCCATTCATACCTATTTCCATGAGCATGGCTACTTCTACTTCAACACACCGCTCATCACAGCCAGCGACTGCGAAGGTGCTGGACAGATGTTCCAGGTGACAACAAAGAACCTCTATAACCTCAAGAAGACTGAGGACGGAAAGATCGACTATTCTGACGACTTCTTCGGCAAGCAGACATCGCTCACCGTGTCAGGACAGCTCGAGGGTGAGCTGGGAGCAACCGCTCTTGGTGCCATCTACACCTTCGGTCCTACGTTCCGTGCCGAGAACTCGAACACTCCGCGACATCTCGCCGAGTTCTGGATGGTAGAGCCTGAGGTTGCGTTCTTGGACCTCGACGGACTGATGGAGCTGGAGGAAGATTTCATCAAGTATTGCATCCGTTGGGCTCTTGACAACTGTAAGGACGACCTCGAGTTCCTTAACAAGATGATCGACAAGGGTCTGATTGAGCGTCTGCAGGGCGTGCTCAACTCTTCGTTTGTTCACCTGCCTTACACCGAGGGCATTCGCATTCTTCAGGAGGCCATCAAGGGTGGCAAGAAGTTTGAGTTCCCATGCGAGTGGGGCGACGACCTCGCTTCTGAGCACGAGCGCTTCCTCGTTGAGGAGCATTTCAAGCGTCCTGTCATCATGACCAACTATCCGAAGGCCATCAAGGCGTTCTACATGAAGATCGACGAGGAAGAGTCGGGCTTCGGCGGCAAGAGCGGCCAGACCGTTCAGGGCACCGACGTGCTGTTCCCGCAGATCGGCGAGATCATCGGCGGTTCTGTTCGTGAGGAGAGCTATGACAAGCTCATGAACGAGATCGAGGAGCGCAACATCCCGATGAAGGATATGACCTGGTATCTCGACACCCGCAAGTATGGCTCATGCCCCCACGCTGGTTTCGGCCTCGGTTTCGAGCGTCTGATCCTCTTCGTTACAGGCATGCAGAACATCCGCGACGTGATCCCCTTCCCACGCACACCGAAGTCGGCAGAGTTCTAAAAAGAAAATTGCTTTATAAGGTCAAGCCTTTTTAGGTCAACCCTTTCATAAGGAATAAGCTTTTAGGTCAATCTTCATTATAAGATAAAACCTTTTATAAGGCAACAATATAAAAACAAAATCGTCCTCGAAAAGGCCGAGCATAAACAGAAAAAACATCTGTTTATGTTCGTTCTTTTTCGAGGACGATTTGTGTTTGTAAGCATAAGAGTTTTGAATTTTGAATTTTGATTTTTGAATTATCGGCTTTCAGCCGATTTTGAGTTGTCGATTTTTGATTTTTGAATTATCATTTTTGATTTTCCAATTCAAAATTGAACAATTCCTAATTGCGGCAAAGCCGCAATAATTCAAAACTCAAAATTCAAAACTCAAAATTCCCTACGGCATGTCCTCAGGTTGAGAGATGAGTGTTGTTGCCCCATGCTCAAGCAGAAACTCCTTGTCGCGGAAGCCCCAAAGCACGCTCACGCAAGGCATGCCGCTGTTCTTGGCTGTCATGATGTCCACGTCGCTGTCGCCAATGTAGACGGCACCTTCCTTGTCAACGCCCAGCTCGCGTAAGGCTTCAATCACCGTGTCGGGAGCAGGCTTCTTGCGAATGTCCTCGCGTTCACCAATGGCCACAGGCACCAGTTCGCCAAAGAAATGGCGACAGAGCTCGCGGGTGGCGGCATAAAACTTGTTGCTCACCACGGCAATGTTCTTGCCCTCAGCCTTCAACTGCTCAAGCAGCTGCATGATGCCGGGGTAGGGTTGCGTGGTGTCAAGGTTATGCTGCATGTAATGTTGGCGGAAGGTGGCGAAGGTTTCCTCAAACAGAGGGTTGTTCAAACCATCGGGTATGGCACGTTCCATGAGCTTCTTCACGCCGTTGCCCACAAAGCGGCGCACCTCATCGATAGAGCGCTCGGGCATGTGGTGTGTGCGCAAGGCATAGTTGGTGCTTGCTGCGAGGTCGGCGAGTGTGCTCAACAGGGTGCCGTCAAGATCAAAAATATAAGTCTTATATTTGTGCATCTTCTTTCTTTCTCCCTTTCTTTTTATTTTGTAAGTGCGTTCAAGCGTGCTATATATTTGCCAAGGATGTCAAACTCGATGTTCACCACCGAGCCTACCTCTATGTCACAGAAGTTGGTGTTGTCATGAGTGTAAGGAATTATAGCCACGCTGAACGAGTTGGCTGTGGGGTTGCAGACCGTCAGCGACACGCCGTTCACCGTTACCGAGCCTTTGTCTACGGTGAAATAGCCGCGGCTGGCCATCTCCTTGTCAAACTCATACTCGAACGTGTAGTAGGTAGAACCTTGTGCGTCTTTCTTCTCTTTGCAAACAGCTGTGCCGTCAACATGTCCCTGAACGATGTGACCGTCGAGGCGGCCGTTCATCATCATGGAGCGCTCCACGTTAACCTTGTCGCCCACCTTCAGCAGTCCGAGGTTTGAGCGGTCGAGCGTTTCTTTCATTGCTGTCACGGTGTATGTGTCGGCTGTCTTCTTGACCACGGTCAGGCACACGCCGTTATGCGCCACGCTCTGATCGATGGTCAGCTCGTTGGTGAAAGAGCAGCTTAGTGTGAAATCGATATTCTCTTGATTCTTCTCGATGGCTACAACGGTTGCCATCTCTTCTACTATTCCAGAAAACATAATGCTGTGTTTTATAAAAATGCTGAGATTTATAATTGGATAAATTTTTGCAACGAATAAGCTCCATGCAATGGTTAATCTTCATGCAATGATTAAGCTCCATGCAATGGTTAAGCTCCATGCAATGGTTAAGCTCCATGCAATGATTAAGCTCCATGCAATGAATAAGCTCCATGCAATGAATAAGCTCCATGCAATAGCTACTTTCCATGCAATGGTTAATCTCTTACTCCTTTTCTGTGTGGGGTAAAGATTGAAAGCAGGGATTGGGAGAAAGGGGAGAAAGGTGTGAAAGAGAAAAAGAAAGAGGGAATTGCCCGATGATGTGATGAAACTCCGAGTAATATAAGAATTGAGTGCTCTCCGTCTTTGTAATCCACCGGCTTTTCAGCTTAGTTCCTTACGGATTTTATATGGCCCGCCATTGACAAAAGAAGCTTTCTCGGTTGTTGTTTTAAAATTGATGAGTATCCCGATCAAATCGGCACAATCCCCTGTATCGTTCTCCTTTCAGTTCCTTTTTGATAGTGCAAAGTTACTGCTTTATTGCTAAAGTTCCAAATCTTTGCTGTCTTTTTTGTAACAATAGAGTCTTCCGACAAACCTTCTGCATGTTTAAGGTTTTCTTCTTTCAACCCTCTTGTTGTCCATTTCTTCTTTGGACTTTTCTTTTTCTTCTGTTCCTCTTTTCTCTTTTTCTTCTGTTGCCTTTTTTCTCCTTTTTTCTTCTCCTTTTTTCTTCTCCTTCTCCTTTTTCTCTTTTTCTTTTTTCTTAAGATATTTTTGTCTTAAGCCTTTTGCTGTTTAAATATCCTCAAGGTCTTCAGATGTGCGTTCGAGTATGCTTGCAGCCAGTCCGTCGGCGGTCTGTATTATAGACACGAGCGGGTAAAGTTTGCGTGCTGTGTCGTAGCAGCGTTCGTCCTCATAGCTGTTCATGTTTAGACCGAAGGCACCCATGTGCCAGCGTATGGCGAGCATCTCTGCATCGCTGAGATCCAGTCCGCTGCACAGAAGCAGGATGACCGATTTCTCGCCATGTCCCATAGGAAAGTCCTTATATGTTATCTTGTAGCCCTCACAGTCTTCCCATTGTCCGAGAGCGTTCTTGCGCTTCTTGACAGAGCGTCTGTAGATGTCGCTTTTGCACACGTCGTGCAGCAGACTGGCAATAATTATGCTGTCGCGTTTCACCTCTGTCTCCAAGGCCGGCTCAAGAGGCTTCATTGCTTCCCATATAGCGAGTGCAGCGCGGCAGGTGTTGATTGAATGTTTCACCAATCCTCCTTCCACGTTAAGATGGTGTCCTGCCGAGGCTGGTGCCTCAAAGAACCCAAGGTTTTCAAGATCGCTGATAACGTCTTCCACGCCATCGCGCTTTGTTGAGCGGAGCAGTTCGAGAAACTCCTCCTTGTTTGCGTTGATGTCAAGTTTCATATTTTTTCTATTGTTTCTTCCCCAAAATACTTGTCAAACTCTTTTCTCAGCAGCGTCTTGTCAACGATAATTTCTCTTATCACGCGCAGCGCTTCCTGGTTAGGAGAGTTTTGGATCCACAGCTTGATGTAGCCGTGGGCTGAGTATTTGTTTTCCATGTGGTCGACGAAGCGCTTCCATTGTTCCTCTTCCGATTTCTCCGGATAATGCGCCAAGCCATAGAGCACCGTGCGGCGGAACACCGTCTCTGGACGTAGGTCGCGGTCGGCTTCTGCCACAATCTTGCCGTATATGCTGCGGGGAGCATGCGAGGCAGAGGCGCGGTGGTCCTCCACAGCCTCGCGCATGATCTTTATCTGCTCGGGCGAGAACCAGCGGCGCAGACGCATGTCGGCAGCTAAGATCTTGCCGCTCGTCAGGTGGTGGATGGCACGCGGTCCCTCCAGTCCGAGGTCATGGTAGGCGGCGATGACATACGCCATGTTGATGTCGGCTCCGATGTTTCGTGCCAACTCCAGCGAGCGTTTTATCACGCTGTTGGCATGAGAGAGGTTGTGAGCCTTGTCGAAGGCCGCATATTTAGGCAAAATATTTTGTTCGACAAACTCCATGATGTCGAGACTTACATTTCGTGTGTCCATAAGGAATGTTGTTGCTATTTATTTGCAAAATTAATCTATTATGGTTAATTTTGCAAGAACATTCAGCATTAATTAAAAGAATAATTCAAAACGGTTAATTAGAAACGTCAAGATACATAAAAATTATGGATGATACAAACGTGAGAGTAAATTCGGCCAAGGCGTGGTTCCTTGCAGCGCGTCCAAAGACGTTGACTGGTGCTGCCGTGCCTGTGATGATAGGCATTGCCTGTGCTGTGGCTTTACATGGTGCGGAGGTGAGATGGGTGCCGGCTGTGTTGTGCATGCTGTTTGCCTTGATAATGCAGATCGATGCCAACTTTGTGAACGACTATTTCGATTTCATGAAAGGCACCGACGACGAACAGCGTCTCGGTCCTAAACGTGCTTGCTCACAGGGGTGGATCACCGCTCCTGCCATGCGCTCCGCCTTGCTGTTGACGACAGCCGTTGCTTGTGTTGTCGGCTTGCCACTCATCCTGTATGGTGGATGGGAGATGATTCTTGTGGGTCTGGCGTGCGTGGTGTTTTGCTTTCTTTACACCATCTCTCTGTCTTACATGGGCCTTGGCGATGTGCTCGTGCTCGTGTTCTTCGGCTTGGTGCCTGTGAGCATGACCTACTGGCTTGTTGCCCCTGCCTCGCCCCTGTTGTCTATCCCGCTGACTGTCATCGGCTTGTCGTTGGCTTGTGGTCTGGTTATAGACACGCTGCTCGTCGTAAACAACTACCGCGACATCGACAACGACCGACGCACAGGTAAGCGCACGCTCATCGTGAAGATTGGCGCTAAGAACGGTCGCTGCCTATATCTCTGGCTCGGCATTGCAGCATGCATCGTCAATTTTCTTTTCTGCTACCTCCCGGCTGTGTGGCCCTGGCTTCTGCCTCTCTTCTATCTGCCGTTCCACATCGCGACATACAGGGAGATGGTGCGCATTGACAAGGGTGCAGCCCTCAACCATGTGCTTGGCAAAACCGCCCGTAACATGTTTCTCTATGGTCTGCTCACAGCGGCAGGACAGGTCTTAAGCCTAACCATGGTTTAAGGCGTTTTGCAGGTCTATGGCGTTTTAGCAAGCTATCTATGGCGTTTAGGCGAGCTATCTATGGCACTTAGGCAAGCTATCTATGGCACATAGCTGAGCTGTCTATGGCACATAGCTAAGCTATCTATGGCGTTTACCTGAAGGCCCAAAAGCTCCAGAAGCAGCACGCCCTGAAAGGGC
>OGXZ01002228.1_pt1 | contig 10138 bp, 6 predicted proteins | sample 1576431 | NCBI WGS metagenome assembly OGXZ01 (sample SAMEA3541590, study PRJEB24748) | human gut metagenome | biome: human gut; feature: human-associated habitat; material: faeces | place: China | collected 2012
ATGGAGCTCTACGTGCAGTATAAGGACTACAACTGGATGATGTCGTTCACAGAGAAGCTGCTCGAGACTGTCTGCATCGCCGTGAACGGCTCTACAGAGCGCAAGGTAGGCGACAACGTCATCTCGTTCAAGGCGCCTTACCGCCGTCTGCCTATCCTCGACGCAATCAAGGAGAAGACAGGCTTCGACTGCAACGGCAAGAGCGAGGAGGAAATCCGCGCATTCTGCCTCGAAAAGGGACTTGAGGTTGACGAGACATTCGGCAAGGGCAAGCTCATCGACGAACTCTTCGGCGAGTTCTGCGAGGGTACATTCATCCAGCCTACATTCATCACCGACTATCCCGTCGAGATGTCGCCGCTTACAAAGATGCACCGCTCAAAGCCGGGACTCACAGAGCGTTTCGAGCTTATGGTCAACGGCAAGGAGCTTGCCAACGCCTACTCAGAGCTTAACGACCCGCTCGACCAGGAGGAGCGTTTCAAGGAGCAGATGCGTCTTGCTGACAAGGGCGACGACGAGGCAATGATCATCGACCAGGACTTCCTGCGTGCCCTCCAGTACGGTATGCCTCCTACATCGGGTATCGGCATCGGCATCGACCGCCTCGTTATGCTTATGACCGGTCAGACCACTATTCAGGAGGTGCTGTTCTTCCCGCAGATGAAGCCAGAGAAGAAGATTCCGCAGAGCTCTATCAAGGAGTGGGGCGAGATTGGCGTGTCTGAGGAGTGGGCTTACGTGCTCCGCAAGGCAGGCTTCAACCTCATCTCTGACATCCGCGACGAGAAGGCTCAGGGTTTGCAGCAGAAGATTGGCGAAATCAACAAGAAGTACAAACTCGGCTACGAGAAGCCGTCTGTTAACGATATCCAGGCTTGGATTGACGCCGCAGCAAACGTTGCGGTAGAAACAGCAGAAGAAGCTGAGTAATTAATATATAAATGGTAGGAAGCGCTGGCTTCCTACTGTTTAATTTCTTAACGATAACGGTAATAGGATAAATGTTTAATTGCGGAAAAATAGCAATTATTGGCGGAGGCAGTTGGGCAACTGCAATTGCCAAGATTGTGATAGGTCATACCCATCACATAGGATGGTATATGCGACGCGACGACAGCATAGAGGAGTTCAAACGCATAGGCCATAATCCTAATTATCTTACAAGTGTACACTTCAATACCGACGAGATATTCTTCTCGAGCGACATCAACCGCATCGTGGAGGCTTACGACACACTTGTGTTCGTGGTGCCGTCGCCTTATCTGAAGAACCATCTTAAGAAGTTGAAGACTCGCCTGCGCGAGAAATTCATCGTGACAGCGATTAAAGGTCTCGTTTCAGACGACAACATCGCCTGCTCCGAATACTTCCACGAGGTGTACGACGTGCCTGATGGGAATCTTGCGTGCATCGGCGGACCGTCTCACGCTGAGGAGGTGGCGCTCGAACGCCTTTCCTATCTCACCATCGGCTGTTCAGACCAGGAGAAGGCGCAGGCTTTCGCAGATGTGCTCGACTCGGAGTTTATCAAGACAAAGACCTCGTCGGACGTTATCGGCATCGAATATTCGTCGGTGCTGAAGAACGTGTACGCTATCGCGTCAGGCATCTGCAGCGGTTTGAAGTATGGCGACAACTTCCAGGCTGTGCTCATATCGAACGCTGTTCAGGAGATGTCGCGTTTCCTCACCGCTATCAATCCAATCGAGCGCAGCGTCTACGACTCGGTATACCTCGGCGACCTGCTCGTTACGGGCTACTCCAAGTTCTCGCGCAACCGCACTTTCGGCACTATGATCGGCAAGGGTTATAGCGTGAAGAGTGCACAGATAGAGATGGAGATGATTGCCGAAGGATTCTTTGGCACAAAGTGTATGAAGGAGAAAAACCGACACATGCACGTGAATATGCCAATTCTTGACGCCGTATATAACATATTGTACGAGCGCATCAGTCCGCAGATAGAGATTAAGCTGCTGACAGACTCATTCCGATAAAACCAAATTTTCACAAATACACACAAAACAATGAAAAGCATCAGCTTAGACATTACAAAAGCTACACAGTTCCTTTCAAAAGGCGCTGTTGAGGCTTATGAATCAAAAGTGGCAGCCGCTCACGAGGCTCTTGAGAACGGCACTTGTCCTGGTAACGACTTCCTCGGATGGCTTCACCTGCCATCTTCAATCACACCGGAGTTCATCGCAGAGCTTCAGAGCGTAGCCAACACGCTGCGCGAGAAGTGCGAGGTGGTAGTGGTTGCGGGTATCGGTGGCAGCTACCTCGGTGCTCGTGCCGTGATTGAGGCGCTTGGCAACTCGTTTGCTTGGCTCGTACAGGACAAGAAGAACCCCACTGTAGTTTTCGCTGGCAATAATATCGGCGAGGATTATCTCGCTGAACTCACCGACTATCTAAAGGATAAGAAGTTCGGTGTAATCAATATCTCTAAGTCGGGCACAACTACCGAGACTGCTCTCGCTTTCCGTCTGCTCAAGAAGCAGTGCGAGGAACAGCGTGGCAAGGAAGAGGCTAAGGACGTTATCGTGGCTATCACCGACGCTCACAAGGGTGCTGCGCGTGCAGCCGCTACAAAGGAAGGCTACAAGACATTCGTAATTCCTAACAATGTAGGCGGTCGCTTCTCTGTTCTTACACCGGTCGGCTTGCTGCCTATCGCTGTTGCAGGCTTCGACATCAAGGCTCTTGTTGGCGGTGCTGCCGACATGGAGAAGGCTACTGGCAAGGACGTACCGTTCGCTGAGAATCCTGCTGCTATCTACGCCGCTGTGCGTAACGCTCTCTATGCAGAGGCTGGCAAGAAGATTGAAATCCTCGTAAACTTTCAGCCGAAACTTCACTACATGAGCGAGTGGTGGAAGCAGCTCTACGGCGAATCGGAGGGTAAGGACGGTAAGGGTATCTTCCCTGCAGCTTGCGACTTCACTACCGACCTCCACTCTATGGGTCAGTGGATTCAGGAGGGCGAGCGCTCTATCTTCGAGACTGTCATCAGCATTGAGACACCTGAGAAGACTCTGCTCTTCCCGCACGACGAGGAGAACCTCGACGGTCTTAACTTCCTCGCTGGCAAGCGCGTTGACGAGGTGAACAAGATGGCTGAGCTCGGCACTCGCTTGGCTCACGTAGACGGCGGTGTGCCTAACATCCGCGTGTCTGTTCCGCAGCTCAACGAGTACTATCTCGGTCAGATCATCTACTTCTTCGAGATTGCTTGCGGCATCAGCGGCAACCTCCTCGCCGTTAACCCGTTCAACCAGCCGGGTGTTGAGGCTTACAAGAAGAACATGTTCGCTCTGCTCAACAAGCCTGGCTATGAGGCTGAGAGCGAGGCTATCCAGAAGCGTCTTGCTGAGGAGAAGTAATGTCTATTCTTGAATAGAAATTATATCTTAATAATACAATGTGAAAAACGGACTGCAGCGAAATATATTTCGGCAGTCCGTTTTTCTATTGGTTTGAGGGTATAGCGAGTTAGAATAACAAACAATTAGCTTTTCGTCGCTGACCCTTTCTTAACTCAATATGCAAAACAATGATTAAAGAAGCAATCAAGCAATACCAGTTGTCTCACGGTTTCGATCATTTCGACCCGAAGTGCGTGCTCTTTGACATGGACGGCGTGCTCTACGACTCTATGCGCAATCATGCTGCGGCTTGGCAGGAAGCGATGGCGCAGTTCGACATCCACTTCACCGCTGCCGACTCTTATGCCACAGAGGGCGCGCGCGGCGTAGACACCATACGCCACTTTGTGCGCCAGCAGCAGGGTAGGGAGATTGACGAGGCAGAGGCGCAACGTATGTACGACGTGAAGGCCGACCTCTTCCATCGTATGCCGACTGCCGAGATATTCCCCGGTGTGCTCGATATCATGCAGAAGATTCAGTCGACGGGCCTTACAATCGGCGTTGTAACGGGTAGCGGTCAGCGTCCGCTCATCAAGCGTTTACTGTCTGATTTCCAGGGCTTTCTCACCGAAGATCATATCGTGAGTGCTTACGATGTGCAGCGTGGCAAACCCAATCCAGATCCATATCTCATGGGACTGCGCAAGACTGGCAATTACGAGCCCTGGCAGGGCATCGTCGTTGAGAATGCTCCGCTCGGCGTCCGTGCCGGTTCAGCCGCCAACATCTTCACTGTGGGCATCAATAGCGGTCCGCTGCCCGATTCGGCTCTCTCTGACAATGGTGCGAATTTTGTTCTTCAGCGCATGACCGAACTATGCGACTTGTGGGGCGAAATTCTCGCTGCCCGCAATTGATATAAAGTCAGCTGCATTAGCTTTCCGCTATGTGCAGCTGACTTTTTTTATAAAAATGAATAGCAAGGTTACGGGCGTCAAGGTTGTGCAGGACATGTAATATTGCTGGTCTGTGTGATGGGTTTGAAAGTTTGAATGCAAACAAAATGCGACTAAAATAAAAAATAAGATGTTAAAATATTTGTTCGTAAAAAAAATGTTGCTAACTTTGGCACAAATAATAATAATAACAATCTAATTTTTTTTGAGTTATGAAGAAATTCTTACTTTCAATTGCTGCCTTGGCTATGTCGTTGACAGTCAGCGCACAAGTAGACGTACAGCACCAAAAAGCAGGTGTGGTGGAGCAATGTCCGTACTTCGCACAGCAAAGCGTGGTTGTGCAAAAAGTGGCAAAGAAGATTGCAGCCAATCAGCGTTGGTTGGGCTACTACAATTCGGACGCTCTGGCAGAAGAACACTATGGTATGGGTATTCCTGCTTATCCTGGTGAGAATAAGGTTGCAATCTGCTTGTCTGAGGATATTCTGAAGCCATACGTAGGCAAGAAAATTGTTGGTATGCGCTTCGGACTTACTGAGGAGATAGGCAATAGTTCGGTTAGTCTTTTTAAGCAAAGTGGAGATGCTCCGGGCGCAGACTGTAGAAATGTGGACGTTCAGAAGGGTGCGGTAGGTTGGAACGAAGTGAAGTTCGACGAGCCTTACACCATTCAGGCAGGCGAGACTTTGTATGCAGGCTATAGCTACACCCAGCTTAGCAGTAACACGGATTACAAATCGTTTCCGTTATCGGCTGTAGAAGAAGGTCTTGAAAACCAGATTCTTTGGGTATATTGCAAGGTTAACAATAATGCCGGTTGGTACGAGTTTGATACGCGTGGTCTCAATATAAGTATCCAGGTGCTCGTAGAAGGTGATTTCGCAGAATACGCCGTGTTGCCAGAAGATTTCGGAACACTTAAGGGTGGTATGAACAATGACCTTTCAGTTGCTGTGAAGTTCATGAACAACTCTAAAGAGGCTGTGAGCAGTCTTGGATATGTTGTAAGTGTTGACGGTGTTGCAGGCAGCGAGCAGAGTGTAGATGTAAGTCCGGCAGTAGGTGTAGGCGCTTACGGAACATTCAAGGCGAACGTACCTTGTGGCAACACTGAAGGTCTGAAGGAAGTAAAGATAGAGGTGACAAAGGTGAACGGTCATAAGAACGGGGCTTCAAGCACCGTTGCTAATGGCAAGATTAGCATTGGTGACAAAATGTATGAGCGCAATGTATGCATCGAGGAGTTCACAACAGAGAATTGTGGCAACTGTCCACGAGTGGCAGGATTCCTGCACACATATCTTGAGGAGGCAGATCCTACTCGCGTGTTTGCTGTGTGCCACCATGCCGCTTTCGGCACCGACTGGCTCACGCAGCCTTGCGACAACGATCTTACCTATCTCTTCAACGACGGCGGCACAACATACGCTCCTGCAATGATGTTCAACCGCGAGCCGGCATTCGACTCGCAGTATGCTGCGGGCCAGAAAGACAACGTGACGATACCGGGCAGCGCAGCCGAGATAAAAGCGATTACCAACTATTACCTCGACGAGACGATGGCAGACGCCAAACTCGACATGACGCTTACGTATGACGAAGGCGAAAGTAAAGTGATAATTGTCGTTACAGGCGAGTCGAACAAGAGCTACAACACCGAAAAAGCTCTGCTCACTGTGTATTTGACAGAAGATAACGTGAAGGCAAAAAGACAATCAGGTGCTTCTAATTTCTACCACCAGCATGTGATTCGTGATTACAACAGCAATTGGGGTGACCCCTTGACATGGAACGACAACAAGTTCAGCGCTACATACGAGTTTGACGTAAACAAAGCGTGGAAGAAGGACGACCTTAAGGTTGTGGCTTTCCTCAACAAGCTCAACACGAAGAATCGTCTTGACAACCGCATCGAGAACGTAACGGGCAAGGATCTTATCGGGAAACCGACCGCTATTGAGAGCGTAGGTTCAGCAGACAATGCTGTTGAGGTGGCACGCTACAATGCAGCCGGTCAGCGTATCAACGGCAAGCAGAAGGGCCTGAACATCGTGAAGCTCAGCAACGGCACTACATTGAAGGTTGTAGTGAAGTAAACGTTTCGGTTAATAATGAGGTAAACGTTTCTGTTAATAATGCAGTAAACGTTTACGAAATTATAAAAAAAAAGGAGGTCTGTGGCCTCCTTTTTTTGTGTCATATTGCGTACGATGCCCTCTCTCGTAGCGGAGGTCTCCGGCCTCCGCAGCACCAATTCGTGAGCCATTGTCGCCGTATAGCGTCCGCAATCCGATCGGGCGGCGTTCGGAATCCGATCGGGCGGCGTTCGGAATCTGATCGGGCGGCGTTCGGAATCTGATCGGGCGGCGGACGGAATCCAATCGGGCGGCGTTCGCAGTCCGATGACTAAACGATAGGAAAAGGAGTGTGAAAGTGTCGCTTCCAACCTACGCTCTGTGTTGTTTTTTTACAAGTCTTTCAGCAGCACTTCGCGCTGGCTGTTCAGATACGCGTTGCGCTCGGCAATGATGTTCTTCCATGCCTCCGACGAGAGTCGCTTCACGTCTATCGTGAGCGACCACTTGCCATGCGCTTCCAAGCGGTCGATCAGTGTGCCCACGCTCAGGCGCGACAGACATTCGGCAGGCTGATAGAGCGACTCGCCGTCCTTGTCGCCGCCCGGTATCTCGGTGAGCACGCCTATCTGCACAAGCTCGTATAGCAGGTCGTTCACGATGCGGATAGGTATGCCCGTGTCGAGCTTCAGCTTCAGCGCCGAGTAGGGCTTGCCGCCCTCGCTGAAGCGGTGGCAGATGCGGCTCGATATGACGAGGCAAAGCAGCGTCTTGTAGCGGTGGCTGATGTCTTCGGTCTTAGCCTTGAAGGCGTAGTCGTCCATGTTCTGGCTGGCGTAGCACAGCTCCGCACCGAACAGGCATATCAGCCACGATATCTGCACCCAGAGCATGAACAGCGGCAGAGCGGCAAACGAACCGTAGATGGCGTTGTAGCTGCTCACCCAAATCTGCGAGTTGATGTAGAAGAGCTGCAGACCCTGCATGGCTACACCGGCGAGTATGCCGGGCACAATGGCGCAACCCACCTTCACCTTTGTGTTGGGCATGAAGAGGTAGAGCGCAATGAACACGCCCGACATGATGGCGTAGGGCATGAGCTGCAGGAAGAACTGCGCCAGCGAACCGATAACCATCGTGTCCTCAATCTCCTTGAAGATAGTGGCGAAGAAGATGCTTATACCCGACGTGATAACTATCACTATCGGCACAAGCAGAAGCATCGACGTGTAGTCGGTGATGGTGCGGAATACGCTGCGCGGCTTCTTCACCTGCCAGATGTCGTTGAACGTGCGCTCGATGTTGCTGATAAGCATCATCACGGTGAAGAGCATGAACAGCAAACCGATGCCGAGGAAGAGTCCGCTCTTGGTGTGTACGAGGTAGGAGTTGACGAAGCCGATAATTATCTCCGCCACCTGCGGCTGACTGGAGAACGACTCTCTGAACCATAGTTCGATATACTTGTTGAAGCCGAAGCCGCGCGCTATGCCGAACACCACGGCGAAGATGGGCACGATGGCGAGCAGCGTAGAGTAGGTGAGGGCTGCCGCCGCACTCGTTATGCGCTTTGTGGTGGTGAACTCGATGGCGAGCAGCAGCTTCTTCAGTATGCTGTAGAACAGGAAACGCATGGAAGGCACATCGTCCTTGCCGACGCTCCATATTCCTACGGTCAGAAATTTGTATATGTCTTGCAGTCTTTTCTTTATGTCCATTTGCTTCTTTCGTTTGCTTTAGTTGAAAAAAAAGGAAGGATTCGTGCTTTGAAGAGCCTGCCGATTGGTTTGCGCCGAACCTGCTGATAGGTTTGCGCCTGGCTCCATTTGCTTGTCTGCGTCGAACCCACGAATGATGTTGATTTGTGCAAATTTAGTAAAATAAAGCAAACGTACAAAATAAATAAAAGAATAATAGCAAAGACTCTGCCATAATGCGGCAATGTCTTTGCTATTATTCTTTTCACGTCTGGTATTGAACCTTGCGCTGCGTTCTGCGTCTTAGAACGGCAGGTCGTTAACCGGATCAGCCTCTGGAGCCGGAGCTGCTGGCTGAGGAGCTGCTGCGGGCTGCGGAGCCGGAGCTGCGCCGAACACTGCGCCCGGAACGATGCCAGCCTGAGCTGCGCCAACTGTTGCAGGGTCTACCTGGCGAACGTCGAAAGCACGGATGTTGTTGAACCAACGGCCCTGATACTCGTGAGCGTCGATGTCGAAAGAAACGGTCACTTCCTGGCCTACCTGTATGTTGAAACGGCTGATGCGGTCGGCACCGAACACGCTGAACACCATCTTGCGCGGGTACTGGTCGTGTGTTTCGATAACATAGTCCTGTGATTTCCATTCACCGCGTGCCGATACACCGCTTCTCTCGGGCAGCACAGCGATTACTTTACCTTGTAATTCCATTTTCTGTATTGTATTTAATTTGTGTTATAAAAGCTATGAGGTTTGTTCTTTGGTTTGCGAAATTAATAAAAATGTGGCGAAACAAGAAACTTTTGAATGAGTTTTTGTCGTAGTCGGATATTTTTTAGTAAATTTGCCTAAAAATATAGCGTAAGCAAAAATACAAAACAAGTATATTCAAAAATCAAAACAAGTATAATCAATAAAGCCAAATATCAATGCAATTCACTTTATCAAGCGGCGCGCTTAACAGCCGTCTCCAAACCCTCGCAAGAGTTATCAACAGCAAGAACACTCTGAGCATTCTTGATTGTTTCCTTTTTGAAGTAGCAAACAACGTTCTGACTGTAACTGCCAGCGATTCTGAAAACGTGATGCAGTCGACTATAGAGCTTGCCGAGTGCTCGGGCGACGGCAAGTTTGCGCTTTCCAACCGCACCATCCTCAACGCTGTGAAGGAGCTGCCGGAGCAGCCGCTCAGCTTCAATGTAGACGAGAACGACTTCTCGGTTGTCATCGACTATCTCAACGGTTCGTTCAAGCTGACAGCGCTGTCTGCCGACGACTTCCCGATGATGCAGGACTTTGACGGTGAGGTGACAACGCTTGTTATGGATTCTACTCTCTTCGCAGAGAATCTCTCTCGCTCGCTCTTCGCTACAGCTCAGGACGAGATTCGTCCGGTGATGGGCGGCGTGTACTTCGACCTCACAGCCGACAACCTCGCTGTTGTGGCTACCGACGGTCATAAGCTCGTGCGCAACCGCATTCTTACTATCAAGAACGACGTTCCGGCATCGTTCATCCTGCCGCAGAAGCCGGCACAGCTGCTCAAGGGCGTGCTGCCGAAGTGCGAGGGCGACGTAGTTGTGAAGTTCAACAGCAAGGGCGCTGAGGTGCGCTACGCAGACGGTTGCCTCAACTGCCGCTTGATTGAGGGTCGCTATCCCAACTACAACTCGGTTATCCCGACAGCCAACACCAACAGCATCAACGTAGACCGCAAGTCGCTCATGGGCGCACTGAAGCGTGTGCTGCCGTTCGCAAGCGAGAGCAGCCAGCTCATCCGCTTCCACGTAGAGGCTCAGCGTCTGTGCCTCACAGCAGAAGACATCGACTTCGCAACAAGTGCTAAGGAGAGCGTGGCGTGCGAGTACAACGGTGCGAAAATGGACATCGGCTTCAAGGGCGGCGCCATCTACGAGATTCTCAACAACATCGCAAGCGACGAGGTTACTATCCTGCTTGCCGACCCAAGCCGTGCTGGTGTCGTAGTGCCTACCGTTCAGCCTGAGGGTCAGGAGATTCTCATGCTCATCATG
>OGXZ01002229.1_pt1 | contig 10135 bp, 8 predicted proteins | sample 1576431 | NCBI WGS metagenome assembly OGXZ01 (sample SAMEA3541590, study PRJEB24748) | human gut metagenome | biome: human gut; feature: human-associated habitat; material: faeces | place: China | collected 2012
CGCCGAGCGAGAAATAGCGCAGCGAAGCCGACACGGCAGAATAGTCGCCGATGCGTCCCCGGCTTCCCCTATGCTCTCCAGATCTTCTTTGACGAGGGTGCCGGCATGGAGAACCTGCGGGCATTCATGCTTGTGAGCACAATCCGCGACGGCGGCTCCGAGGATAGCTTCCAATACCTTCCCGCCGATGTGGAGCACAATCCCGACACGGCGGCGCAGATCGTGGACTCCGGCTTTACGCTCTATTTCCGGGATCAGGCACAGCGGGATGCTGCAATCCATGCAGTCACGAACGCCGGCTCTGTGCGTACCTACCAGGCCATCGATCAGGAGGCGCCCCCACCCGCCGCCCCGGAACATCAGTCCCCCCCGGCGGAAAAGCCGGCGGCCCCGGCTTCCTCCCGGGAGGCCCCCAAGGCCGAGTCTGCACCCCAGCCTCACCGCGAGAGCCTGATCAGCGTCAACCTGAGCAAGTTGGATCAGCTCTCCGCAGTGGTGGGCGAGATTGTCATCACCGAATCCATGGTCACCTCCTCCCCTGAACTGAAGGGTCTTCGCCTGGATGAGTTTACCAAATCCGCCCGTCAGCTGCGCAAGCTCACGGATGAGCTTCAGGATGTGTCCATGTCCCTGCGCATGGTTCCCGTATCCGCCACCTTCCAGAAAATGCACCGCATCGTGCGGGATATGTGCAAAAAGCTCAACAAGCAGGCCAAGCTCACGCTGGTGGGTGAGGAGACGGAAATTGACAAGACCATTGTGGACAGCATCGGCGACCCCATCATGCACATTGTCCGCAACTCCATGGACCATGGTATCGAGGAGGATGTCCAGGACCGCATCCGTGCGGGCAAGGACCCCGTTGGTGAGATTACTCTCTCCGCCCGGCAGACCGGCAGCGAGGTTATCATTGAGATCAGGGATGACGGCCAGGGCATCAACGATGAGGCCGTATTGCGCAAGGCCGTCAAAAATGGGCTTGCCTCCCCCGATGTGGAGTACAGCCACCGTGAAATTCTCAACTTTCTCATGTCTCCCGGCTTCTCCACCAATACCGAGGTGACAGAGTTTTCCGGTCGGGGTGTCGGCATGGATGTCGTCAAGCAGAACGTGGAAGCGGTAGGCGGAACTGTTTCTCTCACCAGCGAGCTTGGCAAAGGCATGACCACCACGTTGAAAATCCCGCTGACCACGGCAATTATGGACGGTATGGAGGTATCTGTCGGAGGCTCGATCTTCACCATCCCGATCCACAATATCCGTCAGTCCTTCAAAATTCACTCCGATCAACTGGTACACGACGCTGCCGGCGGAGAGATCTTCAAGTGTATGGGCAGCTTTTATCCTGTGGTGCGCATGCGGGAGCTCTATCAGATTGAGGAGGGATGCACCCAGGTAGAGGACGGCATCCTGATCTGGCTGGAGGCCGGTGAACTCTCCTACTGCCTGTTTGTAGATGAGCTGCTGGGCGAACAGCAGGTCGTGGTCAAGCCCCTGCCCAGCTACCTAAACAGCTTCAACATCAAGCGCAGCGGCATCGCGGGGTGCACGATTCTGGGGGATGGCAACATCAGCATTATTCTGGATGTGGCCAATCTCTACTCTCCCTTTCGTTAAGGAGGCATTATAACCATGGATCAGGATAACCAATTCAACGCCGTACCGGAGGAGGGCGTACCTGCCCCGGCACTGGATGCCCAGACGGTGAAGTATCTGCTCTTCTGCTCGGACAACCTGCTCTTCGGCGTGTCGGCAGATTACGTGGTGGAGATTATTACCAACCACGCCATTACCAAGCTGCCCCTGGTACCAAATTACATCCGGGGAATCATCAACCTGCGGGGACAGATCATCCCGATCGTAGACATCCGCCTGCTGCTGGGACAGCCCAGTCAGAGTGACAACTGTATCATCATTCTCAACATTGAGGACACCTTGGTAGGTATTCTGGTGGACACTGTGCAGAAGATGATTGATGTGGATACAGCGCTGATTCTGCCCTCTCCCTCTCAGGACACCCGGAATCTGGTTTCCGGCATGTGTTCTCTGTCCGAGGAACAGACCATGCTGGTCTTTGACTGTCCTCAAATTCTCAACCAGCCTTAGGGCAGAAAGTGCAGGCTCCTGTTTTGAATATGCTGTTTCGCGATATGTCCGTTTCAGACGCTGATTTTCAGCGCATGGTGCGCTTTATTCAGGATAACTACGGGATTGACCTGAGTAAAAAAAAGCAGTTGATTACCAGCCGTCTTTCCCATTCCCTTCGGGAGCGCGGGTATCCGGACTTCTCTGCCTTTCTGGATCACCTGCTCAAAAAGCAGGACCCCGCTGATCTGGAGCTGGTACTCAATAAGCTGACCACGAATTATACCTTTTTTATGCGGGAACCCGACCATTTTACCTTTTTCCGCGATGTGATACTGCCGGAGCTCTCCCGCCGCCATCAGAAAGACCGGGTTCTCTCCATCTGGAGCGCGGGCTGCTCCAGTGGTGAGGAGCCCTATACGCTCTCCATCTACCTGAAAGAGTTTTTTGGGCCCCAGGCATCCCAGTGGGACACCCGGATTCTGGCCACTGACATCTCTCAGCAGGCCCTGTCCAAGGCCAAGGCGGGGCAGTACAAGCTGCCCGCTGATATGCCCGGTGAATGGCTCAAGCGCTATTTTGTGAAGGATGACACCACCTGTCTCTATACGGCGGCGCCCCAACTGAAGCAGAATGTTATTTTTCGCACGTTCAACTTGATGGACCCCATTCACTTCCGGCTAAAATTTGATGTAATTTTCTGCCGCAACGTGATGATTTATTTTGACCAGGCGACCCGGGACGCCCTGGTCCGGCGCTTTTACGATGCCCTGCATCCAACCGGATACCTGTTTATCAGTCACTCCGAATCTCTGGGGCAGACCCGGCTGTTCCGAACGGCCGCCCCGGCGGTTTATCAAAAGCTTCCACTCGGGACGCACCAGTAAATCTCGCAAAGAAAGGTTCCGGTACTTATGCAGACCACAAATCGAAAGATCCGCGTTTTGGTCGTGGACGATTCCGCTGTGGCACGCAGCGTCATCATCCAGGGGCTTTCCGCCTCACCCCGCATCGAGGTGGTGGGGTATGCAGTCAATGCCATGGATGCAAAGACAAAACTCCAGCACCTCTCCCCTGATGTAATGACGCTGGATGTGGAAATGCCCGGCATCAACGGCATTGATTTTTTAAAGCAATTTCTTCCGTCACATCCTCTCCCCGTCATCCTCGTCTCCTCCCTTAACCTGCGGGTCTTTGATGCGCTGGCCGCGGGAGCGGTGGACTTTGTGCGCAAGCCTGACGCGGTAGAGAGCCGGGAATCCTTCCTCCAGGCCCTGACCCATAAAATTATTGTGGCCTCCCATGCCAGGTTATCCCGTGCCAACCTGCCCCACCTTGCCGCCCCCGCCGCTCCGCTGCGTTTTGGCGGCGATGGGGCGCCGGAGCAGACCGTCATCGGTCTGGGCGCCTCCACAGGCGGCACAGAGGCCACGCTGAACGTACTCAGGCGGCTCCCGGCCAACATTCCCGGCATGGTGATCGTACAGCACATGCCGGTCGGGTTCACCAAGATGTATGCCGAGCGCCTCAACCGTCTATGCCAAATGGAAGTGCGTGAGGCTGTCAACGGCGATGAAATCCGCCCTGGCCTGGCGCTTGTGGCGCCTGCGGATTATCAGGCCAAGGTTGTGCGCATGGGCCCGCGCTACACACTCTCCTGTATTCCGGGCGAAAAGGTGAGCGGGCACCGGCCCTCGGTGGATGTCCTCTTTTCCTCAATGGCCGCCTCGGTCCGCTGCCGCATGGTTGGTATCATCATGACGGGGATGGGCCGGGATGGGGCCAGCGGCCTGCTGGAGATGCGGAAGGCCGGGGCGTACACGATCGGCCAGGATAAGGACTCCTGCGTAGTCTACGGCATGCCAATGGTGGCCCATGATATTGGAGCAGTCACGGTTCAGGCCTCCTGCGACAACATCGCCAGTGTTCTGATGAACCACCTCAATAACCGCTGATGATTTCAGTAAAAGGACCGCTTCCTGTACTGGCTGTGCAAAGGCAGGCGCAGGAAGAGAAGGGATAAGTGTCAAACGAGTTTCGTGGGCCCAATCAATTGGCCAGCAGTCTGTGTTTGGCGCCTATCCTTTTTCTTTTGGATTGGTGAAATAGGTTCTTATATTTAGGGGGGTAATCTATCATGAGGAGCATCAAACAAAAGCTCTTGGTCCGCATTTTGGCAATGACCGCAGCAGCGGCCCTGATTTGCGGCGGCGTAGGAATTGCAGCCAACTACATCAGCTCCCATTCGATGCTGGAGCAAAGCCTGGAGTCCACCGCATCCCTCGCCGCCACCCGTGTTTCCTACGAGCTGTTGTCCTATCAAAACGCGGTTCGCGGCCTGGGTATGGTTCCAGAGCTCAGCGACGGCGCCGTTCCCGTCACTGAAAAGGAGCGGATTGTAGACCACTGGGCTCAGTCTTATGGTATGAAGCGCGGCAATTTGCTGGATTTGTCGGGCAGGAGCCTGTTTGACGGAAACAGCTACTCCGAACGCGCGTATTTCCAGCAGGCGGCTCAGGGGGAGGTCTGTATCTCCGTGCCAACCCTGAGCAAAGTTACAGGGGAATTGTCCATCATGGTGGCCGCGCCTGTCTGGTTGAACGGCATAGAGGGCGGCACTGTCGCCGGTGTAGTCTACTTTGTGCCCCATGAAACCTTCCTCAATGACATCATGGAGTCCATTCATATCAGCGAAAACAGCGGCGCGTACATGATTGACTCCACTGGTACGACGATTGCGGACACCACGCTGGACACAGTATCGGTTCAGAACATTGAGCAGGAGGCCCAACAGGATTCCTCCCTCTCCGCCCTGGCGGCGCTGCACGCGGACATGCGGGCGGGGAACAGCGGCTACGGCAGCTATGAGATAAGCGGCGCCCAGAAATATCTGGCCTACGCCCCGGTTCCCCAGACCGACGGCTGGACCGTCGCTGTCACCGCGCCCGTTAAGGATTTTCTGGGCACCACCTATACAAGCACACTTCTGACCGCCATTCTTTTAATTGTCATCCTGGTCATTGCCATCCTCCTGGCGGTTCGAATGGCGGGCGAGATCGGCAATCCGATCCGGGCCTGCGCCGAGCGCCTTCAGCTTCTGGAGCAGGGAGACCTGTCCTCCCCTGTCCCCACTTACGAGCGCAGAGATGAGATCGGCGTCCTTTCGCTCACTACCCGGCAGATCACCACGCGGCTTCAGGAGCTGATCGGTGATATTGGCTACCTGTTGGGGGAGATGGCCGACGGGAACTTTGATGTCCGTTCGAGGGATTATGACCTCTACCAGGGCGACTATACGAATATCCTGGCCTCCGTGCGCAACATCAACCGCAACCTCAGTCACACGCTTCAGCAAATCAATCTGGCCGCGGACCAGGTTTCCGCCGGCGCCGAGCAGGTATCCTCCGGCGCGCAGGCGCTCGCACAGGGCGCCACGGAGCAGGCCAGCGCGGTGGAGGAGCTCTCCGCTACCATATCCGAGATCGACAGCACAGCCCGGGAAAATGCCGAGGCCTCCACCCAGGTCAAGGAAAAGTCCGGCCTGGCTGGCGAAAAGGTGACTGTGAGCCATGAAAAGATGTCTGCGCTGACGGATGCCATGTCCGATATTCTGAAGGGGCACCAGGAGATCAGCCAAATCATTGAAACAATTGAAAACATTGCGTTTCAGACGAATATCCTGGCTCTGAATGCCGCGGTGGAGGCCGCCCGGGCCGGCTCCAGCGGAAAGGGCTTCGCAGTCGTGGCCGACGAAGTGCGCAATCTGGCCGCCAAATCGGACCACGCCGCCAAGCAGACCAAGGAGATGATCGAGCGCTCCACCAAAAATGTGGAGCGGGGCGGCCAGTTGACTGGGGAGGTCAGCGCGGTTCTGGAAGAGACCACCCGTCTGGTTCAGGATACCGTCGCTTTCATTGACCAGGTGGCCGGCAACATTGTCTCGGAGGCCCACTCCATTGACCAGGTATCCGAGGGCGTTGACCAGATCTCCAGTGTGGTACAGACGAATTCCGCCACAGCAGAGGAGAGCGCTGCGGCCAGCGAGGAGCTCTCGGGGCAGGCTCAGCTGCTAAAGGAGCTGACCGGGGGATTCACCTTCCGCAAGGACGATACCGGTACTGCTCAGCCTCCGCAGTAACCATATGGGACCTTCCGCCGTAAAGCAGACTTCCCAAAGCCCAGGCGTCCCCGCAACAAAAAAGCTGCATGGAATTGAATTCCATGCAGCTTTTTTGTTGCCTATTTTCTTATCCGTGCAGTGAACAGCCGTTCAGCGCTCCGTTTTCCCTTGCTGTTCCCCCACCATGTGCCGGTATGCCTTCATCCGCGCTTCGCTGATCCGTCCGGCACAGACCGGACAGCCGCACTTTCGTTTTCCAGCCCTGGAGTAGACGACCGCCTTCCACACATGTCCCTCCGGGCACTGCCACCAGACCTTTCTCCGGCTCCCAGCCGTCACCATTCTGGGCGTCAACTGGCCGTTCAGCGTCGGGTGCCACTGGGCGGCGACCTTCGGCTCCACGGTCTCCAGGTCGTTAAAGCCGGGCCAGACCTTCCGCCCGGCGCAGAAGGGACACCCCGCCCCCTCCCTGCTCCTGGAGGTCACCGTGGCCTTCCACGCGTGGCCCAGGGGACAGAGCCACCAGACCTTTCGATTGCTGTTGGGTGAGACATTCTCCGGCCTCAGGGCGCCGTTTTTGTCCGGATGCCATTGAGCGGCCAGTTGGGGAAACTGGCTGGCCAAATCGTTTTCTCCCGGAATGATCTGCTTGCCGGCACAGACCGGGCAGCCGTTTCCCAGACTGGTTCGTGACAGCACACTGGCCTGCCATTCATGGCCTTTGTCGCAGCGCCACCATACCTTGCGTCTGGTACCAGCCGTAAGGTCTCCGGGGGTCAGGCTTCCGTTCCGGGTTGGATGCCACTGGGCGGCCAGCTCAGGGCGCAGGGTTGCCAGGTCGTTTTCCCCTTCCGCCAGCTTACGGTTGGCGCAGACCGGACAGCCGCAGCCGTTTACCCTTGTCTTTACCTCCGCCTGCCACTCATGGCCCTTCTCGCAGCGCCACCATACCTTCCGGTGGCTGCCGGGGAGCACCTCGCTCGGGGTGAGCGCTCCGTTTCTGGTCGGGTGCCACTGGGCGGCCAGCTCCGGCCATAGCGTGGCAAAATCCGTCTCTCCCGGCCACGCCATGACGCCCCTGCAAAAGGGGCAGCCTGTGTGGTTGCTGGTCCTGCTCGTCACTTCTGCCTGCCACTCATGGCCTTTCCCACAGCGCCACCACACCTTCTTTTTACTTCCATAGCTCACCGTCTCAGGGGTAAGCGCTCCGTTTCGCTCAGAATTCCACTGCCGGAGCAGCTCCAGCTCCCCGGTTCGTTTACAGTAGTCGAACAGTGTTTCGCGCATGGTGTACTCCTCCGTTAGCGCGGCAGCGGGCAAAGGGAGTGAAAACGGTTTCCGCAGAAGCCGCCCCGCCGCCGCGGGCGTCCCCGGCCGTTGCCCAGGCGCCCACCGCCTCAGCCGCCCTTAACGTGGCGGGCAACCCGCTTGTCCTCGGTGCGGATATGTGTAATCAGTGTGCCCACCAGAGTGTTGAGGGTATGCAGGGATTTCACACTGGGCCCCTCCGCGCCGATCTGGTTGGCCGCCGCAGCCAATTCGCGCTTATACCCCTCGTGGAAGGTGTGGTGGGCGTTGTAGCCGGGGTATTTGCTTTGAAGCTGGAGCTGCTCCTCATCGCGGAAATGCTTGCTGACATAGCTGTTCAGAAACTGCACGGTTTCACTGATCTTGGTGCGTCCGGCCCCCTGGGCACAGGCGTCCATTAGGGCGTTGATGGCGTCAAAGAGCTGTCTGTGCTCACTGTCAATCAACTGGTTGCCGGTCAGCAGGTCCTGAGTCAATTCATAACGCATAGGTACAATCTTCCTTTCCAGTAAATCAAATCCATATAGGACTAGAGGATATTCTCTATACTTTTAAATCGTCCATCCGTTTCAAAAATTAACCCCTTCCAGGCAAATTCCGCAGTTCCAAAAATTTTTTCAAAAAGGACTTAATAATTCCAGCTTTGCACCGATCAAACAGATAGTGCAACGCACTGGAGGGCGGCGTCCTCAGTCCAAACCGCCGCCCTCCCTCCTCCAAATTTCAAACAGGCTGTCCCGGGCGGGGCTGCCCTGTCTGAAATAGATTCCGGGTCTGCGCGGCCTGCCCGGCCGGCTACGGGCTGCACTACCCACCACCCCTGCGGCCCGGGAGGAAGGAACCTCCCGGAGAACAATGTTAAGGAGAGTAAGACATCATGCGTATTCAGCACAATATTATGGCGATGAACGCCTACCGCAACTACACCAACAACACCTCCGCCCTGTCCAAGAACCTGGAGAAGCTGTCCTCCGGCTACAAGATCAACCGCGCCGGTGACGACGCCGCCGGTCTGGCCATCTCCGAGAAGATGCGCGCCCAGATCACCGGCCTGGAGACCGCTCAGAAGAACGCCAAGGACGGCATCTCCCTGGTGCAGACCGCCGAGGGCGCCCTGACTGAGGTCCACGACATGCTCAACCGTATGGTGGAGCTGGCCGACCAGTCCGCCAACGGCACCTACGACGTGGAGACTGACCGCGCCAACCTGCAAAAGGAGGTTGAGCAGCTCAAGAGCGAGATCAACCGCATCGCCGACTCCGCCAACTTCAACGGCATCAAGCTGCTGGACGGCTCCATGGACGCCGGTTCCGTCGCCAAGACCTTTGACGCCACCACCATCACCGGCGTGTTCGGCGGCGCTCCCATCGGTACGACTGCCGCTGTGACCGGCGCGTACAAGGCCGCCTTTACCAAGAGCACTGGTACTGCCACCGGCGGCAGCGCCGATATCGTGGTTTCCTACCGCGACGCCGAGGGCACGGTGCAGACCGTCACCGTTACCATGGATAATCTCGCCGCCAATGCCTCTGTCGGCCAGTTTGTAAGTGCCTTGGCTGGCAACGACACCCTGTCCGGCCTCTTTGATATTAAGGCCAGCGGTACAAATGGCATTACATTTACGGCCAAAGAGGGCGGTGCGGCTTCCGAGAGCGGCAAGGCTGGCCAGGCCAACATTACCGGCATTGCCATCAACTATAAGGACAAGGATGGCAAGGTGCCTACTAAGGCTCCCAAGTTTGGTAACGTCACCAAGACGGCTACGGGCGTGGACTCCAAGGTCAATCTGACCGGCACCGCCAAGGAAGGCGACTTCGTCATGATCGACGGCATGAAGTACACCTTCGCCTCCGGCGCGGACGGCTCCGACGGCGCCACCTTCAGCGACAAGGCCTCCCTGATCGCCGCCGCGATTTCCGGTGTGCTGCTGAGCCGTCAGTCCAAGCGATTCGAGAAGACCGCAGCCGCAGCAGCGGCTGATGCGGAGGATGACGAATCGATTGATGGTGATGGCATCGGGCAGCCAAGCCACACCACAGAGCCCACCACGCCCACGGAACACCCCGGCACCCTCGCCGACGGCACCGCCAGTGTGGAAATCGACTTCCGCCACTGATGGCTTAGACGGTCCCTACTCCATTGTTGGCCTTGTTTCGTGAAAACCGTACGCTGAGTTGGAGTAAGCGTGCGGTTTTCACGAAATGAACCTTGATTTCGTGAAGAACGTACGCTGAGCGCGACTCAGTGTACGGTTTTCACGAAGGGGCATGTTCCAATCCTGCAAAGGCGGCGGGTTGGATTCGCTTTGCGCAATAATCGTCCGCTAGGCTGGTGAACCATGTGTGGAATCGTTGGATACGCGGGAAATATTGAAACGGCATGCGGCAAGCCTTTGGAGGTCTGCCTGCAAGGCCTGGAACGTCTGGAATACCGAGGCTATGACTCGGCCGGTGTGGCGCTGACCGCGCCCGGCATGGATAAGGTGGTCGTGCGCAAGAAGGCCGGCCGTTTGAAGAACCTGGTCGAAGACATCGAGCGTAAGCCGATGCCGCTTGCCACGGTGGGCACCGGAACATCATAGGTCCAGTAGGTACGGGCAATGGCAAAGGGAATATGCGTTTC
>OGXZ01002231.1_pt1 | contig 10132 bp, 8 predicted proteins | sample 1576431 | NCBI WGS metagenome assembly OGXZ01 (sample SAMEA3541590, study PRJEB24748) | human gut metagenome | biome: human gut; feature: human-associated habitat; material: faeces | place: China | collected 2012
AGTAGTGAAAAACCTCGCCGTTAACCTTGATGCTGTCCTCTTTCCACATAATCGTGTACCTCCGTTTGTTTTGTTGTGAGTGTATATTACCGTCATGTCTGGGATATATCCAGTCATTTCGGAGATATATACTACACGATCATTCGGACGGAAAACTGTGTATATTAGAGTGGCTTTCCAGTGAGAATGAAATGCACATAATCGCTTCGGTGTTCTTCCAGAAAAATCACCAGTTCATAGAAACGCATCTCATTGGCAATGTACTGCACCATTGGGACATCGAACATATTCGTGAACCCGCTCTTACGGATGGCAAGGATCTGCTCTCGGATTGTCTCAGTCATGGTCGCACCTCTGGCAGATGTCCTCACCATAAGCCACGCTCAGACCGCAGTCGTTATCCCATGCCACCATGATGCTTCCAATATCGTCCACACCACGCACGGTGCCTTTTGTGCCGACAGGCGGTGCCTGGGGATCGTCCATCCGAACCAACTCCACAAGGGTGCCGACCGGGTATTCCTTGCGAATACGCTTGACCGTTTCCTTATTTTTGACACAGGCTTAAAATTGTGTCGCTTTGTGCTGTTGTGCGCGTTCCCAAGGGCATCGACGTGGGGAGCGTTGCAATACTTTTAGCTTGCTCGTCCGTTTAACTGTTAATGCAAGGGATTATCATCTCCTCTTCCTCTTGTCGCTTTTGCTCCAAGCGGTCGAGATGAGTTTCTAGTTCCATTTTTTCCCCTTGTCGCTTTTGCTCCAGGCTGTCGAGATGAGTTTCTAGTTCCATTTCTTCCTCTTGTCGCTTTTGCTCTAAGCGGTCGAGGTAGTCTTCAAGTTCGGCATCGTCTGCGTAGTCATAAGCTTGTTCACCACTCACATAGTGCTTTTTAAAGAGCTCTTCAAGCGGATTTTTCTTGTCTACATTCTTTTCCATAATACTTGTATTTTTAATGTTTGTCATATAACATTTCTATCGCCACACTTGCCAAGCGATTGTTGCTTAGCAGCAAAGTGGCTTATTTGCGTTTTTTATTAGCAAATTATGCATTGCTCCATTGTTTTAACTCAGAGCTTGCTGTTTGTTATTTGATTCCTGGGCAAAAGTACGAAAATTATAGATACGAAACAAGTTCGTAATGGTTCACAGTATGGATACGTTTTTTTGAGAATGAACCAGGATAGTCGCGACGTGTCGGTGGCGATGAAGCGTTACTCCACTGTTCCAAGTTGTTCGCACCGCTGGTCAAAGGCGGCGTTTACGCGCAGCATCCAGTCGGGGAGCGACTTTAAGGCTTGATAGACCAAGGGGGCGGGCATCTCGCGGTAAAGAGCATAGGCCATTGGACCGGCGATGGCAGCCAGCGTGTCGGAATCGCCACCGAGGGAGATGGCAAGACGCAGGCAGTCGATATAATCGGTAGAGGCGATGAGGCACAGGATGGCAGGACCAACGGTGCCGGGACTGTTGGAGAAGAACGAGTAGGAGTCGTGAATGTCGTCGTAGGTCTTCCCGCTCCAGAACGGGCAGTATTGGTCGAGCACATGCTGACGCACAAACTCCTTGTCCTTGCCGTTCTTAAGATAGAAGATGGCGAGGGCTGTTGCCACAGCACCGTTTATGCCTTCAGGGTGATTGTGCGTGGGGGCCGCTGTCTGCGTGGCGAGGTCTATGCACTCCTCTTCTGTGCGTGCCAACCATCCTGCCGAACTGCAGCGCATTGCTGAGCCGTTGCCCATGCTCCCGTATGGCTCATGGTCGTGGTCTTTAATCCACTGTTTGAATCGGTGGCCGTAGCCGGCGTGTGGGTGTTGGTTGGCGCACATCCAGAGGTTGTCTGCCATGTTCTTGTTCTTCAGAAAGGCTTCGGCACAGGCAAAGGTGAGCACCGTGTCGTCGGTGAAATGGGCTCTTGAAGAGAACATCTTCACGGCGTTATAGTCTTTTGTGCGATGTGTGCGGCCTTCGTAAGCGCTGCCTGCAATGTCGCCAACGGCAGCGGCCATTAATAGGTTTTTCATAATGACAGTTGAGTGTTGTGTTGTTGTTATGTGTTTAAAACTCCAGACGAAATCCTTTCTGTTTAAGCTCTTCGTAGCTTTCTTTGTTGAAACTATAGAGCGCTGCCTCACGTTTGGGTGTAGGCCAAACCGTCTCGTCGAGTTTTTTCAGCAAGTCGAAACGAAGCATCTTTTTTGCAAAGTTGGCGCGGTCAAATTTTACATTCAGAATTGCTTCATACAACGACTGCAGCTCTTTCATAGTGAACTTTTCGGGTAACAGATCGAAGCCGATAGGCCGGAAATGAAGACGTTCGCGCAGAACAGAAAGGGCGTGACGCAGAATGCGGTCATGGTCAAACGCCAGTTGCGGTATCTTGTCGATGCTGAACCACTGTGCTTTTGCTGCATCGTCTCCACCTTTGACCTCTTGTATCTTGCACAACGCATAATAGGCAATGGTGATGACACGTTCACGAGGGTCGCGGTCGGGATCGGTGAAGGCATGAAACTGTTCCATATATTCGGCCTTCATGCCCGTCTCTTCCATCAGTTCGCGTTTGGCTCCTTGCTCTGCTGACTCGTCCATTTTCATGAATCCGCCGGGAAAAGCCCATTTGCCTTTGTATGGTTCAAGGCCTCTTTCTATAAGCAGAACCTGAAGGCGTGTGCCGTCAAAACCAAAGATCACGCAATCGGTGGTGACAGCGGGGTGGGGATATTTGTAAGAGAACATTTTTTCTTCCATATTCTTGTCTTGTGTAATTATTACACCGCAAAGATATGAACATTATTTCTATCCTCCAAATATTCTTGTGTATTTTTTACAATAGAAACGCAAAATGTTTATTTTCGCAGTTCTTTAGCCCATAAAGCAATGAGAATGGCAGCGGCAACAACATCTATCAGGTTCCAAAGACCGCGACCTAACGCTATTTTTATGAAGGGCTGAAACAGCAAGACGAAGGCTCCAAACGTTACCATGAGGGTGTCGTTCTTCTCCTTATAATATTGGTATGCCAGGACGGCAAATACAACCATGGCGACAAAGCGCACTAAAGAATAATAACCATAAGGCAAATGAAGCATACATGCGAGGAGCATTACTGCCATGACGGGTTTGATAAATTTCATAATCTCTTCTTCGGTTTGTTTTTTAGCAATGAGGAACGGACATATATTTTACGAAAAAAGCAGGAACCACATATATAATAAATGTGTGGTTCCTGCTTATGTTGAGTTGTTGTTGTCTTTCTTGTTTTAGGTCTGATAGACCTTGCTTGTGGTTGTTGAGCGCTTAACCGAGATATTTCATCAGAATCTTGGCGTTGCCACTGTCGCGCAGCTTGGCGATGCTCTTTTCTCTGATCTGGCGCACACGTTCACGGGTGAGACCGAGCTGGTCACCAATCTCTTCGAGACCTTTCTCGTGGCAACCAATGCCGAAACACTCGCGAATGATTGTTATTTCGCGGTCTTTCAACACCTTGTTGAGCACCGAGTTGAGCTCCTGAGCCATCGACTCGTGGTCTACCTGCTTGTCGGTGCGGGTGTCATCGCCGCTTGGCATGACATCGAGCATGCAGTTGTCCTCACCGTCCTGGAACGGAGCATCGATGCTCACATGGTGACCATCTGCCATGAGGCTCTGTCCGATCTTCTCCTCGTCAATCTTGGTGGCGTCAGCAAGCTCCGACACAGAGGGGTGACGCTGGTTCTCCTGCTCAAACTTGTTGATCTCGTGGTTGATCTTGTTGAGCGAGCCTACCTGGTTGAGGGGCAGACGCACAATGCGGCTCTGCTCGGCAATGGCTTGCAGGATGCTCTGGCGAATCCACCACACAGCGTATGAAATGAACTTGAAACCTCGTGTCTCGTCAAACTTCTGGGCTGCCTTTATTAGGCCGATGTTGCCCTCGTCAATGAGGTCGGTCAAGGTGAGACCTTGGTGCTGATACTGCTTTGCCACAGACACGACAAATCGGAGGTTGGCTGTCACGAGCTTGTCCTTGGCGCGTTCGCCTTCGGGACCACCCTTCTTGATTTTCTGGGCCAACTCAATTTCTTCGTCGATAGATATCAGCGGTGCACGTCCGATCTCAACAAGGTACTTGTCCAATGCCTCACTCGAACGGTTTGTAATACTTTTCTGAATTTTTAATTGTCTCATCTTATATACCTTATTCTTTCTTAACTTGCTGTTTTCGCCTAATTGTCTGATTTACAATTTATTATTATAATTAGACCGAAAATCCTTGCAAAATTACGAAAAAAAACTGATATTTGCAACACTACGGCTTGGTTTTGGAGGTTAAATACTGTTAATGTGCGGGATGGGGCAGGTCCCGCACTTTTTTTCACTTGCCGGCTTGTTTTTGCTTGGCCTGCTAATCATTGCTTGTTTTATTTACTCCTCCAAAACGCTGAGGTCTATGCCTGCCTTTTCGAGCTGCTGCTTCTCTTTTCCAAAATAGCTTGAGAGCACCTGCACGCCGAGAGTGCTGCGCTTCAGGTTGTAGAGACGTTTTATGGCCACGGCATCGTCGTGGTCGATAAGTTCGTAGAACATCATTTTTTCAAACTTGACGTCTGTGAGCAACTGTCCGGCAGAGAGCATCTTGCCCTCGGGAATGGTGGCTATGTCGTCGAGACGGAAATAGACCTTGTCTTTATCATCCTTGCAGACAGACAGGAGCACATCGCTCTTCTTTGCAGGCGACACGAACATCGGACACTCGTCTGCATACATCTTGTTTCTGCTGCCTCTTGTCTTGTCGCAGATCTGAGACATGGGCACGCGGTTAACCATGCCGTTGCCGTAGGCCACGATGAGGCTGCCGTCGGTCTCGTCTTCATGCACGGCAAGCGTCAGTATGCCGTCGGGGTAGTCGATGTCGTCGAGCACACACCAGGTTTCCACATCCATGAGGCGCACGAAACAGTTTTTGTTCACCATATAGTCGGGGTCCCAGTTTTCTGTTATGTTCTTACGCAGCTTGCTCGTTGCAATGGTCACGTTTTGTGCAGACGTCTTCTGCTGTTTGCCCTTGTTGCCGTTGTCGGCAGATGGGGCGATGGTGGGGTCGGACGGTGTGTCGTCGTAGACATCATACTTGCTGAAGTCGCGCTCGTCCATAATCTTCTGCAGTTCTGCCAGATCGTTCACTGGCCATGTCGATGTTCCTTCGCGCAGATAATACTGGTTGTCGGTTTTCAGCATGACAGGCGTTTTGCTTGCTGCCACCTTGATGGCATAAATGTAATGTTTGCCTGCGTCGGGGTGTTCGATGTGGCACGACATGTTGACGGCATTGCCGAGAGCCTCGTGTATGCTGTTGCGCACATGCAGATCATACTTGTCGCGGTTGTCGCCGAAGAACTTGAGGTCTTCCTCCAGGCCTCTTGCCGTTCCTGTGTCTTGCACGCCGAGGTAGACTGTGCCGCCGTAAGAGTTGGCCATGCCGCAGATCACCTTCATCACGTTGAATGTCTGCTGTTTGATGTCGGCACGCATGTTGTTGTTTGGGGGGAACACGATAGATGTCTTAAACTCTCGCTGCTGTGTCTCTTCGCCGAACGAGTAGATCTTGGGAAGCGTCACGTTGACGTTGAGCAGACTCTTTATCTTTGCCACCACAGCCTCTTGATAGTCGTTGAGCGCAAAGCCTTCAGCCAGGTTGTAGCTGAGCATTAGTCGGGAGAGCTTGCCGAGCTTGTCGTGCGAGTAGGTGTTGGAGATGTTCCACAGGAAGCTGTTGAGGTCGGCACGTCCCAGACAGGTTATGATGCGCAGCTCTGTGAGGCGTTGGCGCAGATAGGGGTAACACTCCATGAGGTCGTTGCTGTCGTTGTCGAGACTCTCGAGCTCCTGGTCGTTGACGCTGCCGTTGGTGGCATAGTCGTCGAGGATGCCAAGGAGGTGCTGTCGCTGCTCGATATATTGCAGCATCGACTCGTTGTCGATCATCTTTGCCAGGATATGGGCTATGGCAAGGAAGGCATAGGCTGTTATGGTGTCGGAACTCATGATGGCCTTATGGTCGAGGATGTTTATTATCTCAGCCATGTGGGCGGAGTCAAAATTCTCCTCCGAAGCCTCCATGGCTTGCTCTTCGAGCTCCTCTTCTGTCTCTTCATGCACGGCACCGCCCTCATAGCGCCAGTAGGTTTGCAGAATGTCTTCTGCCGCCTCTTTAATGTTGACGATGTCGGTTCCGGGGCCCACAATCTCGCCTTGTATGGCTCTTGGCGATGAGCTGTTGGTGACGCGCACGCGCACCGTGTCACCCATGGCGTAATAGTCGTTGTCGGGAGTGACAGGAATGAAGATGCCGTAGCCGCGTGATGTGATGCCTAAGAACACGTTGTTGGCAATGTCGTGGTGGACGATGGTGCAGTTTGACTCTTCGTGAAAGGCCACCTGCTCTTGTATCATGTTGTCGATGAACGACATGCAGTCGAAGGTGTAATAGATTTTCTCTTCGTTGGGCGAGCTTACCGAGTTGACACGCACGCGCAGAAGCATGGACTGGCCGTCGTAGGTGAACGAGTTGACGTCAAACTTAGGGTCGTAATGGAACATGCCTATAGAGCCGCCTTTCTGGTAGACATCAATCCATCCCTCGCCTTCATAGCTTGTGTCTTCAATCTTACAAAAGAAGCGGTAGGGGTTGGTGCTGTCTTTGCGCAGCACCCGCACGAACACCTCTGTTCCGACCTCTGGCGCCCATTTGGTGATCTTTTTCTTTGTGAGCGTGCGTTTCTCAAACAGTCCGTGCTCCACGTCGGTCCAGAATGTTTTCCATTGCTTTATGGCTTTTGTCTGTTTGCTGATTGTGTATTTGCTTGGCGAGTCGAGGAACAGTTGCAGGTTGTGCCAGCCCGGAACCCCTTGTGGCAGAACGTTACGCTCCTTCTTTCCTGCCACTGAGCGCGAGAGTGTTATGCCGTCGGGGCTGACCGTGAAGCGCACGTTGTGTGCCTCAAAGGAGCGAGTCATCATGATGCCGCCCTCGTCTTTGGCGTTAGCCATGCGGTAAGCCAAGAGGTCGATGCTACCGAAGTCGCTGTTCCATGTCAAGTCGACTCCGTTGTCGTCGGCAAGCTGCAAGGCGTTGAAGGCACGTTCTACAAGCTTGTCTTCGTTGGCTTTGTTTATCACGCTGTCGGTGTTAAGCATCTGCTTGGAGCGCACGAACGACAGACAGTGCATGAGCATGGACCTGAAATAGAGGCGTTGGGGGTCGTTATGGTCGGTCATGAGGAGCAGGAAACAGATGGAACGCACCATGCGGTTGAGCAACACCCTGCTCTTCTCGTCGTCCACCACCGCCACGCGGCTTGTCTTCTCGCTGTTTGAGGTGATGTAGAACCTGAGGAAATTGGAGAAAGCATTGGTGAACGATTGCTGCTTCCAGTTTTTTGCACATTCGGCGACGAGGTTAAGGATAGAGTCGAACTTGTCGTCAAGAAGTTGTGGCTGCATGGAGAAGATGGCGATCATAAGCTGCATACGGCGGTGCGGGTGCAGGATAAACCCTGAGCGGCGTATCTTGCCGAGGATGGCGTCAATCTCGTCGCTGCATCTGTTCTCTTTCATCAGTTGCAGACATTCGATGTAAGTGTCGGCCACCGCCACGCGTTCTGCCACCCATTCCTGGTAGTTGTCGCGTTCCGACTCGCTAAACTGTAACAGGTAGTCGGTGTCTTCAAGCAGATAAGCACATACCCTTCGGTAGCTGTTGAGCAGTCGTAGCTTGTTGGCATCGCGCATGCCTGTCCATCTCTCTGCGTTGTTCACCGCCATGACGGCTTTTATTATCCATGCCGCATTGTTGTCGTTAAGAAACTGGCGTGCTTCGGCAAAGCCATCGTGTGTGTGGAACCGTTCAATGATGTAGCAGCGCATAGGTTCTTCCACGCCCGCTTCTTCAAGCAATGTTTCTGGGGTAACACACTGGGTTGCCGATTGCTTGTCTTCTTCTACGAGAGAAAGTATCAGTTTGTTCTGGCTTGGCCGTGAGAGCAAACAGCTTATCTTCTGGTTAGGAATAAGGTATGTGTCTTTGTCACATTTTAAGCGGAACGGCAGACCGTTCTTGTCTCTCACATCATAATATCTGAAATCGTTGTTTGCATTATTGGCTTCCTTGTTCACAACAAATTGGTATGTGTTGCCCGCAACGTATCTGTTGCCGAACATCTGCGCAAAATTTTGTACAAACACAATGTTGTCGCCGTGAACATCTTTAACCATGCAAGGCAATTCTTTCAGTTGACTCACATCGCTATCGGTCTTTTGGAAATCGAACATCTTGATTGCATATTCGCGCCCGTTGGCGTCAACTATGAAAAACGAGTTTGTCCCTTCGTTTCTTATTTCAATAATGGGTAAGGTGTAAAATTTTCCTTTTTGATAAAATTGTTGTGCCATAATAATGAATTTTAGAGATTTGATTGTTTCAACTTGCTAAGTTACAAGTTTTTTCGCTTATATCCTATTATGGTTTGTCAATTTTATTTAAAGTCATTGTTTTTGTTCGTAGCCCAACGTTTTATTGTCTGTTTTGCACAAAAAACACACGTCCACGAAGCGATGTGACGCATGCAAAACAATCTGTTTGCTTGTGTTCGATCGCTTCGGGGACGTGTGCTGATATGTGTTGTTATGTGCTGTTGCTTGTTCTGTTGAACGTCTTGTTTTTAGATCTTCAGATCTTTCAATATGTTTGAAATTTTCTGTATTGTTGTGAGACGTGTAGGCACGAGGGGCAGGCGCAACACGTTGTCGATGAATCCCATCTCGTGGAGGAGAGCCTTAACGCCAGCGGGGTTGCCGTCGACGAAGAGCAGAGAGTAGAGCTCGTTGAAACGATGATGAATCTTTCGTGCAGGCTCATACTCGCCGTTGAACTCAAGACGAATCATTCGTGAGAACTCCTTGGGTAGGGCGTTGCCGATGACCGAGATTACGCCGGCTGCACCGCTGGCTACCATCTGGAACGTCAGAGCATCGTCGCCGCTGATGACGTCGAAGCGCGAGGGCTTGTTCTTTATGATCTCGTCAACCTGTTCCAAGCTGCCGCTTGCCTCTTTTATGGCCACGATGTTTTCGCAGTCGCGAGCCAGACGGATGGTGGTTTCTGCCTTCAGGTTCACGCCTGTTCGTCCCGGCACGTTATAGAGCACCACGGGCAGAGGGCTTGCCTCGGCAATGGTCTTGAAATGTTGGTACAGACCTTCCTGTGAGGGTTTGTTATAGTAGGGACATACGCTCAGCACACCATCAATGCCTTTCCAGTTGGTGTTCTTCAGTTCTTCAACCACAGCTCGTGTGTTGTTGCCGCCGCATCCCATGAGGATGGGCACGCGGCCCTGGTTTACGTCTACGACCAACTGCTTAATCGTTTCTTTCTCTTCAGCCGAGAGACAAGGTGTCTCGCCTGTTGTCGCGAGGATGCAAAGAAAGTCGGCACCGTTCTGAATCTGATATTCCACCAAACGCTTTAACGACTTTGTGTCTACATCCCCTTCTGGTGTGAACGGGGTGATTAGAGCTACTCCTAATCCTTTAAAAATATTCTGAGCCATAATGTGACTGTTTTTCTATAAAAACTTCAGATGTATGCTCGACGAAACCTACTGGCGGACACAAATGCGCAGTCACACGCCAATAGGTTTGGCCGTTGCCTTTTACCTTATTTTTATTGTTATTATCTTTTACTTGTTGTCAAGCCTTGCCATCATCTCCCACCAACATTGTTCTATTTATCATCAACAATGGTTATCTTTAAACCAATAAATGGCATCTTTAAGCCAATAAATGGCATCTTTAAGCCAACATTGTTCTTCTCTTTTTAGTGGAAGCATAGCACACGGCTTTAGCTTAATTTTTGCAAAGGTAACATTTTTAATCTATAGAACCTCACATTATGTTCAAAAAAATACTAAAAAGGTTATATTTTTAAAGGTAAAAGAGTTTTTAAAGGTAAAAAGGTAAAAAGGTAAAAAAAGGCTGACGCCTTATTAAGTGAAGAGTGAAGAACGAAGAATGAAGAATTCGTTTTAAGTGAAGAGTGAAGAATTCGTTTTAAGTGAAGAGTGAAGAATTCGTTTTAAGTGAAGAGTGAAG
>OGXZ01002238.1_pt1 | contig 10120 bp, 8 predicted proteins | sample 1576431 | NCBI WGS metagenome assembly OGXZ01 (sample SAMEA3541590, study PRJEB24748) | human gut metagenome | biome: human gut; feature: human-associated habitat; material: faeces | place: China | collected 2012
TCACCACCATACTCACGGCGTTACTCAGTGCAATGATCAGCGTCCACCAAAGTGTGGCATAGGGGCTCGGGTGCGCAATCACACTCACAAAATAGGCATTAAAAACGGCCGTGAGGACCACGGTGGTGTAGCCCGAATTGGCAAAATCGTAGGCTGCCCACGCCCATAGCTCTCGGGCTTTTACGCCATCTTGTATATGTTCTTTGGAAAAAAGTTTCATCCTTCTCGAGGCTCCTTCGCTTCGAACTGTTTTATTCTGCTGCACCGATCACGCGCGTCGCAGCAACGTGGTCACATGACTGACGACGCTACGCGACAAACTCCGAAGCGAATAACCGCCTTCGAGCACGCTCACCAAACGGCCCTCACAGCAAACCTCCGCGGCATCCATCACGCGACGCGTTAAATAGGCATAGTCCGACTCGTCCACTTTGAGCTGCGCGACCAACTCTTCAGTATGCGCATCAAAGCCCGCAGAGAGCAAAATCAATTGAGGGGCAAAGGCTTCCAGCCCTGGCAACCAAACTTCTTCCACAATTCGACGAAAATCAGCACCGGTCGCCCCGGGAGAAAGCGGACTGCGGATCACATTGGCGGGCACGTCACGAGCCAAGCGACTGGGGTAAAGTGGCCATTGAAATATCGAATAATACTGAAAGCCTGGTTTTCCGCCCAAAATTTCCTCGGTCCCATCCCCATGGTGCACATCAAAATCGAGAACGGCCACGCGATCTAAGCCGTGGTGCTCGGCGGCATACAACGCTCCGATCGCAACGTTGTTAAAGTAGCAAAAACCACCCCCGGAGGCTCGACCCGCGTGATGCCCTGGTGGGCGAACCCCACAAAACGCATTGGCGATCGTCCCTGCCAAGACCTGATCAACGGCTTGAAGCACCGCATTGACACTTTTCAAAGCGGCCCGATAACTCAACGCGGTCACGGGCGTATCCATTGACTTCCAGTGTGACAACGCTTCCAGATTGCCTGCGCTCGCCAACGCGAGTTGATCAATGTACTGAGCTGCGTGCGCCAAACGCACCCAGCGCACATCCGCTTCGGGCACATCCACGCGTTTTAACTGCTCCCCATAGCCCATGGCCATGAGAGCAAGCTCGATCGATGCAAGACGTTCGGGGTTCTCCGGTGCGTTTTCAATCGGATTGATCAGCGGGGTCAGATCATGCGTAAAGTACCCCGTGGGTTTAGGTAGCTGATTCGACAAAGGCGTATCCTCAAAAAAAGCCTCTCAACACTCGACGCTAATATTCGCTCAAGCGCTCACAAGTAGGCTCGCTGTGCACAAGGCGCAATGTAGAATATTTTATAGTGTTTTCCGGCTTTTGCTTGGATGTCGTTTCGCTTCCTCTTCGCTCAAACGCAAGCTCACAAATCTCGTCTCTCGCTTAGAGCGCTTTTTTCTGGGTGAGTTGCTACAATGGTGTGCACCAATACCATTTCGTTTTTGTTTGAGGATTGTGTCCATGCCCGGAGTTACTCGTCGACAGTTTGGAACCCTAGCGATGCTCGCCTCGCTGGGGCTCATGAGCGACGACATCATGACACCGCTCTGGGCAGCACCCCCTCCACAAGGTCAAGGCTACACGGAACGCGAAGAGATTGTCGCGTTTCTCAAAAAAGTTAGCCAAGAGCGTCACATTCCCTACGCTTGGCTCGAAGACGAGGTCGCCCTTGCTCGCTACTCACCCTTGGCTGAGCGCTACAGCACCCCTAAGCCCAAAAAAGGCCCAGCCACAACGCCCGAGCGCAACTTCCGGCTCTACCAGCGCAATATGGTCAACAGTGAGCGTATTGACAAAGGGGTCGCTTTTCTTACAAAACACGAGGCCCTCTTCGCTGATATTGAAGCCAAGACGGGGGTCTCCCGATATGCCATCACCGCTATTATTGGGGTAGAGACCATTTACGGCAAAAACATGGGGCGCTTCCGTGTGCTTGACGTACTGGTCACCCTCGCCTTTGATTACACGCGTCGCGCGGACTTCTACAAAAAAGAATTGGCGGAATTTTTAGAGTTTTGCTATCGCGATAAATTGCCGACCGTTTCCGTCACCGGGAGTTATGCCGGTGCCGTGGGCTATGGACAATTTATGCCGAGCTCACTCAACCAGTGGGGTACCGATGGGGACGGCGACGGTCTCATTGACATCATCCATAACGAGGCCGATGGGATTGCCTCAGTGGCTACCTATCTCAAGGCACATCACTGGAAACCCGGGCTCAAACCCCTTTATCCTGTGCAACAAAAATTGAACGGTCGAGCCTTGGCGCCGAGCACCGGGATTCGTCCTCACTACACGGTCCAAGCGCTCCTTGAAAGTGGCTTAGAGCCCGTGGGTTTGTTGGACTTACCCCTAGAGGAAGAAGTGTTGCTCGTGGACTTACCGTGGGCTGATCCTGGTGACGAAATCGAACACCGGCTCTACCTTGGCACCCAAAATTTCTCGGCCTTTCTCTACTACAACCGTAGTTACTTCTATGCTGCAGCCGTGAGTTTGCTCGCCCAAGCGATTGAAGAACAACTCTAAGCAGAAAAAAATTTAAGTGCAAATAATTCTTTTTGCTTAATTCCTCGTTCTCTGGTAATATGCGCCTAGCTGTTCTGCTTATCCATTTTGATTTTTATCAATAAGTAGAACCTCACGGAGGCTGCCCCGTACACCGTATGGGGACTTTCACAGGACCCCCTCCGCCCTTGAACGCATTCGGGTGAAAGGCGAATGCAGTTGAAGATCCTTTTTTGCTATGTTTATCGGTGTTTTGCTCGGCCTTGCGGCGGGCGCACTTTGGGGGCTCATTTATATCGCCCCTCTTTGGCTACCTGAGTACAATCCTGTGCTCATTGCGCTAGCCCGTTTTATTGCCTTTGGCGTGGTATCGCTTCCGGCGTTGTGGTTCTTGCGTGAACCGCTTAAAACGTTTTCTCGCGCGGACATTTGGGAAGCGTTCCGACTGCCCTTTTTTGGCAACGTCATTTTCTACAGCTTACTCACCACGTGTATTCGTCTTGCGGGTGCCCCACTCGCAGGGATGTTCATGGCCATTATCCCTGTACTGGTTGCGGTCGTTTCGAATTTACGGTGTCGTAACGGAGAAAAGCCACTCTCCTGGGGCGTGATCCCCCCGCCATTAGTTGTCATTTTCTTTGGCCTGCTCGTGGCCAACTCCTCTGAATTTGCTTACATGACGGCGGCTGCGGGTTCCCCAACACGCTTTCTCATTGGGGTGGCCTTTGGGATTGCCTCAGTGATCGCTTGGACGTGGTTTTCGATTAAAAATTCCGAATGGCTTTTGGAGCACCCTGAGAAAAACGTCTCCTGTTGGACGGCCTTGCAAGGTTGCACCGTGTTACCTGTGGTCGTGGTGGGCTTTGCCATACTCGCCTGGCCCTTAGGCTTGATGGACACGAGTGTCACACTCATGGGCCCTGCCCCTTGGCGCTTCTTGGGCGTGGGCCTCATGATCGGATTCCTCTGCTCATGGGTGGCGATGCTTTGCTGGAACCAAATGAGCCAGCGCCTACCCGCTGGGCTCGGCGGTCAGCTCATTGTGTTTGAGTCTATCTTCTCAGTGATTTATGCCCTCGTTTGGCGCGGTGAAGCCCCCAGTCCCACACTCGTGATTGGTTTTTCGATCGTGCTCATCGGCGTCTGGGGTTCACTCTACGTATTCCGTAAAGCGCAAGAAGAGCAAGAAAAGCGCAAAGCCTCTGCCAGCGTTTCGCCTCAGGCGCCATCGGCCGCGGTGCCTGTTGCCGCCAACAACCCAAAACGCACGCACCGAGCTTAATCGCTTGACGCAAAAGAAAACCTCAGCGCGTCGCTCACTCTCTAAAAGGAGCGGCATAACGCTGAGGTTTTTTGTTTAATTCCGGCGATCTGGCCTCACGCTTCGGTGATGTTCACGCGTAGCGAACCCACGCCATTGACACCAGCTTCAATTTTGTCGCCTACCACTAAACGCGAAGACCCCAGAGGCGTGCCTGTGAAAATGATGTCACCGGGCGCTAGCTCGTAAAACCGTGAGAGTTCCACAATCTGCTCAAACGGGGAGCGAATGAGTTGCGCACTATTTCCCGATTGGCGTTTATCGTTATTGACGTAGAGCCACAAATCCACCGGGTGGGGAAGGGGCGCTCGATACGCGGGGCGCACATGAGAGACCGGTGCCGACTTGGCAAACACTTTGCTACGAAGTCCATCACGACTGCCGTCTTGGCGCTTTTGATCAGCAAGGGTGAAGTCAATCCCAGCACACCACCCCCAGACCGCTTCTTCGGCTTCTTCCAGGGTAAGGTTACGTCCGCCCCGACCCAAGCACGCAACGAGTTCTATTTCGTGGCGTAAATCCTGAGACCCCGGCGGAATGGGCATGTCGAGCGTTTCGCCTTCGGCCACGGGTACCACACAATCGGCCGACTTCATAAAGTAAAAAGGCTCTGGCTGGGTAGCGACAGTGGGATCTCTATAGTTTTTAGCAATTCCAAAAACGCGATTTATAGGGAAAAATTCATATTTTTCATCCAGCACCGGAATCACCGGCATCACGGGGGACGTAAAAACAAAGGGCATTCACAAACCTCTACAAATTCAACACGTTAGGAGAAAGCATTGACCTCGGAACTCGATCACAATGCCATCAAAGGTGCTCTCATTGTAGCGAATTCTGCTATTTTTTCGCCCGAGCTCGACCCCCTGGCACGCGAACGCTACCCACTTCCGTTTTGCCTAATCCTTATAAGATCGCTACAATGACTGCTTGGTTTTTCACCAGCTTGCGCTCACAGCCCCGTCACGAGGCAGCGTGGTGTGAGGCTGGCATCGTTTCTATTGAAAATCTGAAATAACAATGACGACAACACCTTCCACACGGGAAAGCCTGACTTCCATTAGCCAGCGACGCATTAAAGCCGTTAAATCCAAGAGCATCTATGTGCTCCCCAATGCCTTTACGGCGGCTGCTTTTTTTGCCGCGTTCTACGGCATTATTGCCGCCATGAATGCGGACTTCCTCTCTGCTGCGATTGCGGTCTTTTTCTCCATGCTGTTTGATGGGATGGACGGACGAGTCGCGCGCTTGACACACACGCAATCCGAATTTGGCGTGCAGATGGACTCTTTGGCCGACGCGGTGAGCTTTGGCGTCGCCCCGGGGCTCATTATTTACGAATACACTCTCAACAGTTTGGGTAAGCTTGGTTGGGCCATTGCGTTTGTCTACGCTCTGTGTGCCCTCTTACGCTTGGCACGTTTTAACTGCAACGTGGGCGTGGTGAGCAAGAATTACTTCCAAGGGTTACCTTCTCCGGCCGCTGCGGCATTAGTGTGCGGTTTTGTCTGGCTCTGCGTCGAAGGACATTTGCCCAACTTCGCTGTGCCTTACACGGCTCAGATTGCTGCGGTGGTTACGCTCTACGCTGGCCTTACCATGGTCTCCAATGCCCCCTTCTTCTCTGGCAAGAGCTTGGCCGTTGTCAAGACCATTCCCTTCTGGGTCATCGTAGTGGGAGCACTGCTCTTTATCGTGATTTCGAGTAACACCTCGTTATCGGTCTTCGTGCTCTTTTGCTTGTACGCTCTCTCGGGCTACGCCTACGGGTTCTACTGCTGGTGGACAGGACGTCCCAATCCTATCCAGGCCGACATTGCTCGTGCCATGGCGGAATTAGAGAAGGAAAACGCTGAGAATAAGGCCTAACTCACGATGGATTAGCTTCTTTTGAACCGATCTCTACCCCAATCCTCTTTCCTCTGGGTATCTTAGGAAAGAGGATTTTTTTGTCACTAAGGCTCTCTACAGACGCCAATGCCATGTACCCACAGCGTGGCGGGCAAGGAGTGATTCGAACCCGACATCAGGCAACGCCCGTATAAGAGCTTTAGTTGTGAGTACCATTGGCTGAGAGCCGAAACGCGATCTGAGATAGGCGCGTTCACGAAAATAAGAATGTCTAATATATTGGTGTTCACGAAATTAGGAACACGTGTTCACGACCTTAGGAAATCACAGCCAGATATCACATGTTGGCTAGATGGCTGAGATCAAAATAGACGAAAGGGACGCTTTTTTAGGGCGTCCCTAGATGTGTGAACACAGAGTGTCGAAAAACGTTAGAGTCGTGCAATGGACGTCATCACGCCCGTGACCTTGTCACCAATCGAAACGATCACTTCGGCGTCGAGCGGTAGATACACATCCACGCGAGAGCCGAAACGAATAAAGCCGTAGCGTTGGCCACGTTCCAATCGGTCTCCAATGCTGGCGTAGCAAAGAATGCGACGTGCCACGAGACCTGCGACCTGCACAAAGGTGACAGAGCGACCATCATCCATACGAACACGAACAGCGTTGCGTTCATTGTCGGTCGACGCCTTATCCAAGTCGGCATTCACAAAAAGGCCGGGCGTATAACGAATTTCTTCAACGACCCCGCTCACTGGCGACTTCTGGCTGTGCACGTTGAAGACGTTCATAAAGATCGAAATCTTTTGAGCCTCTTCACCCGTAAGGGGATCGGTAGAGCGTTCAACCTTACAGACTTTGCCGTCCACGGGGCTTACCACCGCACGAGGATCTTGAGGCAATTCACGAGCGGGATCACGGAAAAACTGGGCACAAAAGATCGTCAAAATCAAAGCAACGATCGTCAAAAAAGACCAGTCTAATAACCAGAAAATAACCGTTAATGCAATACCACCGTAAATAAACGGACGGCCTTCTTTAGCAAAAAACGGATGAGGATAAAGTTGAGCGTTCATAAAAAAGAGGGGTTCCTTCTTGAAGATGCTGTGGACAGTGATCTCAGACGCCAATCGTCAGATGCCCACAGTCTTTGCCCGTAATGATAACAAAACCCACCGATCTCGCAACTCAAGAAGCGAATGACCTCAAAATAGCGTTGTCATTCGCTTCCTTGATTGGTCTGTGCGCGTTCTCCCCCTACGCTTTCAAAGGCTACGGACGAATCGTGCCCTGGGCTTCGACACGAACTTGCAACTCGGTTTCACCCGACTGAACTTGAGGGGCCGCATCGGCAACGCGCGCCTTCGCGAGCATCATGGGCGCAGCGTAGTAGCGAGGACCGCTCGGGTAGGAGACGTCGCTACGAATGGAATCAAAACGCACCTTCGCCTCACCCGAGCCGAGGCTCGACGCAATCACGGTCATTTTTTGACCGGCATTTTTCACGGCTTCTTCTAAGAGCTTTTGTTCAGCCTGAGCACGTTTCTTGCGCGAAATCTGAAAACTCACGCCTTCGTAATCCATGGCCGAATTAACGAGTTGGAGCACTTCGCCTGTTTTCGTCACATCGTTAACCACAATCGATAAACGCGTCACCGCTTCCCAAGCATTGATCATGGGCGCTTTATCTTCGGTCGCTTTGGTGTATCGCGGGTTAACCGACAAATCGGTGGTTTTGAGTGTATCGACCACTTTGGATAAGGCACTCGTTTTGATGGCCTCCAGCGCACGATTAGCGCGTTCAACCACCACCGCTGTGGCAGTTTTAGCTTCGGGGGCTGTCTCACGGGCAACAAAATTGAGGATCGCTTCATCGTTGGGCACCGGCATACTGGCCTCGCCCGAGACCGTAACCGTCATGCCTTTTTCTGACGGTTGGGGCATAGCAAAAGTGTTCACACTGGCCGTTGCGGCAGCAACACAGAAGGCGGTCGAAATGAGCAAAGACTTCATGGCGTGACTCCTCCAATTAACAAAAGTCTTGATTGGTGAAAAAGAGCTCTCTTATCGAAAAACCTCGTCTCGAGCGTTTCATGTGGTTAACTTGATACGCTTTTTCTAAGAGATTAACCCTAGATTATCGGTTTTAAATCTAACAAAGTGCCTTTATTACAAGCTGAGATCTTTACAACAAGTGTTTACCGTTACAATTAAACACATAGAATTGTCGGCTCGATGCTGTGGAGCTCGCCGACCCTTTATGCCACATGCCTTGACGAGTATGGGTTTGAGAAACCCCCTTAAAGGCTTACATTAACCCAATAACCACTATTTCGACATGACAAATAACGCACAATGGAGTTCCCGTTTAGGGTTCATTCTCGCCTCAGCCGGTTCTGCCATCGGTTTGGGCGCTATCTGGAAATTCCCGTTTTGGGCGGGTGCCAACGGTGGTGCCGCGTTCATTATTCCCTACATCGTCTTCACGTTCACGATTGGGCTAGCGTTGGTCATGGCAGAAGTCGCGATTGGCCGTCGTGGTCGTGGGTCGGTGGTCTCGGCCATGCGTCGCGTGGGTGGGCGCTGGTTTGGCGCACTCGGCGCGTTGGGCGTGCTCACCTCCTTTTTCATTCTCTCCTACTACTCGGTGGTGGGTGGCTGGTGCGTGGCTTACCTCTGGGATGCCATTCAGGGTAATGTCACCATCAATGATGCCAACCTCTTAAAAAGTCACTTTGGCCACCTTGTTAGCACGCCCGAATTGAACGTTTTCTGGCACTTTGTGTTCTTAACGCTCACCTGTGGCACGGTGGCCCTTGGTGTTGAAAGCGGCATCGAACGCTTGTCCAAATATTTGATGCCCACGCTCTTTATTTTGATGCTAGCCATCATCGTACGTGGCCTAACGTTGCCTGGCGCTTGGGCCGGGGTGGAATACCTCTTTAACTTCTCCTGGGATAAGGTCACGAGCAACGCCATCTTAAACGCCATGGGCTTTACATTCTTCTCGCTCTCACTGGGCGCTGGGATTTTGGTGACCTACGGCTCATATCTCTCGGACAAAACGGATGTGCCCAATGCCTCGTTGTGGGTAGCTGTGCTCGCTATTCAAGCCGCCTTGTTAGCGGGTCTGATGATCATGCCTGCGGTGTTTGCCTTCGGGCTTGAACCCAACGGTGGCCCCGGTCTCGTGTTCGTGACGGTACCGATGATTTTCTCGCACATCCCCTTTGGTGGTGTGTTTGCGCTGCTCTTTTATATCTGCTTACTGGTTGCCGCGCTCACCTCGGCTGTGTCGCTCCTTGAAGTGGTGACGGCCTACTTGCAGAATGAATGGCATCTCTCGCGCAAAGTCGCTACGATTGTCAACTGGGTTTCGCTCTTTTTGCTTGGCTCCGTCTCGGCTCTCTCGTTTGGCGGGCAGGGCCAGGGCCTCGCCCTCGTAGGCGGAGCCGGTGGCGACGGCCACACTGCCGTCCCACGTCACATTGAACTGGGCGCCGGTGCCCTTCAGGGCAAAGGCGAGGTCGCGCAGGCGGTAGTAGGTATTCCCCTGGGCGTCGAAAGCCGTGGCCACGTCTTTGGCCGCGCCGTTTACGGTCACGGTGAGAGTCTCGGCCTTTGCCTTGGCCTGGGCCACCAGGGAATCATAGTCGGACAGGTTGTAGCTCTCGGCGTAGGGGGTGTCCAGCAGGCCGGCGTTGATGTAGCCCACCAGCTCCGCCCGACGGGGGTCGTCCTCGCTCAGATCCACGCCCACGATCTTCCAGTTGTGGTCCACCTCGGGGGCCACGGGGGAGTGCTCGGCAAAGTAGGCCACGATCATATCCCGGATGGAGTTGGAGGACTCCCACTCCTTGGTGCCGGAGATAATGCTCTGGGCCTTCAGGGCGGAGGAGTAGCGGTAATTATTCACCGCCAGGGTCAGCTCCTGGTCGTCCTGGAGGGGTGCGCCGTGGAACATGACGTTCTGGATGCGCTGGCCCTTGGGCTGGGACAGGTCGATCTCATAGTCCACGCCGGCAAACATATCGTAGAGGTAGTCGGGGTACTCGGGGTCGAAGGAGATATTGATATCCCCCTCCTGCCACTGGTTGTAGCACTCGGCGGACCACTCCATGTAAGCCTTGAGCTCCGCGCCGGTGACGCTCACCCGGTAAAGGGTGTTGTCAAACTTGTAGATGTCGAAGATGTTGCCGTAGTTGATGTCGCCCTTGGGCAGATCGCTGGTGCCCTTGAAGAGGGCGGCGGCGGAGACGTCGGCGCCGGAGTTCTCCAGCTGGACGGTGTTGATCAGATCCATGACGGCGGTATCCATCACCCGGCCGGCGGGGATGCCGCGGATCTCGTTCTCAGGCTGGAAGCGGGCGGTAGTGCTTCCCAGGGACGCGCCGCCCTCGCCCTCGTCGCCGGAGCCGCC
>OGXZ01002242.1_pt1 | contig 10113 bp, 6 predicted proteins | sample 1576431 | NCBI WGS metagenome assembly OGXZ01 (sample SAMEA3541590, study PRJEB24748) | human gut metagenome | biome: human gut; feature: human-associated habitat; material: faeces | place: China | collected 2012
GAGCCCTTTGGCGGTTTCCGCCACGCTGCGGGTCTTTTCCTCCGTCATAAAATTGTACTTTTGCTTCTATCGTGCGGATCGGATAACAATAATCCGACTGAGGATCCGGGAAATACTACGAATTACTACCTACAATTACAACCGAATGGTCTGAATGCAATTAGGGTTTCTTGTACAGAAGAAAACTTTGTGTTTCCTTTCCAAATCAAGGTTATAGGGAATGGAACTAATAAAGGGTTTAAAGCTCAAATAAACCCATGGAGTGAGGATGAACTGAAAGCATATAATAATAAGGAGAAAACTTCTTATGTACTTTTGCCCTCATCGTTGTATTCTCTGACTTCTACAGAACAGGTTTTCAAAGAAGGAGTTTCAGTTATGGATGTAGAGGTTAGCTTTAATCCGTCTAAAGTATTTGCTGAATTTAGGGAAAAAGGCGCTGAATATGTCATTGCTTTAAAACTTAGTAGTGATAAAATTCAGGTACGAGATAGTCAGAGCGAAATATTACTTGGCATTTCTTATGATTATCCAACAGCTTCTTTTGCTACCTCTTTTGTAGAGGTTAGTGTCAATAAAGATGTGATTCCTGTATCTATTGCTGCATCACTTGATTATACAATAGATGGGATACCAACAGCTAATCCTTGGGATTTTGTCTGTGGTTTCGTTCTGCCATCTAATGCTGAAGAATTGGTTGCAGAATATAATAAAGTCTATAAAACTTCATATCAACTTCTGCCCGCAAGTAATTATGATTTAGGTGAGGGTGTGTCTTTTAAGGCTGGTGAAACTCAAGCTAATGGAGAAATTACAATTAAGCGTGAAGGAATGGCTGTTGTGGATTATTTATTACCATTGCAACTTGGCGAGTGCTCTAACAATGGAGTTATTTGCCAGGAAGAGATATGCTATCTTAAGGTAGGGCGTACATATACTAATCCAATTATATCAGATAAAAGTGTACCGGACCCTACGGTAATTCGCGCTAATGACGGGTATTTTTATTTATATGCTACTCAAACTAGCACTTATTGGATGCCGATTTATCGTTCGAAAGATCTAGTAAATTGGGAATATCAAAAGACAGCCTTTACACAGGCTACTAAGCCATCTTTATCAGGTGGAGGTGCTTTTTGGGCTCCAGAAATGACATATATTAATGGGAAATATGTTCTTTACTTTTCATGGGCTAAGATGAATGGAGCGGATGTTAGCTATACGGCTGTAGCTGTTTCTGATTCTCCTTTAGGTCCTTTCCCGAACAGTAAGGCGTTAATTACTAATGAAGAGTTTGGTTCTAATGTAATTGACCAGTTTTATTATGAGGAAAATGGAAAGAAATACATGTTTTTTGGAAGTTTCAAGGGAATTTATGTAACGGAACTTACAGATGATGGTCTTTCTGTTAAACGTGATGTGGATGGTAAGCCTGTTTTGAAGAAACAAGTTTGTGGTAATGCATTTGAGGGGACAAATATTTATAAGAAGAATGGTTATTATTATTTATTTGCTTCCATTGGTAACTGTTGTAATGGTATTAATAGCAGTTATAAAGTGGTAGTTGGTCGTTCTAAAGATTTATTAGGTCCTTATGTAGATAAGAAAGGAAAAGGCATGCTTGATAATAGTTGGGAACTTGTGTTAGAAGGGGATGGACAGAAATGGATCGGACCGGGGCATAATTCTATTATTATACAAGATGATGAAGGTACAGACTGGATGATTTATCATAGTTATATGAAAGATGCAAATGGTGGCGTCGGTGGACGCTTGGGAATGCTAGACCGAGTATTGTGGACTAATGACGGTTGGCCATACATCAAGAATTGTGTTCCTTCTAATTCAGGATTGATACCGGTATTTAATTCTAATAATTGAAATCGAGATATATTTATTAACATTTAAAATCAATGTATTATGAAAATGAAAACAAAGAATCATGTTTGGCATTTTTTGTGGGGATTGTTGGCATTGGTTAGTTTCTGTTTCGTCAGTTGTAAAGATGATGACGAAGGAGGAGAACAGCCCTTTGACCCAAGCAAGCCTGTAGTTATTTCTGATTTTACTCCAAAAGAAGGGGGCTTAGGAAGCCGTTTGGTCTTATATGGAGATAATTTTGGAAATGATGTTTCAAAAGTAAAAGTGACGATTGGTGGACAAACAGCAAGCGTGATTGGAATCAAAAATCATAATTTGTATTGTTTCGTTCCAGCAAGGGCTTATGATGGAGATATTGAAGTGAGCATTTTGGATGATAGAGGTGAAGAGATTGCCTATGCTGAGGCAGAAGAAAATTTTGTCTATAAGAAAAAGATGTTGGTAACTACACTTATAGGTGAAACAGACCCGGAGATAGCGGATGAAAATAAAAATTTTGATGTAAAAGATGGTCCATGGGGCGATTGTGGAGGTTTGGAAAAAATGGAATGGATGGTTTTTGACCCTAATAATAAGGATAAATTGTATGTTTGTGGTGGGGCAAAAACACATCGGGTTGTTGATTTTTCAAAGAAGACATTAGGAACCATTGCGTTTACAGGTGAGGCGGCTGGAGAATGTAATATTTTGAGCTTCAGTAATAATGGAGAGTTAATTGTTGTTCGGAATATAACGACAGACAATAAAAATGGTATATTCTTTTATTCTCCTGAATCAAATTTCACTACACAAACAAAGGCTCTTTATGCTCGAGGATGTAGAGCGGCAATTCCTCATCCTGTGAATGGAGAAATATACACATCTAGGTATGATAAAGGGTGGATTGGTAGATATGATCCAGAAACGGGAGAGTATAATCCAAGTTTCTTACAAATGTATCGTGCTAGCCTTGACTTATATGTTGTAATACATCCAACAGGGAACTATATGTATATCATGGTGAGAAATAGACATACCATTTATCGGGCGGATTATAACTGGGAAACAAAAACATTTGGGACTCCTTATCTAGCTTGTGGCAAAGATGGTACATCGGCTTGTGAAGATGGAGTAGGTAGTATGGTTCGATTAAACCAACCTCAACAAGGATGTTTTGTAAAAAATCCTGATTATGAGGGGCAGGCGGATGAGTACGATTTTTATTTCGTAGATAAGCAGAATCATTGTGTTCGAGTTATGACACCGGCTGGAAAAGTAACTTTGTATGCCGGACGTCCGAATGGGGATGGAACTAAAGGATTTAATGATGGAGATTTGCGTACACAGGCTCGTTTTAATTATCCAGCGAGCATTGTATACGATGAAGTGAGGGGATGCCTCTTAGTGGGAGACTCTAATAATCACCGTATACGTAAGATTGCTTTAGAGGAGTAATAATGATAAACACATATAATATAATGAAACATTTTTTATTAACATGTTTGTTGTTGCTAGGATTCTCTGGCTTTGTTTTTGCACAAGAGAATATTGTAGTAACAGGTATCGTGACTGATACGAACAAAGAACCTATGATTGGTGTAAATGTATCTGTTGCAGATATGCCTGGTTTGGGAGCCATTACAGATATAAATGGAAAATATTCGTTAAAGACACCTCCGTATCATAAAATCGTGTTTTCATATATCGGTTATGAGAAGTTGGAAGTATTGGTAAAAGAACAGCGTGTAGTTAATGTTGTAATGAAGGAGTCTAGTGCTACATCTATTGACGAAGTTGTTATTACTGGAACCGGTATACAAAAAAAACTTACGGTCACGGGGGCTATTACAAATGTTGATGTAGAAGAGCTGAAAACAACTCCAAGTACATCTATGGCAGATGCCTTAGCAGGAGTTGTACCGGGTATTCAGGCTATGCAGGCTAATGGACGCCCAGGTACTGTTTCAGAGTTCTGGATACGTAGTATTTCTACATTTGGTGCTAATAGTTCAGCGTTGGTTTTAGTTGATGGCTTTGAACGAGATTTGAACGAAGTTAATGTGGAGGATGTAGAATCATTTAGTGTATTGAAAGATGCTTCTGCCACCGCAATTTATGGTAGTAAAGGTGCTAATGGGGTAGTTTTAATCAATACTCGTCGTGGTAAAGAAGGTAAAATTAATATTAATGCAAAAGTGGAGGGGTTTGCATCCATGCCTACTAAACTTCCTGAATTTGTGGATGGATATACTTACCCTGGGATTCTGCTTGGTGATTGTGCCCTTCGGCTCGCTTGAATCGGAATCCTCTCGGGCATCGAGCTTCAGACCCTTGGCCGCGAGCTGCTCTTCGACGCGCGCCTCGGAAATATTCGCCGTGGCGGTGAAATTAGGAACTTCCACCATGTCGGCGGTGGAGTCGCTCTTGTTCAGCATGAAGAACACACCCAGAATGACCAGCAGCGCCACCAGACCGCCCACCACGGAGCCGATGATGATCTGCTTCTTCTTACGCGCCTTAGCGGCCTCGGCACGCTGTTCCGCGCGGGTTTTTGTGGATACGCCGTTCTGTGGGTTCGGCACGGCCTCGAACTGGCCGGTGACCGGGTTGAACGCCTGCGTCGGCGCATCCGTCGCCGGCGCCATGGGCACGGTGGCGGCATCCATTTCGGCCTGCTTGCGGGCCTTCATGTTGGTCAGGTCGGTCAACGGGTTGAACGCGGCAGCCATCGGCACACCGCCGTTCATGAACGTCAGCAGATCGTTCTTGAACTCGGAAGCGGTGGCGTAACGGTTCTGCCGATCCTTGGCCATCGCCTTCGCGCAGATCGAATCCCACATCTTCGGCAAGCCGGGAACGACCGAACTTGGGGGAGTGGCGACCTCCGAAACATGCTGGTAGGCGATCGCAACCGCGGAATCGCCGGTAAACGGCGGCCTTCCGGTAAGCATTTCATACAGCACGCAACCTGCGGAATACAGGTCGGAACGCATGTCGACGCTTTCGCCGCGCGCCTGCTCCGGAGACAGGTATTGCGCGGTGCCGACGACGCCCTGCGACTGCGTCATCGTGGCGGCGGAATCGTCGAGCGCGCGGGCGATGCCGAAGTCCATGACCTTGACCACGCCCTGCTCGGAAATCATGATGTTGCCGGGCTTGATGTCGCGGTGGATGATGCCCATGCGGTGCGAGTATTCGAGCGCGTTGAGCACGCCCATCATCACCTGCTCGGCGTCGCGCTGGCTCAGCGCGCCATTCACCTTGAGGATGTCACGCAGGGTCTGACCCTTGACGTACTCCATCACCAGATACGGCAGATGCTCGATTTCGCCGGTTTCCGTGGTGACGGTTTCCTCGCCCGAATCGTAGATGTTCACGATGTTCGGGTTGTTCATCTGCGCGACGGAATGGGCTTCACGGCGGAAACGCTCAAGGAAGATGCTGTCAGTGGCGAAATCGGCGCGCATGATCTTGACGGCGACGGTACGCCCCAGACGCGTGTCGGTCGCCACATGCACTTCGGCCATGCCGCCACGGCCGACGAGTTGGCCGAGCTGATAACGGCCCCCGGCCAGAGAGGTAGGCATGTTGATGTTCATCCCTGTTCCTTCCAATCATTGCTCACGGAGATATGGGGTTTGCTGACCACACGTCGGGGAAGCCTTCCTCCCGAAGAGACGACCATCGTGTCGGCCAGCTGCGTCTGCTGGTCGAGCAGACGGCGTTCGATGCGGGACAGGGTGCGTGACACCACCAGCGCGTCCTTCGGACGGTCCAGCGGGTCCTTGGCCAACATCGACATGACGAATTCACGCAACTGCACATCGACGGTGTCGGGCAGCGGCGGAACCGGATTATTGACATGTGCTGCGGCGATGTCGACCGGTGTGGCGCCCGTGAACGGACGGTGTCCGCACAGGCCCTCATAGGCGACGACGCCAAGCGAATAGATATCGGATTGCGGCGTGGCATGCTTGCCCTGCGCCTGCTCCGGGGAAATGTACTGCGCGGTGCCCACGACCATGCCGTCCTGCGTGATCTGCTCCTGATTGGTGGAGTAGGAGACGCCGAAGTCGGTGATCTTCACCTCGCCGGAATCGGACACCATGATGTTCGCCGGCTTCACGTCACGGTGGATCACGCCATGGGAATGTGCGACGAACAGGCCGCGTGCGGTCTGAATGAGGATCGGCAGCAGCTTGATCGGGTCCATCGGGCCGTTCTGCTCGTGGTACAGGTCTGCAAGCGACTTGCTCGGCACGTATTCCATGATGAGGAATCCGATGCCGTCATGCTCGTAATATTCGAACAGCGCAGCGATGTTCGGATGCGCAAGATTGGCGGAATTATGGGCTTCCGCGCGCAGACGAAGCAGTTTGGCCTCCTGGGTGACGCCCAAATCGCCACGTAGCGCCTTGATGGCCACCGGACGTCCAAGTTGGATGTCATAGCCTTTCCACACTTCACCCATGCCACCTTGGGCCAGGCGGGAATCCAACCTGTAGCGTCGGTGGATGAGCTGTCCTTCAACCAGTTTCATTCTGCCAGCGCCTCCTGCATCATTGCTTTCATAATCGGTCCTGCCGCGAACGAGCCGTACAGGTCCACGTTATGCACCACGACCGCCACCGCGATCTTCGGATCGTCCGCCGGTGCGAATCCGATCACCCAGCCGTCGATGGACGTATTGCCGTTTCCAATCTGCGCGGTACCCGTCTTGACGGCCACCTGCACGCCGTTGATGGCCAGATTCGTGTTCTCCTTGGTGACCACGGCCTCCATCATCTGGGTGAGCTTGTTGGCCGTATCCGCACTGAACGCATGGGACATGACCGTGGGCTTGGTCTGCGAAATGACCGACAAGTCGGCGGAACGCACGCGGTCGACCAGCGTGGGCTGCATAAGCTTGCCATCATTGGCTATGGCGGCGGCCACCATAGCGTTCTGCAACGGGGTCACCACGGTGTCTCCCTGGCCGATCGACGCCAATGCGAGCTTGTCGTCGTTGATGTCGGTGGGGAACTTCGACGTGACCGACACCCACGGGGTTCCGGTGTAATCGGAACCGTCCACGGTGATCGGGCTGTCAAAACCAAGTTTCTTGGCCATGGACGAGACGGCGTTGTCGCCCAACGACACGCCCAACTGGGCGAACGCGGTGTTCGACGAATATGCCAGCGCGTCCTCCATGGAGATCTTGCCGTCAGCGCCGTCGGCCTGCGGTACGGCGTTGGTCAGTTGCGTGACGGTGCCGGGAAGCGTGTAGCTTGCTCCTGCCGGAATCTGCGTATCCGGCTGGTATTGGCCGGTTTCCAAAGCCGCGGCGGCCACCACCGTTTTGAACGTGGACCCCGGAGGATACAGCTGCGAAGTGGCTCGGTTGAGCATCGGATTGGTGGCGTCCTGGGACAGCACGCCGTAGTTGCTGTTCGCCTGGCTCATGTCATGGCTGGCCAGCTGGTTCGGGTCGTAGCTGGGCGTGCTGACCATGGCGAGGATACGGCCGGTTTTCGGCTCGATGGCCACTGCGGCGCCATCCGTGCTGCCGAGGCTGTTGTATGCGGCCTGCTGAATCTTCGGATCGATGGACGTTTCGATATTGGCGCCCTTGTTCTCCTGCCCGGTGAACAGCGACTTGAACCGCTGCCAGAGCAGCTGCTCCGACTGACCCGACAGCAGCGAGCTGCGGGACGCTTCGACGCCGCTCCAGCCACGCTGGCTGATGGAGAAGAATCCGGTGACCGGCGCATACAGTTCGCCGGCGGAATAGGAACGCTGGTACGAGAACGAATCGTTGGAAGGATCGGATTTTGCGATGACCGATCCGTCCGCGGCGAGAATGGACCCGCGCGGTGCGCCGTATTCGTGGTACAGCGCGCGGACGTTACGTGCGTCGTTGGTGAGCTGGTTGGCTCGGATGGCCATGATGATGGTGGTGGACATGCCCAGAATGACGAACAAGGCCACCACGATGGTGAACAGCTGGCGGAGCGACTTATTCATGCGATGCTCCTTGCTGGTCGATCGTCGGCAGGACTCCGGTTATCGGAATCGTCGGATTGGATTGATCGGTCTGGCCGGCTTGGCTGGTTCGATTGGCGGGCACGGCATGACCTGCTTGCCCGGCTGCGCCCGCATGGCTTGCCCGCACGGCCGGGATGGCCGAAGCCTTCGCCGCACCCGAACGCGTATTGCCGGCGATTTCGGTACGACGGTTCCGCTCGCGTTCGCGCAACACCCTGACGGCTTCCTGCTGGAATGTGTCGCTGTCGATCTCGGATTCCGGCCTGTTCGCGGAATTGGAGATGACGATCAGCAGCGCGGCCAGCATGTAGTTTGCGATCAGCGACGAACCGCCGGCCGCCATGTAGGGAAGCGTCAGACCGGTCAGCGGAATGACCAGCGTGATACCGCCGACCACGGTGAACACCTGGAAGGCCATGGTGAACACCAAGCCGGACGCAAGCAGCTTGCCGAAGCCGTCCTTGATTTTCATCGCGGTGATCATGCCGGCTGCGATGATCAGCAGATACAGCATGAGAATGGCCATCAGGCCGGTCAATCCCAGCTCCTCGCCCAATGCCGCGTAAATGTAGTCGGAATTTGCGATCGGGGTGATCGACGGGTGGCCCTGACCGAGGCCGGTGCCCATCAGACCGCCGGAAGCCAAGCCGAAAATGCCGGTGACGAGCTGGTATGAGCCGCCGTATTCCTTGTTGTATTGAGCCGCGGAGAACGGGTGGAGCCAGGCGTCCACACGCGAGCCGACGTGGCTGAAGATGCTTGCCGCCGCCACCGCGCCGGCGGCGAAGGCGATGAATCCGATGACGATCCAGCTTTTACGCCCGGTGGCCACGTACAGCATGGACACGAACATGGCGAAGAACATCAGTGACGTGCCCAGATCATGCTGCAGGACCAGAACGCCCATGGAGACGATCCACACCACGATGATCGGTCCCATATCCTTGATGCGTGGCAGTTGGATGCCGAGAATCTTCTTTCCGCCGACGGCAAGCTGGTCGCGATGGTCGAACAGATACGAAGCGAAGAAGAACGCCAGGAACAGTTTGGCGAATTCGCTCGGCTGGAACGATCCCAAGCCGGGAATCTTCACCCAGATGCGTGCGCCGTACTGTTCGGAACCGACCACCGGCAGCATTGGCGACAGCAACAGCACGATGCCGATCACCATGCTGACGTACGAGAATCGCCGCAATACGCGGTAATCCCTCATGAACACCACCAGCAGGTTGGCAAACACCAGTGCGATCGCCAACCAAAGCAACTGTCGGAACGCCACTGTGGTTTTGGTGTCTTGGTCGAGGCGTGCGATCATCGTGACGCCGATGCCCGTCAATACCAGCACGCAGCACATGACCGATTGGTCGGCGTGCGGCTGGAATCGCAGCAGCAGACCCCAGGCGGTCAGGAACAGCGCGCTTACGAACGCGAGCATCCACACATAGTTTTGCGGGAAGCCGTTCGTGGTGCGTTCAAACATCTGGAAGAACGCCACCGCGCACAGCAGCATGCTGAACAGCAGCATGCCAAGCTGTCTCAAGCGTGTTGCGATCATGACTTGTCACCGCCCGACTTGTTGGTCTGCGCGGCCTGATCGGCGGTCTTTTTCGCCGCTTCCTCCTGCTGCTTCTGCTTGGCGGCTGCTTCGTCCTTCGCCTTCTGCTCGGCTTCGGCCTTCTCCTGCTGCTTCGCCTCTTGCTTGCGCTTCGCATCGTTCAGCTGCTTTTTGATCAGACGGGTATGGCTTTTCGCTTCGCCGTATGTGTCGAAGGAGATGCCCTGGTCAAGCTGTTCGCGCCAGCTTGGCGGCAGATCGCTGGTCTTCATATTGGTGTCGGTGACGGCATGTGACAGTTTGACACCGAAGATGCTCGTCGGCACGCCTTGGAAAATCGCCACTTTGCCGTTGTTGTCGCCGATGTAGTACTTGGTTTGGCTCCAACGGTAGGTGCCCACGCCCACGCCGGCAACGCCAAGCAGCACCAGAATGATGATGAGTATGGTGATGATGCGGTTGCGGAATTTGCGCGACCGTTTCGTCTTACGTTCCTCGATATGTTCGTTGCGAATCGCCTTGGCGACTTCCGGATCGTTCGGATCGGCGGAAATACGCCCGTTGCGCTTCTGCACAATCGGAATTTCCCCGGTATCGGTATTGACACGGTCGCCATTGTCTTCGCGGACCGACGACGGCTGCGCGACGCGCTGTTCCGGCTGTTTCGGCTCCTC
>OGXZ01002246.1_pt1 | contig 10105 bp, 7 predicted proteins | sample 1576431 | NCBI WGS metagenome assembly OGXZ01 (sample SAMEA3541590, study PRJEB24748) | human gut metagenome | biome: human gut; feature: human-associated habitat; material: faeces | place: China | collected 2012
GAATTCTTATTATCAGGACAAGCTGGTTAATAAGGTCTTCGAGTACGCGCTAAACCCTACTCCTCCTAGTGGTCTTGGGGACATTCTAGCGAATCTTTCGCGTGTTCGATAGACACGAGCGACATGCGTGGCGCGAAAACCTCTGCGCGAACACCCCAAAACGCCCTGCTAACCATGACCGAAGACTGACCGCCAGGCTGGGTTAATGCGGTTTGCGGTAGTGCTGCGCGAGCGTGGGCTGCGTTAAATCGGTGCTCACCACCGCGTCTTTGGGCGCCGGTGGCAAAAAGGCGTTCATCTCACGCCTCGCGTCGCGTGCTTCGGTTAAGAGCGCCGTCATGTGAGAGACGTCTTCGGTCTCGAGCGCTTGACGCAGAACGTTAAGTGTCTCGGTGAAGTCGTCAATCACTTCCAACAGCGCCTTGCGGTTCGCGAGGAAGATATCCACCCATAGCGCCGGATCCGCTTGGGCAATGCGGGTGAAATCGCGAAAGCCCCCTCCCGCCGCGCGTCGCGCTTCGCCCGCAACGCCCGAGGCTTGCAGCGTTTGCATCATGGCGTAAGCCAATAAGTGTGGGGCGTGCGAGACAAGCGCATAGACTTGATCGTGCTCAGCTGGGCTCATCGTGAGCACACGAGCGCCCAAGGCTTTCCAAAGCGAGGCCACGCACTCAATCGCTGCCGGGTCCGTATCGGGAAGCGGCGTCAACACCGCGGCTGCACCCACAAAAAGATCGAGGCGAGCGGCCACTAAACCACTTTTTTCGCTCCCGGCAATCGGGTGCAAAGGCACGTAGTGACGTTTCAGATCGGCGCGTAAGACTTGTTGGGCAACGGCTACGACTTTGGCACGAACGCTTGCCACGTCCGAGATGATGGCGTTGGGGCGTGCCAGGGAGTTTAATTGCGAGAAGACGCTACGCATGGCGCCAGGCGGCACCGCCACCACAATCAGATCGGCGTCGGTGACGGCGGTGGCCAAATCATTCGTGACCACGTCGGCTAAGTGTTGCTCACGGGCAAGCGTCAAGGTCGCTGGGTTGAGATCCATGGCTGCGGTCGTGAGTGCTTGAAACGCCTCCACGCCCTTGGCGCGCAATCCCTGCCATCCCAGCAAGGCTGAGCCCCCAATGAGTCCAAACCCCACCACGGCAATCTTCATTTTTCGCCCTTTTCTCCTATCGTGACTGACGCGTACACGCGTCCCTCGCTCGCGTCTTGGTAGCGACGCACCGTGTTTGGAACTCGTATCAGAAAATGTGTTTTTTCTCTACGAGCTTCACCCCAAGCGACGCCGCCCATTGTGAGAAAAAAGTCTAGCACGCTTCGTTCGCCCATTTGCTAAGGCGTTTTGCCTAACCGCATAAACGCGTAAACACCTAAATGCCTAACCGCCTTCTCACCGTTGGGCCTCAGCCCGGCATTGCCTGATCGCGCCGAGTTCACTCCACGGTCGCAATCACGCTTGCAATCTCGTCGGGGGTGCGAACGCCCAACTTACGCAACACATTCGCACGATGCACCTCTACCGTACGCACCGCGTTACCCAAGCGTTCTGCACACTGCCGATTGGTGCAACCTTGAGCGACCAAGTGCGCCACGGCCCGCTCTTTGTCAGTGAGCGTCTCCCAACGACGTTGCCACTCGTCTTCCGAGCACGGTGTACCCGGCTCCATGTTTGCACTTGTCTCGGGCAACGCGAGACTTCGAAGCGAGGCGTCCGCAGCCACCGCCACGGTTTGAAGAAGGCGCTCGTTGTCCACCGGCTTTTGGAAAAAATCCACCGCCCCTCGACGCAAGGCCATCACGGCCATGTCTACCTCACCGTGACCCGTTAAAAAGATCAGAGGCACCGTCCAGCCACGCTCGATCATTTGCGCTTGAACTTCAAGCCCAGAGCGCCCCGGCATACGAATGTCCATCACGACGGCCCCGGGACGGCTAGGTGACTCTTGCGTTAAGTACTGCTCGGCGCTCGCATAGGTTTCCACTTGCCAGCCTTCGATTTCAAAGACACACTGAAGCGCATCGCGCACCGATGCGTCGTCGTCCACCAGACGAATCACGGCTTGTGCTTTCACCGCTTCCAGTCGCTCTTCGCTGATCACGGGCACCATGCTGTCTCGCCAATTCTCAAAAGTCTCGTTCTCTGTCATCGCTCAACCTGTTCGTTATCGTTTTCTGTTTTGTCTATCGTTGTCTCGACGTTCTTTGCGCTCGTCCCCTCGCGTGAATCGTCCTGAAGCGTTAACGGAATGGCCACCGTGGCACACACTAAGACGTCATACCTTTCGCCGAACGCTTCATCGAGCGTTTCATCAACCGCTTCAGCCCGAGTCTCACCCGCCTTCGCTTCGCCCCAGGGACGCACACGGTAGTCAAGCCTCGCCCCGTGCGCTTCCAAAATCCCACGCACAATCGCCAATCCAAGACCCAACCCGGTCTTTTTGGTCGTGAGCGCTTCGCCAGCGAGCGCACGCTTAGCGGTTTCACTCAAGGCTGACGCTCGATTCTCGACCCTCACCCACACGTGTTGATCGTCTTGCGTCAAGCTCACGCGTACCGTTTTATCGTGCGGTGAATCGGTTGCTTCGAGCGCATTTTTGATAAGGTTCACAAACACCAACTCAAACCCTAACGCATCGAGCGCAAGCGTCGCATCAGCGCCTGGCACAATCGTGATCTCGCCACTAAAGCGAGCGGAAAGTCTAAGGTCATCCGCTGCACGGCCTAAAAGTGCGCGAATGGAGCACATCTCGCGAGGCGGCCGGTCCGCCTTAGCGTACGAGCGCACGCGCTCGACAATGGCGTTGGCGCGCTCGGTTTCGTTTTCCACTTTGCTCAAGAGACTCTGGAGCTTGGCGTCGAGCATCGCCTCGTTAGCCCCCTCTTTTTTCGCCAAACGGAGAAGCCCCTTTTTGAGGGCAAATACATAAAGCGAAATCGCTGACAAAGGCTGACGCATTTCGTGCGCAAAGATGCTCGAGAGTTGCCCCACGGCGCCCATTTTTTCCAGTCGGTCAATACGCTCGCCGGCAGCTCGCGCTTCGCGCTGGAGTTTTTCTTGTGTTGCCATGGCTCGCGTGAGCGCTTCAGTGCGAAGACGCACCAAATAGCCCACCCGCAAACTGTGAGCAACCAAGAGTAAAAAGACTAGCCCTAGCCCCAAAATCCACCACTTGGTGCGCTCCCATATCCAAGGAAGGGTCCATGCATTTAAATACTGATACGGCCCCACGCGGAGCTGCTCAAAAAGTTGATCCGTGCTGGAATAGTCCGTGGCCACACCCCAATAAAAGCCGTTCGTGCCCGCCGGTGGCATCTGCAAAAGGGCACGAGTAACAAGGCGCGAGAGTCGAGGGTCGGTGTGGTGCGTCGTCGCGACGGTCCACGCCGGGTAGAGTTGCGTAGAGCGTTGGCAAATTTCGCCCTCTTTCGTGAGATTATTTATCACACGAAATTGCCCTCGCCACTCGGGATGCTTTTCCAGGTTTTCTTCCAAAAAGCAAAGACGCATAAAAGCGACATCCGCACGTCCCTCGAGCAACCACGAAAACGCGTGTTGCAGTTTCCCGCCGTCGCCCAAATAAAACTCTTCACGAAAGAACCCTTGGGGATTGAGTCCCGCGCGAACCAATTCACCCATGGGAATATCGTGCCCAGAGAACCCCTCTTTGACGCTACTCACCAAACGTTGCCCACGCAACGACGTTAGGTCCGAAAGGTCACGTCGACGATCGAGCACCACCATGGCGCTCGCTTCACTGCGATTGGGATCGGGATAGGCCTTAGAGAGCCCCGTGGCCAAGTCACGCGCACCATCGAGAACCAAACGGCGATAGCGCCCTGAGCTCGCGATAAAAATATCGACCGTGCCACTTTGTACCGCGTCCGAGAGCTCTTCGAGTGTCATCGACTGCACGTCCAGGACGTCTTTGCCAAAGAAATTTTCCAGTTGCGTCACCGTTGCGTCCACCAAGCCCTCAAGCGGAGCGGGCTTGATGTAGCGCACAATCCCAATGCGTAACGGTTTCTCTTTGCTCGGCCACCCAAAGTCGGTGTAACCGTAGACGAGTTCGCTCGCAGCAGAGACGGTGAGCATCGGCTCTGGCGCACCGTGCATATCGGTTTCGGGCAGCGTGTCGTCAATCCCTCCAATCGCCGTGGCACTACTCACACCAACAAGCATCAGTCCTCCGACAAGCAGCACTAATTGCGCGCGCCAAAGGCCATCTCGACAAGGCCAAGATCGCTTTGGTGGCAATACGCTTCTGAGGTAGTGTGACGCTCGATCGAGACAAAACATGGGAGGATCTCCTTGGAATCCTCCTAGTCTAAAGCAAATGGCCCGTGTTGAGTCACACCTCTTCTCGAAGGCGACTCGTCAAAGCGAGCGCGCACCTCACCGCAAAATCGACAAGACATCCACGTTTTTTGCTCATTCGCCTCTTTTTCCCTCGCGCGCTAAGGTCTTTAAAGGCTGCCATGCGTGACAAACAGACTCTCTATACGCCTCCAATCAAAACAAAATGCCCCTTCCTTGATCTCATAGCACACTACGTAGTGGTGGGGTGTGGTTAAAGTACGAGGCATACCGAATCGACCTCCTTCGAGTGAGATAGTTCCCTCGAGAGGGTTGAGTCGGAATTTGACCCTTTTGGATACGCTCTGTCAATCGCGCGAACTTCACACCCGTCGCTTTGGGTAGAAGTCCCCAAGTGCGTGATCGCCCAGACAGAGCGGATCGATTACATGGAGACAAAAGCATGTCGTTAAATCTCAAACGCCGTGGCCTGCTCAAATCAGGTCTTCTCGGTGTTGCGGCCATTGCCGCCACGCCGGCTGTCCATGCCACCAACACGTCCCACCCCGTGCCGGATGACACCTATGATGTGGTGGTCTTGGGTGCAGGTCCTGGCGGATTAGTCACGGCCATCGCTGCGCATGACGCCGGCGCTAAAGTGGCTGTCTTTGAAAAGCGTGAACGCCCTGATGGCAACGCCATCTTCGCTCTGGGTTCTGTCTGTGGTTGGGGTACCCGCCACCAGAAAGAACAGGGGATCGATGACGATACCGCGGATGCGTTCTACGCCATGATGATGGACATCTCCAAGCAGATGGGTGATCCGGTTTTGAACCGCGTCTACACCGATAACATCACCGCCGGGATCGACTGGCTCGAGAGCGACATTGGGGTGAAATTCCAAAAGATTCGTAAGATGCCCTACCCGCGCTTAGGTCGCACGTGTCGTGTCGACGGCGAAGGCATCACCGGGGGTGCGCAACTTGTGCGTAAGCTCTTAGCGGCCGCTCACAAGCGTGGCATTCCCCTTTTCTTCCAACACAAAGCCATTGAATTGCAGCACGACGATGCGTTTAACGTCACGGGCGTGACGGTACTCTCGCCCGCGGGTCGCAAGACGATCGCCGCCAAGGGTGGCGTGGTGATCGCCACGGGGGGCTTTTCCGCGAACCCCGAAATGGTCGATAAATACATCGGCGGTTGGGCAACGCGTATGGTGCTTCGTGGCTCGCGCTCAACAACGGGTGAGAACGTTTCGCTCACGATGCCGCTTTACACCAAATTCGTGAACATGGATCAGTTCCACTCGGGTCCGATCGTGGGCGCTACCCACGTCAACCCCGCTGACGTGTTGAACTCCGGCTATGGCGTGCAGGTCAACACCGACGGTAAGCGCTTCATGGACGAAAACAACACCTACGTGATTAAAGCTCGTACCACCGCACAGCAGACCTTGGACAACATGGCCTGGGTGATTGTGGACTCGGACTGCTCGGTGCTCGATCGTGTGATTCCGAAGTTCGACGCCCTCAACAGCCCCTATGGGAAAGCGGACACGTTGGATGATCTGTGCCGTCAGGTGAAGTTGCCCGCTGAGGCGGTCAAAAAAGCCGTGTCTGACTACAACGCCGCGCTCAAAGCCGGCAAGTTGCATGACATGGTTCCGCCCAACACCTACAAGAATCCGCACCCGGTCGCGAAAGCGCCGTTCTACGCGATTCCCTTCCAAGGTGGCATGACGGCCACGTTTGGTGGCCCCTTGATTGACCGCTACGCTCGCATCCAGAATTTGGACGGCGACACCATCCCAGGGCTTTATGCTGTGGGTAACTCTGCGGGCGGTATTTTCTACCACAACTACGCCGGTGGTGCTCAGTTGGGTGCTGCCACGGTCTTTGGTCGTATCGCGGGTGTGCACGCTGCCAAACGCGCAAAAGAAAACAAATAATAAGGAGTCCCATCATGCGTATTCGTAACTATCTTTTCGGTGCAGCTCTCCTTGCGGGCTTGATGAGCACGGGACTCACGGCTGTGGCAGCGGACGCCCCGGCCGCCAAACCTACGCTCGAACAAATCCACGGCTCCATGTGGCCCACCCCGGACGGCAAATGGGCCATGAAGGATCAGTGCTTAAAGTGCCACGGCTCTTTTGATAAGTTGGCCGAGCAGACCAAGGACTTGGTCCCCAATCCACACTACTCGCACTTGGGAGAAGTCGACTGCGTGGCCTGCCACAAAGCCGATAAGAGCGAACCAGAACTCGTGTGCAACACCTGCCACAAGTTTAAGATTCACAAAAAAGTGGCCAATTAAGCTCGACTCGTGAGAGCTTGAGCTCTACACTTGCCTTCCATCAACGCCATAGCGCCCTCGCTGCGCTGTGGCGTTTTCCCATTTAGGGCATCGTTTTCGTATTTTCATCGCTCTACTCTTTTTTAAGAGGCGTTTATGTGGCAGTTTTATGCACTTTTATCGGCAATTTTTGCCTCGCTAACCGCTCTTTTTGCCAAGGTCGGTGTTAAAGATATCGATTCGGACTTTGCTACTGCTGTTCGCACAACGGTGATTTTGCTTTTAACCTGGGGCATTGTGATCTTTGGCAGCCACGCTGTCGACGTGCGAAGTGTGCCTCGTCACACATGGATCTTTCTGATCCTCTCAGGACTCGCGACAGGTTGCTCTTGGCTCTTCTATTTCAAAGCCCTGCAGTTGGGTGACGTTTCACGCGTGGCACCAGTGGATAAACTGAGTGTGGTCTTCACCATCATCCTCTCCTGCCTCTTTTTGAAAGAAAACCTCACACCCCAAGTGATTCTGGGTGGGCTCTTTATCACGGCAGGAAGCCTCATTATGCTCTGGAAGTGACCGAGTACTTCCGGTGAAATCGCAAAGATTTGTCTATACTGAAGAAAATTGACTTTTAAATTTGTCTATATTGAAGAATTTCGTGTTTAAGATTTGTCTATTTTGAAGGGCACACCCTAAAGTTGAGTGAAAAACCCACCTTAAAATACGGTTAGTAGGCATTAATAGAAACTTCGCGATCCCAACAAGCTCGCCCATCGCTCCGCTCTACTCCAAAGCAACGATCTCCGAAGCTCCGTTGAGGTCACCAAAATGAAACCCCGCTTTCCATGGCTCACACGGAAAACGGGGTTTTGCTTGGTCACGCGAAGCGCAAATTGGCCTTGGTACTAGCCCATTGCGCGACGAGCGTTATAGAACATACGCATCCAACCCGAGACGCCCGTCCAGGAAGACGGATGCCAAGAGAGTTGTGTGGCCAAGTGCGAGCGCTCAGGGTGCGGCATCATGATCGTGAAGCGACCATCGTCCGTCGTAAAGGCCGTTAAGCCACCCACCGAGCCGTTGGGGTTAAACGGATACTGCTGCGCGGGCGTGCCGTCAGGCATCACGTAACGCGCCGCCGCACGAGCAAAGGTCGCATCGGTCGACTTCAAGAATTTCACTCGCCCTTCTCCGTGCGCGTTCACGATCGGCAACACGCTGCCGGCCATGTCCTGGAAAAAGAGCGAGGGCGACTCGAGAATCTCAACGTTCACCAAACGCGCTTCAAATTGCTCACTTTCGTTACGCACAAACGCCGGCCAATGCGAGGCCCCCGGGATCAAATCGCGCAACTGACTCATCATCTGGCAGCCGTTGCAAATCCCCAGACCAAAGGTGTCCGGGCGCGCGAAGAAGGTGCTAAACATCTCCATCAACCGCTCGTTATAGAGCACCGTTTTGGCCCAACCGCCACCAGCACCCAAGACGTCACCGTAGGAGAAGCCCCCTACGCAGACAATGCCCTTAAAGCTCGCCAAATCGGAGCGTCCCGAGAGCAAGTCGGTCATGTGCAAGTCGTAGACATCAAACCCAGCGCGCGTAAAGGCTGCGGCCGACTCGATCTGACTATTGACCCCTTCTTCACGAAGTACCGCCATCACAGGGCGAGCACCTGTCGCGATAAAGGGCGCAGCGGGGTTTTCATCAACGTTGAACGTGGTCGAAGCAAAGAGCCCCGTATCCGCCGGATCGGCAATACGTGCAAACTCCTCATCGGCACACGCGGGGTTATCGCGACGACGCGCAATCGAGTGCGTCACCGCGCTCCAGGCTTCTTGCATCTCAACGCGTAGCGCTCTCAAAAGGACATTGCCGTGGTGGAGCACTTCAAGGTTGTCGTCTTTGGTGATTTCGCCGACAAAGTGCGCTTGCGAGCCCAGTCCCGCTTCACGCACCACCGCCACCGCTTCATCGATGCGGTTCGCGGGCACCGTGAAGATCATCCCGAGCTCTTCATTAAAGAGCACCGCTTCGGGCGAAAGCCCCTCGGTCATCAAACTGGTGATATCGAGCTTCACACCGCGGTGCGAGGCAAACATCATTTCCGCCACGCTGGTGATCAAGCCGCCGTCCGAGCGATCGTGGTAACTTGTCACCAAACCGCGACGGGCAAGTTGACGCAGAGCGGTCACCGCACGGGCGAGCGCCAGGGGTTCGTCCACGTCTGGCGACTCGTTACCGAAGCGCTGCTCGACCTGCGCCAAAATGGAGCCGCCCAAACGCGCTTTTCCTGCGCCCAAGTCAATCAAAACCAAAACGCTGGGGTCTGCAGGCAATTCGGGCGTCAACGTGGCGCGAATATCCTCAACGGGGGCTGCCGCCGAGACGATCAAACTCACGGGCGAGGTGACCGACTTTTTCGTCTCCCCTTCTTGCCACGTGGTCTTCATCGAGAGACTGTCTTTGCCCACCGGAATCGAAATCCCCAGCGTCACACAGAAGTCGCTCGCCGCTTGCACCGCGTCAAAGAGTCGTGCGTCTTCACCAGGCGCCCCGCAGGCGGCCATCCAGTTGGCCGAGAGCTTCACGTCCGAGAGCGTCACGTCGGCCGCGGCCAAATTGGTGAGCGCTTCCCCAATGGCTAAGCGCGAAGCGGCTGCCGAATTAATCACCGCCACAGGGGTGCGTTCACCCATGGCCATCGCTTCCCCGTAGTGCGTCTCAAACCCTAAAGCCGTTACCGCACAATCCGACACTGGCACTTGCCAGGGTCCAACCATCTGATCACGTGCCACGAGTCCACCCACGGCCCGATCGCCAATCGTGATCAAGAACTGTTTGTTCGCGACCGTCGGGTGACGCAATACGTCGAGTAGCGCCCGCTTTAAATCCAACCCTTTGGGGGCAAACGCTGTCAAGGTTTGCGTTTCATGCTTCACATCACGGTGTGTGCGCGGTGTCTTGCCGAGCAGAACGCTCATCGCCATATTGACAGCGTCGCTCTCGCCCTCACGTGTTAGCCGCAAACGATCTTCTTCCGTGATTTCACCCAAGATGGCATAGGGGCAACGTTCACGTTCGCAGAGCGCTTGAAATTTCTCGAGCCCCGCCGGATCGAGCGCAATCACATAGCGCTCTTGGCTTTCGTTACACCAAATCTCCAACGGGCTCATGCCCGACTCTTCCACAGGGATCTTGGCGAGATCAAACGTCGCTCCACGCCCAGAGAGGTCCGCCAACTCGGGCATCGCGTTCGAGAGTCCGCCCGCGCCCACGTCGTGGATCGCGTAGATGGGGTTTGCCTCACCCATGGACCAGCAGCCGTCGATCACTTCTTGTGCACGACGCTCCATTTCGGCGTTACCACGCTGCACACTGTCAAAGTCGAGCGCCTCGTTGTTGGCCCCGGTGGTCATGGAGCTTGCTGCGCCTCCGCCCAAACCGATTCGCATCCCTGGGCCCCCTAAGTGTAGGTCTTAAACCCAAAGGCTTCACAAACGAGGTGAAGACCAA
>OGXZ01002253.1_pt1 | contig 10077 bp, 12 predicted proteins | sample 1576431 | NCBI WGS metagenome assembly OGXZ01 (sample SAMEA3541590, study PRJEB24748) | human gut metagenome | biome: human gut; feature: human-associated habitat; material: faeces | place: China | collected 2012
ACCTTACTCCGAATAGCATCTGTAGTAATCAATTCTTTTGTTTCTTCCATTATTCCTCCACAATGCTTTCCATCTGCTCCAGTTTCTGCAATGCCTTCATATATGCCATCAATCTTTTTTTTCGCACCAGCATACGGCGGTTCCATCTCAGCATCCGGCATCATTTTCACCGCCACCGGAACCGACTTTACTAAAAGTCTGTCATCATATATTCCACCAAAAGCCGTTCCACGGTAATAAATAATGAATTCTCCCATCATTGCCCGACTGCTGATGTTTATTATATCCACGAAAATTTTTCCGTAAACAAAAAGCCTCCGAAACATTAGGTTCTATTCCCAATGTCTGAAGGCTCAATTAGCATTAGTTAAATTCTCTCTGTCCGATTAAATCACGATTTTCTAATATGTAATCTTTCATTCTTTTGAAGGTTCTTATTAATGCCTTACTCTGTTTAACAGCCAAGGATCCTTTTAAAACAGTCATCAGCATATATAGTCTGCTCCTGTAATCTTAATTCACCTTTTTGTTTTTTTGCCTGATATAATGCTTTATCTGCTCTGTCATACAGAGTTTTTGTATCCTCATTTGCTGTTCTTTCCGCACCACCGATACTCAAGGAAATATTTAATTCCGGTATAAGTTCTCTCATATAGTTCAAAAATTCTTTCTGAATCCCATGCATAATATTCATGACAGCTTTTTTATTTATGTCAGCAGGAAAAAATAGTATATACTCATCTCCGCCCAGCCTTGCAAGAATTGACTTATCACCTGCCTGCTTTCTCATAATGTCAGCAAGTTTGATCAACACATTATCTCCAAATAAATGCCCTTTGGTATCATTTACACTCTTAAAATTATCAACATCGCAAATGAAGAAATATCCGCCTGCCTTTCTATTAAATTCTTTCTCCATCAAACTGACTGCATTTTTCCTATTATTTAGTCCTGTCAATGAATCATATTCTGCCTCATGCTTTAATATTTCCTCTCTCTTTAACTGTTCTGTAATATCCGTCATAATACTGATCATGGCTTTCCGCCCATCATTTGTAATAATTTTTTTCCCAATATCATTTACCCAGATAAGACGATTGTTTTTGCCAACAACACGATACACTATCTCATATTCGTTTTTTTCCTGTATCTGTTCCATGATACTTTCTTCTACTCTTTGCTGATCCGCTGTATAAATAACATTCATCATCTTTTCATCCGTTACAGCAATTAGTTCTTCATAAGTATATCCAAGAATTTCCAACATTTTATTATTGATGGTATATAGTGGATAACCCTCTTCCAGATATCCACCCATAATACCTCCCGGAAGTGCATTTGTCACAAGCTCCGTAAGTTTTTCTTCGGATTCCTTCGACAATGTTCCTAATACACTTTTTCCGTAATAAAGCGGGAAGAATGCACCTTTTTCCTGATCGTGTTCCGGGGTAGACATATGCAGACTTGCAATTTTCCATTCATTGCCATCTTTTACACAGGTAGAAGTAAGTCGGGTATGTATTTCCGTAATTTCATTTTCTGCCTTTAATCTGATGTTAAAAACAGCTAACTGTGTACATATACTACCCCCTCCCGAAAAATTTTGCATATAATCACAAATCTCATATTCTAATGCATTTGGAAGCTCCTCAAATTCACTTAACAACAATTCACGAAACTCTCCTTTATTCCTTGAAATTTCCTGTTCTCCAGTTCCCACCGAAACAACATCTTCTGTAAGAACTGCCAGTGTAGCTTCAAGATTCCGTTCCGTCAAATAATGGCGAAAAAATTCTTCTAATAATTTTCTCATGCTGTCTCCTTTTAAAACCATTTCTTCTATTTAGGAAACTCCTACCAGATAAAACACCACTTGTTTTTTATTCTGATCAGAAATTTTTTGGGATAAGTATCGGTACTTTCGTATACAATAAGACGATAAATTTGTTAATATTTCTTCATTAATCGACTTGTTTGCATTGCAAATCACTTATTTTTTTAATTTCAAAGGGGATAATCAGCATCTCTTGTGATGCCGGTTATCCCCTAAACTGAATATATGTTCTCGTCTAAAGCTGCATACTATTCATTTTCCTTTTTCTTTCTCACATATATCATTGAAAGTAACCCTGCCAATGACACTCCTAACAAAGAAATCCATAAAACCGTATGACTATTATCACCTGTCTTTGGAGCGGTTATCTGCTGATTATCATCTGTCTGACTTCCGCTAGTACCATTATTATTCTTGTCCTCTGGTACTGTTGCTGGTGTGTTATTCGTGTTATCATTTTTGCCATTGTTTCCATCATTATCTTTTTGTTCAGCACTTCCGGAATCACTCTTACTTACAGTAAATCTTGTAGAGGCTGTGCCATCTGTCCATATTATCTCAAAGGTATGGTTTCCGACAGAAAGGATATTCAGATAGTCTGCTTTCAGTGTAACAATGGTAGAACCTTCCTTTACAGTATAGTTCTTTACATCAACAAGATTGCCGTCAACCTTAACTCCCACGAACTTAGAAACCGCTCCGCTGCCTCTGATGGAAAGGCTTCCGTCGAAATTCTGTTCCCAGCTAGTGTTTGCACCATCTAAAATTTCATCTCTCCATGAATAACTTATTTTTATTGCAAATAACTTGTTTTTTATCCCTTACTCTACTATAATCATTTTGAATATATGTATAAAAGCAAAGGAGAGCTGCCATGACAGCAAACGATTTAATTTATAAATCCATCCACATTATCACCGAATACTACAATAACAATCTCCAACCCTTTTTTGACAGTATAAGCGAAGATGTGTTGTGGATTGGCCCTGCTGAGAGACAGGAAATACGGGGACGTGAACGAGTTATTTCCACATTCTCAGCAGAGGTACACGGACTAAGTTTCACAATGGGATCGATACGTGCAATCTGTATATCTCCCATCAAAACCGCACATGAGGTTATCCTGCAATATGAAATCTATACCCATTATCCTGATGGAAATACAGATTTACACAATCAAAGGCTTCACTACTCCTGGTACAAAAAAAAGGTACGCACAGAAAGCGGTTCTGATTTCCGCTGGGAGATTGCTGTTCTTCACATCAGTAACGCATGGCCATACGACAGCAGAGACACCATTTATCCGATACACTATCAAAGTTTAAGCTTGCCGGTACGGTTGGTTGAAAAACCGGAGCGTTACATGACTGTCACAGCCAATGACATGAGTGTGCACCGCATTCCAATAAACCATATGCTATATATTGAAACGATAAAAAGAACTGCAAAGCTTCGTATTCACACAAGCACGGATACAATTATTGTAAATGGCACACTCCCGGACTTTGAGAAAACATACTCTGATTTCCTGCTTCGCATTCATGCAGGTTTTCTCATCAATCCTGAATGTGTCAGCAAAATTGAACGATTCACCGTTACCATGTCAAACGGTGCGAAGCTTCCTGTTCCCGAAAAAAAATATACCACCATCAAACGCCTGATACTCTCAAACTTACAATCCAGCTGAGGATCCAAATCTCTTTTTGTAATCTCTGACTGTGAAACTAAAAAGTACCCTGCTTGTATACACCTGCGGTATCCATAAACTGCATGTTCTGCACATTATTTCTGATCAAATCTGACTAAAGATGAACCTCCAAATCTTATTCGACTTGGAGGCTTATGTTCGTTTACTGTTTCGTTATATATTTCTGCAACCTGCTCTGCGGTTTCTCCGGTATTGTATATGCCGGAATACAACTTGGTAAATTTATAAGTGTTTCGCATACCGGAACCTAATTCATCCGCAAGACCAATTTCTCTAAATACCTTTGAAATTGCAGGATTCTTAGGAAATGGCTCGAATGTACTCAAATTTAAATTCCCATATCCATGCGTTCAGCTGCAACCACTGCTTTGCGCAGATTGTCATTTGCGGCGAATGTGGCGAAATGTTCCGCAGAATTCACTGGAACAATCGCGGCTGCAAATCCATCGTCTGGGAGAACCACTTCACTGTGGAGCTTAAGTCTGGACTGAACATTGATATTGAAGGATAATCATTATACCTAAAAGACTCCTCGCCGCTGGAACAAATCCAGTGATGAGAAGTTTTTAATCACTTTTTGGGATTGATCTTTCCTGCTGTAGCTACGGTAACAACAACGCATGCTACAGTTCCAGCAACACCAGCAACACCAGCCACAGCCTTAAATCCATTTTTCAAGTTTTGCGCGTGCTGATTTCTACATGCTTCACAGTATCTATGCTTATATCCCTCTGGCAGTGGTTTTAAGCACTTTTTATTCTTGCATACCCTATTCTCCATCTTTGATTCCTCCTTCCAGTAGCGCTACTTCTTCAACGCATGGCAACGCTTGTATTTTCCGCTTTATATCGGGTAAGGTTTTAGACCAATAATTCTCTGGCGCGGGATCTATCAAATCAAGGCGTTCTACAAGACCGGCAGTACTAAGATATGCCTTTTCAATGTACCCAGCATAATACAGCAGGCTCTTCATTGCCGCTGCATTTTCTCCCATCTCCTGATAGGCCATTGCCTCTGCTAAAGAAACCATATTCACCACACTTAAGCTTTCACGAATCTCATTCATTCTCTGAGTGATTTTTTCAGGCTTTGCTCCCTGAAACAGTTTTCCAAAAAACGATTCTGGTTGGTCTTTTATGAAGGCTAAGTTTGCATTTTGGCTTTGCATCAATAAGTTTCTGCTATCTTCCGCATCGGATGCAATCTGAAGTAATGCCATTGCTTTAAGATTAGGATTCTTTATTTTCATAGCCTGAAGTAATTTCTGCTGACAGCTATAAGCCATTGCTAATCTGTCATATTCTTGTCCCTGTCGTACCTCTTCTATTGCTAATTGTACCACTTGAATTTGCTCAGCAATTTGTGCCATTTGCATCTGAGAAGCATACCTTGTCATCGCTTGAGAAAGAGCTGGGGAAAGATGAACATTCTGCAATGATATTGTAGATTCAATCTTGTTCGTCTCAGGGTTGACAAGATTAGCCATCAAAGAACCATCTTTCTTGGTCATCAGCTTTAATGCCCCGCTTGCAATTTTAGCTTTCTGGTCATCCGTCAAGATAGCCTGAAAAGCCTGTTCAGGAACACTCGCCTTCACAAGGTTGATGAACGCCGGTGCAGAATAAAGCATATTCTCAATCTTCGAAAATGTTTCTTTTGCTCCCTTCATTAGTGGACGTGCCACTTCTGGCATATCGCCAAAGTATTCTGTTAAATCTTCACAATATTCAGATGCATCTACGACCTCGATATTCTCTGGAGAAATGTGTGTAACATTATCTTCCATATAGCTCACTTCCTCTCTCAGTTAGTTTCTATAATAGCATTTGTATTCTTCGCGAGGCCTTACTCCTCATCACAATCTTCACTAATTCTGATTGCCTCGGGGACATCCTCAGTCACCGGAATAATTTCCCTGATGATTTTGAAGCAATCCGCAAATTCATCAGCCGGTACTCCAAATTCACGCGCTACCTTATTTCCATCATCATATGTAACGATAAAATCTATATTGCCACAGTCACAATACATAGCCTCTTGATCGCGGCTTAATATCTCATCAACAGCCACAGCGATCTTCTCAAACACCAAGCTGAAAATACTGTTCGTCGTTTTATATGACCACTTCCTGCGCACATTGAGCGAATTGTCACTCTCAAAATAAGGCTTACATTCATACGCGATGGAATTGGCTGTTATAGTCAATTTGTCGTTATAAGCATATTCCACAGGGCAAAATCCAAATGTGCTTTTTATAACAATTTTCTTTGTCTTCACAATCATCTCACCTGATATTTCCTCATCAACTCTCTCAGCACCTGTACGATTTGTGTTGTTTCTTCCTTCGACAATAATGTTGTGATTTTTCTATACCTCCAGATTCCCTCTGTTGTGTCATAGACAAACTGAAAAATAATCACAATTTTCTCGTCCGCTCTTGCCGCCGCAACCTTCAAATATGGTTCCATGAAATCTGAAATATATCCATCTTCAGAGCCGTCTAGAATTTTAGAAAGTTCTTCTACCATATCTGCCAGTTCATCTGTTAGGAGGCAAGCCTCCTTGTATGTTTCATTTGTTTCAGCATCTGAATACTTGAATTCACACATCAGCCAGTTTGCGTCATAATCGAAGCCTTCCTTTGATGGTCTTTTCTCTGGGTACTGATAGTTTACTATTGTAAATTCAATGCTTTTATTTCCCTGATGCAGGATCATAAGCAACCTCCAATTCTCCTTGCCATCCATTTCACTGCCTGCAACCACCCAAAATAGTCGAGTTGCCGGATTGGTTGTCATCCTTTTTCGTTTTTCAAAAATCAGCCCGAAATGCCTGACATCTAATCCACTGCCTCAAATCGCGACATTTAATCCGAGGTTACAACCTAACACACATTTTGCAGTGGATATGTTTCCATATAAGAAAACCGAGCTTTTTCAGAAGTCTGGCTTCAGATCCAAACCTCCGAAAAAGCCCGGAAATACGCCGCTTTCTGGCACTTATTTATCTTTCCTTGACATCAAGACTACCGTCTCTACATGCCATGAGTGTGCAATAAAGATGCACATCCCCTGGCTTTTCGTTAAGCCTTGGATTCAAAAAATGACACAATGGTCCCTTTCGAGGCCTGTAAAAACGGCATACTGCACCCAAATACACCTGCCACAGAAAAGATTAGAATTAATTTCTTAGACGAGCCTTTGATTGGCTTCGGTTTGATTTGAAGTCTGCTCTTTGCTATGGCACACATCGCTACTTGCAATTGTACCATAGTTTTGCTTTTTCGGATAGATTTTCCGAAATCAAAATGGGCAGAAGAACCCCCCCAAATCTGTATCTAACTTGGCGGCTTGATTCCAACCATTTTAGCTATTATAGAAAGTCTCCCCATTACAACACTCATTTTTATTGGGAATATAATCAAATGCACATATTATTCTACTTCTTTGAACTATATCTCCTCTGGCAATACAATTTCCTTTAGCGCATCCTTCTATTGGCTTGAAATTTTGACAAGAACTACATCGCCTACGCTCCTCGGTTCTAGAGTAAATAATTCTATCGCATAAACAAAATAGTTTTTACCTTGTAGCTATGTAAAAAACGACATCAGCCGGTAGTCAACGACTCCATTTTAATTCACTCAGCATTATATAAAAAGCTATCCTCTATAAGGGATTTTTGATTGTTGAATAATTATTTCATTAGTAAAATTTTGATTTACAAAGAATTCAAAATCATATTCATTGCCTGAAAATTGGGGTCCCAAAACGACGCTTTGAATCAATCCATTATTCCAATTCTTCCTAAGGTCTAAAGTAATGTGTGATTTTATATTTTCATTTATGCATGAAAACTCAATGTTGTTTAATCCTGGGTTAATTTGAATAGAATCAGAAAAATATGAAGCACAATGTGATATTAGCCTCCATTCATGTTCTTCTTGGAATCCGACATGCTTATATAAAGCTGAATCTCTAAAAATTGATCCCGAAAACAATATAGCTACTTCTTGTAGTGAGTTTGCTTTTTCTTTACTTTGCCGATAGATTTCGTAAAACATGCTAAACAATCTTTCTATCGTGTTTTCAATTTCCTCTTTTCTATATTCTACATTTATTAGAAGAATATCTTCATTCTTTATTTCATTAAATGGGAATAAAAAACTGGCAGGATTGTCTACTGAATATTCAAGTAACTTTTCTGTTTCGAAACCAATACATACCCCCGTTCCCTTATTTGCATAGGCAATCCACTGACCAAGCAAATCCCCATTATCACTAAAAGAAGCAATGAATGGCACTGGACGCTCAATAGAACAGTTTAATAAGATTGTGTAACACATTTCGCAAAATAATTTTTCATCTGCATCATCCGTCTGGTTTCCTATTTTTTGTAACCATTCAGAAGCCACAATTTGAAAATATCTTGAGTCATATTTATCATTCATATTAAGACCATTACATAGCCAAAGCGACTTGCTATTTACAATGCTAAAAAAGGTTGGGATTGAACAATAATGATATAAAATTTCTGGTATATTTTCATAGAACATAGTTTTAATATCCCCTTTCATCAGCAAATATAAGAGAATTTTATTCCATAACAAAATCTAATTTTTTAACGCACTAATTTTTTCCAGTATCTTAGGATCGTAATCTTCACCAGACTGATTTCTAAACGATGTGCTACCGTTATCTATATTCCAAGAACTAAATGCTTTAAGCACTTCCTCACGAGATGCTTCTGCCCCATATGCGTCTAAAAAGAATTTACCAAAAGAAATAGCGTGTATTCTATCCGAGCATCTTATCGCCTCAACCATAAAAGATTTAGCAAGGGTAAATAATAATTTGGATAATGAAATCAATATGACTACAACAAACAAACATGCGACGCTATATGCTACCATATATTCAATATTTGCTGTTTGCCAATTCTTATTTGCGGCAAAAACAATGGCAATAATAATTGTAGCAATCAAAGAAAGTATCGAAACTGAATATAACCAGAAAGCAAATCTCTTGTTTCTTTTTTCGCTTTCTTTCAAATTAACAAAAACATCTTCAATGTACTTTGATAATCCTGTTTTTACTTTTTCTTCGGATTTTCTTTTCTCTTGTTCATCCTGCTTTATTTTCTCATCATGTGCCGCAAGGATTAGCCTTATCTTTTCAATTGCATCTTTTTCCAATGATTTGTCTAACTTTACTTTTGCGCCATGCACACTGTACTCTATTGACAAATCATTACTATCGTCCTTTTCGTTCTCATATGGAATGACAATATAATTAAACCTATTTAAATCTGCTGGCAACTGAGTGTCGGTTCCTAAAACCACTGGTATGACTAATGGCATCCTTCCTTTGTCTAAAAACGACAACATAGAAATAGTTTCATTAGCAACAAAGTGGCTTCTATTAGAGGCTTTTGAAATTACAACAATTACCGCATCAGCCTTTGCAATTCCTTTGCCAATATCTTTGTATATGTTGTTTCCAATAGGAATTTTGTTGTCAATAAAAACATCATAACCGTCTGCTTCTAAAGCTGATGACAATTTAAGTGCAAATCCATTATCTATGTGCGAATATGATATAAAAATATTCATATAATTACCTTCCTCCAAATTGTGTGCAGGATCGGATAATGCCGGATCATGTAGATCAGGCAGAGCACTGCGGAAATTCCCTGGGAGATGACGGTAGCCAGTGCCGGTCCGCGGACTCCCATGCCGAGCACAAGGATCGTAAAGAAATCCAGGGCGATGTTCATGAGGGAGGAAAGCAGCAGGAAATAGACCGGTGTTTTGCTGTCTCCCAGGCTCCGGATGATGCCTGCGAGCATGTTGTAAAGATAGGTGACAGGAATTCCGAGGAAAATCACGAAAATGTAATCGTAAGCCCCCTGGATGATATCTTCCGGCGTGTTCATCCACTGCAAAATGTTCATGCAGAGGATACCGACAATGGTTGTCATGACTGCGGCGAAGACTGCAGACAGCCAGCCGGAGTTGGCTACGAATTTCCGCATCCCGTTATAGTCTCCGGCACCGAATTTTTGGGCTACCGGGATTGCAAAGCCGCTGCATGCGCCAGTACAGAAGCCGATGATCATAAAGTTGATGGAGCTTGTTGAGCCGACCGCTGCCAGGGCTGATATGCCCAGGCATTTGCCAACAATGATGGTGTCGACCATGTTGTAAAATTGCTGGAAAAGGAACCCGAAAAGCATCGGGATCGCAAAGCTTAAGATCAGCTTCATCGGGGATCCGACAGTCAGGTCCTTGATGTCATTCTTTTGCATAATATCTCCTTGTGTATATTCGTTCGGAAAGTTTCCTGTGATTTATGAGGAATCTCAAATCGGATGTATTATAAAACAAGGTAAAAGAAAAGTACATAGGGCAATTGCAAAAAAATCGGATGTCAGGTAAGCCATGAATCGTGAGCGGTTTGCGCAACGAGCGAACAGTAACGAAACCGGAACATAAAATGAGGTTGAAGAAGTTGCTTCGCTGTTCATGGGTGTTTGT
>OGXZ01002259.1_pt1 | contig 10052 bp, 9 predicted proteins | sample 1576431 | NCBI WGS metagenome assembly OGXZ01 (sample SAMEA3541590, study PRJEB24748) | human gut metagenome | biome: human gut; feature: human-associated habitat; material: faeces | place: China | collected 2012
AGCATTAGGCGTGATGGCCAATCTGGTTGGCCAGCTTACTTACTTTTATACAGATAAAGTCGGCATGGCGGTAGGCGGAGTCGGAATTGCGATGATGATCGCTAAGATTATAGATGCACTGACGGATGTTCTGGTGGGAAATATGATTGACCACTCCAAAGGTGGGAATAAGAAATATTACTCCTGGATGCTGAAAATGGCGATTCCTGCAGCAGTCATCATCATTATGATGTTTACGGTCCCGATTCAGGCAGGACAGACAGCGGCATTGATTTATGTACTGGTTACCAATCTTCTTTTAACAGCAGTTATTTATACTATGATTGCCACACCGTTTTCAGCGGTTATGATTGTGCGTACTCACAGCCAGAGTGAGCGAAGCAATATGGGGCTGTTCCGTGCAGTCGGCCCTGGCTCACCGAACGTCAGGTCCAGGAGGTGGACTATGGCACCTTTATGAGCATGACCCAGCAGCAGAACATCGGCAAGGTGGACATCCAGTCCAACCAGATCGTGTTTACCGATAAAGAAGAAAAGCAGATCTACAAGACCGGCCTGATGAACGACCCGGGCCTGACCCAGCGTCTCTACGATGCCGGGGCCCAGTTCTCCAGCGAGATCGTGGAGCAGGGCTCTCCGGTGCTGAGCTTTTTGATCTGGTTTGCCCTGCCCATCCTGCTGTTCAGCTTCATCGGCAACCAGATGAACAAAAAGCTCATGGAAAAGGCAGGCGGCGGCCCCGGTGCCATGATGTTTGGCGGCGCAGGCAAGTCCAACGCCAAGGTCTATGTGCAGTCCACCCACGGCATCCGCTTTGCAGATGTGGCCGGAGAGGACGAGGCCAAGGAGAACCTGCAGGAGATCGTCAACTACCTCCATGACCCCAAGCAGTACGAGGAGATCGGTGCCTCCATGCCCAAGGGCATCCTGCTGGTGGGCCCTCCGGGCACCGGCAAGACCATGCTGGCCAAAGCCGTGGCAGGTGAGTCCAACGTGCCCTTCTTTTCCATCTCCGGCTCCGAGTTTGTGGAGATGTTTGTGGGCATGGGTGCCTCCAAGGTCCGGGACCTGTTCAAGCAGGCCAAGGAAAAGGCCCCCTGCATCGTGTTCATCGACGAGATCGACGCCATTGGCCAGAAGCGCAACAGCGGCAATCTGGGGGGCAACGATGAGCGGGAGCAGACCCTGAACCAGCTGCTGACGGAGATGGACGGCTTTGAGGGCAACACGGGGGTCATCATCCTGGCAGCCACCAACCGCCCGGATTCCCTGGACCCGGCACTGACTCGCCCCGGCCGCTTTGACCGCCGGGTGCCGGTGGAGCTGCCGGACCTGAAGGGCCGGGAGGAGATCCTGAAGGTCCACGCCAAAAAGATAAAGATCGCCCCGGGTGTGGACTTTAACACTGTGGCCCGCATGGCCTCCGGTGCCTCCGGTGCCGAGCTAGCCAACATCGTCAACGAGGCCGCTCTGCGGGCGGTACGGGCCGGGCGCAAGAGCGTGACCCAGGCAGACCTGGAGGAGAGCATCGAGGTGGTCATTGCAGGCTACCAGAAAAAGAACTCCATCCTGACGGATCAGGAAAAGTGCATCGTGGCCTACCACGAGATCGGTCACGCCCTGGTGGCAGCCAAGCAGTCCCACTCGGCTCCGGTGCAAAAGATCACCATCATCCCCCGGACCTCCGGTGCCCTGGGCTACACCATGCAGGTGGACGAGGGCAACCACTACCTGATGAACCAGACGGAGCTGGAAAACAAGATCGCCACCTTTACCGGAGGCCGTGCTGCCGAGGAGCTGGTGTTCCACTCCGTTACCACCGGAGCCTCCAACGACATCGAGCAGGCCACCAAGCTGGCCCGGGCTATGATCACCCGGTACGGCATGAGCCAGGACTTTGACATGGTGGCCCTGGAAACGGTGAACAACCAGTACCTGGGTGGGGACACCTCCCTGGCCTGCTCTGCCCAGACCCAGCGGGAGATCGACCAGAAGGTGGTGGAGCTGGTAAAGGCCCAGCACGCCAAGGCTCTGCAGATCCTTACCGAGAACCGGGACAAGCTGGACCAGCTGGCCAAGTTCCTTTATGAAAAGGAGACCATCACCGGGGAGGAGTTTATGGCCATCCTGAACGGAGAAGAAAAAACTGAATAATTTTTTGCATTCCCTGCAATAATCCAGCCGCCGCATCCGTTTACAAGACAGATACGGCGGTTCTGGTTCAGAGCCCCGCCGCAAAAAACTATGGTTGATAGAACATAAAAACACAGCCGGATCCCGGCTGCAAAACAGGAGGATTTTCTTATGAAACTGCTGAATCATAAAGTTGCCCGTACCCTGGCTGCCGCTGCGGTGGCTGCCTGTGCCGTTGCCATGCTCAGCGTAGGCGCATTTGCTGCCGACGTGGCCATTGGTGAAAAGGACCCCACCTACGGCGGCTACGGTGCCCCGGCAGGCCCTGCCATCCAGGGCAACATCATGCTCATCAGCGCCGACGGTGATGTGGCCGTTGGCGAAAAGGACCCCACCTACGGCGGTTATGGCGCACCGGAAGGCCCTGCCATCCAGGGCAACATCATGCTCATTGGTGCCGACGGTGCTGAGAGCGACACCCTGAAGCTGAATTACAGCGTCAAGGGCCTGTTTGGCCGCCAGGTGCTGTACACTGCCCGGCAGAACGGCACTGTGCTGACCCTGGATGTGCCTGCCAGCGTGGCTACCTTCCGCTGCACCATGGAGGACCTGACCACCATGATGAACAACGGCATCAACACCCTGGAGTTCAAGACCGAAAAGACCTCCACCACCCTGAACCTGAGCCTGCTGACGGAGGGCTATGATGCCGACGCCAAGGTCAAACTGCACCAGTGCGGCAGCACCGTCCGCCTCAGCGTCAATGGCCGGGGCCGCCGGGATCTGCTGATCGGCCGCTGAGCCCCAGCTCCCTGCATTCCATAAGCATCCAAAAGCTCCCACTGCTACCGCTGCAGTGGGAGTTTTTCTGTTAAGTTTTTGAAAATTTGCCCGGCAGAGGGTGCAACCTTTGCCGGGTTGTGTTATAGTTAAGGTGGATAAAACTACATGGTTGCAAAGGAGAAAACGCCATGGATCATTTTGTGGAGTTTGAGGACGTCTGCAAATATTACCAGACCGGAAGTGTGAAGATCGCTGCCGCCGACCACATGAACTTTTATGTGGACAAGGGGGAGTTCTGCATCATCGTAGGCCCCTCCGGTGCCGGCAAGACCACCTTGCTGAACATCTTGGGCGGTATGGACAGCTGCGATGAGGGCCATGTCTGGCTGGACGGCCGGGACGTGAGCCGCTTTTCGGAAAAGGCTCTTACCACCTACCGCCGGTACGACGTGGGCTTTGTGTTCCAGTTCTACAACCTGGTGCAGAACCTGACGGCGTTGGAAAATGTGGAGCTGGCCAGCGAGATCTGCCGCGATCCGCTGGACCCGGCCCAGACCCTGACCAGTGTGGGCCTGGGGGAGCGGCTGAACAACTTCCCGGCCCAGCTGTCCGGCGGCGAGCAGCAGCGGGTGTCCATTGCCCGGGCCCTGGCCAAAAACCCCAAGCTCCTGCTGTGCGACGAGCCCACCGGTGCCCTGGACTACAAGACCGGCAAACAGGTGCTGGGGCTTTTGCAGGAGACCTGCCGCAAGACCGGACGCACCGTCATCGTGATCACCCATAACACGGCCCTGACCGCCATGGCCGACCGTGTCATTCAGGTACGCAGTGGGCAGATCGTGTCCAACAAGGTCAACGAGCACCCGGTGCCAGTGGAAGAAATTGAGTGGTGAGTGCAGTGCAAAAAAGTTATCGCAAAAATATCCTCCGGGAGATGAAGGGCAACGCCAGCCGCATGGTCTCGCTGTTTGGCATCGTGGCCCTGGGGGTCATGATGCTGACAGGCCTCATGAGCATAGCCCCCAGTATGCGGAGCGCAGCCCAAAAATATTATGTGCAGCAAAATGTGTTTGACCTCCGGGTGCTGTCCACCCTGGGCCTTTCAGACCAGGACATCGACGCCATTGCAGCCACCCCCGGGGTGGAGGCTGTGATGCCGGTAAAGACCCTGGACCTGGAGGCCAACTGGCAGGGCCAGGAGGAGCGCATGGTGGTGCAGCTGCAGGCCCTTCAGCAGGACCCGGCGGCAGACACCGACGCCAACATGAACCGTCTGGTGCTGCGCTCCGGCCGGATGCCCCAGGCCGCCAACGAGTGCGTGGTCCATGTAATGGGCTACCAGGCCGAGATCGCTGAGGGCACCGTGCTGACTCTTCCGGAAGATACGGAGGGGACAAAACACAAGGAATATACGGTGGTGGGGCTGGTGCAGGACCCTCAGCACATCTCCACCGACAAAGAGAGCAGCACCGTGGGCAACGGTCAGCTGAACTACATCGCCTATGTGCTGGACGGGGAATTGACGGCAGATTACTACACTGCCTGTTATATCAAGGCGGAAAATGCCGGCCAGTACGATAATTATTCCCAGGAGTACCAGGAGGCGGTGGACCAGGTGGCGGACCGGCTGAAGCAGATCAGCACCGCCCAGTGTGTGCAGCGTCGGGAACAGCTTATCGACACCGCCAACCAGAAGCTGGCCGAGGCCCGTCAGACCTACGATGACCAGAAGGCCGAGGCCGAGCAGAAATTTGCCGAGGCGGAACAGCAGCTGGACGATGCCCAGAAGCAGCTGGATGACGCCAAGGCCCAGCTGGACGCGGGCGAAACGGAACTGGCCAAGCAGAAGGAAGCCCTGCCCGACACCATGCAGAACGGTGCCGACCAGCTGGTGGACGGCGAGGAACAGGTGCTGGAATTTGAGGAACAATTGCAGCAGATCCAGCTGCTGGTGAACCTGAAAAAGGTGGCAGATCCTCTGCTGACCTACGCCCAGACCGCCCTGAACAACGCCCAGAAAGCGCTGGACGAGGCGGAGCCTGCCGACGAGGACTACATCGAGCTGCGGGACGCCCTGGCCAAGGCCCAGGCCGCCTACGATAACATCAACGGCCAGCTCCAGGGCTACCAGGCCCAGCTGGATGAGGGCAAAAAGCAGATGTACGCCCAGGGGCTCATCTCCTCCCCCAACCTGGACAACGACCAGCTGGTGGTGGAGGCCAAGGCCGCCCTGCGGCGGCTGAAGGTGCAGCTGCTGGAAGGCCAGCTGCAGCTTACCACCGGAACCGCCACGGCCTACAGCCAGTTTGAGGCGGCCCGGGCCCAGTTGGACGCCGGGTGGCAGGAGTATCAGGCCGGGGTGCAGCAGCTGGCAGACTCCCGTGCCCAGTACGAGACCCAAAAGGCCGATGCCCAGCAAAAGCTGGACGAGGGCCTGCAGCAGCTCACCGACGCTGAGGAGCAGGTGAGCAAGATCAAAAAGGGCGAGTGGTATGTGCTGGACCGCAGCAGCACCCTGAGCTTTGTGACCTTTGAGCAGTACGCCGACCGGATGGATGCCATTGCCCGGGTGTTCCCGGTGTTCTTCTTCCTGGTGGCAGCCCTGGTGGCCACCACCACCATGACCCGTATGGTGGACGAAAACCGCCTCCAGATGGGTACCCTGAAGGCCCTGGGCTACTCCAACGCCAGCATTGCAGGCAAGTACCTGTTCTATGCCCTTACTGCCAGCGTGCTGGGCAGCATGGCCGGTATGGTGGTGGGCTTTTTGGTGTTCCCCAGCATTATCTGGTACGCCTATCAGCTGATCTTCAGCCTGCCCACCTTCACCCTGCGGTTCTACCCGGGCATGGCAGCCGCCAGCATGGCCATCAGTGCCGCCGTCATCGGCCTGGCCACCTGGAGTGCCTGCCGCTCCAGCCTGAAGGAAAAAAGTGCAGCACTGCTGCTGCCCCGGGCTCCCGTGGCAGGCAAGCGCATCTTCCTGGAGTACATCACCCCGCTGTGGAAGCGTATGAGCTTCTCCCAAAAGACCACCGCCCGGAACCTGTTCCGGTATAAGAAGCGGTTCTTTATGACGGTGCTGGGTGTGGCAGGCTGTACGGCCCTGCTGCTCATCGGCTTCGGCCTCCAGGACTCCCTGCTGCCCATCGTCACCAAGCAGTCCACGGAGCTGTCCCACAACGACCTGACCGTCACCCTCAGTGACCCTGCCGCCTTTACGGTGGAAAAGGGCCTGACCGATGCCCTGGAGGGGGGCCAGGTGGAGAACTGGGCGGCGGTGTACAGCAAGTCTGTGACCATCTACAATGCCGACGGAGAAAGTGCTGGCGTCAGCGTGGTGGGAGCTCAGACCGACAGCCAGCTGAGCCGCTATGTGACCTTCCGCACCCGGCAGGGCCACAAAGCCATCCCCTTTGAAAAGGACAGCGTGGTGCTGACAGAAAAGACCGCCCTGAACCTGGGGGTGGAGCCGGGCGACTCCATCTGGGTGGAGAACCCTGACGGAGAACGGGTGGAGATGACCCTGACCGGCGTGACGGAAAACTATATGTTCACCCGGCTGTATGTGTCCAATGCCCAGCTGCAGACTCTGCTGGGCACCCAGGACATCCCCTGGAACACGGTATACGCCCAGACCCGCTGCGACAGTGCCGCCGACCGCAACACCATGCGTGAGACTCTGCTGGCCTGCAACTATGTGACCGGAGCCTCCTTTACAGAGGATGCCACCTCTATGTTCGACAACCTCATCGTGAGCCTGAACTCGGTGGTGGTGCTGATCATCGTGTGTGCTGCGGCCCTGGCGGCGGTGGTGCTGTACAACCTGATCAGCGTGAACCTGGCCGAGCGCAAAAAGGAGCTGGCCACCATCAAGGTGCTGGGCTTCTACGATAAGGAAGTGTACCGCTACATCTTCCGGGAGATCGACCTACTGGCCCTCATGGGCTCCTGCGTGGGCCTGCTGCTGGGCATCCCCCTGCATCAGTTCATCATCCGCACCGTGGAAATGGACCAGCTGATGTTCATCCGGACCATTGCCCCCCACAGCTATCTGCTGAGCGTGGCACTGACCATGCTGTTCACGCTGGCAGTCTGCTTCGTCATGCGCCGCCATGTGAAGAAGATCAGCATGGTGGAGAGCATGAAGGCACCGGAATAAGAAACGTCAGGGTTCATAAAAGATTCACGGATGCACAACACTTTTGCCGAAATTCTCTGGTAAGATAGAATCACCGGAAGGGAACGCCGCAAATCCCTTCTCCGGGACAACATGATTCCTCCTTTTCCAAACCAAATACCGTAAAAAAGCACCGCGCAACGGGTCTACTTCCCGTTGCGCGGTGCTTTTTGCGTCCCGGAACAACAGGAAACATGCTGCTGCACCAATGTTGTGCAGCAGCATGTTCGGGTCTGTGTCAGGAGGCCGGCAAAAACTGCAAGGTGACCGCCTCAGCGGCAAGAGCGTCGGCCTGCTCCCGGGTCAGCTTTTTGCACCCGACCATCCGGTTGAGCACCACCTGCATCCGCTTGACGGCCAGGTCCGGGCTGCTGTTGGGCGAGTAGGCCGATGGAGCATTGGGCAGGCCCGCCAGCATCACGGCTTCGGCGTCGGTGAGCTGCAGCGGCGTTTTGCCAAAGTAGCCCTGCGCGGCTTCGCCGATGCCGTAGTGCCCGCTGCCGAAATAGATGGTGTTGACGTACATTTCAAAGATCTGTTCCTTGTTGTACTGCTTCTCAATGGCGAGGGCGGCGAACATCTCCGCCGCCTTGCGGGCCAGATGCTTTTCCTGAGTGAACAGGGTGTTCTTGGCCAGCTGCTGGGTGATGGTGCTGCCGCCCTCGGCAAAGCTGCCGGTGCGCAGGTCGGTCACCAGTGCCCGGGCAATGGACACCGGGTCCACACCCTTGTGGTGGGTGAAGCGGGAATCCTCCGCCGAGATCACGGCGTTGATGTAGGTCTGGGGCAGCTGGGCATAGGGAACGAACCCCTCGCGGGACGAAATGCTGCTGTACAGGGTATCAATGGGGGTGACCTGGATGGCGCTCTCATAGAGTTTGTGGCCTGTGACGGCAAAGTACCCGCCCGCTGCCACGAGGGTCAGCAGGGCAAGCAGCAGCACCGTGAGCAGCAGCTGCCGGAGAAAACGAAAAACGGTATGCATGGTGTGCTCCTTTCCGGGCGGTGGCCCGAATGACTGTATCATAAACGATTTTGGCCGGTTTGACAAGGGACATTCCGGTTTTATTATAAGGTGCAGATTTTGCCGTTTTGTGACCAGAGCATGAATTTGTGCCGGTGCACGCCGTCGGACGAGCCGGAAAATCAAGCAAAGTAATACCCTTGACCGGGATGCACAAGGCACGGCACCGCGCAGCGGCCGTTCATCATGCACAAAATGCAAAATTGAAAAAATGGAATTAACCTATTGACAAACTTGGTATTATGGGAATATAATGCAAACAACAAATCCACAAACCTTGTGGGGAATTGAAATGGAGATTCCCGGGTTTGTAGAGGAGTGGGAAAAAGACGGAAAGGAGGGCGCGAAGATGAAACTGATCTGGAACGAGCTGCTGCATGCAAACTTCCGCTGTGGGCGAATGTGTGGGGAACGGGCAGAAGAATTCACCGTGACCTGTACGATGCCCTCCTGTGCACGAATGTGTACGCCGATGGAGCGTTGAACAAAAGCAAACGGAAATGATCTGCCCGGTACGCTGGAACTTGAGTGCGTATCGGGTGTTTTTGTATCAGGAAATTATACTAAAAGTTTAATGTAAGAGGTATACTACAATGTCTGACTATAAATTTGAGACCCTTCAGCTGCACGTTGGCCAGGAGCAGGCCGATCCCGCGACCGATTCCCGCGCAGTGCCAATTTACCAGACCACTTCCTATGTGTTCCGCAACAGCCAGCACGCTGCGGACCGCTTCGGTCTGGCAGACGCCGGCAACATCTACGGCCGTCTGACCAACTCCACTCAGGATGTGTTCGAGAAGCGCATTGCCGCTCTGGAAGGCGGCGTGGCTGCTCTGGCTACCGCTTCCGGCGCTGCTGCCATCACCTACACCATCGAGGCACTGGCACAGGCCGGTGACCACATCGTGGCACAAAAGACCATCTACGGCGGCACGATCAGCGTAACATGGTTTCGGATAAACTCATTATGAAAATTTCCATAAGCATAAGCCGTACAGTCCGCTGCCACCAGAAGGTTCGCATTCTCAAAATAAGGAGCATTCACCGGAGCCAGCTTAATCTGTACCGGCCAGTTTGTCAGCTGGGACTGCATGGAACATGGTGCTGCAGCCTCATTCTGTGTTGCCTGTTCTGCTTCTTCCACATGGCTGATCTGCTGGGAACGGCTTCCCGGGCAACCGGTGAATACCGGTGCTTCCTCATGCACGATCTGGCGTGCGCGACTTCCCGGACATCCGGTAAATGCCGGAGTCTCCTCATGAACGATCTGACGTGCGCGGCTTCCCGGACAACCGGTAGATGCAGATGCTTCCTGAACAGCGCTGCTGTGTGTGTCTGATGCCTGAGTGGCAGCCTGCTCCTGCTTGCGGCGTTCCATATGCGCTTTCACGGCAGCTTCATCGTAGGCAGCCGCCTCCCGCTCTACAAAAGTGATCGCTCCGGTCGGGCAGGTCGGCAGACAGTCGCCAAGTCCATCGCAGTAATCATCGCGCAAAAGCTGTGCCTTTCCCTCTACGATCCCGATTGCTCCCTCGTGGCAGGCATTGGCACAGATACCGCAGCCGTTGCATTTCTCCTGGTCAATATGAATCACTCTTCGAACCATGTTCTCTTCCTCCTAATAAAAAATCGATATGTGAATATTCTTTTTGTTGTTTTCTTGCTTGTACAGGCAGATTATACTATAATGAGTCTCATAAAGATGTTGTTAGAACAACATTTTCGAGAAGAAAGGAAATACCATGGATAATCAGTTCCTCGCTCAGACCGTCCTGTTTCGTGGCAGCACCCCAGAACAGGTAAACGAGATGATGAAATGTTTTTACGCAAGGGAAAAGCATTACCAGAAAGGCGAAATCATTTTATATATGGGCGATCTGGTGAAGGACCTCGGAATCGTCCTCTCCGGCAGCGCTGCCCCATCCGCCACAT
>OGXZ01002260.1_pt1 | contig 10051 bp, 8 predicted proteins | sample 1576431 | NCBI WGS metagenome assembly OGXZ01 (sample SAMEA3541590, study PRJEB24748) | human gut metagenome | biome: human gut; feature: human-associated habitat; material: faeces | place: China | collected 2012
GATTGTTTTTATATTTGCTGCAAAATTATAGATGGACTATGCAAAATATTGGCACAGGTCATAAGAAAATATAACTATCATTTATCCGTTAAGGGGCTTAATGGCCTGTTGGTCAATTCAAAGAGAGTGCTTCACGGTATGAGGCCGTGAAAGCACCTCTTTGTAGTGTCGGAGTTGGAGATTTAAGAATTCTTCAGATTTTGAAAGTTTTCTCAATGTTAAAAGTCTTCATAAAACCTCTATTGAAACCAGAATGTTCTTCAAATACTCCGAAAAATATTATATCAAAATCTTTATCCTTCAATTATTCTGAACCGTTTATCTCTTCGTCAAAATCGATGATTTCTACATTATACTCTTTAAGAATCTTCTGCCAATCCTGCGATAGGGCTATTCTATTATTTGTGTCTCTGTAACGTTTTGCTTTCCAGATTATATCCTGTTCCAAAAATATTTCACTTTTTGGTTCTGCATCATTTATTCCAAATGCAACATTGGCATGATTGTCATCCCAGATGCCTTCATTGATAGATAGTAAGTCATATAGGATAGCTAGTTTTCTGTGACTCCATTGTTCTTCGTTTCTGTTCAAAGTATTATTCTCTTTAAAGAACTCACTTCGTTTTTGTTGAAGAAGTTCCTGGCTTTTCTGATCTTTCTTAAAGAATTCTTTATAGAAACTTATGAAATGCTTTGTTCGGACAATCCTCTTCCATTCGCAGGTTTCATAATTACTATAATACCAAGGCGATTGCTGTTCCCAAAATGCTTTGTTGTCAATTTCATAAAACAGAAGTATTTTCTTAATGTCTATGTGTGACGTACCTGTAGGTTCTATGCCAAGAAGACTTATAATCTTATCCTTGAATGATGTTATGCTATTGAGGATATTGTCCCTGTCAATAATCTCTTTATCCTGGAAAAACTCAAAGATGGTATTACCTCCTACACCCTTACCATCCAGGAAGTAGGGAAGCTCCTGAATTTCCCAAATGCAAGATTCTATCTTGCTCGTGTTGGTTTCATCAGCGAAGCAGAGACTTGATAAAAGAACTTCCTCGTCACTGAAGGTCTTACTGTTGATATTATCCTCCTCTTCTTCATCTTTCGTTGCAATATCAATTTCATGAATACGTCCACTTTTGTTAATGAACGCATTGACTATTGTTTCTATAGATGTTGCAGAACGTTTGTAACACTGGTATCTGATGTAATAAAAATGCAGCAACCTCACCAGAAGTTGATCATCTATTTCAGCGCCTTTGCACTTTTGAAAATATGTCATCCACGACCAAAAGAGCATAGACTTGTTTCTAGCGATAGACTTATTCTTGTAGTCATTCCTTATTTCCGGGTTACCGCCTCTTGGATCAATGATATCCCATTTGCCATCATAGGTGTTTATCTCATTCCAAAGGCAGTGGACAAATGAGTCGAACCAACCTGTGTAAAGGCCATTGTAGAGAGATTGCAACTTATTTTTGAATTCCGAGCTACAGATATACATAAGGCCTCTTATGTAGGTTTCAATGACATCAATTTCAATAGTGCTTCCCTTTTTTGATGGTTCATTGAAATATTCCAAACCTTCAATACATGCAAGAAAATTGTTGAATCCCTTGTCTGCATTTGCATTTTGGGCATTACCCATTGTTCTGTTTCTCCAGAAGAAAGTCTGCCATGACTCCCACTTACATCCGTATTTGTATAACTCTTTGCTTGGCAAGACTCTTGATTTCTGCATTTCATTGTCAGATAACTGTTCACCACGAGAATTCATGGTTATGTACAATTCCTCGCCTTGGGATGTGGCTTCCGTTTTGAAATGCCAGAAATGAATATTTGTGAGAAGATAATCAAAGTAGAAATTTGATGTGTTGCCAAAAATCTTCTTGATTGATTTGAGTGCAGAAATCATGGACATCACGGTCGGGTCATTCTTGTAATCGTCAAGGAACCAGTGAGGCGAATTATCTAAATCCATGATGAAGTCAAAAGCACTACATCCTCCGTCTTTAGCATGTCTAATCAATTGAACAAGAAACTGTTGGGTTAGACTTCTAACTTTGTAGTTGAAGCCAATATGCAAACCATCCTCATCAGCTCTGCATATTGTCAAGAAGTCATCAATTCTTTCCTCAATGGTAGCTCTATAGAGAAGAAGCAAAAACAGAGTTGTGATTCTCTGTTGACCATCAATAAGAAACTCATCAAGGATTCTCTCACTTTCGTATTTAACATATGAAGGTTTGTAGGAATAGAGAAATCCTACATTTATGTTCTTGTTTGTGTGAACATGGTGGCATTCCTGACAAGGAGAGGCCTTTTTCTCCAACTCCTGAAGAAATTTTTCCAATACATCACTATTGTTACCCCATACATATTCTCTCTGTATCTCGGGAACAATCATATTGTTTAAAGAAAACAGAGTTAGAAGGTTTTCATCTTTAAGATATGCGTTATACTTGCTCATTTGATGTATTTAAGAAGTTACTTATTCGTTTAATTATATATTCCCGTCTTGCAAGGATATCGGATTTATCCCATCGGTTCATCATTTTCATATCGATAGATTCGTCATGACGTTCAAGAAAGATCTTGTTGAAAGCATCATATACATGGGGTCTGATAAAGTAACCATCTTGAGACTTACGCATGATGTCTATTCGTTTCTCCAAGAAGAAGTCATTTCCGTAGCCTCGGTTTACAGATTCATGAAGCACACACATGTTTCCAAGAGAATTGACCGGTATGACTTTCTTTATTTTATCGTTAATACGAGACTTGATACTATCTTTCCAGTTTTGATCATCCCAATTTATATCGCAGTCATCAATATAAATCTTTTCTTCTTCACTGAGCGATTGGTTTATTATCTCAAGATATTCTTTGAGAATCTGTGTTTGTTTCACCTTGTCCTTGATTCTGTCTCCAACAGGTGTCTGCGGAAATATATGCTCAAGATCTTCCTTGTACACCTTGAAATGTCTGGCAGGAAGGTACGCACTATTTGAAGAAAGGATGCTGATGATGTCGAGCAATGTTGATACCATTACCAGCTTTTTATCATACCAGTTTTCAGAGAAAGCGGTTTTTTCATTTTCCTCTTTGCTTCTTTCTGATTGTTTGATTAAATCATCAAAAACTTCAGTATTGGCAATTCTTTTCTTTAAGAAACGAATGAAATCTTTTCTGTAAAGTTCTTTCCATTGCTTCAGTAGTTCTTTGAAGTTCAGAGTTGGGGAATCTTCTGATTTTTCTCTGGCATAGATGCTTGTGAAGAGTATGAGATGGTATAGTACTTTGTCGTTATACCAGTTCTCCATTGTCCTTTGTAACAACTGTAACTCTTCCAAAAATCCATCTTCTATTACTTTCTTCTCGAAGAATTCCATATCCAGCACACCTTCTCCGTATGCTAGAACATACAGTTTATAGAGATAGTTAATAGGGTATGTTACATCATTGAAGGAAATGGTGTTTTCATCTGAGGCTTTGGATTCTTTTGTGAATTGATGAAAGTAGTTTTTCTTGTTATCATCAGCCCACCAAAGGTTAATACGGTCGAGCATGAGTCCTATCTTAACTCTTCGCTCGTTAATCAATACGTTCTGTTTAATGCTGTCATCAAGATCTCCAACCTCTTTTTTTGCAACTCTAGTAATGATTAATGCACGGATAAGGTCGGCTCCATCTAAAGGAACCCTTTTCCCGTTCAAATTTTCAAATAATTCCTGCTCCTCAATATTCTTAGGGAGATTTACAATTAGCTTGACATGATTGAGAATCTTGTCCTTCATTACAGAAACGAAATCAGGATTGGCCTCAAACCAAGTTTGGACTGTTTTGTAGGCATTGAACAGATAGAATATGTCCTGATAGTCGTAGTCCTTTCCTTTATTGCATGCAATCTCTAAAAGTTCCTCCCAATTATGTATGGTCTTAAGTTCGCTAGGCTTGAAAATATACTCCTTGAGAAACTCTTCAGTCTCATGCCTTACATTGTATTGCAATTTTTCATTGATTAACCCGTATTCGTCGAGATACGAAAGAATGACTGTAAGGGTTGTCAGCCTTTGCTGTCCATCCACGACGCTAAAAGAGTCCCTACACTCAACGAGGGTAATGTTCTGAAGACAGTAAAACAGATCAAGGTCTTCGTTGGGTGAGAACTCATTAATGTCTTTTAGCAACCTTTCGATATCTTTTGTATCCCATTTGTATCCTCTTTGATAAGGTGGAATGGAATACTTCTTCCCATGTAAATAAGAGTCGAATAGTTCTTTAGGGCTATAAAGTAATTTATCATCAACTGTCATATATATGTTTTATTAAAATATGTTCAAGATTCGTTTATACATTATGATATATAAAAATGTATTTCGAAAACTTATCATAGTATCTCCAGTGCGATGGCGGCGCAGGCTTCCGTCTGTAGGGACGTGGTGATGGTTTGCCATATTCGTATGTTGCATTTATATAGATAACGTTTCGACTGCAAAGATATTGCTTCTGTGTGCCTTTTTGTTCATACCATTATAATATGTGAACAGAAGAACTGTTAAAGTCATCTATGAAATTGGTACCGTTTTAAGGATGTAAAATTGTAATGTTACTGATTACCAGTGTTCTCCCTTTTACGAATGTAAAGTTAATAAAAGTCTTGTTTTTTACGTCATAAACTTGACTTTTCGCGGCCCTATCTTGTCGCAGATTTGTCGCAGTATAAAACAAAAAAACGACATATCTCGTTGCTTTACAACTTGCTATGCCGTTATGAGTTGCGGAGGCAGGACTCGAACATGCGACCTCCAGGTTATGAGCCTGGCGAGCTACCAACTGCTCCACTCCGCGATATTAACTAAAACAAATCAAAAACACATCAAATAGAGCGTTAAGCAATTATTGTATTTCTGAATTGCGATGCAAAGGTACTGCTTTTATTTGAAACAACAAAACTTTCAATAACAATTTTATAAAATTCCACACATTCTTAATCTAAATCAAGTGTTTTATTAATAAACATAAGGCCTTTTTGAACTAAAAACAGATTACACCTTAATTATAATGATTGAATTTTCACTTGTTTGTAACATGAAAGACAAGGATGAGAAGAAGATATGAGCCGATGATGACAAGCCGTGAAACATTAAGCGTTGTCAAAAAAAGCGGAAACTTCATAATAAAATAAGCAATTGCTTCTCATAATCGATTTTTTACACTACCTTTGTAGTCGTTTTATAAAACAACATTTTTAATGATAAAAATTGAAGATCTCGTCCAGCTGAAAGCGTTTGCTCGTCAGGACGGGGCAATATTATGCCTTCTGTGGTTCGTTAGTTTTCTGGCAATCATGTATATGCCAGAAAGCGGCCTTGGCAACATCCTTGCCCTTCTGACCCCCATCCTTGTCGGTTGGCGTCTGTGCGCTTTTCGCAACTATGCCCTTGGAGGCTACATTTCGTTCCGACGGAGCTATGGCTATTGTGTTTACACCTTTGTCTACTCGTCGATGATTTTTGCCCTTGGCCAGTACCTTTACTTTAAGTTTCTTGACCATGGCACGTTCTACGCCATGCTTGCCACATCGGCAGCAACGATGAGCGAGGTGTATCGTCAGTCGGGTCTGTCGACACAAGACATCGACTCCACCCTTGCCATGATGAAAAGCCTGTCGCCCATACATTGGGCCTTTCTCTTCATGATGCAAAATTTCTTTGTGGGTTTTGTGCTGAGCTTGCCTATCGCAGCCGTGTGCAGAAGGAAGCACCATTAATACAAGACGACGGCATGTAAGAATAATAAAAAAAGAAGCACGCCGCAGACAAAGATAAGAACAAAAAGAAAAAGATAAAAACAAAAACATCATAACGCAACAAACACAACCGACGCTCTGCATGTTGATGACATGCAAGCCACGATAAAACATGTAAAAGATATGGATATTTCTGTAGTCGTACCCTTATACAATGAGGAAGAGTCGCTACCCGAACTCTACCGCTGGATTGAAAAAGTGATGAAAGCCAATGGCTTCAGCTTTGAGGTGATATTTGTAAACGACGGTTCCACCGACAACTCATGGCAGGTCATTGAGGACCTGAGCAAACAGTCGGAGAACGTTAAAGGCATAAAGTTCCGCCGCAACTACGGCAAGAGTCCCGCCCTCTACTGTGGCTTCAAAGAAGCACAGGGAGATGTGGTTATAACCATGGATGCCGACCTTCAAGACTCTCCCGATGAGATTCCCGGCCTTTACAAGATGATCACCGAGGATGGCTACGACCTCGTGTCTGGCTACAAGCAGAAACGTTATGACCCGCTGTCGAAGACCTTACCCACAAAGCTGTTCAACGCTACAGCCCGTAAGATCAGCGGCATTCATAATCTCCACGACTTCAACTGTGGTCTCAAGGCCTACCGTCGCGATGTGATCAAGAACATCGAGGTCTATGGCGAGATGCACCGTTACATCCCGTACCTCGCCAAGAATGCCGGCTTCGACAAGATTGGCGAGAAGGTCGTACACCATCAGGCACGCAAGTATGGCAAGTCGAAGTTTGGTCTCAACCGTTTCTTCAACGGTTACCTCGACCTCATAACGCTGTGGTTCCTCAGCAACTTTGGCAAGAAGCCCATGCATGTGTTTGGCTTCATGGGCACCATGATGTTCATTATCGGCTTCATATCAGCCTTCATTATTGGTGCCGACAAGCTGTGGTGTCTGTCACAGGGCATACCTCAGCGTCTCGTCACCGACTCGCCCTATTTCTTTATCGCCCTCACGATGATGATGATAGGCACACAACTGTTCCTTGCGGGCTTCATTGGCGACCTTGTGAGCCGTTCATCACAGAACCGCAACGACTACCAAATAGAAAAGACACTGAAATGCGTAAAACAATAACATGCGTCATGGCGGCCAGCGCCTTTGCAGCAATGCTCGGTGCCTGTTCGTCGATAGACTGTCCGTTGAACAGTAGGGTCATGACCACCTGCAAGTTTGACCAGGTCTTCAACGACACCCTCACCGTGTCGGTGAAGAGGTCTGACGGCAACGACTCGGTGCTCATGAACCGTCTGTATGATGCCGACAGTTTGGCCATACCCATGAGTTATAACCACGACAGCGACGTGCTCTACTTCGACTTCATTGACAAAGACACGAAGAAGCACGTCTATGATACCATAACGGTAAACAAGACCAACCAGCCCCATTTTGAGTCAGTCGACTGCAGTCCGATGGTTTTTCACGAGATTACCGACGTCAAGCACACGTCACACAAGGTAGAATCGGTAAAGATAAACAACAGTTATGTTACATACGACACACAGAGAGCACACCTCATCATCAGTCTTAAGACAGCCCAATAGGCAACAAGCATACTCCCCCACCCTGCTCCTGCGCCCACTTGGCCTCGCCCTGTTGCTGATGCTCATGACCGTCAGCGCCATGGCACAGCAAGGCAACGGCACGAAAAACATCGTGCAAGAGAAAGACACCGTGAGCTTGTTTCGCGGTGTGTCTGTGTCTGCCGACCTTGTGGGCATAGCACAGTTGGCCTTCAGCGATTACGGACAGTATGAGGCAGCCGCAAGAGTGAACCTACGCGACAAATACTTCCCCATCGTGGAGGTGGGATTGGGCAAGGCCAACTCAGAAAACGTAACTACGAAGATGACCTATAAGACCAGTGCGCCATACCTGCGCGCAGGTGTCGACTTCAACCTCATGAAGAACAAGCACGACGACTATCGCGTGTTTGTGGGTGCCCGTTACGCCCTCACCTATTTCAAGTATGACGCGTTCACCACCGGCCTTAAAGACCCCGTGTGGGGCGACGATGCCGACTACAGGATAGATGGAGAGAAATGCAACTACCACTGGCTTGAAGGCGTCGTAAGCGTTGACGCCAAGATATGGGGTCCGTTGCGTTTAGGTTGGAGCGTCCGTTACCGTAAGCGTCTGTTTTACAGCGACGGCGAAGCCGGCAACTGCTGGTATGTGCCTGGCTACGGCAAACAGGGAGGCACACGCCTTGGTGGCACATTTAACGTGACGATAGAGATATAAAAATAACAGAATGAAAAGCAAAAAAAATATTTTTCGCGTCATCTTCCTGTTGCTGCTCATAGGAGCAACAATAAAGATTGCCTGTTCGCAGCACAACACGCCCTACCAGCATAATGAGGGAATGATTTTCGGCACCGTCTACCACATAACCTACCAGTATGGCGAAGACCTCAACAAAGACATTCTGGCAGAGCTACAGAAGGTTGACGACGCCTTGTCGATGTTCAACAAGCAGTCGGAGATAACAAAGGTCAACAACAACCAAGACATCGTCGTGGGACGCATGTTCAAGGAAGTGTTCACCCTCGCCGAAATGGTGTCAGAAGATACCAATGGTGCCTTCGACATAACGGTGGCGCCGCTCGTCAACGCCTGGGGCTTCGGCTTCAAGAACGGATCGATGCCCACCAAGCACACCATCGACAGCTTGCGCACGTTCGTTGGCTTTGACAAGGTGAGCATGAAAGACGGCCGCATAAAGAAGGCTGATCCACGCACCATGCTCGACTGTGGCGCCATTGCCAAAGGTTACGGCAGCGACGTTGTTGCCGACTTTCTGCGTCGCAAGGGCATTGACAACTTCATGGTAGAGATTGGCGGAGAGGTGGTGACCTGCGGCATCAGCGAGAAGCGTGTGCCCTGGAAGATTGGCGTTACCAAGCCGTCTGACGATCCCACAAACACGAACCAGGAGCTACAGACCGTGCTCAACATCACAGACCGCGCCATGGCCACCAGTGGCAACTACCGCAATTTCTATTTCAAGGGCGGCAAGAAATATGCCCACACCATAGATCCGAAGACAGGACAGCCCGTGCAGCACAGTCTGCTCTCTGCCACGGTCATCGCCGACCGCTGCGCCACCGCCGATGCCTATGCCACCTCATTCATGGTTATGGGCATGGAGAAGGCAAAGAAGGTACTGGAGCGCAACCCCAAGCTCATGGCCTATTTCATTTATGCCGACCACAAAGGCAACTATGCTGTGTGGTACTCGCCTTCGATGAAAGGCAAGATTGTTGAAGAACAGCAATAAAAAGCTTTGAAAGACCGCGTAGACCTTATATGTCAGCAGATGATGTCGTTGCCTCTCTTCCTCGGCATGAGCAGCAACGACATCAGCAACCTGCTCACCACCTTCCCCATAGCCTATCATGTTTATGGCGACGGCAAGGTGGTGGCGCAGGCCGACACGGCGTGCAACTCGCTGATCTTCCTTGTAAGAGGCAAGATGCGCGTCAGCACCACCGCCGATGACCATGGCTACACCATAGAGGAGCTGTTTGAAGCCCCTAACGTGGTGCAGCCCGAGCGTCTGTTCGGCATCTCCCCCCGTTACACCCGCACCTTCACCACAGCCGGACAATGTGCCGTCATGTGCATTGCCAAGAATGATGTGGTGAAGCTCTCCGCCACTTACGACATCTTCCGCATAAACCTCCTCAACCTGTTTTCCACCCAAGCCCAACGTCTGGCACGCATACCGTGGCGACATGTCAACGACAGCAGGCGGGCACGCATAATCCATTTCATCTCCAGCCGCTGCCTGCTACCCACAGGCCACATCTTTTGAGTGATCGTATCCCCAGGTTGAACTAATAGTGGTATTCAATAATGTGTGCAATACGCTTTCTTGCGCACTGCCCGGCTTGACGAGTAACATGCCATCTACTTTCTTCGACGGGCGGTTGACCAGTGCCTCGTAACTTTTGCCTTCTGTCAGATACAGGTTGGCTGCTGCCGAACTACCTCCACCATGACAGTGTGCGCATGTCGTATTAAATACTTTTTCTTGAATACCATGGTACATACCTACATTTACAGTTCCCACATCCATAAGGATGGTGTCGTCAACTGCTGTAAGGTCGTCCATTGACTGAAAACTGATAACTCGTTTTCTCAATTTATTAATAACGCACAATTCAATAGTGGTTACTTTATCACTGACTCCTGTCATCGTAACCTGAGATCGGAAGAGCG
>OGXZ01002262.1_pt1 | contig 10046 bp, 10 predicted proteins | sample 1576431 | NCBI WGS metagenome assembly OGXZ01 (sample SAMEA3541590, study PRJEB24748) | human gut metagenome | biome: human gut; feature: human-associated habitat; material: faeces | place: China | collected 2012
GTAAAAAATTTAACTTTTTTATATCACCTCTTGACATTTCTTAGCTGGACTTTAAGAGCAGATGGAACTCGTCACAGTAGAACCAGGTGTTGGCGTGCAGTTCCCGGTTTTCGGTGACTCTGCCCCAGACCTGGTCCTGGATGATGAGCATACCCAGCTTTTTAAGCTGTTTCCCCAGTTCCTTAATGTCAAAGCACACAAGACGGTTCTGAATATCCACGTTGGTACGGTGGTTGAAAATGTTAAGGCTGCCTGTCACATAGAGTTCCAGGGCGGCGGCGATACGGGCAGCCTCCAGCTCCGGCTGTCTCTGGATTTCCTCATAGAGATCGCCGAGGACAGGCATATTTTCCGGTCTGGGGTCAGCCAGATACCCGCGGTACACGGTGGTAACGGCCCGGTCAATGATGGTCTTTTCAATGGGCTGCAATCCATCCTTGCCGCCCACGATCAGCTCGCATAGGGAAAGGATAAAGTCGCTCTTTAAGGCCAGGGGGCTTTCATCCTCGGAGTAGTTCAGGTTCAAATCCATAGGGTTCACAAAGTCTTTGCTTGTAGGGGAAATCTTTACCACCTGCCCGCCCAGACGGTTCACAAGCGGAGCGTATTCTGCCTCCGGGTCGCAGATGATGATGGTATCTTTCTTACTTGCCACCAGGAATACATTGGTGATCTCCCTCTTTGCGGAGAAGGACTTGCCGCTGCCCGGTGTACCCAGGATAAGGCCGTTGGGATTTTTAAGCTGCTTTCTGTCTGCCATAATCATGTTGCCGGAAAGGGCATTGAGCCCGTAGTACAGCGCCTCGCCGCCCTGAAAAAGTTCCTGGGTGGTGAACGGCACGAAGATGGCGGTGCTGGAAGTGGTGAGGCTCCGCTTGATATTTACCTGGTTCAGTCCCAAAGGGAGAGAGGACATAAGCCCCTGTTCCTGGCAGAAATCAAGGCGGGTCAGGGCACAGTTATATTTCTGAGCCACGCCCGCCGACTGGAATACATTGTTTTCAAGTTTCTGTCTGGTATCCGCAAAGTTCACCACCAGGAATGTGAGCAGGAACATCCTTTCATTTCTGCTCTGTAAATCACGGAGCAGGTTCTTTGCCTCGCCGCCATAGGTAGCAAGGTCAGAGGGGATTATATCCATATCATAACCTGCCCGGACTGCTTTTTTCTGTTCGGCGATCTTCATGGCGTCCAGATCGGTGATCTTCCTCTTGATGGTCTTGATCGCCTCGTTGTGGTCGATACTGCGGATATGCAGCGTTACCATGAGGCCGTCCTGTGCCTCCATGAAATCCGCCAGCATACGGTCATTGAGTTCCGGCGCCAGGATTTGCAGGAAAGAGACCGCACCCAGTTTCTTCCCCATGCGGAACATCCTTGTGTTTCCAAACTGGAATGAGGACGGGGCGATATAATCCTTGACAGAGAGGCCTGTCTTAGGAAGCCAGTTCCATTCAAAGGAAAACGGCTCCCCGTCCGGGTGCATGAGCCCGTGGAGGACTTGCAGGCGTTCTTTGCCGTTTAGTGGTCTTGCCGCCGCACCGATCACCTTAAAGAGGTTCAGCACATCCGTTTCAATCCGGGAGAGCCTTGCCCTGGCTGCCTTTAAGTCCTCCGCCTCGATGGTGAGGGTCAGATATTTCCGTTTCACCAGGCCGTTGTTGCCGCGGGAAAGCTGGTTCTTTAACATGAGGGCATATTCCTTTCGGATACTGTCAAAGCTGTCCCCCTGGTCGCTGATCTCGATGGAGCGTTCAAATTCCTCCCGGCCTACATACTGGCTGATAAGGGAGAGTTGCACTCCCACGGAAGCGTCAAAGTAGTTATACAGATCGCACAGGTTTTCAAAGGTGGCTGTCTTATCATCCGCCTGGGCGAGCTGGTAATTTATATCGTCAAAAGCAAGGCTTTTGGAATAGGATTTGCCCGGCAGCTTGCAGATACCGTCCGGGTATATCACCTCAAAAGGGATACTGTCCTGGGCAGTATGGGGCTTTCCGTCCCCCTTAGCCTGCCGGATGGCCTTATCCACGGCCTTTTTCTCTCTGGCGGTGAGTTTTACCTTTCCCGCCGTTTTTTCTGTTCTGGACAATCCGTTTCACCTCCATTTCCAGATCACGCTGCCTTGCCAGGGCCTCGTAGAAGTTGTTGGTCTGATAGGGGCGGTTCTTTGGGCGGATGAATTTTGTTTCGATCATCTGCTTTAAGATCACCTCTAAAGGCTGTCCGTTTTTCTCATACATACAATCGTCACAAAAAACAGACTTCATCTTGTGGGCGCTGACAATCCGCCGCCCCCGGAAAATCTCTGCATAGCCGTCTTGTTCTCCCGGATATGATGTTACATGAATACTCGCTTCGCTGATTTCATCATAACCAAAGGACAGGCGCATACCGCCGTATTCATCATCCGGGCTTTCGTCTGTGTGATACACGTCAAGGGAATAGGTTTCTCCTGTATTGACACAAACAAGAAATGCCTGTGCCGGATAGCTTTCCTGGCAGGTGGGGCAGCTCTCGGACGTGTTCGGAATATACTGTATCAAATTCTCCATATCCCTGCCGTATTCACTGAATACCAAATCATGGCGGATAGTCTGGGCTATCTCGTCATACTCGTCCTCGGTGGCGGTGGCAAAGTAGGTTGCTATCATATTTAGTGTTTCTTCCACGTCCTGCTCATACTGGCGGTTGTTACGGATATTCCCGATTGCAATTCCAGCCATACATAGAACCGCCGTGAACGCACACATAAGAAATGAGCCGCACCAGATACTTTGCTTATCTGACCGGCTTAGGTGTTGTGTGGAATCTTCCTCGTCCTCATAAACGAACCAAAATTCCCGCCATGTTTCCTTTACTTTTTCCCACATTCTTTTCATCTCATGCCCTACGTTTAGCTATTAGCTAATATAACATAGTCTAACAGAATCTATGATAAATGACAATCATATTATAGGCTTATGGTGTACAAAATAATAACTGACAGCTAACAAACGGGTGGTGGCAATGGAGAGAAAAGGATTAGGAAAGCGTATCAATGAGGTACGAAAAGACCGGGGCTTTACCGCAGACAAGCTCTCGGAATTATGCAATATCAACGCAACGTATCTTCGCCAGATTGAGGGCGGTGTGAAAATGCCCAGTCTGCCGGTATTCATAGATATTTGTAACTCCCTGCGGATTTCCCCTGATTATCTGCTTCAAGATGAATTGGAAGAAAACGAAATCAGCAAAATCAAGGAGCTGGAAGCACTCTGGAAAGACGTGTCGCCCAGCAAACAGGAGCTTGCCGTTGCTATGATAAAAGCGGTGTTGGAGCATAATGAACAGTAGGACAGCCAGCCGGTTCCGGCTGGCTGAATTGTTTTTTGTTTAAATGATATAGAAAAGCCCAGAACGGGCAACTTCACAGCTTCCCGCTCCGGGCAATATCCTTTTATTCTATGTTAAGAGGTGCCGTTATCCCTCGATGGCAATGTATTTCTTTTTTTCAGCTTCCGGTTCTTTCGCTTCTTCTTTTGGAATGTTAATCTTCAATACCCCGCTTTCATATTTTGCATGGATATCGTCCTCTTTCACATTCTCGCCGATGTAGAAAGAACGGCTCATACTGCCTGCATAACGTTCCTGACGTACAAATTTGCCTGTTTCTTTTTCCTTCTCATCCTTGTCAAGGCCCTTTGCGGCGCTGATTACCAGATAGCCGTCCTTCAGTTCCAGAGTAATCTCATCCTTCTTGAAACCAGGCAGGTCAATATCCACCTCATAATGGTCATCGTGCTCCTGCACATCCGTCTTCATCATTTTTGCTGCATGGTGCCCGTATAACTTCCGCTCTGCTTTATCATCAAATGACGGGACCCCCCAAAAATCATCAAAAACATCATCAAATAAGTTTTCACCAAAAACACTAGGTAACATCATAAGTCATCGCTCCTTTTTTAATGTTAAAACCGAATTGTCAATCAGAACCAAGAATACTTGGGAAGAAATCGGAACCTCTCATCTGTTCCGTTTCCCTTTCCTTTGTTCTATCTGTGTTATAGCGCGCTTGTTAGCATTTGTCAACGGTGAGTGCTATTTTTTTTGTGAACTTTTTGTGTCCTCTTAAAAAGCGAATCATAACCATTTTTTCTTTTTGAATTTCCAAATTAACGCTGCGACTGTCACAATGCTCACCAGAATTACCAATGGATATCCATATTTCCATTTGAGTTCCGGTATATGTGAAAAATTCATCCCGTACCACCCTGCCAGAAGCGAAAGCGGGAGAAATATTACTGTCACCACTGTAAAAATTTTCATCAGATCATTCTGCTCAATCGCCAGCTGGGATTGATATGCTTCCCGGAGCTGGGACACCATTTCCTGCAAATTCTTAACGGCACTCAGGTAACGGTCCGTTCTATTCCTCAAAGTCATCAATCTGCGGACTCCGTCTTCGCTAAATAGTTGGTTGTCATTCACGGTCATTTCATCAAAAATGAAATTAAGCTGCTCATAGTAGCGTTTCAGGCGCAACAGTTCCTGCCTCCATGCAGTAATGTATTTCAAATAGGATGCCTTGTCGCCGGACAGCACCTTGTCTTCATTATTGCTGATTTCTTCCTCAAGATTATTCAAAAAATCCATGTCTCCTTTCAGCAGTAACGAAAAAAAATGGTAGAAAAGCCGCTCATTTGTTGCTCCTTCTTCCCCTGTCATCGTATGCAGAATCATATTTGCTTTTTCTTCTGCCTCAGAGGTTTCACAAAATACCAGCAAATCCTTTCCGTCCAGATATAAGAGCATCTTAAAATCCTCTTTTTTTTCACTCTGAACATCGTACCAGTCAAATGCAAGGATATCGCAGTCCTTAAAACACTCAAAACTGTCCGTAATCTGTTCATCAATATACCGAAGAATCTTTTTATCCATATAAGGAACAGCTTCATCGGTGTTTGTAAATGAAAATACTTTGTACATTTATCCTCCACGTTCTAACTTTGTTATATTTTCAATGTTGGAATATTGCTATTCTTCAGCAAGGAATTTTCGACTTTTTGATTCTATCTTCTGCTTCACCAGAAGAAGATTTTTCTCGTTCCAGTTCAATCACATCTGAAATATCACAATCCAACGCCCCGCAGATACGAAGCAGGGTTTCCATGCTGATATGCAATCCCTTTCCCATATTGGCAATCTGGTTTGTGGTGAGTCCTGCGGCAAGCCGCAAGTCCTCTTTTCTCATGTTCCGCTCTTTCAATGTATTCCAAAGCGGTTGATAGCTTATGTGCATTTATCGTCCTGCCTTTCTCCCAGTGCTGGGGTTCGTGCTTCCCATTATAGCAGTTTTCTTGCTAACTCGCAATATTTCTTGACGGCTCGCCGGTTCCGTCTGGATTGTGCTTTTCCTTTCCGCTTTTATTTACATCTAATTAGCCATAACCTGCTTAATGCCCTGGCTTTTTGCTGATGTGTGATAAAGAAGTAGTAGAAGTGTAAAAAATTTTGCCGTTCCTATCCGGCGTTTGCGCATTGCGCCGGATAGGTCGGGCGGTCATTCGGGCAGGTCTACCTTGCCAACGAAAGAGTAATAAATATCAATGTCCTGTCTGCGTGTGCCGTTCTCGTCATAGCTGCACTCATGCACAACGATTTTCTCCACAAACTCACGCAAAAGGGTAGGGGTAAGTTCTTCAAAGCTGGTGTACTTGCGGACAACATTCATAAACTTTTCTGCGTTTACCGTGGCTTCCTGCGCTTTGGAAAGCTCTGCCCGGATAGCGGCGGCTCTCTCTTTCAGTTCTTTCTGCTCGGCTTCATAGTCTGCCGACAGCTCCGTGAAACGCTCGTCTGAAATGCGCCCGGTCACGCTGTCCTCATACAGCCGCTTGAAGATAGCGGATAACTCGCTGATACGCTTCTCGGCGGCTTCCAGCTCCTTTTTCCTTGCGGCGTTCCTGCGCTTGCCCCCGTCCTCGTTCTGCTCGATCAGCAGCTTCATAAACCGGGCTTCGTGCTTCGCTGCATAGCTGGTGACTTTCCGCAGATTGTCGGTCACTCCGGCGGTCAACAGGTCGGTGCGGATAAAGTGCGCCGTACAGTCACGGGTACGCTTCTTGTAGCTCCCGCAGATATAACAATCCTGCTTGCGGGTGGCGTTCTGGTAACGCTGCTGGTAAAGGACGCTGCCGCAGTCGGCACAAAAGAGTATGCCGGAGAATAAGCCCACTTCATCATAGCGGTTCGGGCGTTTGCGCTGCTTGCGTAACTCCTGCACACGCTCCCACATCTGGGTGTCAATGATAGGCTCATGGTGGTTCTCGAAAATCGCCTGTTTCTCAATGGGGTTCTCTACGCTGTGCTTGGTCTTGTAGGACGGCTTCTCCGTCTTGAAGTTTACCAGACAGCCCGTGTACTCCCTGTTTTCAAGGATATGTACCACGGTATTGGTCGCCCACTTGCACTCATAGCCGGGGTGGTAGCGGCGGGTGCTTCCCGTCCGACGGTATTCCAGCGTTCCCGGCGTGGGGATCTCCTGCTCTGTGAGCATACGGGCTATCTTGGTCGGCCCGTTCCCGGCAAGGCACAAGCTGTAAATCTGCCGCACAACAGGGGCGGCTTCCCCGTCAATGATAAAATTTTCGTCCTCGTCCATAAAGTAGCCGTATACGGGTTTGCTCGTGACGGGCTTCCCGCTCATACCCTTAGACCGTTTTACTGCTTTGATTTTCTTGCTCGTATCTCTCACCAGCCATTCGTTAAAAATGTTCCGCAGAGGGGCAAAATCATTGTCGCCCTGTGCGCTGTCCACTCCGTCATTGATAGCGATAAAGCGGACGCCTTTCTGTGGGAAAAGCATTTCTGTGTACATTCCCACTTGGAGATAATTTCGCCCTAAACGTGACATATCCTTGACTATGACTGTGCCGACTTTTCCGGCTTCAATGTCTGCAAGCATGGCTTGAAACCCGGGTCTTTGGAAGTTCGCACCACTATAACCATCGTCCGTGTACCAGCAGAGATTGGTAAAGCCGTTCTGCTTGGCGTAGGTTTCTAAAATGCGCTTTTGGTTGGATATAGAGTTGCTCTCCCCCTGCAATTCATCTTCATGGGATAATCTCGGATAAAGGGCGGTAATAAGGTTTTGGGTTGTCTGTCTTAACATGGTTTCCTCCGTTTCTGACAGCCAGCCCCACTATTCCGTACTTCGATTGTACCACATGGCGGGGCGGCGTGTATAGCGGCAAAATGTGAAAAATGCTTCTTTACCGCCCGTCATATTGCCGATTTTTGTGTAGCAGCTTCCGCTTCCAGCACCTTAGCCATTTTGTCGGCTGCGGTTTCCGTGGCACTCTGCTTGAAAAAGCCGGACACCACAAGAACAGAGTTCCCTATGCGGATTTCCGTCACGCAGTCGGCGGGTGCGGTGCTTTTCATGCTGTGTTTGATATGCTCTTTTTTATCGGTCATAGGCAAACTCCTTTCAATCGTTCATCAGCTTTTTCAGCCGTTCCATTTTCTCCTGTGCCTTTTCCCTGCGGAAATTCACGCCGGAGCAGCAGACAGGGGTACACATCTCTGTTACCCGGTCATAAATCCGCTTGTGGGCTGTGTCCGGGGGATTGTTCAGCTCGTCAAGGCTTAGATTGGTCGTGACGATCAGCGGCTTTTCGCTTCGGTAACGACTGTCAATCACATTGTAGACCTGCTCTAAGCCGTACTCTGTTCCACGCTCCATTCCAAAATCATCAAGAATAAGCAGCGGATAGCGGCAGAGCTTGGAAATATATTCGTTCCTGCCCTCAAAGGTGGCGGCAAGGTCATTGAGGACAGCGGCGAAGTTCGTCATTTTTACGGAGATTTCCTGCTCCATGAGGGCGTTTGCAATGCACCCGGCAAGGTAGCTTTTGCCTGTGCCGACGCTGCCCCAGAGCAGATAGCCGATGTTCCCGGCTTTCATGTCCTCCCAATGCTCCACATAGAAACGGGCGGTTTTCATCTGCGGGTTTCTGCCGTTGTCATTGGCAAAAGTCCATTCCCGCATAGCCGGGTCGGTAAAGCCCAGGCGTTTCAGTTCTTCTACCTTGTCCCGGTGCTTTCTCTGCTGTTCGGCGGCTTCACGCTCCATGCGCTGCGCCCGCTGGCAGTCACACTCTGCCGGGTGTCGGTCACGCCCGAACAGGGCAACCTTATCAGCCGGAAAATAGGCTTCTTTCGGTGTCCGGCACTTGCCGCAGTAGAGTAGACCGTCCTCACCTGTGTAGTCCTCCGGCTCGGCGGTGGCTGCTGGTATCTGTAAACTCATATCTTCAAAAGCTGGTTTCATAGACTTTCTCCCTCCTTGTAGCTGTAATCGGGTATGCCCTTTTTCGGGGCAGCTTTAGCGGTATCGTCAGCCGCCCATCTGCGGATAGTGGCGGCATGGTTCTTGTATTTCCTCCCGGTAGAAGCGATATAGCCGGATAGCCGGTCAATGTAATACTCCCATTTGTCGGGCAGTTCTGCTTTCAGTTCAGAAAGCTCTGTATCTGTCAAAATCACATTTTTATATCTGCCGTAAGCTGCGGGGGCGGCTCGTCCCGGTTTTAACTCTCTCTCTTTTTCTATCTCTATATCTATCTCTTTCTTTATCTCTATCTCTGGTGGACAAATGTCCGCTTTTGCTTCGGACACTTGTCCACTAAGCCGTTTTTGCTCTGAAATCTTCATTCTTGCCCTGCGCTTACGCTCCCCCTCGGTAGAGGACTGACCGATGAAAAGCTCGATATTGCTCATATACAAAGCCCCGTTGTCCAGCGGTTCAACAAGCCCCAGTTTCATAAAGATTTGCAAAGCCCTCTCGACTGTGCCGACCTGCTGGCGGGTAATGGTGGCTATCATTTGGGCGGTGTAGGGGATATTTTCGTCAAGCTGCAAAGTGCCGCCGTATTTCAGCGATTTTAAGTACAGCTTCAAGAGGATATTGGAATACAGCATACCGTCCTGCATACTTTCCAGCAGCACGATAGCGTCATCGTCAAAATAGCTTTCTTTCAGTTTGAGGTAATAATATTTGCGGTTATCTGACATAATCTTGGTTCTCCTTATCTGTGGGGCGGGCTTTCCATCTCTTTGAATAATACCGGGGGCAGAGTACCACGATAGCCCTAAAACTCTGCTTGCAGTCATGGGTACAGCCCCGGCAAAGGGCATTGAAAGTAATGCGGTTTCGCTCATTGAGGAAGAACGCCCATTCCAGCCGCCGCTTCTTGCTCATTCTCGGCATGAAAAAACGCTCCTTTCTTCGGTTTGGTCGGGTATGAGGGGACAGGGGCAAAATCTGTATGTTCCCGGTGCCATTTTCGGGAAAAATCTGCCCTGTAAGCCCCGTTGGAAAGGTCAGGGGTATTGCGGATAGGGTATGGCATACCCCCCTGCCTTTTGTATGGTTTCGGTATCATTTCGGGGCGGTTTTTAACGCTCCTGTTCATGCTTTTTCTGTCGGCTCGGTGTGCCGTGTAGTATCTGCTCTGCGTTCCGTTTGGCGGTGGCAAGCTGCTCATACTCGGCTTTTGCGGTGCGGTAGGTGTTGTAAGCTGCGTTTTTCTCGGAAATGAGGGCTTCAATCTCCGTATTCAGCTTGGAAGTGGCGGGCAGCTTCTTTCCCGGTGCAAGCACCTTTAGCTGGCGCAGGGCAGCTTCATAGATGATAAATTCCGCTTCGTGGGACTGGCGGTAGTTCTCCGCTTTTCTGCCGGACAGCTTTTTATGAGCGTCAATGGTGGGGCGGGTGCGGCGGTAATCGTTGACAACCTTTCGCAGACTTTTCTTGTCGGAAATGCTCTGCTCAATGCCCCGCAGACTTTCCCTTGCTTCGGAAAGAGCTTTCCGGCTGCTCTCCACGGCTGCGTCCAGCTTGTCAAGGTCAAGCAGTTCGTTCTCCATGAGGAAGTTGTGGGTAGCCGCCATCTGTTTGAGGTTGTGCAGGGAAGCCCAACGGTCATAGCCCACGCCCTTGCCCTCAGCTCGCTTGGCTTCCCGGTCAACCATGCGCTGCAAGGTGTTGTCTGCCGGGGTGG